>Ga0207933_1002718_pt1 | contig 11111 bp, 10 predicted proteins | sample NGESurdeep092012_4_FD_184488 | JGI IMG/M metagenome (GOLD analysis project Ga0207933, IMG submission 184488) | Arctic peat soil microbial communities from Barrow, Alaska - NGEE Surface sample F53-3 deep-092012 (SPAdes) | ecosystem: Environmental > Terrestrial > Soil > Wetlands > Peat ...
AGAGTTACTTCAGCGATCGGGCCTAGGGGCCTTTTCTCAGTGTTACATGACTCCGGTTTCGCGGGACGCCCGTGGCCGGAGTCGTATTACGAGTGGATTGGACGAAGACGATGGATAAAATTCCAATGACGGCGGCCGGCTATACAACGCTCGAGGCCGAACTCAAGCATTGTCAGTCGGTCGAGCGGCCGCGCATCATTCAGCAGATCACCGAGGCGCGCACGCACGGCGACCTGTCGGAAAATGCCGAGTATCACGCCGCCAAGGAGATGCAATCGCTCAACGAGGGCCGCATCGCGGAACTCGAGGACAAGCTCGCGCGCGCCGACGTGATCGACGTGTCGAAGCTGTCGGGCGATACGATCACCTTCGGCGCTACCGTGACTCTGGTCGACGAAGACACCGATGAGAAGAAGGTGTGGCAGATCGTCGGCGAGCCGGAAGCCAATGCAAAAGCGGGACGGATTTCCATCACCTCGCCGCTGGCGCGCGCGCTGATCGGCAAGGCCAAGGGCGCGCAGATCGAGGTCAATACACCCGGCGGCGCCAAGGGCTATGAAGTCAAGAAGGTGGAGTGGAAGTAGCGCCGAAAGTTCCGGCGCGCTTCGTCACGTTATTTTCATCGCTGCGGCAAATAAAAGTCCAAGTTCCGGCCGACACTTCGCATGTTCCAAAAAACATGAGGAGGCAATCATGCCAGCAAAACCCATTCCGGATGGCTATCACTCGGTCACGCCCTATCTCACCGTGCGCGGCGCGGGCAAAGTCATCGAGTTCCTCAAGCAGGCGTTCGGCGCCAAAGTATCGCACGAACCGATCAAGCGGCCTGACGGCTCGATCATGCATGCCCAAGTCATCATCGGCGACTCGCGCATCATGATCGCCGAGGAAAGCGAAATGGCGAGAGCGACGATATCAACGCTTTATCTCTACGTTCCCGATGTCGACAGCGTGTACAAGCAGGCGGTGAAAGCCGGCGGCGCGAAAGTCATGGAACCGATGGACATGTTCTACGGTGATCGCAGCGGCGGCGTGAAGGATCCGTCCGGCAATAGCTGGTTCATCGCGACGCATAAGGAAGATGTCGCAGCGCAGGAATTGCAAAAGCGCGCCGAGGAATTCTACAAGCAGCAAAAGAACCGGGCCGCCTGAGCCCTACTCCATCGGCACCATCGCCGCATCCTTGGAATTGCGCAGCGTGAGCGAGGTCTTGACGTTGCGCACGTTGGGCGCGGCGGTGAGTTTTTCGACGAAGGCCTGGAAGGTCTTGAGGTCTGGCGCGACACATTTCAGAACGAAGTCGATCTCGCCCGAAAGCATCCAACACTCGCGCACCAAAGGCTGCTTGCGCACGAAGTCCTCGAAACCGGCGAGGTCGGCTTCAGCCTGGCTCGCCAGATGCACCATGGCGAAGACCGCCACTTCGTAGCCGAGCTTCTTCTCGTCGAGCAGCGCACGGTAGCCCTTGATGTAGCCCGCCTCCTCCAGTCCGCGCACGCGACGCAGACAGGGCGGCGCCGAAATGCCGACCCGACGCGATAACTCCACATTGGTGATGCGGCCGTCTTCCTGAAGCTCTTTGAGGATCTTGCGGTCGATAGCGTCGAGGCGGGCGGGCAAAGACAGGTCCTCTCACGTTGGGCCATATCCATACCGCGAGATAATGTTTCGCGAAAGATTATTGCGCGCTGGGCAAGGCTTTAGGGGCCTAATGTTCCAAGTCTGTGACTCAGGGGGTTGCGTATCTTGCATAGCTCGATCTGAAGCCATACATCGGGCGGGCAAAAGAGCCGGTCGATCCGGCCGTCCGGGCACGAAGCTCGAGGCCCGCCAGGGGGGCGGACAGACAATGCCTAAGACACTCTCCGCCAAGGTCGTGATTATCGGCTCGGGTCCCGCCGGCTACACCGCCGCGATCTATGCCGCGCGTGCCATGCTGGAACCTGTCCTGATCCAGGGCATCCAGCCGGGCGGTCAGATGACCATCACCACCGATGTGGAAAATTTTCCCGGCTTTGCCGACGTCATCCAGGGTCCCTGGCTGATGGAGCAAATGCAAAAACAGGCCGAACACGTCGGCACCAAAATGGTGTTCGACACCGTGACGAAGGCTGACCTTTCGCAGCGGCCGTTCCAACTGCAATGCGACTCTGGGGACGTCTATCTCGCCGATGTGCTGATCATCGCCACCGGCGCGCAGGCGCGCTGGCTCGATCTGCCGTCCGAACAAAAGTTCAAGGGCTATGGCGTGTCGGCTTGCGCGACGTGCGACGGCTTCTTCTACCGCAACAAGGAAGTGGTGGTGATCGGCGGCGGCAATACCGCGGTCGAGGAAGCGCTGTTCCTCACCAATTTCGCCTCCAAGGTCACCTTGGTGCACCGGCGCGATAGCTTCCGCGCGGAAAAGATCATGCAAGACCGGCTGTTCAATCATCCCAAGATCGAGGTGGTCTGGGACAGCGTGCTGGACGACGTGATCGGCAACGAAAATCCGCTGAAGGTCACCCGCGTGCGGCTGAAGAACCTCAAGACCGGCGCGGTGAGCGAGCGCAACGTTGACGGCGTGTTCATCGCCATCGGCCACACGCCGGCTTCCGAATTGTTCGCCGGCCAGATCGACATCAAGCCGTCCGGCTACATCGTCACGAACGGCTATTCGACCGTCACCTCGATTCCTGGCGTGTTCGCTGCCGGCGACGTCACTGATGAAGTTTATCGCCAGGCCGTCACCGCCGCCGGGCAAGGCTGCATGGCCGCGCTCGAAGCGCAGAAATTTCTGCACGCCCAAGCTCACGAACACCAGCGCGCGGCTGAATAACTAATGGTCGGAAACAACAAAGGAATGGATTGGGACAAGCTGAAGGTGTTCCACGCCGCGGCGGAAGCGGGCAGTTTCACTCATGCCGGCGAGCGCCTCGGATTGTCGCAATCGGCAGTGTCGCGCCAGGTTTCGGCGTTGGAGGGCGAGTTGTCAGTCTCGCTGTTCCACCGTCATGCGCGCGGGTTGATCCTGACCGAACAGGGCGAACTCCTCTACCGTACGGCGCATGAAGTGTTCATGAAGCTGGAGGCTGCGCGCACCAAGCTCACCGACAGCCGCGAGCGGCCGAACGGCGAACTCAAGGTCTCCACCACGCCAGGCATCGGCATCCATTGGCTCACGCCGCGGCTCGGCGAATTCCTCGATCTCTACCCCGACATCCACATCACGCTCATCACCTCCGACGAGGAACTCGACCTGGCGATGCGCGAGGCCGACGTCGCCATCCGCCTGCGCCAGCCGACCCAACCCGATTTGATCCAGCGCAAGCTGTTCTCGGTGCATTTCCACGCCTATGCCTCGCCGGACTATCTCAAGCGCTTCGGCACGCCACGCACGCACGAGGATATCGACAAGCACCGCATCATTCTGCTCGGCGGCACGGTGCCGGCGCATTTGCAGAACCGCCGGTGGCTGCTCGACATCGGCCGCGCCGGCAAAGGCTCGCGCGGGCCGCATCTGACAATCAACAATGTGCTCGGGGTTTTGCGCGCTTGCCAGCGGGGCTTAGGCATCGCGATGCTGCCGGATTATCTGGTGGAGGAAAACGGCGGGCTGGTGCAACTGCTCGGCGAAGCCGACGCGCTCGCGCTCGATGCCTTTTTCGTTTACCCCGAAGAGCTCAAAGCGGTGGCGAGGATTCAGGTTTTTCGCGACTTCCTCGTTGCGAATGCGCAACGCTGGAATTTCTGATTTCACAGCAGAAAAATTCTTCGAATTGCGTTTAGGCATGGCTGACATGCGGCGCTAAGCGTTGCCGGAGTGAGCCCTGGATCGCATAGTTACGGCTCGCTGTTGCACCGGGTGTTTCCTCCCAGAGTCAACCGGTGCACAGCCTGTTCCCCTCTGAAGATGCCGGTACCCCACACCGGCATACTGAAACCGGGCCCCTCGCGGGGCCCGGTTTTTTTTCGGACCTCATTCATGGCCATCATGATGGGCTTTGCACGACCGGCGAATTCACAGAGCGAAGAAAAGCCGTCATGGCCGATCATGCGCAAGTGGAAATACCCAGTGGCGAAATAGCCCCCGTCTCAATCAGCGAGATTACGACCACCCGGCCGTTATTATCAGGGGATCATGGAAGGGGACCCTATCTTGGGCACGGGCATGAGCCTTGGGCACGAGCCTTGGGCACGAGCGACGCCTTCACAAAGAAGTCACTAGGGGAAAAGTCGTAAAATCGGTGCAGGAACCCAAAGTGTGACCAGATGTTGCATTAAGCTTGGACGAGAAGGCTTGGGACGAGGATTTGGGACGAAAAAACAAGCCCAATCTGCGTTTTTGGGAAGCTGTGCAAAATAGCAACAGTCAGTCTTTGTTTCACTTCAGGTTGTTGGGAAATGAGTAACGTTCGCGGGACTATGACATAGGATGCCGACCGGAATTTGGGGGTTTTGGATGCCGACCGGAATTTGGGGGTTTTTGCCCCCTGCATGTTTTTGGGAGATACCGCGGTGAAAAGTGCCGTATTTAACGTTCTGCTGGCTTCAACTGCTCTCGGGCTGGTGCTGGTATTGGGTAACTACCCCGGCATGGCGCAAGAAAAGACGGATTTGCCCCAAATCTCCGTCCCGGTCCCGGACGACTCGAACCTGCCGCCGCTGACGGCGCAGAATTTTGGTGGTGCTTCCGAGCCAGCCAAGGCCGAACCCCAAAAGTCCGCCGAGCCCGCTAAAGCCGAGCCAGCCAAGACCGAGCCCGTGAAAGCCGCCAGCGAACCGGCCGCTGCTCCCGTATCCGCCACCGCCGACAGCGCGGTCGCCGATCAACTCAAGCAGATGATCACCGGCAAGCAGCTCGACCGCATCGTCAGCCGCAAAGCCGAGCGCGAAGGTGTCGAACAATTCTACAAGACGCGCGACTACGCGCCGCTATGGGTCAGCAACAGCGAAATCGACGAGCGCGCCAAGGCGGCCATCGCCTATCTCGGACAAGCCGACACTGTCGGCCTCGATCCGGCCGACTATCCGGTGCCCAATTTTAAATCGGCGGTGACCGCTGAAGCGCTGGCCGAGGCGGAGCTCAAGTTCACCGCCTCCGTGCTCACTTACGCGCGCCAGGCGCAGACCGGCCGCATCAGTTTCACCCGCGTCAGCGGCGATATCTCGTTCAACGTGGTCGCGCCCGAGCCGGCCAAGGTGCTGGCCAAACTCGCCGACGACAAAGATACCGCCAAAGCGCTCGACAGCTACAACCCGCCGCAAGACGAGTTCAAGGCGCTGCGCGACGAACTCGCTCTGCTGCGCAAGAACGGCGGCGTGCAAGCCAAGCCCGAGGACGAAAAGAAAGTGGACCTCGTGAAGGTCCCTGAGGGAAAAATTCTGCGCCCCGGCATGAAGGATGCGCGCGTGATCGCGCTGCGTAAGCGGCTCGACGTTAAAGGGGACAAAGAAAATCCGCTCTATGACGCCGCGGTGCGCGATGCGGTCAAGACTTTCCAGACCGAAGCCGACCTGCACGTCGACGGCAATCTCGGCTCCAACACCGTCAAGGCGATCAACGGCGAGAAGCATGAGGCGGCGAGCGGACCCAAGGCCGATTCGGTCGACACCGTCATCGTCAACATGGATCGCTGGCGCTGGTACCCGCGCGATCTCGGCAATCCGCATGTGCTCGTCAACATCCCGGACTACACGCTGACGCTCTCCAACGACGACAAGGTCTACTGGCACACCAAGATCGTGGTCGGTAAGCCGGGCAAGCCGACGCCGCTGATCAGCGCGGAGATGAAATTCATCACCGTCAATCCGACCTGGAACGTGCCGCCCTCGATCATCGAGAACGAATACTTACCCGCGCTACAGCAGGACCCGCAGGCGCTCGACCGCATCGGCCTCAAGGTGAAGCAGGATGCGGACGGCACTGTGCATATTTCGCAACCCCCCGGCGCCGGCAATGCGCTCGGCCGCATCCGATTCAACTTCCCCAACAAGTTCCTGGTCTATCAGCACGACACACCGGACAAATATCTGTTCGCCAAGAATGAGCGCGCTTACAGCCATGGCTGCATGCGGGTGCAAGACCCCTTCGTTTACGGCGAGAAGCTGTTGTCGCTGGTGCTGCCCAACGAGCATTATACGCCGGCCCGGCTGGAGAAAATGATCGGCTCCAACGAAATCAACATCAACTTCCCGAAGAATATCTGGGTGCACCTGACCTATCAGACCGCCTTCCTCGATCAGGACGGCAAATTCCAGTTCCGCAAGGATGTCTATGGTCGCGACGCCAAGATGATCCAGATTCTCAAGGGCAGCGAACGCAAGGTCGCCGACATCGCCATCGAGCGGCCGCCCAACACATCGTCCAAGCCGGTGCGCATGGCACCCGGGACTTATGGTGGCAACAGCTACAGCAGCGGCGGCAACTTCTTCGACTTCATCTTTGGCGGCGGTCCGCATCCGACCCCGGCCTATCGGCCGCGCACCCGCGAGCGCGTCGGGACTAACGGGCGCACGACCTATCGCTAAACGCGCGGATTTCAGGCATGCAAACGCTGGCGAGAAATCGCCGGCGTTTTGCGTTACAGGCAAGCCAGAGTTGATTTTTAACAAGCGGCCTGATTGATATGAGCGCGGCACGCAATGTGATGCCGTCGCCATTGTAATCCGCTTCGGCGCGCTGTTCCTGCACCTTATCGGCGCAAACCGCTCGAATTGATGCTCGGCTTGTGGCATAGGGAGGCAAGCACAAGGGTGAAATTTCACGCCTCGGTGAACTCCCATGACCGCGCCTGATCCTTTGCTCGTCGAATACCCCGCGGACGACATCGTCGTGCTGCGCTTTAACCGGCCTGATGTGCGCAATGCGCTCAACCTGCCGCTGCGCAAGCGGCTGACCGACGAGATCACGCGCCATGCCGAAGACCCGAAAATTCGCTGCCTGGTGATGACCGGGTCGGACAAGGTGTTCGTGAGCGGCGCCGACATCGGCGAAATGGCCGAGATGGGTCCGATCGAGGCGATGGCGCGCAACGTCCAAAAATACTGGCGCATCATCATGGAATGCCCGAAGCCGCTGATCGCCGCGGTTGAAGGCTATGCGCTCGGCGGCGGGTTAGAACTGGCGCTGTGCGCCGACATCATCGTCGCCGGCGAAAGCGCCAAATTCGGCCTGCCCGAAGTCAAAATAGGCATCCTGCCCGGCGGCGGCGGCACGCAAAAGCTGGCGCGGCTGATTGGCCGACAGCGCGCCATGCTGCTGCTGCTGACCGGCCGCATGTTCAGCGCCACTGAAGCTTTGAGCATGGGCGTGATCGGCGAAATGGCGCCGGCCGGGCAAGCGCTAACGCGCGCGATTGAGATCGCGAAGGAAATCGCCGCCCTGCCGCCGATCGGCATCATGCAGATCAAGGAAATCGTCAATGCCGGCCTGAACGCACCGCTCGACACCGCACTGATGCTCGAGCGCAAGGCGCTGCTGCTGCAATTCGCCACCCAGGATCAGAAGGAAGGCATGCGCGCGTTTCTGGAGAAGCGTAAACCGACCTTCGAAGGGAAATAGACGTGGGGCGCGATTTTGAGCGGGGCGATTTGGTCGTCGCGGTAATCGGTGCCGGCACCATGGGCCGCGGTATCGCGCAAGTCTGCGCGCAGGCCGGCCTCACGACGCTGCTGTTCGATGCGCGCCATGGTGCCGCGGCCGAGGCCATTACCACAATCGGCAAGGCGCTCGAAGGCGTGGTCGCGAAAGGGCGCATGAGCGCGGAGGCCCGGCGCGACACGCTTGACCGCTTGTGTGCGGTCGCTTCGCTCAATGACGTGAAAGACGCCGGCATCGTCATCGAAGCGATCGTGGAAGACCTCGCGGCCAAGCGCGATTTGTTACGCGCGCTTGAGGGCTGCATCGCGCCCGATGCTGTGATCGCCACCAACACCTCGTCGCTCTCGGTGACCGAAATCGCCGCCGGCAGCACTCATATGGGCCGCGTCGGGGGCCTGCATTTCTTCAATCCGCCACCGCTGATGCGGCTGGTCGAGGTCATCGGCGGGTTGCGCGGCGATCCGGCACTGATCGAATCGCTGGCGGGTTTCGTGCGCCGCATCGGCAAGCATGCGATCGTCACCACCGACACACCGGGCTTTGTGGTCAATCACGCCGGCCGCGCTTATGCGCCGGAGGCGCTGCGCATCGTCGAACAAGGCATCGCCTCGCCGCGCGAGGTCGATCTGCTGATGAAGGAAGCGGCCGGCTTCCGCATGGGGCCGTTCGAGTTGCTCGATCTGGTCGGCGCCGACGTCGCCCACGCGGTGATGGTGAGCATTCACGAGCGTTATTTCGGCGAGCCGATGTATCAGCCCTCGGCGCTGTTGGCAACGCGCGTCGCCGGCGGCTTGCTCGGCCGCAAGACCAAGCAAGGCTTTTACAGCTATGACGGCCCGCCGGTTGCGAGCCCGCCGACGGTTGCGGTGGCCGCGCAGCCATTGCCGGCCGCGGTCTGGATCGCGGATGAGGATGGCGGCAGCGATCTGGCCGATTGGTTTACGAGCGGGGGCGTCAAGACGCGGTTGGGCGGGATACCGGATGCGCGCACTTTGTGTTGCGTGACGCCGCTCGGCGAGGACGCTGCCAGCGCCGCCTTCCGGCTCAAGCTCGACCCGGCGCGCACCGTGGCCATCGACATGATGGGCGGCTTTGGCGGGCGCCGCACGTTGATGAAAACGCCACTCACATCGCCTGAAATGCTGGGCGCCGCGGCCGCAGCGCTGTCGGTGGGCTCCGCCATCACCGTGATCAACGATAGTCCGGGTTTCGTGTTGCAGCGCTTGCTTGCCATGATCGTCAATATCGGCTGCCGAATTGCCGAGCTGCGCATCGCCGCACCCGCCGACATCGATACCGCGGTCGAGCTCGGGCTCAATTATCCTAAAGGCCCGCTGGCGCTCGGCGACAGCCTTGGCCCGGCCCGCGTTCTGAAGGTGCTCGATGGCATGCAGGCGGTCACGCGCGACCCGAAATATCGCGCCACCACCTGGCTGCGGCGGCGTGCGCTTCTTGGTGTTTCGCTGCTGACACCGGATTGATTGAGCGCATGATCCGAAAAAGTGGGAAGCGGTTTCCCGCCTTCGCGAAGCCCGCTTCGGCGGGCGAAGCAAGGCCGGATAAGATCATGCGTCAAGAAACATGGTACAGGCGGGTGGACTTGAACCACCGACCTCTGGTTCCACAGACCAGCGCTCTAACCAACTGAGCTACGCCTGCACAAGCTCGCTATAAGCGGGCGGCCGGAACCTAGGTTCAGGGCGGCTTTTTGGCAAGCGGCATGGATTTCGCTTGGCTGTGGCCCCAAAATGCAAAAAGCCCGGGCTTGCGGCCCGGGCTTTGCTTTGTGCGTCGAAGATTACGCGGCTTTGCTTATGGCGCTGGAGACACTTGCCTTGATCGGCTCGGCCGTGTCGGTGGCGACCTTCTGCGCGTGGTCGGTCAATTCCTTGGTCTGCGCGGTGATGATGTCGAACTGTTCGCGCAAAAAGCCGGTGTAGAGTTCGACCCCTTCGGAGAACGACTTCGCTCCCATCAGCTGGGTGAGCATGTCGAAAGTGGCGTTGCTGTTGGTGCGGGCGGTTTCGATCAGCTTGAGACCGTAGCCGGAGCAGCCCTGGGACGCGGTGGCGTAGCTGTCTTCGAGCACCTTGGTCGCATCTTCGGCGGTGCTCTTCATCTTCTCGTAGTTTTCCCTGGCCTGCGCGACGCCTTTCTCGGCGAATTCGCGGAAGGGGGCGGGCACTTCCATCTTCGGCATTTCAAACTTCGGCATCTCGAAGGTGGGTGCGCTGATGGCAACCGGCTTCGGCTTTGGTTTCGACGTGGTGTTCGTGGTGGTTTCGGCCATGACTAACATCCCTTGGCTCGAGAGCGGTTTCCGGCTCACTGCGAGTCGCCGCCCTCGGCAAATCGGCTCGCGCCTGTTTCAGGACCCGCCGCCATTACGCCCCAAGGGCGTCTGGGCGGGTGCTATAAGTCGTCTATAGCACTGAATTTGGTGCATTGCAATAAAAATATTGCGATGCACAAAAATGTCATAAATCAACTCGCCGGTCCGTGCCGGCTAAAATTGCCGTCAGTCCCAACCCAATAAATCCGTCAGTGCTGACCCGTCATCTTGGTCGCCTGCTTGCTCAATTCCTTGGCCTGATCGGCGAGCGCGGCCATCTGGCTCTTGACGTAATCGGCGTGCAGCGCCGCCAGCTCCTGGGAGTCTTTGGCTTTCGTCAGTTTCTCGGCGAACTCGAATGAACTGGCGATATTGCGCTTAGTAAAACCAATCGCCATTTCGCCAACTTCCTTCGCCCCGCTATGCGCGGTGGACGCCTGGTTTTCGGCGGTGCTGGCCGCGTGTTGGGCCGCGGACATGAACGTGTTGAAAGCCTGCTTGGCCTGCTCCACGCTTTTCTCGGCGAACGCGCGCATCTCCGCCGGTATTTCGAAATTTCCCGCTTCGTTACTCGCCATCACATCCTCCTGAAGGATCTCACCCGGCAGCCACCGATCTTAACCAGTATCTAGGTCGGCCGCCTAGACGCGCCAAGTGCGGAACCCGCTAAAATTAAGGTTATCTCCGCTTGGTTGAATATAGCGGGCGCCCTGTCGTGGACGCCGCACCAAAGCAGCCGTATTAAGGCTTCATTAGCCGTAAACCGTGCGACGTGTGATGAGTGGGACTGAGTTCCAATTCACCTGCCTGACCGATCCGCGGCTCGCGGCCCACGCCCTGAGCCCGACGCCGGCATGGCTATGGAGCACGGATGGCACGAGCATTCTCTGGGCCAACCCGAACGGCGCCGCGATCTTCGAAGCCACCTCGGCCGCCGCTCTTGCGGCTTCACGTTTAGAACCTGATCACGCGGCGGCTGCGCAAATTATCCGCCTCGGCGGCACCTTGCCGCAAGGCAGCGCGCCGCGGCTCGAGCGGCTGCGCGGTTTCGGCGCGCGTGTCGGCGGCGCACTGATCTGTCTTTGCTCGCGCATCGCGCTCTCCGACGGCAGGGCCGCCGTGCTGGTGATTTCCACCGAACGTGCCGGCAAAGATCTCAGCCTGCCTGACCGCGCGGCGCGGCTGCTTGCCGGTCTC
>Ga0207933_1002719_pt1 | contig 11110 bp, 12 predicted proteins | sample NGESurdeep092012_4_FD_184488 | JGI IMG/M metagenome (GOLD analysis project Ga0207933, IMG submission 184488) | Arctic peat soil microbial communities from Barrow, Alaska - NGEE Surface sample F53-3 deep-092012 (SPAdes) | ecosystem: Environmental > Terrestrial > Soil > Wetlands > Peat ...
GGGAGGAGGTGAGCTAGGGAAGAGCACTCACCAGCACAGCATCACGACCAGTGTTCAACTACGTCGGAACAACTGTGCAACTTCGTCGGAATACGCAACTACAAGTGGTGACACGAGCCCTGGTCGCCTCGCGACTACGAGAACGCCTCTCTCACCAACGCCGCCTACGACGCGCACCACGACGACCCCACTTTTGGCTACCGGTTCATCAGCGATGAGTTCGAGGCCGCGGGACTTAATGTCAGCGAGCGCCGAGTCTGGCGTTTGTGTTCAGAGCAGGCGATCTGGTCGAGTTTCGTGAAGAAGTCTCGCTCCGGCAAGAAGCCCGGTCCACCGGTCCACGACGACCTGGTCCAGCGCGAGTTCGAGAGCGACGATCTCGACGTGATCTGGTTCACCGACCTGACCGAGCACAACACCAACGAAGGCAAGCTCTACCTCTGCTCATTGATGGACGCGTGTTCGACGCGCATCGTCGGCTACTCGATCGGTGACCGGATGACGGCCGATCTGGCGGTCTCGGCCCTTTCGAACGCAATCGCGTTGCGAGATCCCGACGGCACGAAGGTCCATTCTGAGCGTGGATCTCAATTTCGATCCAGGAAATTCGTGATGGTACTGAAGAACAACGGACTCGTCGGCTCAATGGGACGAGTCGCTTCCGCGGCCGACAACGCAGCAATCGAGTCGTTCCACTCGCTGTTGCAAAAGAACGTCCTTAACACTCGACGCTGGGAGACGAAGGACGAGCTTCGCCTCGCCATCGTCACCTGGATCGAAAAGAAATATCATCGTCAGCGTCGCAAACGTCGACTCGGGAGACTTACGCCCGTCGAGTTTGAGGCCCTGCACCAGGCATCAACAGCAGCATGAAACTACAAACCAAAAGTGTCAACCGAATCGACAGCAGACCCAACCGCTGAAGGATCGTTAGTCGAGATGACAACTAAAACGACATCAGACCAACCCCCCACGAGGTCTACTATCAATCACGTCTCAACGAACGGGCTTCCTGAGCTTGATGACAACAACCAACTGCTCAACTCTTAAGAAGTCAGTCAGACTGTCCAAGGGATGGGGTCCACTTCAGGATTACCTTGTCCGAAATTGGCCACGAGAAGCCGCTGTTGTGGCTCTGCACCGATATCTACTCAAGACCCTCCTCCGTCGAAGCCCTTCGGCGGGACAAGCCGGACCTTATTACTGCGATTTGACGCAGCCCCTCACGGCGTGTTTTCGGAACCAGAATCAAAACAATTAATGGTGCGGCCATTACTAGTGACACGGGGAAAGGCACAAGCGAGAAAGCTACCAATGGAGCGATGGCCGCAGCTACAAAACAATAATTCCGATAACTAAAGGCCACGAAGCAACGCGTCGCACGATCGAGGAATACCAGGCCAATCAACATTAAGAGTGACGCATAGCCGAATCCATCGATACCGAAGTGCCGAACAAGGATGATAGATGCGACGGCCAACACCGACGCCTGAATTGCTCCGGCAACTGCCACCGTATAGTTGCGGCCCCTCGACAGCAGGAACGCAATCTGAACAAAGCCGGAGGAACTCAAGACGGCGGCCAGCGCGAGAAACGTATATAGCCGGATAGCGATCGTCCAGTCTTGCCCGAAAAGTAGTGGAATGACTATCCGGGCTACCACTCCAAAGATAGCAAATGGCACGCCCAATGCAATCAGCAAAAACTCTGAGCCCTCTTCAATGGCTCGTCGAATTCGGTCATTCTGACCGTCGGGAACACGCGACATGGACACTAAGCCGAGGCGATTCGCGCCGCGTTGCGCAAAGCCAATCGTGCCCACAAGGCGTTGTGCGAATGCCACGTACCCGACACCGGTGGCGCCGAGGAATGTCCCGACGACAAGTGGATTAATCAACCCTCCAAGGAGAGTCGTCCATGTCGTCATCGAATAACTGAAACCGAAACGTGTCAATTCTTTTGCCGTGGACTTGGACCAGCGTAGTCGAAGTCGCAGTCCTGAAAGGACGTAACTACCCACCAAAAGCCAGAACTGAAACATGAAGAATCCGATGACTAGCGACCACGTGCCAGCGCCGAGAAATGCGAGAGGCACCGCAGTACCATAAAGCGCGACATCCCCACCCAACTCCAGAAGCCCCATCTTTCGATACCCGAAACCCCGCTCGATGCGAGCTTGGGCTGGAGCCCAAAGAACGTTGACAGGAACCGTCAAAAGTAAGACTCGTAACGGCGGCAAGACTCCCGCCGGTCGAAAAAGACCGCCAAACGCCCAAGTCGCCGCCAATGCCAGTCCCGTAGCCGCAATTGAGGTCACCAGAAGGAACGTAAACACTTGGTTGTAATGAGATCGATCCGGAAGGATCGGCATCTTTATTAGGAAAACCTCTCCGCCCATCTGCGCAACAGTTGTTACCACCAATGTGAATGCTGCAGCCCCGGCGAAGATGCCGTAGGCAGCTGGTCCGATTAGCCGAAGTGTGATGACAAGTCCCGCCAAGCGCACAACCATTCCCAGCGCTTCGCGTATGAACAGGTAAATGCCGCCGCGTATCGCAAGTTGACGCAACGGTTGATTCCGATTGTCTTCCTCAAGTTCCGAGGACTCTGACGACTTGCGACTGAAGATCACGCGGAAGTTTGACATTGCGCGCACCCGTAGTCGTCTTGCAAACGCCGTAATTGACAATGGCTCAGTTTCTCTCAGAAGATTGAATCATGCGTTTCGAATAGATGAGAGACCTTTTGGGTTTGGAGGATTGTCGCTCGGAGCCCAATGCGCAGTTGCAACCAATTCCAAAGCACTATTTCCCATGATCAGCGGACCGACTGAGGTATTGCCAGAAACGCTTGCGAGTGCGGTCTGCCTAAAACAGGAGGAAGTAGGGCGAAGAGACACCACAGCATTTGCGGCATGCCACCGTTGCTCAAGAATGGCCAAATAAAATTAATCACACCTAAAAGTACAACGGTCACCAAAAGCGCCTCACCCATTGCCCTGTCGGTCGGATCGAGGCATCTCGTAGCTCTTTTTGCTTCGCGAATCATTCCGTCGAACAGCAGTCCGAACATAATCAGTAAGGGTAGCCCCCCTTGAATAAGAAACTCAATGTACTGGGACTCGGGATCAGGCCACCGTATCGAATTCGGCAGCACCACTCCCCAACCTGTGAGCGGTCGTTGCAAGATCGCTGGGATGTACTGGCCCGTCCAAATGAGCCAACGAAAGCCCAACGTCTGCGGGACGAATGCAGGGCGTCCGGTTCCTGCCGCCGTGCTGAATTGAGCTCCTAGGCGGTGCGCAAGAACGCTTCCTGCTCCTACGGAAATGGCGACCAGCCCAATACCGAGCCATCGCATCACCGTGCGCCCTCGGCCATAACGCCAACCGAGAGCGTAGGTGCCCACTATCAGTGTGACGATGACGGAAAGCTCAGCGGTTAGGAAAAGCGCTAGGAGCAGCACGACGGCGAGCGCAAATTTGGTTTTTTTATGGTTCACCACCGTGTTCCCAAGACCTAGACACAGCGCGACAAGCACAAGCGGAACGAGATATCCAGCGAGGGCTGCCCAGTTCGAAAAAGGCCCGGTCGCTCGCACGATTCCGCCTGCTTCACGCAAGGAAGCAGAACCGGAGATCCGAAGAATGAGATTTACAACTCCTGGCACGCGCACTTCCTGGAAGATAGCCAATAGCGCTATGACGCCACCAGTGATAAATAACCACTGCAATGCGAGTCGCCGATCCTCTTTCGTGCGAAGGGTGACCTTCAGCGATCGATACAGAAGGAAGAACTGCAGTTGACCAACGACCGTCCCCCAGCTTGATAATGAGAGCCTTCCGGGCGTAAGCACGGCACCGAGGACCCCGTCAAACGTCCAAAGGAGACCGTACGCGAGAAGTAACCAATCAATCGGACGCCACTTGATTGACGTGGAACGCCGGGCAACAACGACAAGCGTGACACTGACCGTTCCAATTAACAGTTCTGTAATCCGAACGTTTGGAACGGGAACTCCGGGAAGAAGTCCCGAGAGTGCGGGAACCACTGCAATTAGAGTAAGGGCTCCAAAAATGGGTCGGATGACAACCGCCACGATCAATGCGACGCCGACACAGACAGCTATCGCGTATCGGGGTTCGCGCACCGCCAACCAACCGATACCGATGGCAACAAGGACGCCCCCGATGACAATTGGGGCACTTCTTGGACGGGCGGTGAACCAACTCGCTGGATCCGTTCCGGGCAGATAATTCTGAGGAGCGGCGATTGGGATTGACCAAGACGGCTGACGCCGACATGAAAAGCGACTCATTTCCGCTTCTTTGGCTTCAACTTTCCAATGACCAGTACCGCCCACACAGGCTCTCGACCTAACGTTTGGAGGCGAATAACAGATGAGTGGACAAGACGAGACCGTGCATTCCGTTTTACCACGAGAACCGTCGGACCCGTCGTCTCAGCGAGGAGCGCGTTCCTGGAATCTTCTCCACCCACGAAACTCAGCGCCGTCGAGGACCCGCGCGAACTCATGGAGAGGTGTGTCCACAAGAATTCTGTTTGAGCTTCTTCCGATTTCGTGAGTGGAACCAGCACGACCTGGGCCGCCTCTCCACTAGCGAGCGCGATGCTTCGCGCCAACTCAACCGGATGGATCGGTCCTGGAAACGCGCTCGCCACAGTTCCGGTGAGCGCCGCGAGATCTTCCACGTCGTCAACTCGCGGATCGGCGCGCTCAATTGCGAGAAGTGCAATCACGCCGACCAACAACCCGAGAACGGCACCGAGCGGCACTCCCAAAGAATGGAGCGTTCCCACCTGTGAAGCCGAGTTTGCCAACTTCACAACGACCAAGGACTTCTCGGGGATTGCCGAATCAGAGGTCTCATGAGTGATCACCTCTGCGACAGCATTGACGTCCGCGATCGCGCCCGATTCAGATGCTGCTTTGAAACTAACCGTAATGACTGAGGTCCCCGACACCGCCGCCGCGCTTACGCTCTTACTGACAGTACGAAGAGGGACACCCGTCACGTCGGCCACCTGCCGCAACTCCAACTGGTCTGAAGGAATGATGGAAGCGTAGGTCAAAGCAAGGGCAATCGCATCGTTTGCCGATCCGGGACCTGCTCCCGAGGCCCCACTCGCAACAACGAGTTTTGCGGACCCTGAGTACATCATCGTTTGAGAAGTATGTGCAAAATAGCCGCCGCCCGTACCAGCCGCCAAACATAAGATCAACACCCACCAACGTCGCCTGAACCAAAGCGGAAAGAGCCTTCTGCGCGGGCGCCGTAGGTGGGGAAGCGCGACTGTCTCTACAGGAAGGATCCCGGATGGTTTTGCATCCTCTGCCTCCGAAGGCTGCGTCACGATACTCGCACTCTGTAGCGGGTCGAGTTCATCCATTTTGGATTCTTCTCTGGCGCGAAGGGGCATTTTTAGTCACAACGACTGCCAATGCTGAACTGTTGGCCTGATGGTTTTCAGCGACTCGCGTCCTTCGCTCCCGACGGATTGGATGGGAATGTCGTTACCTGTTTTGGACCAGAATCTTCGTCCAAATCAAGAACACCAACTTCGTCTGTCTTGACGATCACCATTAACACCTTAATACACGGGGCTATGTTCAGATTTCGAACGATTTTCCTGCCCAATGAACATTCGATTCCGATTCGACGCATTTTTCGCGAATCAAACCCGTTGATAATAGGGTATTCGGGATTAGCAGAGCATTTGTCGATGTGCAGCAATGATCAGTTTTCGGAGAGAACTATTCTCACCGCAGCCTCAAAACTCGAGACCCGAAAATCTGCGGCCGTCGGGGTCGAGATGATGCCAACAAGTATCGTCTGAGTTCCCACGACATTTCCTGCCGTGATATCGGTCTCGGTATCTCCAATCATCACGGAATGCGAGAGGCGAAGGGGGGGATGGTCCGCCGCGCACCGCACAAGTAGACCAGGCATAGGCTTTCGGCACTCGCAGACACCGATTTCGTGGGGACACACGTATACGCCATCCACAAAGGCGCCGAATTCTTTGAGCAGTATCGTAAGTTGCTCGTTCACAGCCACTACGTCATCTTCGGTCATGATCGATCGAGCCACGCCCCGCTGATTCGTCACCACATACACAGGAATCCCAGCTTCGTTCAATCTTGATATCCCCGAGCCCACTCCATCAATCAGTACAAGTTTCGTCGGAGAAGTTATGTATGCGCCCTCGGGCGCCTTTTCGTTGAGGGTGCCATCGCGATCGACGAAGACCGCATCAAACCTGGAAGTCACAATTAAGTGGCGTCAGGAAAAAGCGCCAACTCGACGTATTCACAGATCGTATGTCCAAGAAACAAGCAGGCTTCTTGAATTCGCGGAGTTTGGTTCGTTGGCACTCGTATACACACGTCTGTCACCGACAGCACGCGGCCGCCGCCCTCTCCCGTGAGTGCGACCGACAATACGCCGAGTTCCTTTGCGCGATTTAGTGCTCGAACAACATTCTCTGAGTTACCGCTTGTCGTGAGGCCGATTGCCACATCGCCCTCGCGAGCCAGGCCCTCGAGTTGACGGGCGAACACTTCTTCGTATCCGTAGTCATTGCCAATGGCCGTTACCGCAGCCGTCGCGTCGGATAGGCAAATTCCACCAAGCGCGGGTCGCTCGCGAAGAAAGTGTCCCAGAAACTCCGCAGCCAGATGGCCGGCATCCATTGAGGATCCACCATTGCCAAAAAAAAATACTCGTGCACCATCCTTCACTCGCTTAGCAATGTCGCGAGAAAGTTCAGCGACTTCGATCATGCAGTCGGAGTTCGAGACGTCCTGCATCACTTCGATGTGCTCACGAAGTCGGTCCACAAAGAGGATCTCTGCGGCTTTTTCACCTACCTTCGCCATGTGCGGACTCCTTCGCTCGCAAAGGCGAAGTTCGACACGGTTACACCGAGCCGCTCAACGGCGGCCGCAACTCGATGACGGCGCTCAAAATCTACGTAAAGTAGAACGTAACCGCCGCCGCCGGCTCCGGTGACCTTTCCGCCGATAGCTCCATTTTTGATTGCGACAAAATATACTTCATCAATCAGCGCATTAGTTATCTTGGGGGATAGCTTCTTCTTCGCTTCCCACGCCTGACCCAATAACCAGCCAAAATCCTCGAGTTCATCGTGTAGTAGCGCGGTCTTCATGGCCACTGCCAGCTCTTTCTGGTTCCGCAGACCTTGCAGCGTGTCGACGTTCTCGTCTTTGAGTCGCTGAGTCTGATCCCTAATGATTCCGTCGGAACGACGGGTCGTACCGGTGTAACAGAGCAGCAGATTCATCTCAAGTTCGGCGATGGTGTCGGCGCGAATTCTCAATGGATTGACAATGACCTGGTCGGTGAATTCAATAAAATTGAAACCGCCAAATGCCGCTGCGTAGTGATCTTGAAGTCCTCCCTCAATCCCCAGGTCGGTGCGTTCAATCACGGATGCAGTACGCGCGACGTCGTATTCGCTCATTGCAATCCCGTAGTACCGGTTTAATACCGCAACGATGGCCACAACCATGGCTGACGACGATCCAAGACCTGAACCGGGGGGAGCAGCAGAAGAAGAAAGTAACGAGTACCCCGGCTCTTCCTCTCTCCATACTCGACGGATTGCGGCCTTGACTAGGTCGAGGTCACCGTTGAACTCGAACTCACCTTTTGTTTTCAAATCGAGCGACAATCCGTAATCAACCGATTCCACCCGGACATGACCCAACTCATGCGGAGAAAGTGACGCATGTGCATAACGATCAATCGTGGCACTGAGAACGACGCCTCCCTCCGTCTCGGGAAATGGCGATACGTCGGTGCCCCCACCCGCGAAGCTAATCCGAACTGGTGCCTTCGCCCTGAATGCAGGCAGCCGCGATGGAGGTCGTGAGTTTTGGTCGCCCTTTAGCGAAAGGAGGTGATGTTCTGCGGTCTCAAGCATTATCCACCTCGCGAAGGCGCGAAACTGATGCGTCCGCCGCGGAATCAAATTTATTGCGCGAGGACGAGGTTTTGGATATTCCAGATTGGCGGTCACGCGCGCTCCACACGATGAGTCGCAGTGCAAAGGGCACGTCGTGGAATATATAGCGGGAAAAAAGACGTCGCGGCTCTTGAAGGAGACGATAGAACCATTCAAGTCCCGCTTGTTGCATCCATCTGGGAGCACGTCGAACGTCACCTGCCGCCATCGTCAAACTGGCTCCTGAACCGACGAACCATATCTCGGGGAACCGTTGGGCCAAAGCCGCCATTAGTCTCTCTTGCTTCGGAAAGCCCAAGCCGCAAAACACGACTCCAGGCGAGGTGCGCTCTATCTTCAAGATTATTTCTTCTATTCGGTCGCTGTCATTCTCAAACCCCAAAGGGGGGCAATGCGTCCCAGCCACCCTGAGATGGGGATACCGGGCGCACAACGCCATACGAGCGCGTTCAGCAACGCCAACATTCCCGCCCAAAAGAAAAATCGGTATCTCACTATCTGCAGCTGCGGCGCTCAAAGTCCAAATTAATTGTCCACCGGCTACCCTTTCGCATAAAGGTGTATTGCGAATGTGGCTTGCCCATATCAAAGGCATTCCGTCCGCAATCAGGAGGTCCGCCTGCTCAATGAGGGATTGTAATTCACGATTAGCGTGTATCTGACGCAGCACATCAACGTTCGGATTCACCATCCATCCACCATGTCCCGCTACATGGTCGTTTAAGATACGTTTGATAAGTGTGCTCTCGTTGAGATTGTCTATTTGCACCCCAGCGAGGATTACTTTGTCTGATGCGATAGCCACCAAGCGGCCCCTTACTGCCCTTGGCTCACACTCTAACTTGTTTCGAACGAGACGAAATACTCAACCTGTTGGGTAATCCTCAACGGTCTCGGAAATTATCTGCACGCAGTTAAACATCGATTTTCTCCATAACTGAACTAAAGGGACGCGCTCTCAGTTCGATTAGCCAAGGGAATGCTACGACCGCTTTTTCATCAGCAATTGAACAAAAACGCACTTGGCAGAAGCCGCTGCTCGCTTATCTCGTCACCGTTGAAACATCAGATCTCAAGTTTGTCGCAACTTCTACACTCACACGAACCCGAACTCGACTTGATATAAGGCCGACGATGTTATGCGCGCGAAGCCTTGCCAGCTTCGCATTGTGATACGAGCGACCCACGACCATGACCGAGGTGCCGGCCCTGAAACTCTTTGCGAGGCTTATGAGTTTGTTTCTCGCTGACAAGTCTAGAGATGCACTGGAACCAGTGAAATGTACTGATACTGCCCGAATCTCCTGATGGACTTTCGGCGCACCCACAGAACTTGCCAATGTTGGAGTGACTTGAACCGAGGTCGTTGGATCCACACCCAGCGCAGAAGTCGAGCCGCTGTTTGCATTACCTACTCCCGGCGCGCCCGACCCACTGAGGGCAGATGACGTGGTTGACGTAGGAGATTTGAAGTCTGCTGCGAACGAGGCCAAACTGTTCGGATTCTGAGTCGCGCTGACTGCGCTCTGGTTGACATCCCAGAATGTCGCCTCATAGACGTCGTGGCTGACAATCCAGCCCGCCATGTCATTGATGAACGTGGGATCGTCGCCCCCAGAGGTTTCGGTCCCGGGAGCGGCGACCGGCGCCCCGGCGTCGCTTGCACCCCATCCGAGTCCCCATTCAGGAAGGGTCATCGGCTTGCCCTGTTGGGTCGCGAACGAGGCCAGCCAATTGAGACCATACGGTTCCGTTTCGATTGTCGAAAACTCGGACGCTGCACCGGGATAACTACCCCAGGATATGTCGTAAACGTCAAGTCCAATTAGATCAACATACTGATTACCCGGATAGTAGCTAGCCAGATTCCCAGCCCCTTGGTCACCACTGGCTGGGTTCCACTCAAATCTGAAGTTTGCTCCGGGAACTGAACGCATCGAAGTCACGATTTGTTGCCAGTATGAGACAAAATTCGCCGCCTGACCCTTGGCGGCCCAAACGGGCCAACCTTCGTTGAATTCCCAGCCCAATCTGATTATTGAATTACCCTCGCCACCCGATACGAGACCCTGGGCCAACGTTACGAAGTATTGGTTATACGCGCCCGTTGCTCCAGCAGCTAGTGAATAATTCCCTTCGGACGGCAGTATTGATACGCCCCAAATCATTGAGTAGTTGCTTCCAGCAAACTGCGAGATGAACCATGACGGATCTTTCATTTTTTGCCATGTGCTGCCATCTAAGAAGGCCATGGCATAATTGCACTGGGACCCCGTCTGCAGACATAGAGAGTCTTCGACGGTTGGATTCTCACCGCCGTAGATTCCGAGAACGCTCGTAGAACTCGCAGATGCGGGGGTTTGGTGTCCTAGGATCTCCATTGGGAGCGCCAATGTGACCGACGCGGCTAACCCAAGAGCTGCAATATGGATCCACTGCGATATCCGTGTCTTACTCATCTTCCCTCTTGCCCTTGAGGTAGCTCCGCGACGCAAGAATGGAAGTAAACCAATACCATTTCGGCGGCCCGGCTAACTCTGGGAGTTCCGTAACTTTGCGTCCCCCTCTCGCGAGAGGTTTGCCTTTTCGACTACTAATGAAATTTTATGCGGTCTCGGGACAAAAACTGAATGTGAACGAGACAACGTCTTAACAACTAATTGGAGCAAGGCGATTTCTTCGGGTGTGTGCGCGGATCCCCGTGAAGTGATCCACTGTTTTTGAGAGTCACCCTCCAGATTGGAACGAGGAGGACCAGCATGAGGAATAAGCGGCTCATCGGATTCTGACGGGGTGAGTCTCATCGAACCACGATCGAGCCGAGCACTCGCCAGTTCGGTTTGCGGACGTAGAGCAGCGCTCTGATTCGGTAGTTCTCGAAGTTGCGGAAGCCAAAGCCGACTCGTTTGATGCGCTTGATGAGGTTGTTCAATGCCTCAGTGGGCGCGTTGGTGATGCGGGCAAGGTGATAGTTGCAGATCTTGTCAAACCACTCCTTCAGTGTTCGTCCGAGCTTTTTGATCTCGGGCGGCATGGCTTTCTTTAGGCAGTGGGTCAGTAAGTCTTCGAGCATCGCTCGAGCCTCCTCCGCGTTCCAGCAC
>Ga0207933_1002720_pt1 | contig 11108 bp, 6 predicted proteins | sample NGESurdeep092012_4_FD_184488 | JGI IMG/M metagenome (GOLD analysis project Ga0207933, IMG submission 184488) | Arctic peat soil microbial communities from Barrow, Alaska - NGEE Surface sample F53-3 deep-092012 (SPAdes) | ecosystem: Environmental > Terrestrial > Soil > Wetlands > Peat ...
ACATCATCACCTGCCTCGGCGCGGACGCCGACGTGAGCGGCAAGCCCGGCGTCAGTCAGGCGAAGGTGGATCAATTTTTTGCCGAGGCTACCGCGTATTCTGACTGGTGGAAAAAAGCGGAAGCCGACGCGACGGTGCTGCCGCTCGGCGTGAACACCGAAGCCGCCGCCGGTGCGGTGAAAGCCGTGAAGGCGAAGGTGGAAGATTATTTTGCCCGTGGCCGGCTCGCCGCGTTTGATCCGCGCGCCGTCAACGCGCTGAACCGCGATGAAAAAGAATACGCCGCGCTCGGTGCGAAAGATTTGACGAACAACCACGCGGACATCGCCGGTCTGCCGCTCGCGCAAGTCGGCGCGACCACGCCGCTGCCGCTGACGCAAGGCATCAATCCCGCGTGGGCCGGCGCGATGGTCGCGTTGCAAACGCACGCCATCGCGCCGTTGCTCGGCGCGAAAACAGTTTTGACCGAAGCGGATTGGAACGCGCTCACCGGCAAACTCGCCGCGTTTGATGCGTGGAACGCCAGCAAGACCGGCGGTTCGGTGGAAAAAATCGGTCTCTCGCGCGCGCGGGAAATTTTGGCCAGCAAGGCGAAGGAAACTTTGACCGCGCTCATCGCGAAAGATGCCGCCGAGGCAGGCAATGCCACCGCCGTCATCGGGCTGCATCGGCTGATTCATTATCATCGCGACCTCGCGAAGTTGGCCCGCAACTTTGTGAACTTCGCCGATTTTTACGGGCGCAAGGACAAGGCGATTTTTCAGGCCGGCACGCTATATCTCGACCAGCGCAGTTGCGATTTGTGCCTCACCGTGGACGATGCCGGCAAGCACGCGACGATGGCGGGCATGGCCGGAACGTATCTCGCGTATTGCGATTGTGCGCGCAAGGGCAGCGGCGAAAAATTGTCCATCGTGGCCGGGTTCACCGGCGGCGATTCCGATAATTTGATGGTGGGGCGCAACGGAATTTTTTACGACCGCGCGGGTCGCGACTGGGATGCCACCATCACGAAGATTGTGGATAATCCGATTAGCATCCGGCAGGCCTTTTGGTCGCCGTATAAAAAACTGGTGCGCCTGATCGAGGAGCGCGCGGCCAAACAGGCGGCGGCGGCGGATGCGAATTCCAACGTGCAATTAACCGCCGTGGCCAATGCGCCGATTCCCGCGCCCGGCACGGCGACTCCGGCTGCGCCACACAAATCAGCGTTTGATCCGAGCGTCATTGCGTTGATCAGCGTGGCCTTGGGCAGCTTGGCCGCTGCCTTTGCCAGCATCTTGGCTTTGCTCGGTAAAATTGAACACTGGCAGGTGCCGTTAGCCATCGCCGGTATCATGCTGGTAGTTTCCGCACCGTCCATGGCCATTGCCTGGCTCAAGCTGCGCAAGCGCAACCTCGGCCCGATTCTCGATGCGAACGGCTGGGCCGTGAATGCCAAGGCCAAGATGAATGTGCCGTTCGGTGGTGCGCTCACCGGCGTGGCTGCGTTGCCGCCCGGAGCCACGTTTGGTGCAGCAGATAAATATGCCGAGAAACCTTCGGTCTGGCCCAAGCTGCTGGCATTCGCATTCGCGCTCTGGTTTGTGTGGGCGTTTCTTAACGACAGCCAAGGCCGGCTCTACGGCTGGACCGAAGGCAAACACGGCACGCCCCCGCTGTCCGTGCGCGAACAAATCGCCAAGGACAAACAGGACAAACTCGACAAGGCCAAAGCCGCCACCACCACGCCGGTCGCACCGGCAGCCGTCACCACGGCCACCAACGCAGTGCCAGCAAAATAGTTTTCAAAACCATCAAAGCCAGGACGTGCGCGTCCGGGCTTTTTTATTTTGCGGATTGTGCAAAAATCATTTCCGATGCCGCGCGAAAGCACAGCCGCCAAATTAGAACGCACGCAGAAAATTCTTTCTGCGCTCCAGCGCGTTTATCCCGACGCGCATTGCGAACTGAATTTTTCCAATCCTCTGCAACTGCTCGTCGCCACGATTCTCTCCGCGCAATGCACGGACAAGCGCGTGAACATCGTGACGACGGAACTGTTCAAGAAATTTCATAGCGCCAAAGATTTTGCCGATGCACCGCTCGCGGAAATTGAGGACGCGGTAAAATCCACCGGCTTTTTCCGCAACAAGGCAAAGAATATTCAAAATTGCTGCCGCGCGCTCGTGGAAAAATTCGGCGGCGAAGTGCCGCGCACGATGGCCGAACTCCACGCACTTGCGGGCGTCGGGCGCAAGACGGCAAACGTGGTTTTGGGAAACGCCTTTGGCATCAACGTCGGCGTGGTCGTGGACACGCACGTCACGCGGCTGTCAAATCGTCTTGGCCTTGCGAAAGGAACTGACGCCGTAAAACTGGAGCAAGAATTAATAAAACTCGTGCCGCAAAACGATTGGACACTTTTTAGCCACTGGCTCATCTGGCACGGCCGCCGCCGCTGCGCCGCGCGCAAACCGGATTGCGAAAATTGCGAAATTAAAAAACTCTGCCCGCAAACCGGCGTGAAGAATTAATTTGCCACAAAGACACCGAAACCACAGAGATTCAAAGATGCTTTTCCTCTGTGTTCTCGGTGTCTCTGTGGCTATGTTTTCCCTTCAATGAATTGGCTGTTCCTCAACTCCGGTCAGTGCGACGCCGCGATCAACATGGCATCGGACGAAGCCTTGCTCGAAAATATTTCACGGCTCGGCCAACCCGTTTTGCGTTTTTACGGCTGGACGGAACCGGCGGCGACGTTTGGCTATTTTCAGAAATATTCCGAGGTCGCGGCGACGACAAAACTGCGTCCGCTGATTCGCCGACCAACGGGCGGCGGCATCGTGCCGCATGATTTGGATTGGACTTACAGCGCCATTTTTCCACCCGGCCACGAATGGCACTCGCTCAAAGCCGAAGAAAGTTACCGGCGCATCCACGACTGGCTGCGGCTGGCGTTCGCGGAATTAAAAATCGAAACTGAACTCGCTCCGTGTTGCAAAAAAACGTTGCCCGGCCAGTGCTTTGTCGGCCATGAGAAATTTGATCTGCTCTGGCGCGGCAAAAAAATCGCGGGCGCAGCGCAGCGCAGGAATAAATCTGGTTTATTGATTCAAGGCTCGGTGCAGCCGCCGCCTTTGAAACTGGCGCGGGTAGATTTTGAAGCCGCCATGCGCACCGTGGCAGAAAAAAACTTCGCCGTGACGTGGACAGATTTTACGCCCGACGCGGAATTACGCACCCACGCGGAAACTTTGGCACGGGAAAAATTCGCGCAGATAAATTACAATCAAAAGCGCTGATGAGCATTGCCACCGCGCGCCGCAGCCTTTAACTTTCGCGCGCATGATTCGGCTCGTTCTCTTCGACATTGACGGCACGCTCGTCCACACCGGACACGCGGGCACGAAGGCTTTTGCCAAAACGTTTGCGACCGAATTTGACCTGCATCACGGTTCGGAAAAAATGAAGTTCGCCGGACGCACCGACGTGAGCCTCGTGCGCGAATTTTTCAAAATCCACGGCCTTGACGAATCGCCCGCGCACTTCCGCCAGTTTTTTGCGCGCTACGTTTTCTGGCTCGACCACATTCTCGCGCATAGCACCGGCCACGCGTGTCCCGGCATTTTTGAATTCATCCGCGACCTGCAAAACTTGCCGCAGCCGCCGATGCTCGGCCTGCTTACCGGCAACATCCAACTCGGCGCGGAAATCAAATTGCGCGCGTTCGGCCTCTGGGATTTTTTTGCCATGGGCGGATTTGCGGACGACCACGAAGATCGCAATCACATCGCCGTCGCTGCGCTTGAACGCGGTCGCCGCGTGCTGGCAAAAGATTTGCAACCGCAGGAAATCGTCGTCCTCGGCGACACGCCGTTTGATGTGAAATGTGGAAAATTTATTGGCGCAAAAACTTTGGCAGTCGCGACCGGCGGCTCAAAGCTGGCAGAATTAAAACCCTGCGGCGCGGACTGGACGGTGCAAGATTTGACGCAAATCACCGCGCGGGAAATCTGTCCGCGCTGATCGAAAATCTTTTTGGCTTATCGCTCCAAAGTCACGCTCATCAGGCCAATGACGATTTCATTCGCGCGCGCGCGAACGGTGAGCGACTTCAATTCTTTCGTTGCGTCCAGCGGCAGATCCAGCACCGTCGCCGCGCCGCCGGAAATTTTTCCGCCCGTGCCTTTGAACGAATTCATTTCCAGCACGCGAATTTTTCCGGTCTTCAAATCCACGCGCACTGGCAACGATGCCGGTCGCGCGAACGCAAAATCGTCAATGTAATAGTCCTGATCAATCGGCCACCAGTCCGTCGGATTTCGCAAAATTAATTTCGCCAGCGAACCGTCCGCGTAAGTCACGATCACTTCGCCGTTGTCAAACCGGCTTTGTAGCGCGCCCGTCGAACCCGCCATCAGCAAAAATACGTGTGACGATTTTTCCGCCAGCGGCACGGAAACTTCACGCGGATAATTATCCCATTGCGACGTGAAAATTATGTTCTTCGTTTTTTTTGCTCCCGGCGTGGCGAAAGGAATTCCATCCGGCAAAATTATTTTCCCGACGTTTTGCGCGGCGAGCGAACGCAGGCCGGAATCATCCACGTCAAAATTTGCATTCGGTTCGCACCAGCCGCCAATGCCGTGGTCGGGCGTCGCCAGCGACGCGAATGGCGAGCGCGGCGTCCGGTATTCATTGCGGAAAATCTGCGTAACCTGATCGTTGAAAAACGGCCTGATGTTGACGGTTTCAAAAAATTTGTCCGTCAGTTTTTCATTCCAGTCAAACGCCGGAAATTTTTCCAGCACGACAGGCGCAACTTCCGGCCCAACTTTCGCTTCTGGAATTTCGCCTTTCCAATTCACAATAACTTCAAATTTTTCCGCCGCCGGACTTTCAATTTCAATCCGTTGCACGCCAAATAAATCTTTAATCCAACTCCATTTTACCGACTGACCATTGATGGTTATTTTTGCGCCAGATCGCAGCGCCGCAATTTGCAAATCCAATTTCATCAACTTTGGAAATTTCGATTCGACCAAAAAAGTTTCCGTCAAACCGGCGCGGCGAAATTCAAAATTAAAATCAGGATGATGAATTCTCGCAAAATTCCAACTGGCTGGGAAACCGGGAACAATTTTTAATTCGCCCGCGAGCGCGTCCGGCTTGATTCCGAAAAGTCCTTCAATAAGCGCGCGGGAATTGATTCCAATCGCGTCCGCAAAATCGCGTTGCGCCTCGCCGCGCGCCATGTCGTGCGAGGTCATGCAGCCGAAATTTCCCGGACACAAACCGAGAAAACCGGAATCAAGAATTTCGCCCTTGAAAAGTTGAAACGCGGTTTCCGCGCGATTCGCCTGCCAGAAACCGAGCGCCGTGTGCGCGGCCTCGGCCATGACGACGTTGTTGAGCGACCATTGATACGGCAGCCAGCTCGTCTCCGGCAGCGTGAACAAATTTTCGTCCGGCACATTCGCGCCGCGAATTGGAATGTGCGAAATGTGGCCATCAATCCAGCGCGCCATCTGCCACGCCTGCGTCGGCGTCGGCACTTCGGAATCCAGCGTGTGATAAAAAGTCCAAAGCCCGCAATTCGGATGCACGAGTTGCAGGCCGAGCAAATCTTTTGATTCGGCAAAATTTCCCGTGTCCGCGAGCCAAAGATATTTATTCATGCCGCGCAAAATCAACGCGGCTTCGTTTTCATAAATCGTCGCGTCTTTGCCGAGAATTTTTGCGACGCGCGCGGCCATTTTGTTTTCAAAATAATTGTAGGCGCTCGCGTGCGCGGTGCCGCCGCCGTTGTAATTCAAATCGTCGCTCGCCCAAATCGCGGCGTAAGCTTCGTAAAGCGGCAATCTGTCATCGCCAAATTCGCGACGGAAAAGCCTGCGTTCCCGCGCGAGATGGCGCCCGATGACCGGCCACATTTGCGCGGCATAATTGGTATCGCCAGTCCACAGCAAATGTCTAAAAAACGCGTCCACGGCGACCAGATTCATGTCGTAATGATTGTGCGACATGTCGCCGTTGGAATGAATCGCCGCTTCGCTGCGCGCGAGATTAAATTGTTCGTCGGCCGGCGGAATGGTTTCGGGAATCGGATTCGTGTTTTGATTTTTCGCGAAGCCCGCGAAGTGCGCCGCCGTGCGGTCGTGCCAACCCAGTTCGTCGCCCGCATATTGGCCGCGCCAGCCGAGCAGGCGCGTGCGCCACGCGACCGCGCCGTGCATGAACGATTGCTGTTTGCCGTCCCAAACCGCGTCCGCCGCGATGTTCAACGCGCCAGCGGCGGCATTGATGAACGGGTCGGGCGTTTCGACGACCACTTTTTCCGCGATGGTGCGGCGATGATTTTCGGCGGCGGAAAACAATTGCGGCAAATTGTTCGCGGCAATTTTTCCGTCGCCATCAATTTTCAGTGCGAGAAAATCTTCGCGATTGTTTTCCAAATTCATTTCGCCAATCACAATTGGCAATTCAGTTTTGAGGCTGGCGGGAGAAAATAATTCAGCCGGCAAATTCCATTTCGCTGCGTCGGCAATTTGCAATTTTGCGTTTGCGGGAAAAATTCCGGCAATGATTGCGGCTTTGCTTTGGAGAATGAAAATGTTTGTCGCGATGGAAAATTTGTTGCCGCGACATTGCTCCGGTCGCAATTGGAAAAATTGCGAAACCGGCGCGCGTTCGCAGCCGATGTCGCCGCCGCGCTGTCCCTTCATGCCATTCACACCGCCGAATGCCCAGACAAGTTCAACGGAGTTTTTTGCGCCGCACAGTTCGGCACGCACAATCAAACCTTTCACTTCGCTCAATGGCAGCGCGGTCAAATCCAATTCGCCATCACCAAGCAGCGGATCGCGAACTTCATAGACCAGCGAACCGGGACGATAGCGCGCGATGATTTGCGCCGCATCATTCAGCCATTTTATTCCGGCGGCAGTTTTAATTCCAAATCGCAAATTGCCGCCGCGTCCGGGCAGGTAGAGTGAAAATTCCGGCTTGTCGCCGCCGTCAATTCGGAACGCGGAATTCAGACCGTAAAGCGGGCGATTAAAAAATTCCGCGCCGTTGGTGATGACGAAATCGCCGTTGACCGGCCAGTAGCGCAGCGGGCGGTCAATGTTGTTCGTCAGAAAAACTGAAGAGGAATTTTGCGCGGACGGCAACCCTTTCGCCGATGCAACGAACGTGGAAGCCAGCGCAAGCCAGCCAATAATTAAAACTGCCGTAAAGCGCATGGAGTAATTTAGCGGACACGCGTGCCGCCATGATTGAAGCTGACGTGATAGGTGTCGTTGACAGGGCCGCTGCCGTAAATTTCCGCGCTGACAAATTCACCGGCAATCTGAAACTGCCGGATGATGGCGGTCAAATCAGATTTTGATTTTTCGCTCATTCACGGCGCGCTGGGCGGAATCGTCAGGTAAGTCGTGACAAACTGGTAAAGCACCGGCGGAAAAACAAACACCCAACGGTCGCCGTCGAAGTTCACGGCGGCCAGCGCGGTTTGCGCTTTGGCGAGTTCCGCACCAAAATCTACGCTCAATTTTCCGCCGGTTTTCAGTTCGACGGTGATGGAAAGATTGTTCGTGTTCAGCCCGAATTTTTCCGGCGCGGTGACGTTGTGCGCCACCCAGCCGGCGGCGGTCAGTTCGCCGAGACGGTGCATGGTTTCCTCGATGGCGGGCGGATTGATGATGCCCTGCGAATTCGCTCCGAGCGACCACTTGTCATTACCGGTGCGAATCATTTCGCGCGTCTTGCCGTTCTGCCGCAACGTGACTTGCGCGATATTCGTCTCGGCAAAATTCCAGATGCGGCGGTCGCGAAATTCCCAGCCCGCTTCCGGCAAACGCGCGAAATCTTCCGGCTTAATCGCGTAAATGAAATCTTCGTCGCCGCGTTTCACCAGCACGCGACTGGGTTCATTCGTGCCGAAAATCAATTGCGCCAGCACGCTGTTCGTGTCGCCCGCCGTGCCGCGCAAAATAATTTGCGGCGACGACGGTGTGAAGCCAAAGCCCTGTAAATCCGGCACGGTGACGACGTCCTTCACGAATTCCGCGACGCGCAGACTGCCGAGTAGCTTGAGGAAATTCTGCACATTTTCGTTGTCGGCGGAAAATTTTTCGCCCGCCACCGTCCAGTAATCCGGAGCCTGTCTTTGCAACGTGAAATGATTTTCACCGCGCACTTCAATTTCCGCGACGGCGGGCGCGGTGAACGTGAGCAGATGCGGATCGCGAAAATCATTCACCGCGCCGTGCCACGCGGCAAAGATATCTTTGGCGGCGGTCACCACGGTGTTCCAACCTTCGCGCCGCGCAAACACCAGTGCGGAATTTTCCACGGGATTTTTTCCGGCATGAATGGCGGTGGTAAAATTCGTGCCGTGACCGAGCCACACGTCGAGATCCGCCGGTTGCAAACCGTAGCTGCTCAAGTCGGCGCGCGCATCGTCCGTGACAAATTGCGCGACGCGCCCGGCCTGAAGTTGTTGCAGCGCGGCGGTGATGCGCGCGCCGTCCGCACGCGCCGCCAGCGGACGAATCATGCGCCAGAGCTGGTTCGTCGGGTCGCGGCGAAATTCCATCGCCTTCGCACCGTTGGTGATGACCAGCCAATCCGTCGCGCCGCCGACATCCACAAGTGCCTTGTCGCGCCATTCATTCATGGAGCGCGGCAGCAATTGCAGCCAGCCCGCGTCGGTGACAAACGCGCCGTCCAGACCGACCACGCGAATAAAAACCTGATCGCCGGGCGCGGTTTTTTTGCCGACGAGCAACTGCCAGCGCTGTTCGCCCGCCACGATGACAAGTGAATACTGCGGATTTTCAAAACCGAAATCAGCGTCGGTATTTTTGTGGCTGCTGATTTCCGCCGCCGTGAGCCGCGTGGCCGGAACCAGTTTTTCCAGTGCGTCGGCGAGCGATTCAATGGCGGCGGCCTGCGCCGGATACGCGATTGGCTTTTGCAATTGCCACGCGTGGTTGGTGCGGACGACATCAATTTCGAGCGCACCGGCGGGACTAATTTGAACTGCCGTCAATTCGCTGGCGCGCAAACCGGCCAACAGGCGGGTGCTCGACGGCGCGGCCGGCTGGAGAAATTTATTGGAAAGCCAGATGCCCGCGAACAGCAAGGCCGCGAGCATGAACCAGATGATGGTGGTTTTGGATTTCATTTGCGGCGCACGAGCCAGACCAGCCAGCCGAGGAACAGCACGCCGCCGGGCAACGCGCCGAGCAGCAGCCAGTCCAGTTGCTGCGATTGTTTTTGCGTGAGCATCAGGCGGAATTCTTTGACGGGTTGCGGACTGATGCCCGCCAATAATTCCTGCCGGTCGAGCAGCCAGTTGGCCGCGTAATTCAGAAAGTCCCGGTTCGCGCCGCCTTCAATATAATAGTTGCCGAGAAAAATCGAATCGCCCGCGACCACGATGCGCGTGTTGCCGCGCGGAGTAACAACACCAGCCACGGGTTTTTGCTCAATCGCCGCCAGCACCGGATAGCGACGCGGCGCAGCCGTCGGATCGCCCGCGAGCGTGGCCGTCTCGCTGGACAGCGCGAGTTCTTTCACCAGCGGCGCGTTGGCGGGCGGATTCTGCCATTTTACTTTTTCGATTGGGCGCGGCAAAATCATCTGCAACGAAAGTTGCGTGAGCGGCGCGACGAAACTTTGCGGATTGAATTCACGGATCTTCACGTCCTGACCCGTGATGGAATTTTGCGGGTCTTTGATGTAGTCGGCCAAAACATTGACGCCCCAGTGCTGCAAAATCGGTTCGAGTCCGGTTGGCCGGTCAATGGAGGCGTAATTAAACAGCACGAGCAGCCGTCCGCCTTCCGCGAGATACTTGTCAATTTTTTGCAAATCGGCGTCGGGCAGCAGCGTCGTCGGCGCGGCGATGATCAGTAAATTGCAATCCATCGGCACCGGCTGGTTGGCAGTCAATTCCAGATTCGTCACGGCAATATAATTTTGCGCGAGCTCCAAACCGAACTTGGCAAAACCAAACTGGCCGCTGTCGGTGAGCGACGATTCGCCGTGGCCTTGCAGAAAATACGCCTTGAACGGCGACGCGCTCGCGAGCGCGAGCAGCTTGGAGGTGAACATGATTTCGCCATTGAACGCGACGGGCCGGTTGCGGAATTGCAATTCCTTTTGCTTCGGGTCGTCCTTCGCGGTCGGTTCCAATTTATGCGACACGATGGCTTCGCCGGGAATGACAATCACCCGGCCATTGCTATCGAAAATGACCAAATCTTTCGCCGGCGGAGAATTTGGACTGTCCGTCGCCGCAGGCAAATTATATTGCACCTTCAGTTTTTCCGCCGCGCCCGCGTCGCGGACATAATCCACGGTATGCACGGAAATATTTTTGTTCACCGCGTGATACTCGTTCAGCAGCGCGAGGATGTTCGGATAAAAATTTTCCTGATCGCGCGTATCGTAATACAGCGTGACAGCCACATGGTTCGTCAGCGTGGACAAAACCGCCAGCGTGCGCGACGACAGCGCCACGCGCGTTTGAGAACTCAAATAGAACCGATGAAAAAACTGCGCACCCAGATAATTGAGCATGACCATGACCGCCAGCACCAGCACGGTGCGCAGCAGCATGTCGAAGCCGATTTTCCATCGGCTCGCGGGCGAAAAACTGGGGCGCGGGTTGCTCATTTTATTTCCAGCGGTGGCTTTCCACCACGCGCAGCGTCAGGAACAAAAACAGGAACGTTGCGCTCACATAAAAAATTACTGCGCGCGTGTCCACCACGCCGCGCGCGAAGTCGTGCATCTGATCGAACAGATTGAAATACGCCAGCACTTGCGTTTGCCAGTGTTCATTCACCGGCGTGGATTTCGCCAGATACGCCAGCGAAAATAAACTTACGCCCAGCACGAAGCTGATCATCGCCGCCGTCATCTGGCTGTAGGAAACCGCCGACGCGAGACAACCCATTGAAAGGAACAAACAACCAATCAGAAAAATCCCCAGATACATTCCGCCCATCGTGCCGCCATCCAGCGCGCCAGCCTGATTTGTGAAATGTTGCACAATGAACAAACACGGCAGCAATGGCAGCCACGCGACCGTGTAAAAAATAATTGCCGTGGTA
>Ga0207933_1002721_pt1 | contig 11102 bp, 10 predicted proteins | sample NGESurdeep092012_4_FD_184488 | JGI IMG/M metagenome (GOLD analysis project Ga0207933, IMG submission 184488) | Arctic peat soil microbial communities from Barrow, Alaska - NGEE Surface sample F53-3 deep-092012 (SPAdes) | ecosystem: Environmental > Terrestrial > Soil > Wetlands > Peat ...
TGCGAGGTTTTGTCGGGAAAACGGACGATCTTGTCTTCGATGGAGGGGCAGTAGCGCGGGCCAATGCCTTCGATCTGACCAGTGAACATGGGGCTGCGATGGACGTTGGCTCTTATCAGGGCCAAGGTCTCTGGAGTTGTTGTGGCGATGTGGCAGGAGATCTGGCGCAGAGGCGGCGTCCACGTCGCTTCGCCGCTGTGAGGCGCGGAGCGGAAGCTGAAGGGAGTGGGGTCGGCGTCGCCGGGCTGGGGTTCGAAGCGCGACCAGTCGATGGTGCGGCCGTCGAGGCGCGGAGGTGTGCCGGTCTTCAGGCGGGTCTCGCGGAGGCCGAGGCGCTTGAGGGATTCGCCGAGCAGGACAGAGGCGGGTTCGCCGGAGCGGCCCGCGGTGTACTGCTGCTCGCCACAGTGGATGAGGCCGTTGAGGAAGGTTCCCGTGGTGACGATGACGGCGCGCGCGGAGATCTTTCTTCCGTCGCGCAATAGGACGCCGACAATTCTCGGCATTGCCTCAGGGGCTAAAGCCCCATTCCTCTTTGCGGCTGAAATGGACGGGCTGAAGCCCGTCCCCTTCAAAGCTGCCTCGTCCGACATCTCAGAGGCGAGATGTGGGACGCCTGCTGGCTCGCTGACTGGCTGACTTGCTGATTCACTCGACTGCTCGATCACGAGGTCGATGACTTCGGCTTGCTTGATGAAGAGGTTGGGGATGGACTCCAGCTTTTCGCGCATCTTTACGCGGTAGAGGGCCTTGTCGCACTGCGCGCGCGGGCTCCAGACGGCGGGGCCGCGGGAGGTATTGAGGAGGCGGAACTGGATGCCGCAGGAGTCGGCAACTTCACCCATGATGCCGCCGAGGGCGTCGACTTCGCGGACGAGATGGCCCTTGGCGACTCCGCCGATGGCCGGGTTGCAGGACATCTGCGCGATGAGGTCGAGGTTGAGCGTGAAGAGCGCGGTTCGCAGGCCCATGCGAGCGGCGGCCGCGGCGGCTTCGCAGCCTGCGTGGCCCGCGCCGACGATCAGGACGTCGAAGAGCTCGGAGAAGGTTGGTGCATCGGGATTGGCGGGAGAGACCATCTGTTTTGATTTTAGAGGGTTAACGGCGAAGTATCATATGAAACGGTGGGGGCAGTGGCGGGTTCGGCTCTGCGAGGGGCTGCGCTGCAGAGTTCATGGCGGGGTGATCGCGGGAGCCTTCGGCTGAACTTTAGAATAGTGGTACGCACCGATCGAGGAGGTTCCATTGGCCATGACAGAAAAGGGAACGAGCGAAGGCAGCGCTTGGAACGTTCCGGAGTTTCGACCCGACCTTGCCTTCCCCACCTTGACAGAGGAGATGGTCGAGCGCCTGCGAGCGTACGGGCAGGAGGAGAGTTTTGCCGCGGATGTGGTGCTGTTTCGACAGGGTGATCGACAGGTGGATATGTTTGTCGTGCTGGAGGGAGGCATTGAAGTTCTCCTGCCGGTGGCCGATGGCGAAGCAAGGGTGATCGGGCAGCATGAGAAGCATGCGTTTTCGGGTGAGCTGGGACTGCTGAACTCGCAGGCGTCGCTGGTGGAGGCGAGGACGAGCAGTGCGAGCCTCCTGCTGCGCGTTCCGCGGGAGAAGCTGCAAGGGCTGATGCGCGCGCAGGGGGACATTGCGAACCTGATCACCCAGGCAACGATCTGGCGGCGGATTGGGATCATCGGCGATGCGAGCGGAGGCGTGGTGCTGATGGGGCGCGCGCAGGATGCGGAGACGACGGAACTGAAGCGCTTTCTGCTGCGCAACAGCTATCCCTACAGGATGGTGGAAGCTCCGGCGGAAGAGGAGGGGTTGCCGTCGGATCTTCTGACCGATAGCGAGTCGAGATACCCGGCGGTGACCCTTACGGACGGGCGCACGCTGCATCGGCCAACGATTCCGCAGCTGGCGGATGAGCTTGGGATCACGGAGCTGCCTGAGGAGGGGAAGATCTATGACGTGGTGGTAGTGGGGGCTGGACCTTCGGGTTTGGCGGCTGCGGTGTATGCGGCTTCGGAGGGACTGTGCACGATTGTGATTGAAGGGACAGCGCCTGGGGGGCAGGCAGGGACGAGCTCCAAGATTGAAAACTACCTGGGGTTTCCTACAGGGATTTCGGGCCAGCGGCTGGCCAGCCGCGCGCAGTTGCAGGCGCTGAAGTTTGGCGTGCGGTTTGCGATCTCGAGGGAGGTGGTGACGGCCGAGCAGATCGAGGGAATTCACAGGCTGACGCTGGCGGGAGGGATACCGGTGTGCGCTCGCTCGGTGGTGGTGGCTTCGGGAGCGCAGTACCGCAAGCTTTCGGTGGAGAACTATGCGCAGTTTGAGAACCGCGGAATCTATTATGCGGCGACCGCGATGGAGTCGTTGCTGTGCCGCGACCATGAGGTGATTGTGGTGGGGGGTGGCAACTCGGCGGGGCAGGCGGCGGTGTTTCTGTCGGGCATTGCGAAGCATGTGCACCACATTGTCCGCGGACCGTCGCTGACCAGCAGTATGTCGCAGTATCTGATCTCTCGGATTGAGAGTTCATCGCACATTACCCTCTATCCGAATTCGGAGATTGAGACGCTTGAGGGTGAGACGTGGCTGAAGCGCGTGGGGTGGATGAATCGCGCTACGGGGGAGCGGACGGAGAAGCCGATTGGAAGCGTCTTTGTGATGATTGGGGCGGAGCCGAACTCCGGTTGGCTCTTTGGTACGGTGCGGCTGGATAAGAAGGGGTTCATCCGCACGGGCGGCGCGGATGGGTTTGAGGGGACGCCGTATGCGACCAGCGTGCCGGGGATGTTTGCGGTGGGGGATGTGCGGTCGGACTCGGTGAAGCGGGTGGCGTCGGCGGTGGGCGAGGGGTCGGTGGTGATTTCGGATGTGCATCGATATCTTGCGGACCATCGCAACCAGTTTGCGGCGGAGCCGAACTCGGCGCTGGCGGCGCTGCGGTTGGCGAACGCGGTGGCGGCGCAGGGTTGAGTGGGGAGAGATCGCGAGCTACGCTCCGAACTGGCGGAGATGATGATCGAGATGCTTGTACATCAGGATCGACCACTCTTCGGGGGTGAGCCGTCCGAAGAAGGCGTGCGGATGGGTGGTGCAGGCCGCGGGGCCGACTGCGACGAAGCGATCGACCGACTCATTCAGGCGCGTCCTTTCGACTTGAAGGTCTCGCTCATCCTGCACTATCAAGCCGTCTACTGTGGGGGAATTTCGGCGCATCGGTTGGTCGTCTCTCAAGGCGATGGGCTTGATGATTGGACCGAGGAGCCGACCGATGAACTTCCGCGGGGGACAGAGGTTTCCTAGCGCCATCTCGATGCCCGCCGAACAGTGCGCCATCGCCTGTGCCGGGCTCATGGTGCCCCACTGGCGCGCGCTGTCTGGCCTCAGCTTCCCGGACCGCGCCTTGACTTCTGTCGCTACCGCTGGATCGAAGAGATTTTTCATGCCTGCAAGTGTAAGGGCTGCGGCCGTGTTGCAGGGCGAAGATTCTGGAGCCTTCGGTAGGATGGAGGGATGGTTCAGTTGAGTGTGGTTGAGGCGCGGGTTTTGGGGGTGTTGATTGAGAAAGAGATCAATACGCCGGAATACTATCCGCTGAGTTTGAATGCGACGTTGAATGCATGCAATCAGAAGAGTAGTCGGGAGCCGGTGATGGAGCTGGCGGAGGCCGAGGTGCGAACCGCGCTTTTTGAGATGGATCAGATGGGGCTGGTGAAGACTATTGCGGAGTCTCGGGCTACGAAGTTTGAGCATCGAGTGCGCGATGTATTGAATTTGCGACGCGACGAGGTGGCCGTGATGTGCCTGCTGCTGTTGCGGGGGCCGCAGACTTCGGCGGAGCTGCGGGCCCGGACGGAGCGGATGTATTCGTTCGACGACAATGCGGCGGTGATGGCAACGCTGGAGCGGCTGGCTGCACGGGAGGTTTCGGGACAAGCTGAGCCGCTGACGCAGTTGATGGCGCGGCAGCCAGGAAGCCGTGAGGCGCGGTGGGTGCACCTGCTGAGTGGGGCGGTGAGTGAGGTGGCGGGGGTAGTGCAGGCGCGGGAGGCTGTGGAGACGGGTGGGGCTAGCCTGGCGCAGCGCGTGGAGGCGCTGGAGGAGATGGTGTTTACGCTGGAGCAGCGGCTGTTTGCGCTGGAGCAGGCGGGTGGCGGGGAGTCATCCAGCTAGGTCCGTTGGGCGCGAGCTTTGGTTGCTGGTTCAGGTGGAGAGGGGTGGGGGCTGGTGCGCGGACGTTGTTGCGTCCGGGGTGGCACCCCCCGTGCCCTCCCCTCCCGTACTTTTTGGCTGAAAGTCTTGCAATCAAATGCGTTAGGGGCGGACTTGTGGCGGTCCCTCCCCTTTCGTACCCTTGTGGGGTCGTTGGGGCTGGATTTTGGGTGTGTGGGGAAGGATGGTGTTGGAGGCCCTAGTTAAATTGTAGCTGGTTGGAGGGGGTAACTATGCCAGGTTTTGAAAATATATATCGCCAATGGTTATAGGGGGTTTGGCGATTTCAGGGGCTCTAGGGGGCTTGACAGGTTTTGGTCCTGCGCGGACGGCGAGGGGCTTCGCGTGGTGGGCGAGGCTTTGTGGGGTCGACGGGATCTCCGGTTGGGATGTAGATCGCTACGGCTTGTCGCGCGCGGGTGAGAGATCAAGGAGACGGTCGGGAAGAGCGAATGATCTCCTGCGAAGGAATTAGGCGACCGCGGCTGTCTCAACTGAAGAGCGTGGGGGTTGCAGAATGATTCGGTTTCGAGAAGCTTGTCTTCGGCTCTGTGACGAGGCGAGCTCCGCACGCGAGCAGAAAATCTGCGGTCGCGTCAAATTCGGCGGGCGAGCGCGTCGGATCGGAAAGATCGCCGACGGGAATGTAGATCGCGACTCCTTGTCGAGCACGGGTGAGGAGGACGCGATAGGCGTTCCGTCGATAGAGCTGGCGGCGGTCGCTCTTCATCTCAGACCATTTGCTTGATTTACCGTGACGAAGTGTACGGAAGGACCATTTGGATTGAGCTGCGTCCCAGATGAAATCGCCTCCCCAGCACAGGCCGATCCAGTCCAACTCGAGGCCCTGAATTTCAAACTCGGTGGCGAAGACTTCGAGTTGATAGCTTGATCGGACGTCGGCGCGCTCGGCGAGATACCAGTGATCCCAGGGATATTCGCCATGGAAGGTCGAGTCTGGCTCGAGGCCTTCGGCGCGGAGACGCGTTGCGCCGGATGATGCGACGAGACCGCAACGGCTTTGGCCGAGGGTGTTTTGCGTGAGGACTTCGCGAAGATCGGAGAGCGATCGGGTGAGCAGGATGGGGAACGATTCCTGCGCCTTTCGGGCTGCGGCGGATATCGAATCGCCGTTGACGACATCATTGACCCAGGATGCGAAGGAATCGGCTTTGAGATTGCGGACAGAGACGTCGAGGTGAAGTTGCGCCTCAGAGTGAACGGTGAGGGAGCGGACCTCAGAATGAGTCTGCAACCTTGAGCCCGCAACGGACGAGCCGCCATCGAGGGCTTCAGGAGAGGCATATACCGTCCACGTTTTTGCAGAAACTGAGATGGCTCGTCCCCACTCTTCGATGCCTGCTTCGCCGCTGTTTATTTCCTGGCCGCCCCCCACAAGGGCGATCACGACGGCCCAGTCTTGATGACGCTCCATAATCTTGAGCAGCATCTCGGGTTCTGAGTAGGGGCATTTGAACTTGCTGAGATTCTGGGCGCGATCCCAAGCGCGCTGGGCTTCGTCGAAGATGATGACGTGATTGGAGGGCGGTCGGTGGGGATTGTCGTCGGTGTAATAGCGTGCGAAGACGTGAACGTTCTCGATGAGGGTTTTCGCGTAACGGCGGGCTTCTTCGGCTTTGACTTTGGCGGTTTGCTGATGATTTTTTGACAGCACTGCTTGGAGGACTTTGACCAGGGGTCCAGTGCCGGACATGAAGTGGATCGGCTCCTGGTCGGACTTGGTTCCAAAGGCGAGATTGAGGCCGACGAGCGTCTTGCCTGAGCCAGGCACTCCCGTTACGAAACAAATGGCGAAGGAGCTGGTTTGTCTCGAGGTTTCGATGACGCCAGTGACAAAGTCGGTGAGGCGATCGACATCATGACGCGCTGCGCGTGAGTGCGCGATCTCTCGAACCGCCAAGCCGGGTTGCAACGAGAGTGCGGCTTCGATGATGGATGGGACGGGGCGATATTCTCCGTTATCCCACGCGAGCAAATCGACGGGAGTTGCGCTGGGGTCGAGCTCGATAGAGAGCAGTGTGTCCGCGAGGTGTGACCAACTCACCTGATCCACTGGTGAGATCCAGTACGAAGGAGCCTCGAGGATAGGAAGGAACTGCTGCTGCCGTTGCTTTGATTGGCGTGTGGACGGCGCAACGACCAGAGGTATGATTCTTCGGCGATCGGAGGGTCCATGGAAGTAGTGCAACAGGAGCGCGTACTCCTCCGCCTGGCGGATGGCTTCGATGCCTTGTGCGCTGGATTTGAGCTCCAGGATTACGATGACGCCGCGCGCCAGGATGACAACGTCAATGCGCTTCTCCTTGCGAGGGATTGGAAACTCGAGCAGGATGCTCCAGTCTGCGGCCGCCGTGTTTTTGTTCGTTACCTCGGCCAGGATGGAGTGAAGCCGGACGATGTCGGCGATCCAGGCAATAGTCTGGGAGGTGGGCTGCGACTGAAACCCGCTGTGGGCGTACTCGGTCGTCAAGCGACCAGTGAGCTCACTTTCGGAGACGTGCAGAAACTCAGCGATGGACGCACGATAAAACGCAGGCATGGTTTGCGCCCAGGATACCAGGGTGCTGGTGAGCATGCCGTGGGACGCGGTAGCGGAGTTTGGACTTCGGCGTCTGCGCTAGACGGACGGGGTGAGGGCGGCTAGGGTTTTTTCTAGGCTGGTGGGGTCTTCTACGTTGGTGGTGGAGATGGTGCGGGCTCCCGTCTGCAATTCTTGCTTAAAGATTTGTCGGTTGAGGCCCGAGAGGACTTTGCCGGGGCCTACTTCGATGTAGTGCGTGACGTTCGAGAGCTGGAGCTGGTGGATGCACTGGACCCAGCGGACGGCTCCGGTGACCTGGCGGACGAGGGCGTCGCGGAGGTCGTCGGCGTGGATGTGGAGTTGGGCGTCGATGTTGCAGACGACGGGGAAACGCGGGTGGTGGAAGGCGACCGAGACCATCTGCTCGGCGAGCTGGAGCTGGGCGGGCATCATGAGCGGGCAGTGGAAGGGGGCGCTGACGGGGAGCATGACGGTGCGCTTGGCACCGAGCTCCTTGCAAAGCTCGGCGGCCCGCTCGACGGCGGCTTTGGAGCCGGAGATGACGGTCTGGTCGGGGGAGTTGAGGTTGGCCGGGGTGACGACCTCGTTGGGGTGGCCTTCGACGTTGCGGAGCTGGGCGGTGACGCCGGCGCAGGTGGCTTCGATGTCGGGGAGGTTGAGGCCGAGGATGGCGGCCATGGCTCCCTGGCCGGGGGGGACGGCGGATTGCATGAACTGGCCGCGGGCGCGGACGGTGCGGACGGCGTCGGCGAAGGAGAAGGTGTGGGCGGCGACGTTGGCGGAGTACTCGCCGAGGGAGTGGCCGGCGGCGTAGGCGATGGGGAGGTTGCGGGATTTGAGCTCCGGCTCGAGCACGTGGAGGGCGGCGATGGAGACGGTGAGGATGGCGGGCTGCGTGTGCTCGGTGAGCTTGAGGGTGTCTTCGGGGCCGTTGAAGATGATGTCGGAGAGGGCAAAGCCGAGGGCGTCGTCGGCCTCTTCGAAGACGGCGCGGGCGGCGGGGTAGGCGTCGTAGAGGGCGCGGCCCATGCCGACGGTTTGCGAGCCCTGGCCGGGAAAGAGGAGAGCGATCTTGGTCGGTGCGGCGGTTTCGGGGAGGGGGTTCGTCGTCGTGCTCATGGAGATAGTTTAGCTAGTTTCGGGGGTTGACAATTCATAACTGTTCGGTTATGGTTTCGGAATGCCAGCTGCTGCCAGCTCGGTCTTCAAGGCGCTTGCCGACCCGACGCGGAGAGCTATCTTCGAGCGGTTGACGCGCGAAGGGGAGCTGACGGTTCATGTTTTGACGCATGATGCGGGAGTGTCGCAGCCGGCGGTGTCGAAGCATTTGACCGTGCTGAAGCGGGCGCGGCTGGTGTGCGATCGGCGGGAGGGGCGCGAGACGCATTACCGCGCGGAGCCCCGGGCGCTGGAGCCTCTGGTAGATTGGATGAGCTTTTACGGTGTGTTCTGGCGGGATCGTTTCAGCCGCCTGGAAGCTGTGTTGGAGAGGATGGAGCCGTGAGCGAGACACGTTCTGTTGTCGTTGAGAGGGAGTTTGCGTATCCTCCGGAGAAGGTTTGGAGGGCGCTTACGGAGGGCGCTTTGATCTCCCAGTGGTTGATGGAGAATGACTTTCAGCCGGTGGTTGGGCGTCGGTTTGAGTTTCGGTCCACGCCGATGCCGCAGTGGAATGGCGTGATCGGCTGCGAGGTGCTGGTGATGGAACCGCACCAGCGGCTGGCGTATAGCTGGGGGGCGCTGGGGCTGGAGAGCGTTGTGGCTTGGACGTTGACTCCGACGGCAGGCGGCACGCTGGTAAGGATGGAGCACTCTGGCTTTGGCGCGGATCAGGACGCTGCTTTCAAGGGCGCGACGTATGGCTGGCAGAAGTTCATTGGCGGACTGGAGAGCGTGTTGGCGGCTCTACCTGAGAGGAGAGAAAGATGAAAACGAAGCTCTGGTTGTATTGGGTTTGCACAGGACTGGTGGTGTTTGCGTTCCTTCCAGGCGGTGTGTTTTATGTGATGGGCGCGCCGCAGGCGGTGACGGGCGTGGAGCAGCTGGGCTTCCCTGCTTACTTCGTGACATTCCTCGGCGTCTGGAAGATTCTGGGCGCGATTGCGCTGCTGGTGCCGGGGATGGGACTGGTGAAGGAGTGGGCGTATGCGGGGATGGTCTTCGACTTGACGGGGGCGGTGGTTGCCGTTGCGGTTACGGGGGGTGCGTGGTGGCACGTGCTTGCGCCGTTGGTGGTGCTGGCACTGGTGGTTGGATCCTGGTGGCTTCGTCCGGCGAGCCGGAGAGTTGCCGGCGAAGCGGGACGGTTGGAGGCTACTCGGTGATGGCTATTCGATGATGCCGGTGACGAAGGTTCGTTCGGCCTGCGGGGTGACGAGGCGGTAGAGGGCGAACTGGCGGCTGGATTGGGCGCGGAGCTCGAAGAGGAGGCTGCCGCGGTGGCTCCAGTCGGGGTCGACGACGTCGACGAGGCGGAACCAGGGGGTGCGGTCGAGGTGGGTGGCGTCGGTGACTGAGCTGAGCGCGACCTGGAGCTTGCCCGAGGGTGGACGCTGGGCGACGAGGGTGAGATAGACGGGGCCGCCGTCGGGGATGGGGGTCTCGGCGGAGTAGACGAAGGTGGGGAGGCCGTCGTAGCTGAGGGTGTAGCCGTGGACGTCCTCGTTGACGAGAGGGACGGGCGGCGGGGCGGCGACTTTTTTGGTGCGGGAGTGCGCGGTGTGGGTGGGGTGCACGGGTCTCTTCGGTGGAGTGGTTGAGGAGGTAGCAGCGGAAGAGGGGTCGAGCTTGTTGGTGGCGATGTATTCAGCGAGAAGAGGCTGGGCGAGGGCTTCGAGGGCGGCGAGGGTGTCGGCTCGCTCGGTGGAGGTGGCCCACTCGCGGGTGAAGAGGTGGGGGTCGCGGTCGACGGGATCGGAGACGGCGACGGCTTGATGGAGGTTGGGAGGTGTGCCGATGAGCTGGGTGGTGGTGACGGCGTCGGCGGGGACTCCGCGACGGAGGATGGGGCGGTTGGGGTCGTCGTTGAGCGATGTGTTGGGGGGTGTGACGTAGCCGAGCTCTTTCTTGCTGTCCTTCTTCGACTCGGTGGCGTCGGCGGGGTCACGGTGACGGAGCGTGGGGCGGTCTGGATCGTAGTCGGGTGCGGGGTTGGTGGTGGTGGGAGCGGTGGGCTTGGTCGAGCTCGACGGGGTTGTGGATGTGGCCGAGGCCTGACGACGGATGAAGTGCGGGCGGTCGTCGGTGTCGGAGTCAGTGGAGGCAATGACTACGGGAGGCTTTATGGCGTGGAGGGCGGTGGCTTTGGCTTCCTGGGCGAGGGTGAGGAAACGGCCGTAGCCGTACCAGGCGCCGAGAGGATTGTCGTCCGAGACCGAGCGGCGGGTAACGATGTTGCGGGCGTACTCGAGGTCGAGGGTGCCAATGCTCTGGCCGGCGCGCTCGATGGAGTAGACGTCGCCGGTCTGGAGAACGAAGGGGACGGGTTGGGCGAGGTAGACGCCGGCATCCTGAAAGTGGCCGTTGATGAAGAGCGAGATGGGGATGAGACGGGCGGCGGTGGGCTTGGGGAGATTGCCGGTCCACTCGTAGACGCCGATGGCGCGGGTGACCTTGTCGGGCGCATCCACTTTGTGGGTCTGGGCGCAGAGGGGTGAACACAGAATCGCGCTGAGGCTGAGAAGGGCGCAGATGGAAGAGCGCGGGTGCATGTCTGCGAGTTTAGACGAGGTTCATGGTGTTGCGGTTTGGCGGAGGAGTTGTTTGTGTTCCCGCATGACAAAAGCCGCGCGTGCTGTCCTAAGCTCGCGCGGCTCTACGCACAGTCAGTCAACGAATCGGCAGCAGAGTCAGCCGAAGAATGAGATCGGTTTCAACCAGTGGTTAGCGGTTGAAGTTCACTTCTTCTTCTTCCTCGACGCCATAGCGCCGGAGGAGATTTGGCAGGTTCTGCGAGAACGCCGCACGCGGCATCACGACATCGCATCCAGCCTCCGTCGCCTTCGCCTTCAGATCACCCTGCAAATGCGAGAGGAACCCGACAATCGATGCGGTCCGCTTCAGCTTGGTCTTCAGCTTCGGAATCAACGTCAGCGGCTTCGCGTTCGCGTTGTTCAAGTCGAATACGATCAGCGCCGGCTTGTTCTCGTCGCCATCGGTCATCGCCGCCAGAGCTTCCTTCTCGTTCTTCACAAACGCCACTTTGACGCCCAGTTTCTTGGCCGTCTCCTGGATCTTCGCCTGGAAGAACAGCTCCTCGATGAAGAAGTAGATGTGCGTCTGGGCTCCCTCGGGAATCGGAATCGGCCGCGGCATCGAG
>Ga0207933_1002723_pt1 | contig 11090 bp, 10 predicted proteins | sample NGESurdeep092012_4_FD_184488 | JGI IMG/M metagenome (GOLD analysis project Ga0207933, IMG submission 184488) | Arctic peat soil microbial communities from Barrow, Alaska - NGEE Surface sample F53-3 deep-092012 (SPAdes) | ecosystem: Environmental > Terrestrial > Soil > Wetlands > Peat ...
GCTGGGGTTCGACCACTATTAAAGAAGACGACCGAAACCTGCCACGGTTCAGTTTCGGTAAACCCGCCGCTGTCGGCGGTGCCCTGAACTCCGACCCAAGCCCGCTGCTCATCCCGAAATGCCTCTTTCGTGTTAGTCAGCGTATCCGCTGCATTCTGCGCGAGTCTTTTACTCGCATTAGCCTGAACGACAGCCTGCTCGGCAATCGTTTTAGTTTGGTCAGCCTGATCCTTCATCCGGTCGGCCAAGTCTTTAGTTCTATCGGCCTGCGTTTGCATATTGCTGGCGAGATTTTGAGTCCAAGTGGCTTGGTTTCCGGCAGCGACCGCCAGATTATGGGTGTCCGTCCCACCATTTTTCATCTCATGCAATTGACCTCTCATGGCACTCCATTGAAGAACGCCGACTATAACTATTCCGGCCGTCAGAAACACGATGCCCCCAGTAAGCCCAATCATCCATTTCTCGGCTCCGCTAATTCGATCCTGAAGGCCATGTATCTCGGTTGTCACGTTCTGTTGGGATATGGCCTGTGCGTTTTCGGCGTTTGGATTATCTGGCGGCGGTGGCGGGTTGACCGACTCGGTTTCTGGACTCTTCTGGGCGGGATGCTGATCTTTTCCTTCGCTGGGATCGTAGTCTGGCATGGATTTAATGTAGCACAACAACTATTGACTTATTAGCTTTTATGTATTACAGTTATACCAGTGCGGCATGTATGGCAAACGTCCTAAATACAGACAAGCAAATCGCGGTGATTGGCGCATTAGCGGAAGGTTCGAGCATTCGCTCGATTGAGCGCATCACGGGCGTGCATCGGGACACGATTATGCGGCTGGGCGTGAAGATTGGCCAAGGATGCACAGCGCTGATGGATGAGACCATGCGCAATTTGACCTGCACCCGTCTGGAAGTGGATGAGATTTGGGGCTTTGTCGGCAAGAAAGAACGCAATGTGCGGATGAACGAAGATATTGAGGTTGGTAGCGTTTGGACGTTCTGTGCGATTGATGCCGAGACGAAGCTAGTCCCCGCTTTCAGGGTTGGAAACCGCGATATAACGACAGCAAAGGCATTTATGCAAGATGTGGCTTCCCGGATGAAGAATCGCCTGCAAATCTCGACCGATGGCCTTATGGCGTACCGAGAAGCGATTGAACAGGCATTCGGGGCCGATGTGGACTACGGCCAAATCTTCAAAACCTACGGCCATCTGGAGACGAACGACAATCGCCGGTATAGCGCGCCTGAGTTTGTTTCTTCAGAAAAGAAGATCATTGCAGGGCACCCGGACGAGCGCCTGATTTCTACCAGCTATGTCGAGCGTTTGAACGCCACGACCCGCCTACACATGCGCCGTTTAACCCGCCTGACGTTGGCTTTCAGCAAGAAACGGGAGAACTTCGAGGCGGCTGTAGGGCTGCACTTCGCTTATTACAATTTCGTCAAGCGGCACAATACCCTGAGATGCACCCCGGCAATGGCAGCGGGCGTCACGCCGTCATTCCGGAGTGTTGGGGATTTGGTAGAGGCGTCCGCATGAGCTATATCCAAGAATTACAGGACGTAATCCACCGATTGCATGGCGCGAAAGCCACGCACGTTCAAAGTGCGCCAGTGAAAGAGATATTCCAAGGCAAGACGGTTTGGGATGGGGTGGTGGAAGTCTTCGATCTAACCGGCCACCCCAAGGCAAACCGAATCTATGCCTGGGCGCATGACACAGACGACCCAAAGCAGCCGAAACGATACTTGACGGTTCTGCATGTACCGCCTGCCATATCGCCAGAAACAGCCGTTCGGATAGCCATCCTTCAGGAGTTGAGAAGCCATGACTCAGCCTAAGCCGAGAAAAGCAGGCCGTCCAAAACTGCCCAAAGGCGAAGCCAAAGGTCGAATCGTGCCGGTTCGCTTTAATGCCGAAGAACTGAAGCGGATTTCAGGAGCAGCCAAGGGCGAGAATCAAACACTTTCGCAGTGGATCAGGAGCAAACTCTATGCCGCTATCGAAGGATGAGCATTTCAAATTAGGACACTACCTGCCGGGAGTACCAGTGGCACCATGCCCCCGTGATCGGCATCGACTTGCATGTATCCCATATTGAATTTGTGCGCGATCATCCAGTCCCGCATCTGGTAACTCCCCTTCACCGACGGCAAAGCAAGCGTCCCCTCACACATCAGGATAGGCATCTGCTTAATGCGATACCAGGGGTAGTTTGACTCATCCACAAAAGGGCCGGACATAGGCGCGATCGCCCGCCACAACTGGGAATATTTCGCTCCCAAATACCAAGTGCCGCCGGAGCCCATGGAATGGCCCATCAAAAACACTTCCTTATGATCGATGGGATATTCGTTTAATACGATTTCCAAAACATTGATGACGTCCTTTTCGCTCAGTTCAAGCGTCCGTTCCGCTTGTGGGGTTACCGCGGCCCGTTGCTTGGCGAAGACGTCCTCGGGCTGTCCGAAGACCCCAGGAAGCCTGAGCGGTGTGCCATAGGCTCCAAAGCGGTTATAACCTAGAGGCGAAACCAGAACGTAACCGTGCTGCTCGGCGAGGTGCAAGAGTTGCTTGTCATTCATGTCCAGATACATGTTCTCGTCTGCCCCGGCGCCGTGAAGCATCACGACGAGAGGTAGCTCCGAATGGCCGTCCCAGTTGGTGGGGACGTAAACGCGATAAGGCATATCCGTGCCGGTGTCTGGAAACTTGTAGGTGCGATGTTGGTCACCTTCGGCCCTCCATTGTGGATTCCCGGGGACCGCCTCCTTTTTTGCCAATTCTTGCGACTCGCGGATCTGCTTGTCCGTATCGAGAGCCGAGCCATAAGCAATGGGATTGCCGGGGCACGGGCTGGATAGCCAGGAGCATGGCTGGGTGGCGGCCGGCGCGCTCTGTTGTGCGTACGCGCCGGTCACCAAAAGCAGTATTGCCAGACCTACTGTTGTCTTAACGTTCATTTGAGATCGCCCTTGAGCTATTGCCTTTAGTTTGTCGGCAAATCTCGATCGGACGGATCCGTGAGCGATTTTCCGATTCCAAATCACTCAAGCATGCGACGCGATCAGTTAAGAGAAAATTGCCACGGCCCTTAAATTACTCGATGTTCTTTTTGTGAACTACCCAGCGTGGATTCACGCACAAGCCGCAATTTTCTCCTCGAAACATAAGGGCAGAACGCTGATCGCCTTTCAGTTGCCAGTTCAGCCACGAGATTGCGACGCCAGCATATTCTCCGCCGTTCGGCTGATTGTATGTTCCCCCGTGGGCCACCCCTCTCTCATAGCCCCGGAATGCGGGTATCGAAGTTATCTGCTTGAAATCGTCATTGGAATTGTTAAATGCAATGTCTTCAGAATCGCCGCTGATATAGGCAATTGGGGAGTGAAGGAGTTTCAGATCATTTTTGCTCATGGTTTTTCCTCCTCCCATCTTCGTGGGCTGCGGAAACAGGCCGCTGTTCCAGATGACCGCCGTGGTTATCCGAGGATCGGCCGCCACCTCCAGCGCCTGCACGCCACCGCAAGATTGGCCCATTACAGCAATTTTCTTGCTATCCAGGTGCTGATAGTACTGGCTACCGGATCGCTGGTTTTCCGCGATTGCCCAATTCATTGCGGCAATCAATTGGGCTGGGTGTGTCGCAGCCGGCGGAAGATTCATCGGCACTGAAGTCCGATTTGCACCCGGCGGTCGAGGCGGAGTCGCACCCTGTGGCCGTGGCGGGGGCCCAGGGAAGTGCATGGGACGCAATGTCTTTATCGGGCCCAGTGCAACGATGAAGTAGCCGTAAGAAGAAATCTCGGTGAGAAACGATTCGAAGGCATTTCCAGCATCTGCGCACGCACCATTGCCCCACACGACGATCGGCAGGCGGTCGCTGCCCAATGCGGACAGGTCCGCCGGGCGATAGACCGTATCGCCCGGAAGCAGCGGGTCCATTTCCATGATGGCCTTGTAAGGGCCTGAGCCCGCCGGAGTTGTCGCGGGGGGCGCACCGTTCGGCGCTTGAGCTCCGTCCGCTGCAATCGCAGCGCACAGAATGGAAGCAATCACTAGGCAGCGTTTCGCGAAACGCGAGGCCATTGTTCTCATGGCTCAGGTCCTCTCTAAATGGCTGAAAGTTGATTGGTTTTTGGCGACAAGCCTACCTATGCAAAAGCGCTGCCGCAACCCGAAGCTTCTGCGCTAGGGAGCACAATTCGCCAATACTTTGTCCATCTGGTGGTTATATGAAGATCGTCTTAGAAAAGGAAGCGCCGGAATTCGGTGCGGATCACGATCGACGCTGAGAGGATCGAGCAAAATTTTGCCGAAGAGATTTTAGAAAAGCTCCCAGGATGGGCAGTTCGTCGTTTGCCCGGTAAGCTACGAGCAAACTAATGGAAGGGGCGGGTTGCCATTCCAAGGGTCTGGTAATAACACCACGAGGCAAAATAGATTTCACATATTCGGGCAGGAGGGCGAAACCCAGGCCTGCGGCCACCATGTTGAGGTGCCCATACACACCATCGGCCTCCTGAACTGCTCGTACATGAAGGTCTGCCTGCTTATAGAGGGAAGATACGATGTCGCGAAGCGGCCAACCGGCATTTCTAGATATCGTGATGCACGGCAAATCGCGTAGCATTCCCACGGAAACGCGTTTCATTTTTGCAAAACCATACTTTGCCGGCAAAGCGACGATAATCTTCTCTCGCAGTAGCTCTTCGCTGACGAGATCCGGTTCTTCTATCGGGCCTCGCAAAAACCCAATGTCAATTGTGTTTCTGCGCAGAGCTGCGATTTGGTGTGGCGTCGTCATGCAGTGCAGTTGGGCCGTGACACCCGGCAATTCGCTCATAATGACGGGCAGTTTGGGTGTAACCAAAACTTCAGCGGGGGGGCTGAGTCCAATCGAAAGTTCACCCACTTCCGCATGTGCAATTTTCACTGCGAGTTCAACCGCTTGATCGACCTTTTGAAGGATTTCCCTGCAGTCGCGCAGAAACACACGTCCCGCCGCAGTCAGCTTTACCTCGTGCTTGCTGCGCTCGAGAAGTTTGGTGCCAACGGATTCTTCCAGTTGAATGATCTGTTGACTGAGCCACGGCTGAGCCGTGTGCAGGCGCTTGGCGGCCCGCGTGAAATTGAGCTCCTCCGCTACGGCGGCAAAACAACGCAGATGGCGTAATTCCATTTGGTCAAGTTTAGACGTGTTTAGTCTTACAGCAAAGGCCGAAAAGTCTAAAGGCGGTACAAGGAACTCCTGTAGACTGCCTCGTCCGGCTTCTCTGCAGAGAGGCCGGACGAGAGGGAGTTCGAGCGACAGAAATGCCAGATTCAGCAGAGCCAAACGATTCTGCACGTCCACTGGAAGGACTCACCGTCCTCGACATGACGATTGCCCTCGCCGGTCCCTTCGCAACCTTGCTATTGGCAGGGCTCGGGGCGCGAGTGATCAAAGTAGAAAACCCGGCCGGCGGTGATCCTTGCCGGAACAACGCTCCGTATCTTGGGATCGACGGCGCCACTCTCACGAAACGTCATGAGGATGATATTTCGATCTCCGCTCTCAACCGGTTGCGCGGGAAGATTGGCATTACCCTCAATTTAAAAGAGCAAAGCGCACAGGCAATTTTGGCGGATCTGGTTGGCAAATCCGACATTCTCGTCGAAAACTTCAGCCGGGGCACACTCGAACGATTGGGTGCCGGCTATAAACAATGCAAAGAAATCAATCCGCGTTTAATCTACTGCTCCATCAGCGGCTTCGGCAGCGAAGGAGCATCGGGCTCCGGAAAGGACATGGACACGATTATCCAGGCGCTTAGTGGGGTTATGCTCGTTTCGGGCGCGTCGGCCGACCCTCCCATCCGTGTCGGGCTGCCTCTCGCAGATCTGTGCACTCCCTTGTTCGGTGTAATCGGAATTCTTACGGCGCTTCGCCAGTTGCAAATGACAGGAGTGGGGCAGTACGTGGACGTTTCCATGATGGGTGTTCTAACCATGATGCTTGCTGCGGAACCCTACGATATTCTCGAGCGGTGCGGTATACCGCAAAGGACCGGAGACACAGTACCCCGGCTCGCGCCCATGGGGATTTATCCCACCCAGGACGGCCACGTCGCAATCTGTGCTCCAACGCAAGCCTTCGCGAAAGCGTTGTTCGACGCGATGAAGCAGCCAGGGTTGGCCACCGACCCTAGGTTTGAAACGCGTGACTTACGAGTAAAGAATGTTGACGAGCTCGACGCATTGGTGAGGTCTTTTACCGGCTCGATGCCAACACAAGAAATAGTGAGCCGTTTGGAACAGAGCGGCGTTCCCGCCGCCGAGGTGCGTGGTCCTGCAACGGCCTTCCGGGATCCTGGGGTCGTGTCGCGTCGCGAAACAGTGCCGCTGGTTCACCCAAAATACGGCAATGTCGACGACGTGCGGGGAATGGGCATCCCAATTAAGTTTTCAAATGCCTCCGTTGGGCTCGAAGATTCGGCCCCCATGCTGGGGGAACACAACGACTTCGTCTATGGCGAACTTCTAGGTTATTCGCCTGAAAAAATTAAAGAATTGAAAGCCAACTCAGTCATTTGAGGAACGTGCCATGACGGCCACGGCGACCGATCCTATCGCGCGGCTCATTGCCTGCTATCACAATCCAATGTCAGCAGGTTTGGAGGCGTGTGCTGAGGGAGTTCCCCTCATAGGCATCACGTCAAACACGGTGCCCTGGGAATTGATTGCTGCTTCGGGAATGTTCCCCGTAATGCTGCGGAGCGAGGCAGGCGCGACTCCATTCGCAGACGCATTCATGGAGCCGGGAATATTTCAGCCTCGCATTCGCAGCATCTTCGACCAAATTGTTGCGGGTCGGTGGCCGCTGCGAGCGATCATCCTTCCGCGCACCTCCGAACAGGAGTACAAGCTGTTTTTGTACTTGCGGGAGATCGCGCGGCAATATCCCGAAAAGACTTTGCCCCCGGTCTACCTTTATGACCTTCTGCACTCACGATCGGAAGAATCAAGAGCTCATGGACTGAAGGTCACTTTTGGGCTTAAAAAGCTCTTGGAGGAAATCAGTGGGCGATCGTTAGCGACGGATGACATCGCAACATCCATCGCGGAGTCGAATTCCGCGCGGTCTGCAGTGCGCTCGCTCGTGGCTCTGCGTCGAGGCGCGCCGCGGATCAGCGGATGCCTCGCACTTTCATTAATAGGACCCTTCTGGTTTATCCCAAGGAAAAGATATGGTGAACTCGCCCACGAGGCGGCCGCAAGCCTGCAGGATTCACCCGCACTGTACGGGCCCCGCCTCCTGGTGAAGGGTGTCTCCATCGATCAATCGGAATTGCACAGCCTGCTGGAGTCCTTTGGGGCCGTGGTGGTATCCGAAGACGATTGGTGGGGAGAACGGAGCGCGGGCCAAGATATCTCAACGAGTACAAGTCCGGTCGAGGCATGTTTCGAGAAATGTTATTCCGACTCGCCCAGCCCGCGTATATTTCCCGGGACTTTCGCGGATGCATGGTTGAATGATCGCTCGCGTGAAGGTATCGAGGGAGTGGTCTTCTATCTTCCGGAGGACGATTACGTTTCCGGTTGGGACTACCCAAGACAGAAAAGCTTTCTCGACGCACATGGAATTCCCAGTTTGCTAATCCGTGAAGCCCCTCGCCAGATCCAGGCGGCCGAGAGCGCTCGCATCCAGAGATGGGTAAAAGATTTGCCCCAAGGGCCTCAGTCATGAGCGAGAAGCAACTTGCGTGCACGGTCGATGCCGGCGCCTATCAAAAGGAATGGTTTTCACAACTGCGCCGCGATGTTTTCGAAAGACACCAGCCGTATGCAATCATCCAGGCGGACATGCCGTTTGAGTTGTTTCAAGTAATGGGCGTCCCGGCGGTTAGCAATCAGTGGTGGGCCGCATTAATCAGCGCCAAGCGTCTCGCGCCGCGCTGTTTTGATGAACTCAATGCGCGTGGTTTTCACCAGGGGCTCTGCCACTACTGCAGCCTTCCGTTGGCTTGTACACTTGCAGGCGATTCGGTGGAAGCTCCCTGGGGTGGCTTGCCGAGGCCCGCCTTGATATCGGCTAGGCTCACCTGCGATTGCATCCAACGCGTTTTCGAAATCTGGGCCCAGGCGCTTGGAACGGAGTTCATCCCCCTCGAGAACCCGGGGCCCACGAAACTACCGCCGCGCTGGTGGGAGCTCGGTCGTTATCACTGGCAACAATTGTTCGAGAGCGACCGGTTAGATCTCACTGTCGATCAATTTCATATCCTCATCCGGGCGCTGGAGCGGATTACCGGACGCCGGTTTGAAATCGATGCTCTCCGTCAATTAATGGAAGGCGTGAACCGCCAAGAGGAATATTTCGACGAGGCCCGCCAGTGGATCCGCAAGGCCCCGAAGACTCCGGTGAGGATGACTGAGCAAATCACCAATGTTATGGCCGCTCAATGGTTGCGCGGCACCGATTGGGCTGTGGAACATGCCAAGAAATTTCGGGATGAAATCCGGACTCGCGTAGAGTCCGGCATTGCTTCATGCCCTGAAGAAAAGCTGCGCTTGATGTGGGTGGGCGCTGGACTATGGCACGACACGGATTTTTACACGGCCTTCGAGTCACAGTACGGCGCCGTCTTCGTCTGGTCTATGTATCTGGCATTTGGGCCTGACGGATACATCCGTTACGGTCTTTCCGATCCGCTTCGCGCATTGGCGAGCCGGGTCGTCAGCATGAATGAGCAACTCCATAATCCTCCCTGGGCGAATGAATGGATCGCGGATCAGGCCATCAAACACCGAATTGATGGAGCTGTGGTATTGATTCCTGCCGGGACTCGGTCCGCGGCGAGCGGGACTCGCTTCATAGAAATGGCGCTCGAGAAGGCGCACGTCCCCGTCATGACGATTGCGGCAGATGTTGTCGATTCCCGTAGTTGGGACGGACAAACGATGCGCGAAATGGTGGCGAGGTTCATAGAGGAAAGATTGTGCTAGCACATGCCTCCGACAAACCGGCATCCAATGCCCCCGGCTCCTCCAGAGAAAAGTGGGTCGTCTCCTTTATAGCCACGCTATGCGGCATGATGGCGCTCCAGATGTCGAGTCTCGGCTTCGCGCCAGTGATTCCTCTCATTCAACATACCTTCAGAATGAGCTACTCGCAGGTAGGTCTGTTTACGGGAATCTATGGAATTCTTGCTCTTTTGTTGAGCGTCCCCGCCGGTCTAACTGCCAAGAGGTTTGGAGAGAAGGTAGTGATGGTCCTGGGCATAATTGTGGTTGCTCTGGGGCTAGTAATACTCAGCAGAGCCGGCACGTTTGCCGGAGCGCTCATAGGCAGAGTCGTCTGGATTTCTGGATACCGATTCGCCTTTGTGTGTGTTCTGACGGCTCTAGCAGTCACTTGCCCGCCATCCCTGCGCGGTCGAACCATGGGGGTTTTGGGAGCGATGGCATCGCTGGCCACCGTGGTGGGGGCGCCATTCGTCGGTTCGATCGCTCAAGCTCTGGGCTGGCGGAATGGAATTCTGGGTTTTGCGGGAGCAGCCCTTTTGGGCGCCATTATCGTAGCTATTTTTTATTCTGGGAGATCGATCGGATCCTCGAAAGACAACGCCGGCGACTCCGCAGAAAGTCACGTTGGAAACTCTCGAAGTGCATTTCGAACCCCGCGGGTCTGGGCTTTGGCCTTACTTTTGGGCCTTGTTGGATTGCCCTCATTCAGCGTGACTTTCTTTGTCCCATCTGCCGCAGAGTCGGCTTTTGGTATCGGTACAGTGTCGTCATCATTGATTATCAGCAGCGGCTATCTGGCCGCAATTATCGTCAATCTCGGCGTCGGATATCTGATGGACCGTTTCAACAAGTGGCGCGTGATGGGCATTCTGATGACGATTATGCTTGCCGCCAGTCTCGGTATGACAGTTCACAACTTGTCGATCTTCCGCTTTTGCGCGGCGGCGTTGTTGGCGTTCGGTTTTGCGGCTACGAATCAAGGATACGGCTTGGCCGCAGACGTACTGCGCGGCCAAGAGAGTGGCAACGTAATGGGCGTCGTCAGTCTCGGGGCTGGTGTTTTTGGATATATCGGGCCGCAGGCACTCGGATCGCTGCGTGACTGGACGGGAAGCTTCCGCATTGGGTGGTGTGTTATCGCGGGAATCTGCCTGGCGACAGTCGTGGAGTTGTATCTGTTAAAAGACAATCTCCGAAATGAAATGCAAAGCAGCACCTAGCCTGAGACTTTCTATTGATCTCCGCGGTCTAGAAAGTGACTGCAGGCTTTCTCGCTCATCTCGGAGAGATTGCATGCATTCGGCGGCGTTGCTCTACCGGCACCGGCGGGGGCCATCCAGCGATGGCCATATCGCGAGCGGGTCGTCTCCACTGCGGATCGCCTGTTTCGGCTCGGGCTGGCGTGGGCCGTTCGCATCTCGGCTTAGTGCGCAAGCACGATAGCGCGCGTTCTTCCCCCGATCTATCACCGATAAGATAGCTGTGCCTCCGAGGTACGAATTGCTGAAACGCGCACATTCCGCTAGACTTCGGGGGATCTTGCGCGCCGGCTCGGAGCCACGGCGAAAGCCCCGCCGGTTGCCAGGCGCTTTTCCCGGAGGAAGCTTTTCTTGAAAATCTGCGATGCTCAACGGCAGTGGCGGCGTCTTCGCCTGCTTTCCTCGCTCATTGCAGCGGCTTGCTGCTTGACTGGTTTCTCTCTGCTCCCGGCCCTCTCCCAAACCTCCTCCGCGGGACGAACGGATCTGAGCGGGTACTGGCTACTCCGGATACCAAGAGGCGATGGCACCTATCGCGATACTTATATGGAGCTGAAACAAAGCGGTGACTCCCTCAGTGGAGCCATCCTTGGGTTCGGTCCTAAGGGGATTCCGATCGGGGGCACCTTCACCGGTGGCAAAGTTCATTTGGCGTCCTTGCTGCCGGCCGCTTCGTCGCCGGCAGCGCCGCGCAGGTTTCCGTTCTGGAAGATGGCCTACGATGGCGCTTATCAGGATGGCAAACTCAATCTCCGAACCGAGAATTACCGTCATCAGATCCAGCAAGGGATTGCAGAGAGAACGACACGCGAGGCGAC
>Ga0207933_1002724_pt1 | contig 11088 bp, 10 predicted proteins | sample NGESurdeep092012_4_FD_184488 | JGI IMG/M metagenome (GOLD analysis project Ga0207933, IMG submission 184488) | Arctic peat soil microbial communities from Barrow, Alaska - NGEE Surface sample F53-3 deep-092012 (SPAdes) | ecosystem: Environmental > Terrestrial > Soil > Wetlands > Peat ...
CCCAACAGCAACAAAAAGCGATCAAAATGAATCGGGTTTTGGCAGCGTGATCAACAGCCGGAATACACCTTAAATCGGCTGCCGACCTGTCCAACGATCCAGGACCAGCTCAGTCCGCTTCGTTCTTGTTTTTCTCCGGGCATGCCCGGAGAAAAAGTTACCGGCGTGGAAGCGTGTCACGCGGCTTGCCCGACGGTGGTGGTGATCCCCGGCCGTTGGCATCGTCGTCGGCGAGGCGGTGCGGTCCGAGGAAGATGGCGATGGTGCCGTCGGGGTATTCGTGGACGCGCACGGTCGCTCTGACGAAGTGCGGCCTGAGCCGGCTCGGCGGTAGCTGGAGGCTGAGGCGGCGCCACCTGACGGTGTTGTCGTTGCCGACGGTTCGGTCCTCCTGGATGCACTGGATTTCGCGCCAGGCGCCGGTACGATCGGGCACGAAGGGGTCCCTTGCTGTTCGGCTTCGAGCGCAAAGGCGGCGTTATGTTGCGCGATGTAGGTCTCGGCCAGCCAGTGATTGGCCGCCTCGACCGTCGTGATGCCGGCCAGCGCCAGTTCCTTCGGCAGGCGGTCCTGGAGCGTACGGAACGCCCGCTCCGAGCGGCCCCGAGCCTGCGGCGAATAGGCCGCGATGTGCTCGACGCCGAGCTGCGCCAGCGCCCGACCGAGCTGGGTCGGATGCGTCCTGGAAACCTTCCCGCCGGCCTCGGGCGTGTGGAAATAGTGACTGCCTCTGTCGGTGCAGAGGGCGCAAAACAGCCCGTGCCGCCCGATCACCTCGCGCAAGCCCCGCAGGCTCGAAGCGGTGCCTTCCTCGTCCACCAGGAAGGCCGAGTAGATCGCGCTTGTCGCATCATCGAGCGTCACCACCAGATCGTCCTGCCGGCCCGGCAACCAGGCATGGGTCGAGGCGTCCTGGTGCAGCATCATCCCAACCATCGGCCGGCGCGGCCGCTTCTTGCGATGCGCCCCACGCTTCGACGCCACCCACACCAGCCCGGCCCGCCGCGGATGAACCTTGGTCACCGTGTAGCCGAGCTTGTAATCATGCCGTTTCACGAGCTGCTCGTGAAAGTGCTTCACCGTGAAATCCGCATAGCTGCCCCGGTACAAATCCAGCATCCGCGCGATCTCCGCTACGCTCGCGCGCCGATCGGACGATCGGCCGAGCCGACGATCAACCAAGCCCGACGGCCCTTCGTCCCTCAGCCGGTCACGCCACCGCCGAAACGACCGCTCGCTGATCCCCAGAACCTCCGCCGCCTCAACCTAGTCTAGCTCAACTCATCGCCCTCCTGACGATCCAGAAAATCCTCAAATCGCATCCGTCGTATCCCCTCGTAAATCCGTGCCCGGTCCATCCCCACCCCCTCGTCGGAGCAGTTCTAAAACCGGACACATCACGAGCCACAAACTCCGGACACTTCACGAGCTAGCCACAAAACCGGTTCATGAGCCTGGACGAGTCGCGGCGAAAATGCGAGGCTTGGCGTGGAGACGACAATGAGGTTCGTCCTCATAGCGCGGTTGGCAACAAAGTGCCGATCATGCTTCATCGGGCGGCGCGAGCAACCCCGACCAGCCCATCGTCTGATGAAGCGGGTTTTTCAGCGCGAGGCGGTCCAAGGTTGAGGGCAAATTCAATCGTCGATCAGACTGTCATCAACGGATGAGAAACGGGGCTCAGGTAAAACGGACAGATACGAGTCGCCAAATCAGATTTTGAAGGTCTAATAACGAAGGTATGCATAACCTCAAATGCGTATGATAGGTTAGACTTTACACAGAGGTTGATGGTCATGAGCGGCGAATCGTTTGACATAGAGTCAATTGCAAAAATCGCATCTATTCCGGATTTTGCGCACTATCGAAAATTCGAGACCGGGATCGAGGTATTTCATCCATGGACGCTAGATCCCGATATCGCGGCGACTGTTGACGCACTAGCTGCGCGCAACCTCAAGACGCTCGTCAGTTCGGAGCGGCTATCGGTAATAAAATGGGCCGCAATCCAGACGCGAGCGCTTGACGGCGATGTTTGGGAAGCGGGAGTGTACCAGGGCGGGGTTGCGTACTTGCTCAAGCGTCTTTGGCTTTCCGAAACAGGCGCGGTGGCGACATTGCGCTTGTTCGACACGTTCACCGGCCTTCCCCGAACGACCCCGGGCATCGACAACCATAGGCAAGGCGAGTTTGCGGACACTTCGGTTAGCGCCGTCAAGGATTTCGTTGGCCATGACTTGAATATCGACTATCGCGTTGGCTTTATCCCGGCAACGTTCGCTGGTTTAGAACAAAGTCGCATACGCTTTGCGCATATTGATCTTGATCTCTATCAATCGACGATCGATTGCCTAGAATTCGTCTATCCTCGGCTGTTACCGACCGCCATTGTAGTTGTTGATGATTATGGGCTCGTGTCCTGTCCAGGCGTACGGAGAGCGACGGACGAATTCCTTCTATCACGCACAGAAAAACCGCTTGTATTACCTTCTGGACACGCATTGATCGTCAAGTTGTAATGTTCGCAATTTTGTGGAAACTTTGCGTCGTTGGCAGCTCGATCGAATTTACGAACTGAATTCTGCTTGGAAGAAGTAGGCGATGGACAATCAAGAGCCGGTACTCAGCTCGGCTGATCGCGTTGGAACGGAGGCGCAAAAAAATCTGACGCGCATGGTCGACAATGGGTTGTTCGCGCGGTTTCTGTCGCGGCCGAATATTTTGGATATTGGTTATAAGGGTTATGCAGATGGCGTAAATCCAATTACGCCAAATGCCATAGGGATTGATTTGGATTATCCGGGATACGACGGAAAAATTTTACCCTTTTCCGATCAAACCCAGGATGCGGTTTTCAGCAGCCACACACTGGAACATATTGCGGACTATCGTCACTCGATACAGGAGTGGTTCCGCGTTTTGCGGGTGGGCGGCTATCTGATTATCGTCGTGCCACATCAATTTTTGTACGAACGCAAAATTCTGCTACCGTCGAGGTTCAACAGCGATCATAAGCGCTTTTATACCGCTGCTTCGCTTTTACTGGAGATCGAGGAAGCACTGGACCCGTTTTCCTATCGTATCCGATATCTCGAAGATAATGACCTTGGATTCGATTACACCATTCCGCCAGAGAAACATGCTGGCGGATCATATGAAATTTTCGTCGTCCTGGAAAAGATCCGCAAACCTGACTATGCCGAAGCGGTCTTAAAGAATGTTCAATCGGACCACGCCCCGAGTATACCCCCGCTTAAATTCGTACCTGGGGAGGCCGACGGATCAACGCTATTGATCAGGTCAGCCCCGGGACGCGTTCAATCGATCGCGGTTATGAAACTCGATCACCGTGGTGATTTCGTTTTGGCCAGGGCCGCGCTGCTAGAACTGCGAGGGAAGTTTCCAACCGCGGCGCTTACTCTCATATGCGGACCGTGGAATGTCTCGGATGCGAAAGAAATGGAGATATTCGACGAAGTCCTTTCATTCGGATATTTCCAGGAAAAGGGCGCGCTCGACTCGACACGATCGGCTGACAAGATAGTCGGTGAATTCGCGACCCTGATGCGGGGCCGAAAATTTGACATCGCGATCGATCTGCGCGTCGATATGGACACGCGCCATCTACTTAGCCACCTCGATGCGGCTCAACGAGCCGGTTTCGATGATGAGGATCGGTTTCCCTTCCTCGACATTGTATTGCCTCTTACCAATCCCACCCTGGCCAAATCATGGAGAGCGGTCGGACCTGAACAATTCGCGGCAAACATTGGCCACCGAGAAGCAACCGGCATTTTGAATAGACGTTGGTCCTACGCAGGCCTCTCATTAAAATGTCTCATTTACGGTCCCTATATCGATCTGGAAGCGGGATCATATATTATCGAAATTGATTTGCATTCTTTACGGCGCAACTCATACGTCGTTTTTGACGTGGTGGCCGACACCGCAAACATAATTCTCCGCGAGCCGGAGAAAATTGAAATTCAGGCGGTCATGCCGATTCGATTCGAATTGCAAATCCCAGATACGAAACGAATTGAATTTAGGGTGTTTTCGCATCCATATCATTTTGTCGGTCCATTTTGGTTCAAAGGATGTCGGATTTTTAGGCGCGGCAAGTGGAATGGACCTCATCAACAAGAGCTCATGTGTATGCTGGTATCGATGGTAAGTGTCAGGATGCTGAATCCATTCAACATTAGCGAGCTGCCAACTTGAGTCCGCATATTGTCATGGCTCCGCACTCCAATCAGCTGAGTCGCGATTGGCCAATCGAGCATTTTCATCGACTGGCGATCTTGTGTGTCGAACGGCTCGATGCCGTGGTGGAATTCGTCGGCACTCGGCCACAGCGGCACAGTGTCAATAGAATCATCCGCGAGCTACCTGTAGATCGATACATAAATCGCTGTGGTCTTTTGAACTGGAAAGATACCGAGGAGCGTATTCGACTGGCAGCTTGCGTGGTTTCGAATAATAGCGGCGTTGGCCATCTCGCGGCGCGGCTTGGAATACCAACTATTTCAATATTTGGCGCAACCCATAGCCCACTCGAATGGATGCCCCGGGGAAACAATGTTGCAGTCATCGTAAGGGGGACGGCGTGCTCGCCATGCTTGCTGGACAGCAATTCCCTGAATGCATGTCCACACAAGTTAAGGTGCCTAACTGACATCGACCCGTTCCAGGTATTCCGAGAGCTATGCCGCGTGATTGACCAATCGGCCGGTCCAGTGGAGGAGATAGCGGCGCAAGATAATTCTCTGTCCGCAAACTGAAACGTGCCAAATACAGGTCAAGAAATGGACGACTCAATCGGATCTGGGCAGGCTGTTGCCTCCCCAACAAGTTGGAGACCGGCAATTGTTATTCGTGTCGGTAGTGAACAGGATCGCATCGACGAGAGCACCCCCGGCGGTCCCGGCGCACCCTTCTGGTTTGCTTGGCGGCAAAGGCAGCTCATACGACGATTGGTGCAGCGTGACGTAGAGCAACGATACCGTGGCTCTGCTCTAGGAAAAATTTGGGCCGTTTTCGCGCCGCTATTTAGGTTGGTCCTATACACCGTGGCCTTCGGCGCGGTGATTCAGCCCCAGTGGCAACTGGCGGTGCCGAGCCCGACCGAGATAGCTTTGATCTACTTTTCAGGCTTGATCGTATTTGATTTTTTCTTCGAATGCGTAAACCGAGCGCCGACACTGATGTTCGAAAACATCAGCTATGTGAAGAAGATTGTTTTCCCATTGCAAATTATAGCTTGGGTGGTTCTAGGCGGCGCGCTTTTTCGTCTTGCGATCGGCGTCGCCATCCTTGCAATATTTTTTCTTGCCGTGAAGGGATTGCCACCGCCCGCCGTCCTCATCATCCCATTCCTGCTCGTTCTCTTAGCCATGGTGACGCTTGGTTTCGTCTGGCTACTCTCATCGCTGTCGGTCTTTCTGCGTGACATCAATCACCTCATCGCGTTGATGATGCCTGCCGTCATGTTTCTCACACCAGTTTTCTTTCCTCTCTCCGCGGCACCGGGTTGGGCACAACGTGTGCTCTACATCAATCCCTTGACCTTCATTCTCGAAGCCGTTCGCGGAGCACTATTCAGAGACGAGTGGCCAAATTGGATCATTCTAGGCTCATATACAGTGTTCGCAGTTGTATTCATGTGGTTTGGCTACCGCGTGTTTGAAAGATTACGTTCTGGATTTGCCGATGTGCTCTGACGTCGCCATTCGGGCACACGGGCTTGGTAAGGTCTACAAGATCTACGACCGACCGCACGATAGATTGAAAGAGCTGATTTTCCATCGACGATCGTTTGGGCGCGAATTTTGGGCGCTCCGCGATATCGATTTCGAAGTTCGGCGGGGCGAAACCATCGGCATAATCGGGCGCAATGGTTCCGGCAAGTCGACGTTGCTTCAACTCGTTTGCGGTACGCTCCAGCCGACTACGGGCGAGTTGGAAGTCCGAGGTCGGGTCGCCGCGCTATTGGAGTTAGGTGCCGGATTCAATCCTGATTTCACGGGACGCGAAAACGTCTACCTCAGCGCCACCGTCCTGGGTCTAAGTGAGGCGGAAATCGATAAACGCTTCGCTGCGATAGCAGCGTTCGCGGAAATCGGAGACTTCATTGAACAGCCGGTACGGCAGTATTCGAGCGGCATGTACGCTCGCCTGGCATTTGCAGTGTGTGCGCATGTGGATGCCGACATCATGGTCGTCGACGAAATATTGTCGGTCGGCGACGCCGGTTTCCAGCAGCGTTGCATGCGTTTTCTAAATGCATTTCGCGCGCGCGGTACTCTTCTTTTCGTCTCACACGACGAGGGTTCGGTGCTTTCCCTCTGTGATCGGGCCGTGTGGCTTGATCGAGGTATTTTGCGGGCTTCCGGCGTGAGCCGGGAGGTCTGTCGCCGTTACCGAACGTCTCTTGCGCAGAGCAACGGCAGCGGAGACGCCTTCCAGACAGGTGGCGAACCGGAACCCTTGACTTCCACTACCGCGCTCGGCGTTACCTCGGCGCTGAAACCTTTTGATTTCAATCTCGATGCCATCTGGTCTGGGGGCGGCAAAGGGATGATCGAAAGTGCTAACTTGATGACAACGGACGGAGAAGCATCTGCGCTAGTGGAAGGTGGCAGCGAAGTAACCGTGCGAATAATTGTCCGTGCCGGGCGCGATCTTGATTGGCCGGTCGTCGCGTTCGTTCTTCGAAATCGACTGGGACAGACAATCATCAGCGACAGTACGGCGTTGCTATTGGGCACAGTGAAACACATTGAACAGGGATGCCGCTTTGCCGCAACATTCCACTTCCGCTTACCGCATTTGCCGAATGGGGACTATGCGATTGAGCCCGCATTGTTCGAGCGTTACGGCGAGGGTCCGGTAGACAAGTTACTGGATTCCCTCTTCGTGCGCGTCAATTCGGACCCGGCTCTCGAAGGCCTCGCCAATCTGCCCATGCGTCGGATACGGATGGTGTTCGGGAATGGTCCGGCAAGACGGGAGATTGCGGTCGCGAGCCCGGAGGCCACGCAACCTGTCATTGAGGATAGTCGTTGGGGCGGCCGAAATCCAATCGAAATTATGCCGTTTAATTCCGCCGCGCTATGGCATGGCCATGGCGGAGCCAAAATCGAAGACGCAAGTTTTTTCTCTCCAGACGGCCAATCCGTGGCGGAAATCCAAGGCGGCAAGGAAGTAGAGCTGCGAATTCGCGCCCGCGCGGAACGCGCTATTGACGGACCGATTTTGGGCTTCATCCTACGCAACTCCCTCGGTCAGAACGTTTGTGGCGATAACACATTTGCCGTCACACGCGAGCTCGACCGCCGTATCGCCGCAGGTGAACTGGTGACGGCATTTTTTAGTTTTCAAATGCCATATTTGCCCACGGGCGTTTATGCTTTAGCGCCATCGATCATCGATGGCACTCAGTCCAGCCACCTTCATCTCCATTGGTTGGAAGAGGCGTTGATCCTCCGGGTCAGCGAGAGCCCGGTGGGCCGCAGCGTTATTGGCGTTCCCATGATCGACATTTCCTTGGAACCGGAACGCGTCAATGCAGGAAATCAAGTTCAGTAAATCAAAAAAAGACGGGACCTAATTGATGTTGAGCGGATTGAGACTCAAACGTGATTTCGAGTCGAGGGAACTCTGACATGGATTCAATTGATTTCTTTCATCGAGAAATTAATGAGCACCGTCTAGTCACAGCGCGCACGGCGGATCAACTGGGCGATGCGTTCAAACTTGCGCTGAGGATTTGGACCGAATGTGTCAGGCAAGGCGGCAAGATTTTGTTTTTCGGTAACGGCGGCAGCGCGGCGGACGCGCAGCATTTATCAACCGAACTTACGATCCGCTATGGCGAGGATCGTGTGGCACTTCCCGGTCTCGCGCTGACGACAGACTCTTCCGCATTGACGGCCTGCGGCAATGATCTCGGCTTTGAGCGGATATTTGAGCGGCAGATCGAGGCTTTGGGGAAGCCGGGCGACGTCGCGTTCGGTATCTCGACCTCGGGACGCAGCGAAAATGTGGTACGCGCGCTGAAATTCGCTCAGAGCCGGAGATTAAGGACCATCGCGCTGACTGGCGGCGATGGCGGCCTAGTCAAAGATCATTGTGACGTCGCACTCATCGTGCCCTCCCAGGTAACTGCACGTATTCAGGAAATGCATATCATGCTGGGTCAAATGCTGTGTGCCGGATTAGAGCAGGAGCTCGGCATGGTGCCGATTCGGGGAGGATCGCCGTGATCGATGCCGGGATCATCGAGCGCATCGAGCTTATCCGCGCCGTACGAATCCTCATAGTAGGCGATCTCATGCTCGACCGGTTCGTCTACGGCTCGGTTGATCGTATGTCGCCCGAGGCCCCGGTCCCCGTGTTGAAGTTCGAGCGAGAGACAATTGCGCCGGGCGGCGCCGCCAATCTCGCCCGTAACGTACAGGAACTCGGGGCGCACGTCGAACTGATCGGATTAGTAGGTCGTGATTCGGCGTACGATGCGCTGCGCGAAATTGGTCAAACCGCACTGGGGTGGCGCCTGACCGCGATCGAAAGCACCGCACGTCGCACGCCGACAAAGACGCGCTTCATTGCAAATCGCCATCACTTTATGCGCCTCGATATCGAAGATGCCTCACCCGCCGATGACAAAGAAGAGGAAGAAATTATCACCGCGGTCAATGGAGCTGTTGAAAATGCCGACCTCGTGGTGTTGTCGGATTATGCCAAAGGCACCTTGACGCCACGCGTGATCGCGGCCGCGATTGCCGCGGCTAAGCGGCGAAATTTGCCGGTAATTGTCGACCCCAAAAAACGTGATTTCCGCCATTACGCCGGCGCCAACCTCGTTACGCCAAACTTCCACGAATTCGAGCGCGCGCTTGGCCATGTATGCGAGAACGAGTCAGAGATCGTTTCCGGCGCGCGCCAATTGCTAGAACGGGCCGAACTCGACGCATTACTGGTAACTCGTGGCGAACGTGGGATGACGCTGGTTTCGCGCAACGACGAGCCACTCCATTTGCCTGCCGAAGCGCGCCAGGTATTCGATGTTTCCGGCGCGGGCGACACAGTAGTGGCAGTATTGGCCGTTCTGATGGCAAGCGGCATTGCCGTGGCGGATGCCGCTTACGCGGCCAACGTTGGCGCGGGCATGGTCGTCGAGCGAGTAGGCACGGCGACCGTGGGACGCGACGAACTGATCACCGAGATCCGGCGAGGGCGCGAGGATGTGCGGGGCCGCAAGATCGTCAGCTTGGAGACCGCGGTCAGGCAGCGTAGGCATTGGGCAGCGGAAGCTGCCCGCATTGTCTTCACAAATGGCTGTTTCGATTTGCTCCATCCGGGACATATTTCGCTTTTACGCCAAGCCAAGGCCGCCGGGCAGCGGTTGATTGTCGGCCTCAATTCAGACGCGTCGGTACGTCAGCTAAAGGGAGCCACGCGTCCAATCCAGGATCAAGAATCACGCGCCCACGTGCTATCTGCGCTTGAAGCGGTTGATTTAGTGGTAATTTTCGGCGATGAGACGCCCTATGGTTTAATTGAAGCCATCAAACCTGATATTCTTGTCAAAGGGACCGATTACAACATCGATGAGGTAGTGGGACGCGATATTGTCGAGCGGTACGGCGGCTCCGTTTTGCTCGTTGAAATAGTGCCTGGCTATTCGACCACCGCCACGATCGCTCAGATGGCCAATCTCCCGATCACGTGATCTGCGTTAACTCGAAAAATATGGACTGATTTGACGTCGCTCCCTGCAATGGGCAGCGCTTTTCTTGAAAACTATAAGGTTGACGTACCACGCTTCATTCTGGTTAACGCTATCAAGTGAGGCGAGAAATGAAGACCGCATTCGACATTCGCAACCCGATCTTTCACGACGAAGACAAAGCGCGTGAGCACCTTGAAACCCTACTTTGGCCGCATGGCCCGTCATGTCCGCGCTGCGGCGTGCTCGGGGATCGGATTACCAAGTTGCAAGGCAAGAGCACGCGGCCTGGCGTCTACAAGTGCAAGGATTGCCCAAGCCTTTCAGCGTTACGGTCGGCACCGTTATGGAACGCAGCCACATTCCCCTGACCAAATGGGTTGCGGCGACCTACTTCATGATGACGGCCAAGAAATCTATGTCAGCCAAGAACCTGCAACGACTGATCGATACCAGCTACGAAGCCGCGTGGTTCTTGTTCCATCGCTTGCGCGAATGCGGCATCGACAGCAACCCCGGCGCGCTCGGCGGCGCGAACAAGGTTGTCGAGGGTGACGAGACCTATATCGGCGGCAAGGAAAGCAACAAACACGCCAGTAAGCGTATCCGCAAGGGTCGCGGCGCGGTCGGCAAGCAAGCGGTATTCTCGCTTATCGAACGCGGCGGCGCGGTGCGCTCGTTCCATGTCGCGAACGTAAATGCCAAGACCCTTCGCCCGGTTATCGTAAAAAACGCCAGCCGCAAATCGTTCTTTATGACAGACGAGCATTCAGTCTATCCGGCCATTGGCAACGAATTTGTCGGGCATGGCACCGTCAATCATTCTGCCGAAGAATATGTCCGGCTCGGCGGGTTTCTGCACACCAACACGATCGAAAGCTACTTCGCCCTGATCAAGCGCGACATCTACGGGCAATTCCATTCCGTGAGCGAGGCTCACCTTCATCGCTATCTCGCCGAGTTCGATTTTCGCCACTCATACCGCAGCCTTTCGGATGCAGAGCGGGCCGACGAATTGCTACGCGGCGCCAAGGGCAAGCGGCTCATGTATCGACAGCCTGACCAAGCCGCGAACGCCTAAACAACTTGCGCGGGCTTTCCTGCGCTGGCGTTCAAGGAAGGGCGGCGGCTGAGGGAATCGAACCCCCGTAAACCGGAGTTTCAATCCGGCGCATAGACCATTCTGCCAAGCCGCCGTCATGCCGTCTTACGAGACTGACTCTTTCGCTTGCCGCGCGTAGGCTTCGCCTTGGGCCGCTCGCGCTTGGGACGGTCGTGTCCCTGGTGGTGGTGTAGGAGGCCGCTGACCGGCCCGCCGGAGCGACCGCCACGAGTCTGGCGCAGGCGGGCCGGTTAGC
>Ga0207933_1002725_pt1 | contig 11087 bp, 11 predicted proteins | sample NGESurdeep092012_4_FD_184488 | JGI IMG/M metagenome (GOLD analysis project Ga0207933, IMG submission 184488) | Arctic peat soil microbial communities from Barrow, Alaska - NGEE Surface sample F53-3 deep-092012 (SPAdes) | ecosystem: Environmental > Terrestrial > Soil > Wetlands > Peat ...
GGGCCGCTTGCCTTCTGCGGCCTGAACGATAAATGTAACCTCGCCATTATAGTTCATGCTGCCGCAGACCAACAAACCAGGCAGCGGCAAATAGGACATGAAACTCTTACCCCATGATAACCATATCCCAGCCATCAAAAACGTGAACCAGCAAAGTCAGCCAGGCCACTATTGTTTTCAGGCCGCCCTTCAGCAGGTCCTGTACGTGGGTGTGGTTAAAATACACTTTACCCAATTTTCCGCCTAAATTCTTTGAGGCTTTTAGTGAGCCATTTTCCCGCCATCTTTTTGCGGTGCTGGGGCTTATGTCCAGCAGTTTCCAAAGTTCCTTGTTCGTGTACCAGATGTCCGAAAGAGGTTCTTCCGGCGCGATGGCTACCTGGCGACTTTTTCCAGCACTCTTGTAGCGTTTTCTGCGTGATGCCATAATATTGATTTTTTATTGGGTGACAAACGGAATCAGAACCACCGTTACTTTCACGATTTTTACCATGAAAAACATGTATATTAAACTATACTTCGCAAGGGCTAAATTCGTGAGTTTTTTCTTCGCTAAAAAATATTTTTTGCGGAGCAAAGGAAAATCCAGTTAACACACGAAGCCACCAAGAGCACGAAGATTCCTTCGGAATAAAGGCACTAAGAAAAACCTGTCTGACTGGTCATCCCCGTCCGACCGGGGCATCCGGGCGGGCAGGCAAGCTTCGTTTTTTCTTACTTTTTTCGCAGAAAAAAGCCTTCGTGCTTCTTCGTGCTCTTGGAGGCTTCGTGTGAGAAAAAAATTTGCGAAGCAAAAGAGAGAACACAGTTTTTCATATTTATCAATTCCGGTTTCAAAGGATAAAAATTGAATTCATTGTTTTGTCCCTTGCGCAGTATAATAACGTATATCGTTTAATAGTAGTATGTAAAAAGCAAGTAAGGCCGAAAAAAAAAGCTGCTACGTATTTAGTAACAGCTTTTGACCGAGCGAAAAAACAGCGCAAACCTTATTGTACATACTGCGAGGCCACGGTACTGTAAGCTATCTGTTCGCCACTGGCCGTAGCGGCTACACGCACCCAGTATTTCTTTCCGGGCACCAGGCCCCTGAAAGTATAGCGGCTGCGGCTGCACGTGCGGATGTCCCAAACCGTGTTGTCGCTTGGTTCGCTGTCGCTTATCTGGTGCAGGTACAGCTTGCAGCCCTTTACCGCAAACACTTTGCTGGCCAGGTCGCCGGAGGTAATGCCGTTGTAAAGCAGCACGTTGCCGGGGTTTTGCAGATACACCGGCTCAGGCTCCTTAGCCAGCGCAAAGCCACTGCTAACGAGGTTGGCTACGTTGCCGCCGGCCGCGTACATAATATACTGGCCCAGTTGTACATACAGAGCTTCCAGGGCGGCTCGCTTTGCATTTTTAGTGGCTACCATGCTGTGGTCGCCACCGGCTGCGCCCACAAGGCTATCGCCGAAGGCATCAATGCCGGCCTTAAAATCGGCAAGCGGGGGCACTGTTTTTGGAAAGGCAGGATTGCTCTTCAGAGAGGCATACACAAAGTTTGCCTGTTTGAGAAAATCCGGGTCGGAGTAACCTCTGGTATTGAGGTTTAATTTAGGGATTGCCATAGAATTTGTTTTTTGGCGTCACTGAATTATGGCGCCGGTAAGTAAACCTTCCTGGCCTCAAATTATTTTACCATTCCGGGGCCGTGAGCCCTTATAGTTGCTCCTGAACCCTAAAGATGCTTTTGCCCATAAAATAATACCTTTTATAATTTCTATCGTGTCCAAAATGTTTGCGGTATAAGGTAGCGGCGCAGTGGGTTTTTATCGGAGACTACAGGAAAAACACACCATTCCTCCGCCAGGTTCTGAATAAAAACAGGAAGCTATTGCCATTTTTCCGGCTGTTGTTGAAGAAAAGCAGGCAGGTTTTGCCATCTTCCGCAGGGTGGTGAATAAAAACAGGCAGGTTTTGCCAATTTTCTGACTGGAGTTGAGGGGAAAACAACCGGTTATATCAATTTGCTGACTGAGTTTGAGGAAAAACAGGAGGCTTATAAAATTTTTTAGCCTGTTTTGAGGAAAAGTCTTTTTGAAAACCAACGCTGGTTTTTACGGGAGTATGTGTAGCGCTTATTTTGATGGAATTTTTATTAGGGGGAAATGAGTTTTAAAAATAATATGGGAGGTTTTTGAGCAGTAAAGGAAGGAATAAATGGGTTTTCTATCTTTTGTTGTTGTGTAACAGAGAAGGATAAACGGGAATAGGATTGGATTGAAGAACAAGCATGGCTACCTCACAGAATCTTTGCTAGAAAGTATGCGCAAAATAGGGGAACCGGGTAAGCTTCATGACCCCGGCCAAAGCCTATGTCACAGCGACTATTTATTATTTGCAGATTAATTAATGCCGTAGATTAATTTTTTTCTTAATTATTTATGCTTATTTTTCGTCTTGATAAATGAAATCATGAATGAAATAGTCGAGACATACATTGACGACAAATTGGTTAAAGTGCTTGCAAAAGAATATAACCCTCTGGATTATAATGAACAACTAATACACCTTCTTTCTTTTGCTTATCCATCGGTGTCTTTTGATGGATGGGAAAAATTTAAGTTGCATCAACTAGTGAATGATATTGTTATCAGTAAACATAATGGCGAGCAAGTACTTAAATACTATTTATTTAAGAACTTTTACAGAAAAAAGGTTATTGGTGCCTTTGAAATTAAGGTGAATAACAGTCGAGCAGATTTCTTAACAATTAATGGTTCAACAAATAGTTTTGAGATCAAATCAAGTCTTGATAATCTTTACAAATTAAAAAAACAGGCTGCAGATTACATACAAGCATTTGAGTATAATTATTTGGTTATTGATGAAAAGCATTTAGACAATGCTTATGAATTGGTGCCAAAAAGTTTTGGTTTGTGGAGTTTTAAAAATGGAAGAAAAAAAATTTACAGAGATGCAACTTTAAACAAAAAAATTGATCCAGAGATTCAGATTTCTCTTTTAACTAAAAAAGACTTGCAACATTGTTTTTCAGAAGTTAGCGGTAATAGGCGGCAAATATTAAAATATTTCACTGAAGAAGAGATTAATTATCGCTTCAAACTTGCATTAAAAAGCAAATACAGTACACGTTGGAACTTTTTGATAAAAAATATTGATTTAATTTTACCAGTTGATATTCAGTTTTTCTTTAAAACTAATATTAATCCTAAACATATCTACTACTAATCAATCAAATTCGCCGTCTTCTATTCTTGTTCTTATACAGTGTAAATAATGATTTAGCGATATATTTTTAAACTTTGCCATGCTTTTCCCACTTTCTAATCCACCATTAATTGCTAAAACTGTTTGCCACCCGGTATTGTGATCTGTGAGATAATCTGTGCCCGATGACTTCATCCTTCTTGTGGCATCTGAGGATAAAACGGCAGGAACTATTATATTTTTAAAATCTTCAAGCATATTAAGTCTACCTTTAAAACCGAAAAAAGAATTTTTTGTGGCATCGTAATATAAAAATCCAGGGCTGATACGACCACCTTCTGTAACATCATCTTTTTTAATTCCCCCATAATCACCAAAAGCACTTCCAGCACAATCTTGATATAAGTCGACTAAACTATTATCAATAGAAGGAATTTCTTTGCCATGATCAAGAGATACGTAACTTAATTTGTTAATCGCACTTCTTAGGATAATAACCGGACACGTATTAAAGCCTGCTAGTTTTTCTAAAATAGGATTAAAAGCATCATCTTCATCTTCAATAATCGGCCTTAACTCTCCAATATCAATTATCAAAAAATCATTCTTCTGAACTACGGCCTGAACTTGAGCAAAATCAGTATTAAATGTATCTGCAAATGTTCTAAAAGCTAAACTTGAAAACTCGGGTCTTAGGTCACGTTCCTGTAGTTTAATAGAACCTGGCTCACCAGTTCTACCAAAATAAGATGAAATGACTGGAATCACTTTGTTGGACAATGGCTTTAACTTAAGCATCATTTCCGTTCGAAGTATTCTGTCGGCCGAAATTTTCCTCAAAAAAGTAAGAACATGCTTCTTCATTGTCTTAAGCTGTTTCATGTGAACAGGTATGTCGACAAAGACTTTCTTTGATTTAATATCTTTGATCAGATCAATATGAAATTTTTCAAAAGATTTTTTGGACGTTTCTCTTTCAAGTTCCTTGTAAATTTCTACGCAAGGGAATATTCGATCTCCAAAATCAAATGACCGAAGAACTTTTACTTCTTCCTGTCTCACTCTCAGTACAGGCATATATTTTAAACTCATCGCAATAAAATTGATTTTTTTTACTTAAATAATTTATTATTCGAATTGATTTTTTATAAAATATTTCAATATCACTTTTAATTTTAAATCGGATCCGAATGAATGTGGCACCTTACCTAAATTTTGGAGTCGTCCTACAACAATTGCGGGATGCGTTTTGTATTTGAGTGCTATTTTTCTTACTTCATTTTCTGTAATTCGGTCAGGCAAATCTTCTAAGAAATCATTTGGTAAAAGCCATTTACCTGCAAATTCATTGGCTTCTATTTCTTTTTCCTCATCAGCTTCATAGCCTTCAAAATCTTCTATAAATATTTCCTTTTTCCCATGTAACAAAACATGCCCAACTTCATGAAAGAACGTAAACCAAAAATGATCATTGGTTTTGTATCTATCTGTAAGTTGAATCAATGGATTTCCTCCTATCCATCTCGTAGCCCCACTTATGGGTGCTTTTGGTAGACTGATTGTATAAACTAATGCAACGCCAGCTTTAGCACAATATTCTTGAAGCTGAGTCGCATAATCCTCGGGGAAATCAATAACTAAATTTTTTATTTCATATAGAATAGCTTTGAATTTTTCTTTATTATAAGCAACTAGATCAATTTTGCGCATAACTAATTCGCCAATCCGGAGCCAAACTGTCATACTAGTTAGAGCAGTTTGATGGGCAAGGCTTTTTCTAAAACTTGTTTTGGCATATTCTTGAACATACAGAGTTTCCCACTGAGCATAAGAAGCGACTCCATAAAATTGTAAAAGATCATCGACCATTTTTAAATCTGACTTTTCGAATTTTAAATATCCGTTTTCCCTTAATTCTTTAATAGGATGTTGTTTTAGCCATCCCTTACATTCCTCTAATGCTTCTTCTTGTTCAATTCGAGTAAGCTTTTCTCTGTACAATATTTCTCTGTTTAACCAAAATTGTGCATTGATATTCAATACTTTTTCTAGTTGCAATGCTGTTTTCACGGTAATAGGCTCTTTGCCTGCAATTATATCACTGACTTTAGAAGCGGTTTTGCCTAACCGCTCTGCGAGTTCTGCTTGACTCATTTTCAGGTATTCAAGCGTTTCTAAAATCGTATCACCTGGCTTGGATAATAATTCCCTTTCATCTTTAATGTTTTCAATCATAGTAATACTTTTAATTCAGATAGTTTTTAATGATAGTCTCCAATTTCAATAATTCTTATGTCGGTAACTTTGATAGTATCTACACCTCCAGCATCTTTTAAGGGAACCGGATCTTGCGCTATTTTAAATATTAAACGATAATTAGCCGAGATATCAACCGCCCATTCCCCTTCTCGATTTCCTGTAAGTAGATGACAATTTGCTGCGGGTATTTGCTGTAATACAGCCAAATTTGGAGAAGCACATATGTCGTCCAATCGTGTTGAAACTCTTTTTGCATTTATACCAAATGCTTTTTTAATTTCCGAAGCGTTGCTAAGCTGCTTCTTTAATTTGTTTGACCCATATTCAATTTTCATTCGAAGATAATTATTGTTACCGAAAAAGGGTAATTAAAATGCAAATATATTAAAATTTAGGCATTCTTTAACTGGAAGTATAATTTGGTTAAAAATTTTCGATTAGATATACAAAGGAGAACTAATGAAACAGAGATTTAATCGAAAAATTTGAGCTTGTAAAATTCTTGTAGCCAAATAAATATACTTCGTCGTCGACGTCAACTTGTTCTTCCGATATTCCAATAAATGACTATTTTCCCATTTTTAAAAAAAGTAAATATTGTTTCATCCAAATGATGTTTCAATATCAATCACTTCATTATTTTTATACAGAGCTGTAAGATTACCCGATTTAATTCTGAACTGGCTCCTTCTTTTAATAGCCTGTTTTCTTTTGCCATCGATGGCTAATTCAAGTTTAATCCCGGGATCATAATAAATATTTCCGTTTGCTACCTGGCGTAAGAAGAGAGTGAAGTCTGTGGCATTTCCAAGCAAAATATTGTTACCATAATAATATTGTTGCTTACTGAACGGATATAATTCCGCATCTTTTCTGTTTAGCGATGGTACATAACAAGCGTTAGCATGCTTTCTGTTCCAGTGTTTTAAAAGAGAGGTAAATGACCACGATGCTGCAATCTCATCTTTCTTGTCTATTAAAGCTATGCACCCATTTGTATTAGTAATTTTTTCAGAGTTTGTATCAAATCCTTCCAGTGTTAGTTTTAATGAAGTGGAGTCCTGAAGCTTTCCAAATTTGTGTATTCCGCCAAAATTCATTCTTGCTTCTCTTCCCATTTTATCTTCGTATCCATATTTTCTGATAAATGATTCTATTCCGGATTTTACGTAAAAGCCATCAGTTGGTTCGGGCGTCATTAATGTAACTACAGAACTATTATATTTCAGAAAATCTTTTACGGCAAACTGTTTAATTTCCCATCCCAGATAATCTGGTTCTGAATATCCGTTAGGAGTAATTCCCAATTCCGCTTCCAGGGTATATCCTCCGCAGTTGGATGAGGAACATGGCAAAACATTTTTGTCTTTATCAAATCTTTTGGAATCTATCCAGCCTAAATAATGAATCCTCTTTAATTGTTCAAGTAATTGAGCTTTTGAATTTAATTGTAGAAATGCACCTTCTAAAGTAATTTCTTTAAAAACACCAACTTCCGGTAAATCGGAAATTGTATCAAACTCTGCAGATATTTCAGAATCTGGAGCAGTAACATATCCTATTATAGAACCATTTTTTGAAACTCCTAAAAATAGAAGCCTTTGATCAATCCGATTTGTCATTAATTCAGTTGGTGCACCTTTTGCACCAAGAAGAAAACCTGAAAATCTTACTTCCGGATATTTAGGATAAAGAATTAATTGTGCTTTGGGTGCATTTATCAGAATTCCATTTTCATCCGTCCAATAAAATTCGAGATTGGCCTTGAATCTTTCTCTTTGCCAATCACCTTTATTATCTGTTGTAATTTCTTTAAATGGTAAAATATTTAAGATATCAAAACTTCCCGCCAGATACACTTGATTTTTAGAATTGTCATTAGGAGATAGGCGTTTAACATATACCTTTTGGCATTCATTATCTGAAAAAACTTTAAGAAGATTTGCCAGATTCATTTTCGTTTTGTTTCAAGTACTTCAACAATCTTTTCTCCAATGACTTCTATCAAAGGCATTACAACAGAATTACCAAATTGCTTATATCCCTGATTCATAGAAACCGCATCCACAATAAAATGTTCGGGATATCCCTGTAATCTTGCAGATTCACGGATAGTAAGGCGTCGCGGGTTTTTATTCTTTTGAGGAATCAATATTTCAGAGCCATCTTTATAATATCGTGCACTCATTGTTCTGCTGGTTCCATTTAAATCGACAAGACCAAAACCAAAACCATTCCCTTTTTCTTTATGCTTTATCGCGTAGTCCTGTAGATACTTCCATAAGTGATCCGTTAATGTATATTTTGGATCTGGTTTCTTTTCGAGAATATCTTTTATTTTTTTAGAGGGTTCTGGCAATTCGGGAAATTCAAACTTCTCTTTATAATTAAAAACTTTGGAATCAAAACCAACCATAAATGTTCTTTCCCGGTTTTGGGGCACAAAGTGTTTTCCGTTTAATACTTTAAAATGAAAAGAATAACCTAAATCCAAAAGTGTTTCCTTAATTACTTTAAATGTCTGGCCCTTATCATGTGATATCAGGTTTTTTACATTTTCCAAAAAGAAAGCTTTCGGCCGGTGTTTTTCGATTATCTCAGCAATATGAAAAAAGAGATTGCCTTGTTTTATATCTTCAAATCCATGTTTTCTCCCTAAGCTGTTTTTTTTAGAAACACCTGCTATTGAAAATGGCTGGCACGGGAAACCTCCGCATAAAATATCAAACTTGTCCGGTATCCATTTTTTGGTTTCAGGTTTTGTAATGTCTCCAAAAGGAATTTCTCCAAAATTTGCGTAGTAAGTTCTTTGGGCATATTTATCCCATTCCGATGAGAAAATACATTCGCCCTGATTGGCCTGCATAGCAATCCGAAATCCACCGATACCGGCAAATAAATCAATAAATGTAAATTTTGGATTAGCTGGTTTTACAAATGGAATATCCTCTTCAAATTTTAGTATATATTGTAAAGCATCTTCGGCAACAAAGCTGGTAACGTCTTCTTCCAAATATCCCGCAAGCAATTCTTTAGAAAATTGAATTGCTGGTTTTTTAAGGCTTCTTTTTCTCGTTCTTAGATAATGACTTATAAGAGCTCCTTTATAATTATCCGGACCAAATAGCGCTACTTTCCAAATCTTATCTGAAACTAAATGAAGTCTTGTGCTTATTAATTCCACTTCTTTTTCTGCAATCATTTACTTTTCTTTTTCCCATTAAATGGTTCCTGATTAAAAAATTCTTTTAAAGAAATTTCTAATGCATCTGTTATTTTAATTAATGTCTCTATGGAAATATTTTTCCTGCCTTTCTCAACATGCGTTAAGTAGCTTCTTTCTATTTCTGCCTCGTAAGAAAATTTTTGTTGAGAGAGTTTTTTGGCTTTGCGTAATTAGGCGATTCTTTCGCCAATGGCAACTTTTATGTCCATGGTTGTAAATGTATTTTTATGTGTTCTCAAAAGCTGTATGCTTTAGAACACAATGTGAATTGGTTAATAAATATTTGTTTCGTGAGATAGAAATACTCTCTCATGACTTCAGGAAATTATCCTTCAGTCAATAGAAAAGAATTGTAAGAGTAATCAGGAAATTCTAGAGAGGAGCGTGTTTAAAGTTTTTTCAACTTTGGCAGGTTTCAAATTACATTCCCAAACGGTTATAATTTTCCAGCCTTCTTTTCTTAAAGCTTTGGATGCTTTTTTATCATTGGCAATGTTGCCGTTTATTTTGTTGAGCCACCAGTCTGTTCTGGTTTTGGGTACCACATAGTATTTGCAATTTTTATGTCCATGCCAGAAGCAGCCATGTACAAAAATTACCGTCTTGTATTTTGGTAAAACAATATCAGGTTTGCCGGGGAGGGTTTTATCATTGAGTTTATAACGGTAGCCGTTTGCAAAAAGAAATTTTCTAACGAGCATCTCAGGCTTTGTATTCTTGCCTTTGATCTGGCTCATATTGTAACTTCTTATTTCTTTAATATGCACATCTGCCATTGCGTAAAGTTACCAAAATAAGAATCGTTGATATTTGTGGGTTTACTGTTTTCTTTTCTATTGCCTTTCCAGTGTGGACAAACCAGTTTTTTATAAAATTCCGAATGAATAGCAGCAGGGTTGTTCAATATATTTTAATGTCTTTCAATTATTAAAAGGCTACCTTACATAAGTCAGAAAATAAGTACACCTATATATCCTCAGAATTATTCGGGCATTTGAAAAAGAATTCTCTCAATTCATTTAAATTTCTTATGCTATGCTACCCCGGAAAACGCTTACACCATCTAATAATTTTTTATCAGGCGGTGGCAAAATGGGCGAATTTATTCGTACAATGGATTGGTCACAAATCCCGGTTGGCGATCCTGTTGAATAATATACAACTTATCATCAGACTTTAAATATTGTATCAATGACCAACAAAACCGAAAAAATACAACAACTTGTACATCATAATGATGAATTGGAGAATTATTTCAGGAACACCATAATTCCACAATTGTTTGTAGATGGAGAATTAAAACTCCGGAAATTTACACCTCCGGCAATGAAGCAATTTAGTTTGTCACCTGATGATATTGGGAGATCTATAAATGACATAAAAGATAACTTCCGTTTTCCATCCATTGTGGACAATGTTGAGCAGGTTATAAAAAGCAATGAAATTCTAGAAAAAGAAATTCAAACTACGGACCTGCGTTGGTACCAAATGAACATCATTCCTTATGTAAAAATGCGGGATAATAAAACAGATGGTGTCATTATAACTTTTGTGGAAATTACCATGCGGATAAAAGATTTGAAAGAGCAGGAAAAGTTAATAGCAGATCATGAAATTTTGTTAGACACCATATCTCATGACATAAAAAATCCCCTGAATAATTTAGTATTAGCTATAAACGTGTTTAAAAGTGTATCACCAAACGATGAAAATACATTTAACACTCTTTTGAAAATTGTTGATAATGCTTTAACGAAAATGCACACGATCATTAATGAGTTAACCGAAGTAAGAAAGGATGAACATAAATATAAAGACCATGCAGAACTTCTGAATTTTGAAAATATATTGGAAGATGTCCGGCTTACATTAAGCGATAATATAATTGCTGCAAACGCAAAAATCACCAGTGAAATTAATATTTCAGAAATCACTTTTTCCAGGAGAAAATTAAGAACGATTATTTATAACCTGATCAACAATGCCTTAAAATTTAAGTCTCCGGAAAGGCCACCTGAAATTCTGGTTACCACTAAAAAAGAAAAAGATTATGTAGTCATTTCGGTAAAAGATAATGGAATAGGCCTGGATGTAAGCAAGTTTGACGTAATATTTTCAAAGTATTACAGGGTAGAAAACGCCATTGAAGGTTCAGGCATAGGTTTATATTTAGTAAAGGAAATAATTAATAATGCGGGCGGAAAGATTTTAGTGAAAAGCCAGTTAGGTAAAGGAACAGAATTTCAAATTTACTTAAAGTCGGAATAGTATTATTTGTTAACGAAGAGTTGTGCAGCCTGGTAACTTATTTCCCGGAAATAAAATTAACTTGCATTCATGTATACGCTGGAAACTATAGTCGATAAATTAAAACAGCTAAAACCGGAATTGG
>Ga0207933_1002726_pt1 | contig 11084 bp, 9 predicted proteins | sample NGESurdeep092012_4_FD_184488 | JGI IMG/M metagenome (GOLD analysis project Ga0207933, IMG submission 184488) | Arctic peat soil microbial communities from Barrow, Alaska - NGEE Surface sample F53-3 deep-092012 (SPAdes) | ecosystem: Environmental > Terrestrial > Soil > Wetlands > Peat ...
GGACGTAAAGGGTGGTCCGCGGGCACACGCCGCTCCAACGTCAAATAACTGAACATCGCACTCTGCTTCTCGTCTTGACCACGCATACAACCTTCATAAACTAATTCCATGTGGAAGAAAATTAACCCAACAAAAGACAGATGAGTTTTTCCGCAGCCTGTTCAGCCCGCGGTAAAGACCCACTCAGGGAATGGGCTTCAGCCCCGGCCTGTAGCCGAGCTCTACGCTACAGCCCCATCCGCTCTTCCTGCGCCTCGACCGCGGGCGAAACCGCGCCGAGTTTCTCGGCCACAGATTTCGCCTGCGTAAACAGCGTCAGGTAATCCGGCCCGCCGGCCTTCGAATCGGTGCCGCTCATGTTGAACCCGCCGAACGGATGCGCCCCCACCATCGCGCCGGTGCACTTGCGGTTCAGATAAAGATTGCCCACATGGAACTCATCGCGCGCGCGATCCAGCTTCTCGCGCGAGCCGGAATAAATCGCCCCGGTCAATCCATACTCCGTGTTGTTCGCGATCGCCAGCGCATCGTCGAAGCCTTCCGACTTGATGACCGCGAGCACCGGCCCAAAAATCTCTTCCTGCGCCAGCCTCGCATCCGGCGCAATGTCTGCGAACACCGTCGGCGCAATGTAGTATCCCGCATCGGCATTCTCAATCGCCGCTCCGCCCACCAGCAAACGGCCCTCGCTTTTGCCGACGTCGATGTAGCGCAGCACGCGGTCGTATGCCACTTTATTGATGACCGGCCCGCTATAAAAATCCTCCGCCGGATCACCTGACGCAAGCTGGCCAACCCGCTCTCGCAGTCTGTCGCAAAACACGTCGTAGACCGCCGCATCGACGATCACCCGCGAGCACGCCGAACACTTCTGCCCGCTAAAACCGAACGCCGAAGCCGTCACGCCCTCGATCGCGGAATCGATGTCCGCATCCGCGGCGACGATGATCGAGTCCTTGCCGCCCATCTCCAGAATCGTGCGCTTGATAAAGTGCTGCCCCGGCTGCGTCCGCGCGGCGCGCTCGTGAATCTCCAGCCCCACCTTCTTCGACCCGGTGAAAGCAATCAGCCGCACCTGCGGATGCTCGACGATGGCCTGCCCCACCGCCGGCCCTCCCTGCACCAGGTTCACCACGCCGTCCGGCAGCCCTACTTCTTCGAGCAGCGCCACAAAGCGCGCCGCAACCGTCGGCGCATCCGGCGAGGGCTTCAGCACCACCGTATTGCCGCACACGATCGCCGCCGCCGTCATCCCCGCCATAATCGCAAACGGAAAATTCCATGGCGGAATCACCGCGCTCACGCCGACCGGCACATAGCGCAGCATGTTGCGTTCGCCGGGCATCTGGATCGGCGTCGTCGCGGCCGCCAGCCGCAGGGCCTCGCGCGCATAGAACTCCAGAAAGTCGATGCACTCGCCGACATCCGCATCGGCCTCGGCCCAGTTCTTTCCCACCTCGACCGTAAGCCAAGCGCAAAACTCCAGATGCCGTTCGCGGATCGACCCAGCCGCTCGCAGCAGCAGATCGACACGCTCGCTCACAGCCGTCCGAGACCACGCTGGAAACGCCGCCAGCGCCGCCTGCACTGCCTGCGCGGCTAGATCCACCGTCGCCTCGGGATGCGTTCCAATCACCTGCGCCGGACGCGCCGGGTTCGTCGAAGCAAAACTCTGTGCCGACCGCACCCGCTGTCCGCCGATGACCAGGTCGTACTCGCGGCCGAGTTCGCTGCCGACCCGCTCCAGCGCCTCGATCATGTCGCGCTTCGTTGCAGCATCGTTGAAGTCGGTAAAGGGCTCGTTCTTGAAGGGAGAAAGCATAGCCTCTATCGTAGTCTCTCGCTGCATCCGTCGGCTAGGTGGTGAATTCCTCGGTCGATTTCGACATCTGCGCGGTCCTGTCCAGCTTGTCCCAACTGAAGGGCTTGCCATCGATCGCGCGCTTCACCGTGCGGATCAGCACCCACGAAAAAAGCTGTCGATATGTGAACCGCTGGATCCAGATGTGGAACAGCAGCCAAGCATCGCCCTTGCTCGCCGGATGCTTCCGCTCCAGCATGAACGCCAGCGCGGACGCTGCGAAATCGATCAGCAAAAACGCAGCGAAGAAGGTCAACAGCTTATAAAAGTCTCCGGTGCTCGTCGTCAGCGGATGGAAGTGTTTGTCGATAAAGTAATGCACTACTCCGGCCACGAACATGAAGTCGATCAGCGGCGAAACCAGCGGCAGCATGATCTGAAAAATCAAAATGTTGGGCAGCGCGAACAGGCCCATCGCACGATGCCGCCGGATCGCCGCCTTGTGTTTGTACAGCGCCTGCAGGATGCCGAACGACCACCGGAAACGCTGCCGCGCCAGCCCGTTCGCGTCGACGGGCGCCTCCGTAAACGCCAGCGCCTGGTCTTCGTAGATCACCGAGTAACCCTGCTCCAGCAGGTTCATGGTGAGGTCGGCATCTTCGGCAACGGTGTCGGGATGATAGCCGCCGCCGGCCTTCACTGCCGCCGTCCGCCACGCGCCGATCGCCCCCGGAACCACCATCACAACGTCGAACAAATCCAGCGCGCGGCGCTCGAAATTCTGCGACGTAATGTATTCCAGCGCCTGCCACCGCGTCCACAGGTTCACGCGGTTGCCGACCTTCGCATTCCCGGCGACGGCGCCGATCTGCGGGTTCGCAAAGTGGCACACCAGCCGCGCAATGGCGTCGTGCGCGATCACGCCGTCGGCATCGATGCCGATATAGATTTCCTCGTTCGTCTGACGCAGCGCAAAGTTCAGCGCCTCGGCCTTGCCGCCGTTGGGCTTGGTCAGCACCGTAAGCCGCCCCGACGCAATGTCCGCCGCATACGTCTCGGTAGCAATCTTGTACGTGTCGTCCTTCGATCCGTCGTCGATCACGATGATGCGGATGTTCTTGTAGTTCGACATCATCACCGAGCGAATGGTCCGAGCAATCACCTTCGCCTCGTTATATGCGGGGATCAGCACCGCAACCCGCGGCTGATAATCAGCGGTGGCAAAGTTGGTGCGTTTGCGGAAGCGGTCGATCGTCGCGAACAGCCCGATGACAATCAGCCGTATGCTCATCAGGAAGTCGCCGACAAAAAAAACGTCAATCACAAAGTGGTTGAAGAACCCGATCAGGAAGAAGGCGATCGAATCGGCCCACGCGTAATACCGCTGCCGCCCTTTGAGTGGAGGCATCACCTCATCGCGCGTCTTGCCGATGAGTTGCCACACCGGAACGATCTCGTAGCCGTGCGCCCGCAGCGCGTCGATCAGCACCGGCAGCGTCTGCACCGTCACCGAGCGGTCCCCGCCGCCGTCGTGCAGCAGGATCACGGAGCCGCGCATCCATGGCTTGTCCTTCATCTCATCGAACTGGTCGAAAACGGTTTTGACGATCTCGTCGGGCGTCTTGCGCGGATGCTCATCCCAGTCGTCAGTATCGATTTTGTCGCCGACGATGACGTATCCGAGGTTCTGCGTGAAGGCGACCGGCGCGGCCTGATCGTTGGTATCGGGTTCCTGGTCGATCGAGTAGGGCGGCCGGAAGTAAACCGGATTGACCCCCAGCTTCGCCGCGAACAGCCGCTCCGTCAGGTTCAGTTGAAAGTCCTTCAGTTGCGTCAGCGAAATTTCGCTGATGTCCGGATGCGTATAGGTATGGTTCCCAATCTCATGCCCCTCGCGGTACACCTGCTGCATGATCCCGACGTTGTCGGCCGCGACCTCTCCGATCATGAAGAACGACGCCTTCACGTTCTTCTCCTTCAAAATCTTGAGGATCTTCGGCGTCCACTCCGGATCGGGCCCGTCGTCGAAAGAAAGCGCAACCTGGCGGGGGCGATAGCCGTATTGCGTGAGCGTATACGGCAGCGGATACGAGTCCATCGTCTCCGAAACCACGCTCAGGTATTTCGCCGGGATCGTGTTGTCATCGTCCATCACGATGGTGCGATGGCCGTTCTGCGGCTTGCGGGTCACGCGCAGGATGTCGCCATCGCCCTCCGTGTCCACGTCCTGCCCGGGCGCGACGTCGGCCAGCGCCTTCAGGGGGTCGACCTTCAGCGGCGTGTCCCAGATCTTCCACAGCGAATCGTCTTCCTGCCCCAGCCGCCACAACGCAAACGTCTGCAACCCCAGCGCGCGCGCAACGCGAATCTGGTTGAGCACCGTCACCGCATCCAGGAACCATACCTGGTGCCGCACCTTGGCGTCGTCATCGTCGTAGGCGAAGTGCGGGTTCAGCGACGCATCGTCGAGGCTGATGTCCGCGCCCGCGTCCGATGCCGCCTGCCACGCTTCCTGCGTCGACATGTTGACCACGTTCAGCACTTTGAGCGGCGGCTGCGGCTTCGGCCGACGAGGCCGCGCGCCCTTGCGTAGCGCCGGCGGAGCCGGGGGCAGGGAAGTCGTCCAGTCATACCCATAGCTGCCGATCCCGCAGATGATCTTGTCTCGCGGGACGACTGTGAGAATGTCCCGCAGGTTGTTCGCGAACCAGTCCTGCCCCGCGACCGGCCCCGGTTCGGTCGCCGTCTGGTGCTCGTCGTAGTTCATCACCACCAGGCCGTCCGAGTGGTCGGCCAGAAACTTGAAATCGAAATCCTTATCCCCCACCGGCACCATGATGTACAGCCGAAGCTGCTTATGTGGATGGAAGTCGTCGTACAGCGCCTGCACCAGCGCCTTGTATCCGGGGTGCGCCTCGGTGGGAATCATCTGGAACCCCAGCGTCAGCCCGCTGTACCGCGTGTTCGCGGCCAGAAATGTGTCGACCTGGTGGATGAAATTGTTGCGCGCATCGGGGTCCGAAAGGAACGTTCCGATCGACGGCTCAAAGACGCCCTCCACCGGGTTGAAGTTATTGACGATCGGAAAAATTTCCGTATCTTCCTTCGCCGCGGTGATCGCCCGCACCACTTTGTTCTGATGGTCGACGCCGTGTACGCCCGCGTTGTCGACTACCGCGAATGGCGTGTTGCTCGAACTGTACGAGGTCAGGTTCCCATTCGGGGTCACCACATGCAGCCACTCCGGAAACAGATAATCGATCTGCTTCACGTGCTGCTTCAGCGACGCATACCCAGCCGGGTCGTTGTCGGTATAGAACGCCGCGCGCAAACCTTCGCCGGTGTTCAACACCACATCCGAAGGTTTCAAATCGGTCTTCCGATGCACCGACCGGTTCAGCGCTTCCTTGGTTTTCAACTCGTTCGCGGGCGGGTTCGAAAGCGCGCGGTACTTCTTCGCCGTCGAGCGCAGGTCGAGGCCGGCGATCGGCTTCATTCGCACCAGGCCAACGATAAAAATTATGCCGAGAAGGGCGCCGGCCAACGCCAGCGAGTCCGTGACGCGCCGCAGCCGTTTCCATCTCTTACGCTGCGGATCGTAGAAAACCTGTTTGTTCATGGAGGAGACTTCGCGCCCATCCCAGTTTACCCGCAGTCCGCGTCGATGCTCGGCATCGACCGGAACCACGCGCGGCACAACGTTTATGATGCTCTGCAAGCATGACATGGCTCAAGCAGCATCGCTGGGCGCTCGCGGCGCTGCTCGCCGGCCTGCTCCTGCGCCTGTACTTCATCCTCCGCTACGCCGACGTCGCGGGCGACGCGCTGCTCTACGGCGACCTTGCCGCCAACATCCTCAAACACCACACCTACGGCTTCACCGAAGGCGCCATCCGCCCTACGCTGATCCGTCTGCCGGGCTATCCGCTCTTCCTCGCCGCCTGCTTTCGCCTCTTCGGAATCGCAAACTATACCGCGGTCCTCTACGTCCAACTCGTCCTCGACCTCATCTCCTGCTGGCTGCTGGGCGCGCTCGCCCGTCGCCTGATGGGCCCGCGCGCCGGACTCTGCGCCATCTGGCTGGCCGCTCTTTGCCCCTTCACCGCCAACTACGTCGCCGATCCACTCACCAAATCCGTCGCCGTCTTCTGCGCCGCCGTGGCCTTCTACTCGTTCCAGCGCTGGAGCAGCCCCGTCCGCAAACACAATCCGTGGATATGGCCCCTCGCCGCCGCGCTCGCCTTCGCCGTCCTCCTCCGCCCCGACCGCGCCCTCCTCGCCGCCTCCATCATCCCCGCAATGGCATGGCTCGCCAGCCAGCGCCGCAGCACCCTCATCCAGACCACCATCGTCGCAGTTTTCATCATCCTTCCGCTCGGCTTCTGGACGGCCCGAAACCACCGCGTCTTCCACGTCTTCCAACCCCTTGCCCCCAAATACGCCAACGATCCGGGCGAGTTCGTCAGCCTCGGCTTCTACCGCTGGTACCGCACCTGGGGCATCGACTTCAAATCCACAGCCGACATCTACTGGACCTGGGACGGCTCCCCCATGTCCCTCGACGACGTCCCGCCTCGCGCCTTCGACTCCCCCACCCAGCGCGCCCAGACCGCCGCCCTGTTCGACCGATACAACAAACTCACCGCCGCCACCCCCGCCGTCGACAGCCAGTTCGCCGCGCTCGCCGCCACCCGCATCGCCGCGCACCCATTCCGCTACTACATCGAACTCCCCATCGCCAGAGTCGCCAACATGTGGCTCCGCCCCCGCACCGAAATGCTCCCCGCCCCACTCGATTGGTGGCGCTTCCACGACCACCCCGCCGCGACCCTCTGGACAGCCGCCTACGCCGCCCTCAACCTCGCCTATCTGACGTTAGCCGCCATCGGCCTCTATCGCTGGAAACGCCACGCCTGGAGCGGTCAGCCAGCCCTAGCCTGCGCGGTCGTCGGATTCGTCATCCTCCGCTCCGCCATGCTCCTCACAGTCGACAACTCCGAACCCCGCTACACGATCGACTGCTACCCGATCATCATCCTGCTGGCGTCCTTCGCATTCACGAAAGCGAGTGTCCTTAGGGTTCGACCGTCGTCGTCTTCGAGTCCTTCTTGATCGCGAAATATTTCAGGTCAACGCCGCCATTCACCTTGATATGCGAGTAGGTAGCCGTCCGCTTATCATTCGATGGCGTATCGAAAACCTGTTTCAAGCTCACGTCCCGCATCGGATCGACCCAGATCGTCACCTGCGTAAACGTGTTGCGCAGATTGGCATTTTTGCTCACCAGCACCAGCTTTTCCGTCTTCACTGCCTGGCCGCCATCCATCAGCGTCTCGCTGCCCTGGTCGGTGATCTCCCATGCCTGTGCCAGCGCCTTCCCGCTGCCCCCGAAACCCAGCGTCAGAAAAGTCTCCGCCGCCCCTTGATTGGCGCCCGCCTTGATCAGCCGGATCTGGTCGTTCGGCACATCGAAAATCCGCAGCACGCCGTCCTTGAACTCGATCACCTGATGCTTGCTCTTGCCGCCGGGGTCCATGGTGACCAGCCCCATCTGCGTCGAGCCACCCTTGCGCTCGAAATAAACCGACCCGGTCTCGGTCGTCGTATCCCGCGAAACGCGCTCGTAATACTCCTGCGAAACATCGGCGCGCGCTCTCTTGAACTCCGCGCTGGCCTTGTCCATCTGCGCCAGCACCACCGCAAGATGTGCATCGGGAGCCTGCGCCCTCGCAGGCAGTACGGCAAACGAAAGACCAGCCACAAAAACAAATCGCAGAAATTTCATCAAGACGCTCCTATACACATTGGTTAGATGAGCGCCAAAGCGAATTGTTGCTCGAACTGTCTTCCGGCAAACAAAACACTATCCTCTAAGCACTATCCCCTGCACCTACCGCTTCACGGTCGCGTCGTACGCCACAATCTTGCCCTTGGTATCGACCACCGCCCGATAGCTTTCCACCTTCACGTCGCCCGAAATCGGCTCGATCACCCGTTTGATCGCCGCACGCCGTTCATCGTCCGTCGATGCATTGCCGAGGTCTTCCACCCGGAGCTCGTACGTCAATTCGCGGTTCGCGCCGCTGCTTTTCACCAGCACCTCACTCGCCCGTATCGGCACCGTTGTCACCGGCTTGTCCTTGAAGTCGATAAACCGCGGCCCCACAAAAATAAACAGCAGGATCGCCGTCACCATCACGTCATACTGCACGCTGCCGCGCTCATACGACCAGAAAATATAGCTGCCGAGTAACCGCATCATATCGCCCGTCCCATCGCCTGTTTGGTAATGACGGTCTCACCGCCCATATACGGCTGCAAAGCCGCCGGCACGCGCACCGACCCATCCGCCTGCTGATAGTTCTCCAGCACCGCGAGATACGTCCGCCCCACCGCCAGCCCCGACCCGTTCAGCGTATGCACAAACTCCGACTTCTTCGCCCCCGCCGGCTTGTAGCGAATATTCGCCCGCCGCGCCTGGAAGCTCTCAAAATTCGAGCACGACGAAATCTCCCGATAAGTCTGCTGCCCCGGCAGCCACACCTCAAGGTCATACGTCTTGGCCGAGCTGAAACCCATGTCGCCGGTACAAAGCAACATCCGCCGATAGGGCAGTTCCAGCGCCTCCAGCACCGCCTCAGCGTCGCTGGTCAACCGCTCATGTTCGGCGTTGGAATCCTCCGGCTTGGCAAACTTTACCAGCTCCACCTTCTGGAACTGGTGCTGCCGAATCATCCCCCGAACATCCTTGCCATACGACCCCGCCTCGGATCGAAAGCACGGTGTATACGCGCAGAACGAAATCGTCTCCGCCAAATCGATCGTCTCGTCCCGAAAGATGTTCGTTACGGGGACTTCGGCCGTCGGAATCAGCCAGTGATCGCTCTCTTGCAACTCACCGGGGACGTAGACTCCCTTGTCGTCGCAGTGAAACAGGTCCTCTGCAAACTTCGGAAGCTGGCCTGTCCCAAACAATGACCGCGAGTTGACCATAAATGGCGGCAGGACTTCGACATAACCGTGCTTCTTCGTGTGCAGGTCGAGCATAAAATTTGCCAGCGCCCGCTCCAACCGCGCCCCCGATCCAAAATGCACGACAAACCGCGAGCCCGAAATCTTCGCCGCCCGCGCGAAATCCAGAATCCCAAGGTCCTCGCCAATCTCCCAATGCGGCTTCGCGGCAAAATCAAACGTAGGCGTCTCACCCCACGTCTTGGCGCACACATTATCGTGCTCCGACCTGCCAACCGGAACGCTGTCATTCGGCAGGTTGGGCAGACCCTCAAGCAACTCCCGCAGTTTCGCATCGGCGTCCGCAGCCGTGGTTTCCAGAGACTCCGCCTGCACCTTTAGCGATCCGCTCTGCGACTCCAGGAGGTGAACATCTTCCCCCGCCCGCTTCCGCCGCCCGAACTCCTGCGAGATGGCGTTGCGCGTGGCCTGAAGGGTCTGGGCCTCCGTCATGGCGGATTTACGCTCAGCATCCAGTCGCGCGAAATCCGCAAGAACAGCAGTATCCGCGCCGCGCGCACGCAGTTTTTCTTCAACCAGCGGGAGATTCGCCCGCACAAAAGCTAAATCATGCATACCCAGACATTCTAACCGCTCGCCCAGAAGGGGACGCGAGCCAATCAGACACTGAGGGAACTGATGATTTTCATAATGTCGTCAGCCGTCAATTCAAACCATTCACCTCTCCTGCGTCTATCGGCATAGGCACGGTGCAAATCGCGTTCAACCGAAAGGTCTGCGGGTGAAAAGTGCAAGAGTGTCAGTGCTGGCTCATCGGCCATGAGAGTGGCGAAGCGACTCTCAGGATTTTTTGAGCGCCCTATTTTCACCAACCCCGTTTTCTCGTCCCGAATCAGATAGATGTGAGTTGGTCTTCGTTCGGGAAGCCTCAGCCTAACATCAAAGGTCGGGGACGCAGGAGAGTGGTCGAGAATCTCGACAGAGCGTCCCTTTCTTGCCAAGAATCCAACCTGTATCAACTTTTCAATAGCCTTATCTAGTGAGGCAGCGCTACATCCAACAAGCTTTCTAATCTCCTCTAGGCTGATGCGCTCTTCCTGCGAAGAATCACAAAGAACGCAGTAGACCGCCAGTCCAATCGGTTTAATCGTTTTGATTTGGCCGATTACGTCGTCGCTAAGCCAGACTCCTGGCATCCGGCGATTGAGGTTTTCGATCATAATTGCCTCACGTTCGATCAAATATAGACCCAGACTTGCGGTTCACATGAAAAGCGTCTGACGACTATCGCTTGCCCGCAGCGTCCTCTTTAATCATTTGGCCCATCAACCCATGCCTCATCAAAAAGCTGGAATAGCGATCAGAAATTACGCTGTAGTAGAAGTTGCCAGTGCTATGGTAGGGTTCCATCGCAACCACGTCAGAGCATTGATACATCTCATTCATTCGTTGTTTCAGGTGAGAAACGTTGAGTGCGGCAATATCTGTACGATTTGGCGTTCCGTCCTGAACGTGCCTTGTCTCTGCATCGTAATATTCGGTTTCAGCATGAACTGCTCCCCATAAGGCCTGGTCAGCTCGACACTGCTCGGCGGTTGGAGCATGATCTTGAGAGCGAGAAACGGATGCGAGGGAGACAATAACCAAAATGCAGACGCATCCCACGAGATTCCTTGGTCGATTTGTCATGATCCGCCAATAATACTCGAATTCAGTCGTCGCTTAAGCGCGAGCTTGACACGCTATGCTATAGTTGGCAAACGCAACAACCACCGCCCTCCTATGGAGGGCATTTCTTTTTGGAGGAGTCGCATGAATGCTGAGATCGGCAAGCTCGTTTCCGGAGACACAGTTGAAGTAATAGCCACCGGGCGAAAGGGAAGCATCACTTTCGGAGTTGGAAGCGCGTTAGTGAGTTTCTTTGATGGGAAAGAGCCAAAATTACTACCCTTCTCGAATTTGAATGACCTGCGCCTTATTGAGAATCGCGTGAATACGCCGGCGCTTATTCCGGAGCAGTGGATTGTGTGAGGAAAGTCGAGTATGTAACGGCTGATTTCGGCCCGTAAGGCCGAACCTCATGAAAGGAGACGATATGAAGCGAGTCACTAAATGGAAGCCCGGTACATCGATGACGGAAGAACAAAAGCAACGGCTGGAAGCCTTGGCAAAACTGCCCGACAGCGAGATTGATACCTCGGACGCGCCGGTCCTACCGGATTCTGCGTGGAAGAACGCGGTTCGTGGTCGTTTCTATCGCCCGATAAAACAGGCGGTGAGTCTGCGGCTCGATGCGGACGTAATCGCTTGG
>Ga0207933_1002728_pt1 | contig 11079 bp, 9 predicted proteins | sample NGESurdeep092012_4_FD_184488 | JGI IMG/M metagenome (GOLD analysis project Ga0207933, IMG submission 184488) | Arctic peat soil microbial communities from Barrow, Alaska - NGEE Surface sample F53-3 deep-092012 (SPAdes) | ecosystem: Environmental > Terrestrial > Soil > Wetlands > Peat ...
AAGAGCGGCCAGCTGACAACCCACCGCGCAGACTGGACTACCACAGGATCAATCGTGCTCCACGCTTAGGTGGGCACCGAACGCTGTCCATCAATAACGCACCTTGTCGTCGAGCAGGGGGCGTACCCGGCTTTTAGCTCCGTGTGTGCGCTCTTGGCGCTCGCGTACCGATTCGTTACCGGTCAAAGACCTCCTCACCGCGCTGCAACGTCGCACGATGCTGTGAGGCAGAGTTCAGGCCCACGAAACGGTTCTGTAGCACGGTTCGTTTGCTGGACTCCAAGTGGAGCCGAAGCGCCTCGACGGCCGCGGCGCCGTCGCCAGAGCAGATGACGTTAAGCAAGTCGCGATGCACCTTGGCGACGGTCGATGGGTCGTCCTCGGCCGTGCAGCGCATGAAGGACAACAGCGTCTCGCCCTCCAGCATGTCGTGTGCGGAACGGAGGCGGTCACTACCGACGCACGCGACGGCCTCGCTGTGGAACGACCAATCGGCATCGATGACCTCGCTCCACGCGGCGTCGGCGGGTAACCGAGCCATTCGCTCGACGCATCTCTCGAGTCTCGCCCACGTCGTCGGCTCCACGGCGATATGCGCGAACGCTTCCGACTCGAGCAGCGAACGCATCCAGTACAGGTCTTCAATCTCTCGCACCCCAAGGTCGCGGACCCAGACACCCTTGTGCGGGCGCACGTCGAGCAGTCCACGGCGACTCAGCTCGGCTATCGCCAAGCGGATCGATTGGCGGCTGACACCATGGGTCTCCGCGAGGCTGAGTTCGGTGAGCCGGGTGCCCGCAGGAAGCGTCCCTTGCAGGATCTTCGCCTTCAGCGCGTTGACCAACGCTTCCGATGTCGACACCCGGCCGACCAGACGGGGTCCAGCACTCATCGCTGGTGCCGCCGGGAGACAGGACCAGCCGAACCGGAGACGGTATCCAGTGCGTAACGATCCTGGAAAAGAGTACGGACGTCGTCCGGCGTTGCAACTGCGCCGAACAACTGGACATCGCGAAGCAGTCCACCGAACCTCGCCCTGGTGCCGTTGCCGATGGTGAGCGGAAGATCTGGCAGGACGTCGACCGGTTCGTCCTGCGATCGTGACCGTGCCACGCACGACCCGTCGACGTAAAGGGCAACCTCACCGGGCTCTCGGGTGGCGACGACATGATGCCACCCCGCGGCGAGCGCCCGATCGTGGGTGACCACGTTTCCGGTTCGCATCGCGTGCACCCGACCTGACGGAAGGGTGCCGCAGAAGAGCTTGCCGTTGAACACCGCGAGTCCAGCGGCGCGACGGTACAGGGCGTTGGGGGTGACATCGAGGGTCCCAACGTGCTCCCACACACCCTGACGGACATACCGGAAGAGTTGAGCGTGTGGCAAAGTGCCGCCGTAGAGCACGCCGTTATACGTGATCAGGCCCATCACCTCGGTCTCGGCACCCAGTCGACCGAGCAACGACCAAGTCTCGTCGTGCTCGTGCCGGTACACCAGCCCGTTCGGCCACGTACTCGCGTGCAGAGCGTCGTGTGAGGCGGCGAGTGAGTAAACCTGCGTCGTGTCGGGGAGCATTCCCCATGAAATCCATCGATCTGGTGGCGTGAACTGGAAGACCCCTCCTCCGCCCTCGAGCGACTCCGCCGGAACGACCTCGCCGAGCCTGGTCAGGCGGATCGCCTCGTCGACGTTGACGTGATCGTTTCCAGCGCCAAAGAGGTGGCCGTCGAAGACGCCGAGGGCGAGGAGTCGCCGCCCGGGGTCGCCGCACCAATTCCACCTTGCGCCGTCGGTATGGCGAAATACACCCCTCTGGTAGGTGGCGCTCGCATAGAGAGCACCGCCATGCACTGCGAACCCGCTGATCGAGTCGACGTCGTCGAGTTGGCCGGCGTCTACCCAACCGAACGACGGGTCGAGCCGGTGGATCGAACCACCGGGATGCTCGTTCTTGGATTCCGCCAGACCGGAGCCGCCGGCGCGATAGCGGGTTGTGCCTGCGTGCAACTGGCCGCGATACGGAGCGAGTGCAGAGACAGAGTTTGCTTTCCCTACCGGCCCGAGGTCGTGCCATGCGGCACCATCGAAGGCGAACACGTGCCCGCAGTCATCTGCGCCAAGCGTCCCCGCGTAAAGCTGACCCTCATGAACCGACAGGACCCACGCCGCGACGCTGTCCCCGAGGCGACCGTGGTCTTCCCACTGGGGCCGAGATCCCCAGTCAACACCGAACTCGAGATTCGCGGTGTTGTGCTGACTGCCTGTCGACACGCCGTGCTGAACGGCGAGTTCGAATCCCGTCCGCGTTCCGGGATCGAAGCAAGACACGATGGAACCCAGGAAGTCAGAATCATCAGACTCAGCGCGGACCCACACGGCAACGGTGACGTGCGTGAGCGCATGTCTACGTCTGGCCTCGGCAGTCACCTGAATACGCGCGCCTCGGTCAAACGACACCGCGTCGCCGTCGTCGGCGTCACGTAGAAATGTCACGTTGCCTTGGACTTGCGCGTGCAGCCCATTTCCCGAGACGTCTCGTGCGTCGCCAGACATTGGCCAGTGGCCGACGAGGTTGTCCGAAAAGTACATGTCATCCATCTCTTAGAAGTAGGACGGGTTGATTACAGAGGGGAGACGACGTTTACGTACTTCCTGACTCTCCTAGGAGACGCGGGACGGCGGCGAGCAGCTCGCGGGTGTATGGATCAGACGCTCGTCGCAGCACCTGATCTGCGACGCCTTCCTCGACGACTCGGCCATCTCGTAACACAGCAATGCGATGTGCCACGGCTTCGACTACGGCAATGTCGTGGGAGATGAACAACATCGCGAACATGTGTTCGTCCTGAAGATCGAGGAGCAGGTTCACAATCTGCGCCTGTACCGAAACGTCCAAAGCGCTTGTTGGCTCATCGCAAACAAGCAACGCAGGATCGGCGGCCAGTGCCCGCGCGATCCCAACCCGTTGCTTCTGTCCGCCACTGAGTTCGTGTGGGTACCTCACCGTCATCGACGCATCCAAGCCCACCGCGTCTAGCAAGGCGTTCACACGCTCGTGGCGCGCCACCTTCGGAACGCGTCGCACGAGCAGGGGCTCGGCAATTGACCATCCAATGGTGCGGCGGAGATCGAGACTCGCCGACGAACTTTGGAAGACCATGCTGCCTAGCTGCCTCGCGTGGCGAAGCTGCGAGCCCTTCAACGAGTTAAGGGTTCGCCCGCACAGTTCGATCGATCCGCTGCTCGCGGTGCCGGCTGGTAGGAGACTCAAGATCGCCAAGCCAAACGTGCTCTTACCCGAGCCGGACTCACCGACCAAGCCCAGAGTCTCCCCAGCGTCGATTGACAGGCTCACATCAGTGACGGCTGGAACGCTAGAGCGACCTCCGTAACGCACCACGAGATCACGAACGCGCAGCACGGGTGCAGGACTCGGACTATTCATTGTTCGTCACCGGCGCATAGGGCGTGTCCGAGCGGACGATCGGCAACTTCCCGCGACCTCGCCCTAAATGCGGCGCGCTCACGAGGAGTCCTTGCGTGTAGGGATGTTGGGGCTGGCGAATGACCTGCTCGGTTGGGCCCGCCTCAACAATTCGACCCCTGTGCATAACGGCAATCCGGTCTGCAATCTGGCCGACGGCCGCAAGGTCATGTGAAATCAGGAGGATCGATACCCCGAGGTCACCACGCAACGACCGAAACAGCTCGAGAAGCTTCGCTTGCACAGTCACGTCAAGAGAAGCTGTGGGCTCGTCCGCAATCAAGAGCCTCGGGCTACACGCTATTGCCATGGCGATACCGACGCGTTGCTTTTGACCGCCGCTGAGTTGATGCGGGTAGCGAGTTGAAACACCAGTGACACTGTCCAGATCCGTGCGTTCGAGTAGGGAACCCAACCGCGCCTGGAGAGCCCGTCGGGTAAGCGATTCATGGACACGTAGTGGTTCAGCAATCAGACGGCCGGCCGTCATGGTCGGATCCAGGCTTGCGGATGGGTCCTGAAATACGACCCCGACCTTGTACCCCAGCATCGCTCGCCGACTACGCCGATCGGCTTTCCCTCGGCCCAAAGCGACGCGTTGGCCATCGATGTCAAGGCGACCGACGCTTATCGCCGCACCCGGAGGCAGCAAGTCCGCGATCGCCATGGCAAGAGAGCTCTTGCCGCTACCCGACTCGCCGACCAGACCAATGATCTCGCCGCGTGCAAGTCTGAGATCGACATTCTCGACGGCGACCGTTTCGCCGTAACGTCCGCTGTAGACGACCCGCAGCCCTTCGACGTTCAGCGCTTCACTGCCATCTGTGGAGTCTGCTTGGCCACTCAAGTGCTGCGCCCGTACAGTTCCGCGACTCATCGATTTCGTGTCGTGCGGCTGACGCGAGTCGCGGCGCGTCGACGGGTCGAGGACGCCGCGCAGCGCGTCGCCGACGAGATGAATCGAGACAAGGATCCCAACCAGTAGCGCGGCGGCCGGCAGCCAGATCCATGGTTGGTTGTCAAAGACTCCCGGTTCCAACGCGAACTCGATGATGGAACCGAGACTCGCCGTTGGCGGTTTTACGCCGAGTCCTAAGAAGCTGAGTGTCGACTCCAGCAGGATCGCAATTCCGAGTTGAAGCGCGCTTGCGATGGTGATGAGGGGTACGAGGTTGGGAAGTATGTGCCAGCGAATGATCTGATCCGAACGCATGCCTGCGAGCCGACCGGCGGTGACGTAAGCACGGTGGTTCAGCGTCAGTGCTTCGGCGCGTATCACTCGAGCGGTCGGTGGCCAGCCCAGAAGACCGATGACCAGGATCACGGTGAGGGTCCCTGGGCGAAACACTCCAACACACACGAGAGCTAGTAGCAGTAGTGGAATGCTCATCATGGCATCGATACACCGGGCGATCACGACGTCGACGGCCCCACCGAAGTAGCCCGCCACAGCGCCAACGATGGTCGCGATGGCGATCAGGATTGACGCGCTCGCGACGCCCACCAGCAGCGACGTGCGCGCACCGATCAACGCGCGCGCCAAGACGTCGCGGCCCGAACCGTCGGTTCCGAGGATGTGCGACCACCCAGGGGCGCTGGAGATATGCGCGACATCGACCGTATTCGGATGCAGCCATGGCAACTCTGGGCCTATGCAGGCGGCGAGGATGAGTAGACACAGGAATAGACATGCAGCTACCACTGCCAACCCGTGGGCTCTAAGAGACTGCCAGCCGCGTGCCACCACGGCTAGATCACCACCACGCGAGGGTCGGCGAGCTTATAGAGAATGTCGGCAAGGAGATTGGCAGACATAGTCGTCAGTCCGACTATCAAGATGATGAGCATGAGAACGGGCCCGTCCTTGCTCTCGGTTGCTTGCACTGCCAACGTCCCGATCCCGGGCCAGGCGAAGATGGTCTCGGTCACGATGGCTGCCGCGAACAACTCGGGAATCAAGGATGCGACCACTGTGATGATTGGCAACGATGCGTTTCTGTACGCGTGGCGAAACAGCACTGCTTTCTCAGGCGCCCCAGTAGCCCGCGCAGTACGAATGTATTCCGCCGAAAGCACCTCTAGCATGCTCGCTCGGGTATATCGAGCGAGCGGCGCGGCATTGGCGATACCGAGAACGAGAGCGGGAAGCAGCAGGTGCTGCAGGAGAACCGGAAACGTCAAGGGCACTCCCGCAACACGCATCCCCCCTGGGGGAAGAAGTCGAAGCCGAACAGACACGACGAAAATCGCCACGAGCCCAAGGACATACGGGGGAATCGCGAGCAACGCGACGATCGCTCCCGAGAGCGCTCTATCAATCGCAGACCCCTCGTGTGAAGCCGCAATCACGCCGATGGCTGGCCCGATCACGACGATCACGACCAGGGCGCCCACAAGGAGAATGAGGCTCGGTTCGATACCCGCAGAAACCACTTTCCACGCCGACTGGCCGGTCTGGATCGAGTAACCGAAGTCGCCTCTGATGGCCCGTACGAGCCATCGAATGTATTGGACGGGTAGCGGCTCATCGAGACCGAGCAAGTGAACCGCGTGGGCGCGCTGCTCGGGGGTCATGAGCACGACTGCTTGCCGGTCCATCCGCGCCGTCAACGGGTCACCGGGCGTTGCCGAGGTCAGCGCAAAACCAGCGACCGACAGCACGAGCAACGACGGGACGGCTTGAAAGACTCTGTGCAGGACGATCCGTGGCAGGCCGTAGACGGCCTGCCACGGACGAGTCCCTACTGCTTCGACCATTCAGCTGCTTTTAGGAAGCTGTAGCGATCGAACGGATAGACAGTCACGCTGCTCACCCCGGCCGCTGTTGCGGACAGAACCTTTGGCTGCCAGAGGTAGATCGCGTCAGGCGCTTGGTTGATCGCCTGGGCAATCTGAGCGTACGCAGCGGACTGGGTCGCCGAGTCGGTTGTGGAGCCCGCTTTCGCGAACAGTCCCGAGACAGTGCAGTTCTTCCACCCAGTTTCACCAACTGGACCGTTACAAACGTTGTACTGAACGGCGCTGAACTGCGGCCCGAGGCCGTACGTGCCACCGAACTCGTAGTCCAAATCCCACTGGTTCACCCGAGCTGGGTTGGTAACCATGTCGTTCCAGTCATCCTCGGTGAGTGGAACCAGTGTGACTTTCATTCCGATCTTGCCAAGCTCTTGTTGAATGATGGGCAGCACTTGTTGTGCCTGTTGCGCGCCGCTCCAGTAGACAAGACGCAGCGTCGTGCTGGATTTCCAGCCAGCCGCTGCGAGCAGGCTCTTGGCCTGGTTCGGATCGTACGGATACTTGTTGAGGCTGTCGAAATTCAGTCCGGGCGGGTTCCACAACAGCCCCGCCTCGCTCTTCATGACACCGGTCACGAGGGCCTGACGATCGATGCCGTAATACATTGCTTGCCGGACCCTCGGGTCGGAAAGTGCCGGCGCAGCGGTTCGGACGAAGAGCCCGACCATTCCTGCCGACAGCGCATCGCCCAGGTTCAGCCCCTTTACTCCGCTGAGGGTGGTCCGGTCGGCTTCTTGCAACCCAAAAGCAACATCAAGTCCGCCCGTCTGAAGCTGGCTCGCAATTTGGCTGCTCGACAGAATCTTCCAAATCAGCGTCTTGGTCTTGGGTGCTCCGCCCCAGTAATCCGCGTTCGCGGTGAACTGCACGTACTGATTCGGCACGTACTGGGTAAGACGGTACGGTCCAGTACCGATTGGGTGAGTGACGAAGGAACTCGAAGCAATCGTCTTGTCAGTTTCGGTTGCCAGGAGATGTTGCGGAAGGATCACGTTAGGAGCGTCCACCAGATAGCGGAGGAAGCTGCTGTCAGGTTGGGCCAACGTGATCTTTACGGTGTAGTCACCCACAGCTGAAATGCCGGACAACGGCTTGTCGGTGTTCGCGATGTCCGCTGCACCGGCGATCTCCTTCCAGTTCTGGGCCCGGCCCTGGAACGCGCCAGGGTAGTGCGCTGCGAATGTCGCCGTGAAAGCAACATCGGCGGCGGTGAACGGCTGACCGTCTTGCCATTTCACGCCTTGGCGGAGGTTGAACGTATAGGTCTTTGCATCGGGCGATACGGTCCATGACGCGGCCAGTCTCGGCTCGATGGTGCTCTGGTTGGGAGCTAAGCCAACCAACGGGTCGTAGATCAAGTACATCAAGGCAAAGGTGTCATCGGTTGCCATGACCGGCGCAAAGATTGGCTCGGTCGGCCCATCGCGGGTCACATTCAACACGCTCGCGGCGCCCGTCCCTCCAGTGGAAGTGGCAGTTTGGGCTGCCGGACTCTGCGCAGTGGAAGCTGCCGGACTCTGCGCAATGGAAGACGAGCCCGTTTGAGACGGCGCAGTTGGGTTGGCGGCGTGCTTCGACGACGTACAGGCCGCAACGGTGAATGCCAGCAAGACAACGAATGTCATTCGCAGGCGTCGCATGGCACCTCCCTCTTCTCTTGGTCCTCAGAAACGACACGATGACGGGTTGATCGCGCGGTGCGCGTCGACTCTGACGCGCTGGTGGCTTCGGCTGCCGCTCAAGGTAGGACGCTGGCAGATTGTTCGTCAATAGGCCAACCCGCCAGGAGCGCATCCAGTCCAAGTTGCCTTACAGTGGGTCCGCTTGATCGACAAGGTCGCGAGGTGGCGGGTGTGAAGGCGACGATCTACTCGATCGCCGAGCGGTGCGGCGTCTCGCCCTCGACGGTGTCGCGCGCGCTGTCGCGCCCGGAGCTGGTGAGTGCCGAGCTACGCACCAGGATTCTCGGCATCGCCGACGAGTTGGCATATCGCCCCAATCGCCATGCCAGAGGCCTCGCCGGAGGGACCACGGGCATGTTCGGCGTCACGGTGCCCGACATTGCCAACCCCTTCTTCCCCCCCGTAGTGCGCGCGCTAGAAAAGCTGGCATGGCAGGAGGGAAGGTCCTTGCTCCTCGTTGACACAGCTGAGAGCGTCGACCGCGAAGAGGCCGCGATCGGACGCTTGCGCGGTCAAGTCGACGGCCTGGTCATGCTGTCGCCGCGCGCCGAGTCGCCTCGGCTGCAGGCGGCGCTCGGCGGGCTCCCAGCGGTGATGATCAACCGAGCGAGCCGGTTGCTCCCCTACGTGACAGGAGACGACGCCTCGGCGCTCCAGCAAGTCTGCGACACGCTCGTCGGACTCGGTCACACCACGATCGCGTACGTGTCGGGTCCGGTCGATTCCTGGATGAACGGCCGCCGATTCGCCCAGCTTCACGCTGCGGCTAAGCAGACCGAGCTCAAGCTCGCTTCTCTTGGGCCCTTCGCGGCCAGTTACGACGGCGGCCGTGCGGCCGCTCGTGCCCTGCTGGAGACCGACGCCACCGCGGTGGTCGCCTTTGACGACGTCATGGCGTCGGGCGTCCTCGCCGAGCTTGGAGAGCAGCACGTGCAGGTGCCTGGAGACCTGAGCGTGATCGGGTGCGATGACGTCGCGTTCTCCCGAATGCTGCGCCCATCGCTGTCATCCATCGCCTCGGCTCCCGACGATCTCGCCGGGATCGCACTGGAGTTGCTCCACCATCCGACCGCCGAGCGTAGGCATGCCCAGGTGCCCACTGAGTTCGTGCCGCGAGAATCCAGCGGACCAGCTCCAAAGAGACACTGACGGGCCGAGCGACCGTCTTGACGAAGCAGTCTGGGGACGGGCTAGTGTGCAACCGATTGCAGCAACTAACGTCTGCAACTTTCTGCAACCACCGTCAGGAGCACGATGGGTTCAGCCTTCTCTGCCGAGGCGTCACGAGCTACCGCCTTGCGCGTGGTCGTACGCGACACAGCCCCCGAGGCGGGCGCCGACGCCGCGATCGCTATGGCGACCGTCTTGCGCGAGGCGGTACGCCGGCAGGGTTTGGCCCGCGTGCTCTTCGCGTCGGCACCGTCGCAATCCCCGATGATCGACGCGCTGAAGGCGCAGGATGTGCCCTGGGCGCGAGTGACGGCGCTGCATATCGATGAGTACGTCGGCATCGACCCGTCGGCGCCCCAGGCGTTCGGCCGCTGGCTCCAAGACCACCTCTTCAACGACGTCCGACCTGGGGTCGTCGAGTTGATGCGTCCCGATGCCGATCCGGCGCAGGAATGCGAGCGCTACGGCCGTCTTGTCGCCGCTGCCCCGATCGACGTCGCGTGCTTGGGCATTGGCGTGAACGGCCATCTGGCTTTCAATGAGCCGTACCAGTGGACGATCGATGACCCTGTTCGAGCGCGGCTTGTGCAACTCGATGTCGAGTCACGCCGACAGCAAGTGGACGACGGGTGCTTCGCTTCGTTGGACGAGGTCCCGACCTGCGCCATCACGTTGACGATCCCTACGCTCCTCGCGGCGCGCCATCTCGTGGTCACAGTGTCGGGGTCGCACAAAGCGCAGGCAGTGGCGCGCTGCGTGTCGGGTGCGATCACGCCGGCTGTGCCTGCTTCAGCGTTACAGACCCACACCTCAGTGCGGCTCTTTCTCGACCGTGCGGCCGCCGCGCACGTGGAGTCCGCCCAAGTTGGAGCCCCGTCAGCAGTGCAATCAGGAGATGCCTCGTCATGACAGCTCGCCCGACGGCCCCGGACGTCGCCTCGATCATGCAGACCTACTCCGAGGTGATCGCCGAATATCTGAACGCGATTCGCGTCGGTGGGCAAGAGGCCGTGCGCGCCGCGGCTTCGCTTGTCGCTGACAAGGTGATCGGCGACGAGCTGGTGTACGTGTACGGCCCGGGCGGTCACTCAAATTTGGCTGCGCAGGAGGTGTTCTTTCGAGCCGGTGGGCTTGCGAACGTGTCGGCGATTCTCGATAGCGGGACGATGCTGGCCGACGGCGCCTTGCGTTCGATGAACGTCGAACGCACACCTGGATACGGTCGCCTGGTGATCGCGGACAATGGCCTTGGCTCAGGCGACTTGATGATCCTGGTGAACGCGTACGGCATCAACTCCGCCCTCATCGATGCAGCGTTGGCCTGTCGGGAGCGTGGCGTGACGCTTATCGGCGTGAGCTCTCGGGCGCACGCGGAACAGACGCCACCCGACCATCCCGCACGCCATCCCAGCCGTCAAAACTTGCACGACTTGGTCGACGTTCATGTCGACACCTTGGTGCCTGTCGGCGACGCTGTGCTCGCCATCGAAGGCGTCACGGACGACGTTGGCGCAATCTCGACCTTCGCTAACGCGTACGCGATGCAGTCGATCATGGTCTGCGCCATCGCCGAGGTGCGCAGCCGCGGTGCGGAGCCGACCGTGTGGCGCAGCGCGAACGCGCCGGACGGCGATACCCGCAATGGCCGGTTCATCGACCGCTTCCGGCACCGGGTGCGATGGCTATGAGCCGCCAGTTGAGTGGACTGCTGCCTGGAACCGGGTCGGTGCGGCTGACCGTGGACGACGGGCTCATCGTTGAGGTGCAGGTCACCGACGCCGTGTCAGACCCGTCGAGCACGCGGTTCGACGGCGAACTGTTGCTGCCGGGCCTGATCGATCTGCAGGTCAACGGATACGCGGGCGTCGACTTCAATGACGCCCACCTCACAACCGCCGCGGTTCGGATAGTGGTCGAGAAGTTGTGGGCACTTGGTGTCACCGGGTT
>Ga0207933_1002729_pt1 | contig 11077 bp, 7 predicted proteins | sample NGESurdeep092012_4_FD_184488 | JGI IMG/M metagenome (GOLD analysis project Ga0207933, IMG submission 184488) | Arctic peat soil microbial communities from Barrow, Alaska - NGEE Surface sample F53-3 deep-092012 (SPAdes) | ecosystem: Environmental > Terrestrial > Soil > Wetlands > Peat ...
ATTGTTGCGCATGTTATTTTTTTTATCATGCAAAACTATTGGCTATTATATTTGTGGACAAGATGTGGTTGGACGGACGGATACGAAGATATTATCTTCTGAGGAATATCTTCAATCAAAGAGATTTGAATTAAAAAATATCGTGCAAACCTTTATTTCCATATTAAGAGGAATCAACGTGAGTGGGCAAAAGAAAATTCTGATGACAGAATTAAAAGCGTTGTATGAAAGCCTGAAATTCAGCGATGTGAATACTTATATCCAAAGTGGGAACGTTTCTTTTAAAACAAAGGAAAAACTCTCTGACATTCAAATTGCAGTGAAAATTGAAAAAGCGATTTATAAAAAATATGCTTTTGAAGTACCGGTTATTATTAGAAATGAAGACGAATTGAAAAAAATAATTTCTTCCAATCCATTTTTAAAAGGAAAAGGTATAGACATAAAAAAGTTACATGTCACTTTTCTTTCTCAAATACCGGGCGATGCAGAAATTAAAAATATTTCCGAAGTTGATTATTCACCAGATCGATTCGCTATTCATGGTAAAGAAATTTACCTGCATATTCCTGAGAGCTACGGCGAAACAAAATTGTCTAACAATTTTTTTGAAAAAAAACTAAAAGTAAAAGCAACTACCAGGAATTGGAAAACGGTGAATAAATTATTGGAAATGGTTTCACAGTAAATAGACAAATAAGTTAGATTCCTATTTTCATCAAACACATCATCTCGTACTGGGCACGATGCCATAAAAGACAACAAAAAAAATTATCGCAAATTATTAATAACAATATCCTGTGCGCCCGAAATTCTTTTCATTAGTTCGGACGCATTTTCAGCCATCTTGCTTTTGTTTTCGATAATTTTTCCCACTTTATTATCAGTATTTTGTCCTGGATTATTTTTGCGACTGTTGATGACAATGTTTTTCAAATCTTCATCTGCGTCTTTACTTGCCTGCACCATGATCAACACGCCGATGGCTTCTATGTCTTGTCGCGTAGCGCTTTTTAAGAGCTGATTTTTGCTTAAGACTTCACAAACGCTGTCAATATTTATTGTCTTTCCTTTTAAAGCATTTGCATTTTTATCGATAAATTTTTTAATCTCTGGTTTAATACTCGGCATCGCTTTTGAGTAGAAAGTATTGGCTTCCTGGGGCATCACGGTATTTACTTGTGCAATTGAGCCAATAGAAAGAAAAGAAAAAAGAATGGGTAATAAATTTTTCATAAATAAGATTTAGGTTAAAAATTTATTTTTAAACAAGGTCAGCAATCAATAAAACGCTTGAAAGTATTTAATTATTGAAATCTCAATAATGTATTTATTAACAATTCTATGATTGAAGTATAAAAGATATTTGTTTCCTTGCGAGTATCAGCAGTTTGTGGATCAGTATGTGATGAATATTTTTTAAATTTCTGTCTATAAAATTTGTAAAAAAGCCATTTAATAATACCCTTATTTTTAATATCTTAAAACATTCTCAATGAATAGTAATCCTAGATTAAAAGGCCAAAGCGCATTAGTAACCGGTGCTAACAGCGGAATAGGCCTTGCTGTAGCAGTTGCACTGGCAAACGACGGGGCCAATGTAGTTGTCAATTATGTAACGCATCCCGAAACGGCGGACGCGGTGGTAAAACAAATAGAAGACAACGGCGGAAACGCAATCGCAATAAAAGCAGACGTAAGCAACGAAGATGAGGTGCAATTCATGTTTCAGCAAATGATCGCAAAATATGGCACCATAGATATTTTGGTTAATAATGCAGGCTTACAAAAAGATTCACCGTTGGAAAGTATGAGCCTTCCCGATTGGCAATTGGTGATTAATGTAAACCTGACCGGCCAATTTTTATGCGCACGTGAAGCTGTAAAAGAGTTTTTGAGAAGAGGAATCGTTGCTGAAAGAAGTTGCGCATTGGGAAAAATAATTTGCATGAGCAGCGTACACCAGGTAATTCCCTGGGCGGGCCACGTAAATTACGCATCTAGTAAAGGTGGGATAGAAATGATGATGAAAAGCATGGCACAGGAATTGGCTCCGAAAAAAATACGGGTAAATTCTATTGGGCCCGGCGCTATTCAGACGCCTATTAATAAGTCGGCGTGGAGCACGCCTGAAGAATTAAACAAATTACTCACGCTGATCCCTTATGGACGCATCGGACAACCAGAAGATATTGGCAAAGTAGCCGTGTGGTTGGCAAGCGATGAATCAGATTATCTCAGCGGCACTACCATTTTTGCAGATGGCGGCATGTTATTGTACCCGGGATTTTCTACGAATGGATAGGAATTGTCCTCCTGAGCTTGTCGAAGGAAGGAATAGTAAATAACAACTAATTAAGAAGGAAGGAAAAGGCCAGCAAATGATAAATCTTGACAATGCAGAAATAAAAAGGTTGGAAGCGAATGCAACCAAAGAAGTGCCATTGGCAAAATGGGGGCCATACCTTAGTGAGCGTCAGTGGGCAACCGTTAGGGAAGACTATAGCGAAAAAGGCGACGCATGGAACTATTTCCCTCACGACCATGCCCGAAGCCGCGTCTATCGTTGGGGAGAGGACGGCCTTGGAGGGATATCGGACATTGATCAACAACTGTGTTTTGCGATCGCTTTATGGAATGGCAAAGACCCTATTTTAAAGGAAAGATTGTTCGGTCTGGGAAACGAGGAAGGAAATCATGGCGAAGATGTGAAGGAATTGTATTATTATCTTGATAATCTTCCTTCGCACTATTACATGAAATATTTATATAAATACCCGCAGGAAGCATATCCTTATCTTGACCTGATTAATACCAATAAAAGCAGGAGCAAACAAGATCCCGAATATGAAATTTTGGATACCGGTGTTTTTAAAGACGACAAGTATTTTGATGTGTATGTAGAATATGCAAAAAATGATGATGAAGACATTTTTATAAAAATAGAGATTGTAAATCGTGGGAATGCCAAAGCGTCCATATCAGTTTTGCCAACTTTGTGGTTTTACAATTACTGGCAATATGCCGGAGAAGAAAGTAAGCCCAATATTAGTTTTATAAACGCTCAATCAGTTAAAGCAACCCACCAAAAGATCGGCGATTATTTTCTTTATTTTCAAAAGACAAATGATGTTCTTTTCACGGAAAACGAAACCAATTTTGAAAGGCTTTTCCAAAGACCCAATAAAAGTGAATTTGTAAAAGATGCTTTTCACGATGCCGTCATCGGCGGCAAAAATTTTGAGAAACTAAAGGAGAAAAAGCAAGGCACCAAATGCGCTCCGCTTTATCAATTGGAAATAGATCCGAAGCAATCTCAATGCATTTTTTTACGGCTTACTAACAAAGAATCAAATGATTCTTTCCCGCATAATTTTGAACAAATTTTTGCTATCAGGAAAAAGGACACGGATGATTTTTACGGCGCTATTCACCCTCAATCATGTACGGACGATCAAAAAAATATTCAACGACAGGCCTTTTCAGGAATGCTTTGGAATAAGCAGTTTTATCATTACGACGTTGACAGGTGGCTTAATACAAGTGATGGAATAACACCCGTATCTGAGGAACGAAGAAACGGTCGCAACCATCGTTGGAGGTATTTAAAAAACCAGGACATTTTGTCCATGCCTGATAACTGGGAATATCCGTGGTATGCCGCATGGGATAGCGCTTTCCACTGTATTACGCTGGCTATTATTGATCCGGTATTTGCCAAGCATCAACTGACATTGCTGATGCGTGAGTGGTACATGGATCCGCAGGGCCAACTGCCGGCATACGAATGGAATTTTAGTGACGTGAATCCTCCTGTACACGCATTTGCCGCATTGCAGATTTATAAAACAGAACAAGAATTATACGGGAAAAGCGACATGGTTTTTCTGAAAAGTATTTTCCAAAAACTCATCATCAATTTTACCTGGTGGATCAATAGGAAAGACGCAGACGGCAATAGTATTTTTGAAGGAGGTTTCCTGGGCCTTGATAACATCGGGCTTTTTAACCGAAGTATGATAATGCCCGGGAATATGCTACTGGAGCAGGCTGACGGCACCAGTTGGATGGGAATGTACGCATTGGATATGATGAATATTGCACTGACGATAGCAATGGATGACCCTGGATTTGAAGATACGGCTACCAAATTCTATGAGCATTTTGTAATCATTGCAGATGCGCTCAATGAATTAGGACTCTGGAATGAAGAAGATAAATTTTTCTACGATGTACTTTCATTGAACAAATCAGATGCCTTCCCATTAAAGATTCGTTCGCTGGTTGGGCTTTCATCTATGTTTGCAGTCACTGTTATTGACAAAGACGTTCTTGATAGACTGCCTGACTTTACAAAACGGATGAAATGGTTTCAGCAATATCGGCGGTCTGGAAATTTATATTTACCGAGCCAGGAAAAAAGCGATACGGAAAGTCTTTTACTCTCGCTCATCGACAAAGAACGGCTACAAGATTTGTGTGAAAAATTATTAGATGAATCAGAATTTCTTTCAAATGGTGGCATAAGAGCGTTGTCAAAATTTTACCAAAAAAATCCCTATTCTGTAAATTTAGGTGGCACTACCCATTCCATAGCGTATGATCCTGGAGATTCAACTTCAGGAATGTTTGGCGGCAATTCTAATTGGCGTGGACCGGTTTGGATGCCGGTCAACTATCTTTTTATAAACGCGTTTAATACATTTGGATCTTTTTTTGGTGATGATGTAAAAGTAGAATGCCCTGTGGGTTCAGGCAAATACCTGAATTTCATGGAAGTCGGAAAAGAAATTACGCTTAGGTTATTGCATATTTTTGAAAAGAACGATCAGAACGAAAGAGTGACTTATGGTGATTATAACTGGTTTTACAAGAAAGAAGAGAATAAAGATCTCCTTCTCTTTCATGAATATTTCCATGGAGATACCTTGCGCGGATTGGGAGCAAGCCACCAAACCGGCTGGACCGGATTGATTGCTAATTTGATTCTTGAACTAAATGAGGGAGAATAGAAATCCTGGCTATTTGTTGTTTTACTGGTAGCGGTCGGTACGCCTGGCGTCAGACCACGACTATCGTTTAAGGCATTTTTATAAAACTCTTTCCGAGCCGAAGACAGACTTACCTCCATATCGGCAACGCCGACCTTCGATGCTGACCACTAAATTAATTTCAATAATGCCACGCACTCTATGTGATGCGTATGCGGAAACATATCCACCGGCTGTATTTTTTGAACAGCGTATTTCTCGCTAAGCAATTGAATATCCCGTGCCTGCGTGGCCACATTGCAACTTACATAAACTATTTTGGGTGATTGAATTTCTAATAATTTAGTGATTAATTTATTGTGAAGCCCTGCCCTCGGCGGATCCACGATTACCACATCCGGCCTGCCATGCATTTCGAAAAAATCATTATCGCAAATTTCTATCACATCGCCCGAAAAAAACGCCATATCGCTGAGATTATTAAGCTGTGCATTTGCTTTGGCATCAACTATTGCTTCTTCAATCATCTCCACACCAATAATTTTTTTGGCTTCCTTACTCAAAAAAATCCCGATGCTTCCTGTACCACAATAAAGATCATAGATAATTTCATGGCCTGTAAGTTCCGCAAAATCTTTTGCAACATTGTATAAAACTTCTGCCTGATTTGTGTTGGTTTGGAAAAACGATTTGGGAGAAATCTTAAAATAATAATCGCCCAACTTTTCTGTTACATAACCTTTTCCATAATAAGTTACAGGTTCAAGTTCGTTCAAACTATCATTCCATTTTGGATTAATTGTATAAACCAACGTGCTAATTTCCGGAACTATTTCTAAAAGATGATTTAAGATATTTTCTCTCATTTCTTTGTCTTCATGTCCAAAAACAAGATTTAACATCAGTTCGCCGGTAGTGCAATTCCTAATGAGAATATTTCTTAAAAATCCCGTATGCTCTTTGAGATCGTAATAGCTATAATTATTTTTTTGTGCAAATTCTCTCAAGCCATTCCGTATCCTGTTGTTCACTTCATCCATTAGCCAACATTCCGTTATCTCAATGATCTTATCATACAAACGGGGAACATGGTATCCAAGTGCTCCGCCGGGCCATTGCTCTTCTCCCAAATCTCTTAATTGATCACTGGTTAAATATTTTTTATTGCTGAAAGTAAACTCCAGTTTGTTTCTGTAATGAATTGTTTTTGCAGAGCCTAAAATCGGCATAACCGGAACGTCCTCTACTTTTCCTATTCTTTTAATAATGTCACGGACTTCCTGTTCTTTATATTCCAATTGCTTTTCATAAGGAAGCATTTGCCATTTGCATCCACCGCAAATTCCAAAGTGAACACAAAAAGGTTGCACCCTGTCAGTGCTGTACTCTTTTATTTTAGAAGCTTTTCCTGAGGCCCAGTCTTTTTTATTTTTTGTTATCAGCACATCCACTACATCTCCGGGTACTGCGCCTTCAATAAAAATCACTTTACCATCAATACGCGTAAGCGCTTTACCCTCGGCAGCGTATCCCGTTACCGTAACATTTTCTAAAACAAGTTTTTTCCTTTTCACGAACGCAAAAATAGTGGATGTTCCGTTCGATTCAGGAAGCAATTAAAATGTTAAGGATTTTGCAGCATCTTTGTTTACAATTCAAATTCAATATTTTTGTTCTTTATCCCTCGAACCAATGAAATTATTTTTTATTAGCCTGCTATCCCTGTTTGCGTTTTCATCGTTAAATGCCCAGGGTTTCAAAGTAACCCTTCACACTCCAGATTATAAAAGCGGTCTTGCTTATCTTACCTATTATTATGGGAAAAGCATGAATGTTCAGGACTCTGCGATCGTTAATTCGAATGGAATTGCCATATTCCAGGGAAAAGATAAATTGACTCCCGGAGTTTATTCAATCGTGTTCCCCGGTAAAAATAAATTGTATGACTTTTTGGTTGACAAAGGCCAGGATATTACTATTAAAGCAGATACTACGGATCTCATCGATAAAACAACAGTGACCGGCTCACCTGAAAATGATCTCTTTCAGCAATATCAAAAATATGTTGGATCCAAAGGACCATCTTTGCAAAAAGAACTGGAGGCATACAAAACTTCGAGAACTAAAGCAGACAGTACGCTTCATGAAAAAAAATACAAAGGACTGAATGAGGAATTAATTGACTATCGTGACAAAATAGTAAAAGAACATCCCGAATCAATGTTGGCGGCGTTACTTGACGGCATGAAGGAACCAAAAGTTGAAAATCCGCATCCTGTAACCCGGCAAGATTCGCTGGCAAATTATCAAAATTATAAGAAGCATTATTGGGATGGCATTACGTTTATGGATGATCGTATCATTCGTACGCCTTTCTTCTTACCAAAACTCCAACAGTATTTCGAAAATGTGGTTTCGCCCGTTCCGGATTCTGTAATTAAAGAATCGGATTATTTATTGCTATTGGCAAGGTCGGCTCCCAAGATGTATAAATTTTTGCTGAACTGGCTTACCGATGAATATATGTATCCAAAATATATGGGGCAGGATGCCGTATTTGTTCATCTCTTTGAAAAATATCATTCCAAAGGCCTTTCCCCATGGCTGAATGAAAAACAAATGACAGCGGTTTCAAACAGGGCATATATGCTGATGTCTAATCTGATTGGCGACCCGGCTGCAAATCTCGAAATGGTTGATTCCAATGGGATTGCTAAGCCGTTATACAATATCAAAGCCGAATATACCGTTGTTTGCTTTTGGGATCCTACGTGTGGACATTGCCGTGTACAGGTTCCAAGGTTTGATTCAATTTATACCGCGAAATGGAAAAAGGAGGGAGTAAAAATGTACGGTGTACTTACCGAAACCAAAGATTTTGATCAATGGAAACAGTTTATTAGGGAACATCATTTGGGCGGATGGACAAATGTATATGAAACAGAGGCACAGAGAAAAATTGTGGAGGACGCTAAAAAGCCATCCTATAAGCAATTGTACGATGTAACGCAAACACCCACTTTATACCTGTTAGACAAAGACAAAAAGATCATTGCCAAAAAATTAACGATGGAACAATTGGATGATCTCCTGGACGTAAAGATAAAAAGCCAGAGTTCCAAAGCACTTAAATAATTTGCAGTAAACCAAGATCCTGATAGCGGACTATAATTCATATTTAATGAAAAAACCGATTCTCCTTTGTTTGTTCACTTTTTTAATATCCTTTTCTTTCGGACAAACGCTTTTCACTTATGGCAATCATTCGGTAAGTAAGTCTGAATTTTTAAATGCGTATAATAAAAACAAAACTTCTAACGCTGACAGCTCGCAGGCGATGCGCGATTATCTTGATCTGTATATAAAATTCAAATTAAAAGTGCAGGCCGCAAAAGACATGCGTCTGGATACGCTTCCATCGCTAAAGGCAGACCTTCAAAATTACAGAAGCGAGGCTCAACGCACTTACCTGATAGACCAGAACGAAGCGAACACGCTGGTTGATGAAGCTTTTAATCGCAGTCAGAAAGATATTCATGCGCTTTGTTATTTTGTACCAGGGGCTTCGGATACCTCCACGTCTTATAAAAAAATCTATGAAGTCTATCGGCAAATAAAAAACGGTGACAGGCGCGATTCAGCAGTCCTCGCAGAAGTGAATGCAAATGTACCCAATGTGGAAAAATCAGATTTAGGTTATATAACTGTCTTTACGTTACCATACTGGTTTGAAAATGTTATTTATAGTTTAAAGCCAGGCCAGGCAAGCATCCCCTATCAAACTAAAAAAGGATGGTACGTTTTCAAAAATATCGGCGAGCGGCATGCAGTGGGAAAAATAACACTTTCCCAGATTTTATTTGCCGTGCCAGACGGCTTTATTATTCCCAGGCAGAAAACAAAAGAATTAGCAGACTCTGTTTACAATGTATTGGTCAATGGAGGCGATTTTGCCGCATTGGCCAAGCAATTCAGCGACGACCAAACTACCTTTATCAACGGCGGCTCAATGCCTGAATTTGGTACGGCTAAATACGATTCAGTGTTTGAGAATCAAGCTTTCATGCTTAAAAAAAACGGAGAAATTTCACGGCCATTCGAAACTGCGTTTGGTTTTCATATTATTAAACGCGATTCCGCCAATCCGGTTCCTGCGACAAAAAATGATGTGGCATTTATGAAAGACTTAAAAGAAGAGGTCTTTGCCGATAGTCGAATTAATATAGCAAAACAAAAATTTATTAAAGAAATATTGCCTAAAATCGGTTATCAAAAAATGCCCATAAATGAAAACGATCTTTGGCAATTAACTGATAGTTCTTTAATAGCGAATAAAAATGTGACTGTGGGCGATGCGCATGAAAATACTATCTTATTTACATTTAATAATAAAGTGAAGATAAGAGCGCGCGATTGGATTCTTTACCTGAGAAATAACCTGAAAGATTCTCCCGCAAAGATGCATGACCAGTACCCGGCGCTATTTTCCCAATTTACTGATGCATCTGCCGAAAACAACTATGCCTCCAGGCTGGAAGATTTTAATCCCGCTTTCAAACATCAAATGGAGGAATTTAAAGATGGTAATATGCTTTTTGAAGTGATGCAACTAAAGGTCTGGAACAAAGCCGCAGAAGATAGCGTCGGGCTTCATCAATATTATAATCAACATAAAGAAAAATATTTCTGGAATTCCAGCGCTGAGGCTGTTATATTCTCATGTTCGAACCAGGCTGCTGCCGATAGTAGCATAAAACAATTAAGAAGCAGAAAGACCTGGAAAGAAATAGTAAGCGAAAATTCTACACAAGTTCATGTCGATTCAGGCAGATATGAGTTGGGACAAATACCTGTAGTTGACAGAACCAATTTCACAGCGAGTATGATTACTTTACCTGTGATCAATAAAGGTGATGGCAGCGCTACATTTGCTAAAATAATCAAATTATATCCTGCACATCAACAAAGGGATTTTGAAGATGCAAGAGGAATGGTAATTAATGATTATCAAAATTTCCTTGAGAAAGAATGGTTGGCCCAACTTCGAAAAAAATATCCCGTAAAAGTGGATGAAAAAGTTTTCAGGGATTATTAAAGTGAATATTAGAATCGTCTTAGCTCTGTCATATTCTTCTTTCAACAATGCTTTTAGCAAATAATTTAGATTTAGATATCCGTCATTTGTATCGCAATTGAAACAACTTGTTTTACAAAAACTGCCCTTTTAAAATCCTAAAAGATTTATGAAAAAAATATTGGCTATTGTATGTAGTACTATATTATTTACAACAGCAAAATCCCAAATTTATGTGCAGGCGGGTGTAAACCTTTCTAATATGACCACGAGCCAGCCAAGCCAAACACAGAAAAATTTTTCGCTCACTACTTTAAATGTCGGCGTTTTAGATCGGTTCAATATTAAAGGACCGTTATCCTTCGAAACTGGTTTGTTACTGGAGGGAAAAGGCTCAAAAGTGAGAATAAATATTTCTGAGGAAGATTCATACACAGCAAGTTTTAGTCCCTTTTATCTTGAAGTGCCTGCTAATTTAGTTTATCAGTTTACCTTCCCAAAAAAGATGAAATTATTTATTGACGTGGGACCTTACATCGCTATGGGCATTTTTGGACAAACAAAATCGACCGGGAATATTGGAGGCGTTGATTTTAGTAATACCAGCAATATCGACTTCTCAAATACCAATACTAATGGTGATGACATAGCCTATTCAAATGCTAATAGATTGGATTATGGTATCAACGTAGGGGCCGGATTAGATTTCAGAACCGTGCTAATTAAAGTGGATTATGGAATGGGGCTTGCCCAGGTTAATGTTAATCAAATAGACCAAGCTTCAAATGATAACAATAAATATCGCATCTTCAGTATTTCATTAGGAATTCCCTTCAAATTATAAGATATGACCGATATGATGAGCCGCAAGAGTTAATATCGAATATTTTTTGAGCAAAAAACAAAATCAGGCTGTTGGCAATATTGCCGGCAGCCTTTTTTTTATTGCTTAAACAATTTCCTTTGCCACATTCACAATTACATGAGGCTTGCCCAGGGTATAATAATGCAA
>Ga0207933_1002730_pt1 | contig 11076 bp, 11 predicted proteins | sample NGESurdeep092012_4_FD_184488 | JGI IMG/M metagenome (GOLD analysis project Ga0207933, IMG submission 184488) | Arctic peat soil microbial communities from Barrow, Alaska - NGEE Surface sample F53-3 deep-092012 (SPAdes) | ecosystem: Environmental > Terrestrial > Soil > Wetlands > Peat ...
GGCGGCGCGATGCTGCGTCCTCGGAAGTGCCAAGAGCCACCGCTCTTGACACTTCCTGCGTCCTTGCCTCGCACTCGCTGATCACACCCCATCGACGAGCATCATCGTGAAACGAGCTCTCATCACCGGCGGCGAGGGCGGGCTGGGGCGGGCGATGCGTGCGCGGCTCGAGCGCGAGGGCTACGAGGTCGAGTCGCTCGACCTGGTCAGCGGCTTCGACGTGACCGATCCGGCTGCGTGGGATCGCGTCGGCACGGTCGACCTTGCGTGCCTGAACGCCGGAATCCTCACCGCCGAGCGCGATGTCCGGTCGTTGAGCGCCGCCGACTACCGGGCGGCAGTCTCGGTGAACGTCGACGGTGTTGTGCTCGGCGTGCTCCGGCTCGCACAGGTGATGCAAGGCGGCACGATCGTCGCGACCGCGTCGCTCGCAGGTCTCGTCGGGATGCCGCTCGACCCGGTCTACTCGCTGACGAAGCACGCCGTGGTCGGCTTCGTGCGCAGCGTGGCGCCGCAGCTCGCGCCGATCAAGATCAATGCGATCTGCCCCGGCATTGCCGACACGCCGATGCTCGACCGGCACGACCAGCGCGCGCGCTTTGCCGAGGCCGGGTTCCCGCTGCTCGAGCCCGAAGAGGTGGCCGACGCCATGTGGCTGGCCGCGACGAGCGAGGGCACGGGCGAGTGCTGGTTCGTACAGCCGGGCCGCGAGCCGGCGCCGTTCCGCTTCCCGAACGTGCCCGGGCCGCGCGCCGGCGCCGCGACCGTCGGGTTGCCGCCGATCTCCGGCTGATGGGAAATGACGCAGCCGGGTGTCAGACACCGCTCTTGTGTCTGACACCCTCTTCGGATGCCAACGACAGGCGAAAGGATGTCTGACACAACCCCGGTGTCAGACACCGGAAGCGCGCATTTCACCCGCTTGCGAGTGGCACGCGGCGACGGTTGCTAATGCGACTGTGGCACGAGGTTGTCGCGGCGGGCTACGACGCCGGCCTTGCCCGTGCCGAGGAGCGCGGGCTCGGCGAGGCGCGACGCTCGCTGCTCGCCGGTGCGCACGGACGCGTGCTCGAGCTCGGAGCCGGGACGGGCCTGAACGTGCGGCACTACCCCGCAGGAGCGGAGGTGACCTTCACCGAGCCCGACCCGGCGATGGCAAAACGGCTGCGGCGAAGAGCCAAGGTTGTCGTCGCGCCCGCCGAGGCGCTGCCGTTTGCCGATGCGTCGTTCGACATCGTCGTTGCGACGCTCGTCTTCTGCACGGTGCGTGACGTGCCGGCGGCGCTGCGCGAGACGCGCCGCGTGCTCGCGCCCGGCGGCCGGCTGCTCTTCCTCGAGCACGTCCGCGCCGAGCCGGGGACGCCGGCCGCCCGCTGGCAGCAGCTCCTGCACCGGCCGTGGCACGCGCTCGCGTGCGGCTGTAACTGCAACCGAGACTTCCTTGCAGCGCTTGCGGCGGAGAACTACGCCGTGAGCGAGCTGCGGCGCGAGAGCTGGCCGTTCCTGCCGGCGATCGTCAGGCCGGTCGTGATCGGCGCCGCTTCGGTCAGTTGAGGCCGGGGTCGAACGGCATGTCGATCATCAGCTCGAACGGGCCACCCTTGCGGTGCAGGACCGTGCGCCAGAGCTCGTCGGGATCGTTGGCGAACGCGTCGTCGGCCTCGGCGGCCACGACGATCCACGCCGGTTCTTCGAGCTCGGCCTCGAGCTGGCCCGCACCCCAGCCGGCATAGCCGGCGAAGAGCCGGAAGCGCCTGATCGAGAGCTCGTCGGGCTCGACCTCTGCCGGCATGAATCCGACGGCGCCGAAGATCGGTGCCGCTGCCTCGTCGAGATCCTCGAACTCCGCGAGGGCCATGAACGCCTCAGGCTGAACCGGCCCGCCCACGAAGATCAGGCCCTCGGCGCCCGGCAGCCCTTCGAGCGCCGGCAGCGCGTCGGCGGCCGCCACCTCCGACGGGCGGCTCAGCACAAGGCCCATCGCTCCCTCGTCGTCGTGGTGTGCGATCAGCACGACCGTCTTGCGGAAATTCGGGTCGTGCAACGACGGTGACGAGACGAGCAGGCTGCCTTGAAGCGACTCCACCTAAGAAAAGTGCCAGCCGTCGCCGTCGCGGAAGGTCTTCAAGATGCGTTTCGCGACGACCTGGCGGTGCACCTCGTCGGGGCCGTCGTAGATGCGCCCGCCGCGGGCCAGCATCAGCATGTTCGCGAGCGGCGTCTCGTCGGTGAGGCCGCGCGCGCCGTGGACCTGCACCGCGCGGTCGATCACCTCCTGGAGCACACGTGCGGCGTAGAACTTGATCGCCGACACCTCGACGCGTGCCTCGTCGCCGCCGTCGATCTTGTGCGCCGCATCGAGCGTCATCAGCCGGCAGGCCTGAATCTCGGCATAGCTGTCGGCGATCCAGTTCTGCACCGTCTGTTTGTCAGCCAGCGGGCCGGACGAAGTCTCGCGTTCGAGTGAGTAGGCGCACATCAACTCGAAGGCCCGCTGCATCTGGCCGAGCCAGCGCATCACGTGATGGATACGGCCGGGGCCGAGGCGCTTCTGGGCGATCAGGAAGCCGGCGCCGACATCCCCGAGCGTATTCGCCAACGGCACGCGGACGCCCGTGTAGCGCACCTCGCAGTGGGTCGACCAGCCCTTGCCGGTGTGTCCCATGACGGTGATCGGGCGGACGATCTCGACGCCCGGCGTGTCGGCGGGAACGACGATCTGGGTGGCACGCGCGTGCGGCGCGGCGTCGGGGTCGGTGACGGCCATCACGATCCCGAAGGCGGCACCCTCGGCGCCCGACGAGAACCACTTGTGCCCGTCGATCACCCACTCGTCGCCGTCGCGCACGGCGCGCGTGCGGAGCGTCGTCGGGTCGGAGCCGGGCACCTCGGGCTCGGTCATCGAGAAGAACGACCGGATCTCTCCCGCGACGAGCGGCAGCAGCCAGCGCTGCTTCTGCTCGTCGGTCCCGTAGAGCAGGAGGATCTCGGCGTTCCCGGCGTCGGGCGCCTGGCAGCCGAACACGAGCTGGCCCCACATCGAGCGGCCGATGTGCTCGTTGAAGTAGGCGTAGTCGAGGAAGCCCGTCCCCGTGCCGCCCGCCTCGGGCGGCACATGCGGCGCCCAGAGCCCAGCGGCGCGCACCTCGTCCTGCAGGGAGCGCAGCAGCTGTTCCCCCGCCTCGTCCTGGCGCGCGATCGCAGCCTCGTTCGGGAGCACGCGCTTGGCCATGAAGGCCCGGACGCGTTCGAGGCGATCGGTGGGGGGAGTCCAGGCGGTGACCGTCATGCCGTTAGCATCACACACCAGATGCGCCTTGGCTTCTACATGGGCTACGCGCCCCCGGGCACGAGCCCGCTCGATCTGATCGAGCTTGCCCGCACCGCCGAGACGATCGGCTACGACTCGGCCTGGGCTGCGGAGGCGTGGGGAACGGACGCGATCACGCCGCTTGCGTGGCTGGGCGCGCTGACGGAGCGCATCAAGCTCGGCACCGCGATCATGCAGATCCCCGGCCGCTCGCCTGCCAACGCGGCGATGACGGCGGCCACGCTCGACCTGCTCTCCGGCGGGCGCTTCCTGATGGGGATCGGTACCTCGGGGCCGCAGGTCGTCGAAGGCTGGCACGGCCAGGAGTGGGGGAAGCCGCTCGGGAAGACGCGCGAGTACGTCGAGATTGTGCGCGCGGCCCTGCGGCGCGAACGGCTGGAGCATCATGGCGCGCACTACGACATCCCGGTGCAAGGCGGTACGGGGCTCGGCAAGCCGCTGAAGTTGATGGCGCGCCCGCTGCGCAGCGAGATCCCGATCTACCTCGCGTCGATCGGCCCGAAGGCTGTCGAGCTCGCGTTCGAGATTGCCGACGGCTGGCTCCCCATCTTCTGGTCGCCGGAAAAGGCGCGCTCGGTGTTCCCGCTCGATCGTGCGCGCGAAGGGTTCGAGATCGCGCCGTCCGTGCCGGCAGTGCTGACCGACGACGTCGCGTCCGGACGCGAGGTGCTCAAGGAGTACTACTCGTTCTACATCGGCGGCATGGGCGCGCGCGGCAAGAACTTCTACAACGACCTCTTCACGCGCTACGGCTATGAGTCGGAGGCGCGCGAGATCCAGGATCTGTTCCTGGAGGGCAAGCAGCGCGAGGCGGCGGCGAAGGTGCCCGACGCGTTTGTCGACGAGGTCGCGCTCGTCGGCCCGGTCGAACGGATGCGAGACCGGCTGGCCGCGTGGCGCGAGTCGGGCGTGACGACGATGCTCGTCTCGACGCGTGACGAGGCGACGCTGCGTGCCGTGGCGGAAGCCGCGGGCTGACGAGACGCCGAACCTGGTTTCGCGCGTTGGTGTCAGACACCGCTTTTGTGTCTGACACCTGTTCGGTCGCTCATGGCAGACCAGATGGTGTCTGACACAAGTGCGGTGTCAGACACCCGGGCGGAGCACTTCCAGCGCGCTCTCCGCAAGCCGGGGGACGCCCTGCTCGAAGATCGCTGCGCGGGTGTCTTCGGCGCCCAGTTCGCCACGGATGTAGCGGCCGTAGATCGCTTCGCAGAAGACGGCCGCCTTCCAGAGTGCGAGCGCCTCGAACCAGGCGAGCGGCTCGACGTCGCGGCCGCTGCGCTGTACGTAATGGGCGACCAGCTCGCCGCGGGAAGGGAAGCCCGGCTCGGCAGTGACCGGTGACGAGCCGAGCGCGCTCGCCTTGCCGCCGGGCTCGCTGTAGGTCGAGAGCAGGTAGCCGACGTCGGCGCGCGGGTCGCCGATCGCGCCCATCTCCCAGTCGAGCGCCGCCACGATGCGTGTGGGATCGCCAGGCGCCACCATCATGTTTCCGAGCCGGAAGTCGCCGTGCACCACCGTTTCGGGCAGCGGTTCGGGCAGCTGCAAAGCCAGCAGCCGGCTCACCTCGTCGACCGCCGGCAGCTCGCGCGTCCGGTTGAGCTCCCAGAGCTGTGTGAACCGTCGCACCTGGCGTTCGAGGTAACTGCCCGGACGCGCGAACGCGGCGAGCGCCGGCTCCGCGACGTCTGCGGCATGGATCTCGACGAGCGTGTCGACGAGCTCGAGCCCGAGCCGGTGCCGCGCGGCCTCGCTCTCCAGGCCGGACGGCAGCTCCTGCGTGATCACGTCGCCGTCGAGCCAGCGCATGACATAGAACGGGACGCCGAGCACCGAGTCGTTGTCGCAGACGGCGACGATCTCGGCCAGCCGGCCGAAGCCCGCTGCGCGGATCGCGTTTTGCAGCGCCGCCTCACGCACCATGTCATGTGCCGACGGCGGTAACGGCGGGCGCGGCGGCCGGCGCAGGACGTACCGTTCGGCGCCGCGCTCGAGCAGGAACGTGAAGTTCGAGCCGCCGCCGTCGCCGATGCGCGACGAGCGCACCGGTCCCGCGCCGACCCCCCGGCTGTCGAGGAACGCCTCGACCCGTTCGTCGACGACGAGTGGCGGGAGTTGCTTCATCGACGCGATCCTACGATCCCGCGATCGCGAGCACGCCGGCGAGCGCCACTCCGATCCCGAACTTCTGTGTTCGCGTCAGCCGCTCGCCGAGCAGCATGTGCGCGAGCAGCACGGTGACGACGGGGTAGAGCGAGCCGAGCACGGCGACGAGCGCGAGCAGCCCGTGCCCGCTTGCCACGGCGAAGAGCGCGTTGGCCGTCATATCGGCCAGCCCGACCGCCACGACTGCAAGGAGCGAGCCGCGCGGCAGCTTGAGCGGGGCGCGGCGGGCGCCTGCAAGCGCGAGCAGCACTCCGAGCGACCCGATGCGAGCTCCGACGAGGGCCGAGAGCGCGTCCCCCTCGCGGCTGCCCAGACCGAGGAAGTAGACGAAGAGCCCGAGCGAGAGGGCGGCGACCACCGCGAGGACAACTGCGCGCGAACGATCCGCCGACGACGAGCGCCGCTCCTCGAGCGACGCGAGCACCGCGCCGCCGAGCGCGCAGAGCGCGCCGATTGCGGCGAGGACCGCAGGACGCTCGCCCGTCGCAACGGCGAGCGCGAACGGCACGACCGCGCCGCACGCGACGAGCGGCGAGACCACGCTCATCGTGCCGAGCGAGAGCGCGCGGTAGAACGCTGCGAGGCCCGCACCGCCGCCCAGGCCCGCGACGATGCCGAGCGCGAGCGATCGGCTGTCGACGTGCCCGCGGACCGCCACGGCGACCAGTAAGGCGACGAAGCCCGCAGCCTGGGAGACGACGGTCACTGCGAACGCCGGCAGCCGCTTGGTCAGCGAGCCGCCCGAGAAGTCCGCAGCGCCCCAGACGACCGACGAGCCCAGCGCCAGGAGCAGAGGGAGGAGGCTCAGAGAACTCCTATTACGAAAGTCGTTCGACGATCATGGCCATTCCCTGGCCGCCACCGACGCACATCGTCTCGAGGCCGATCGTGCGATCCATCGTCTCGAGGTCGTTCAGGAGCGTGCCCATGATGCGCGCTCCGGTCATGCCGTACGGATGACCGAGCGCGATCGCCCCGCCGTGCGGGTTGAGCTTGTCGCTGAACGCATCGACGCCCACGTCACGACAGACTGCCAGCACCTGTGCGGCGAAGGCTTCGTTCAGCTCCATCACGTCGATGTCGTCGATCGTCATCGACGCGCGCGCCAGCACCTGCCGCACCGCCTCGATCGGGCCGACACCCATGATCTCCGGTTCGACGCCCGTCACGCTCGACGCGATGATCCGCGCCCGCGGCTTGATACCCAGCGCCGCGGCGCGCTCGGCCGACATCACGACGGCCGCTGCCGCCCCGTCGTTGAGCGGGCACGAGTTGCCCGCCGTGACGACGCCGCCCGGCTTGAACGCCGGCTCCAACGATTGGAGCTTCTCGAGCGTCGATGAGCGGCGTGGGCCGTCGTCGGCCTCGACGCCTTCGTAGGGCGTGAGCTCCCGGGCGAAGAAGCCCGAGTCCTGGGCTGCGACCGCGCGCTCCTGCGACTGCTGCGCGAAGCGGTCCTGCTCGTCACGCGAAACACCCCACTGCTCGGCGACGTTCTCGGCGGTCAGGCCCATCGGGATGTAGACGTTCGCGATCGGCGCGTCGTCGCCGAAGAGTGCGGGGTGCAGCTCTTCGTCGGACTTGGGGTAGCCGCTGACCTGCGAGATCGACTCGACACCGCCCGCGACGAAGACATCGCCTTCGCCCGCCTTGATCGCGTGGAACGCCATGCGGATCGTCTGCAGGCTCGACGCGCAGAAGCGGTTGACGGTCGTTCCCGGCACGCTCGCGGGCAGCCCGGCGAGCAGCGCGACCCGGCGGCCGAGGTTCATGCCCTGCTTCGCCTCGGGGAACCCGCAGCCGATCATCACGTCGACGATCTCCTCCGCGCGCAGCTCCGGGACCTGCTCGAGCGCTGTTCTGACGGCGAAGGCGCAGAGGTCGTCGGGGCGGGCATCGACGAGCGATCCCTTCCCGGCGCGCCCGATCGGGGTGCGGGCGGTGGAGACGATTACGGCTTCCGGCATGTCCCTATATTGACTGATGGGTCAAATCGCTTCTAGGGTAGGTCCCGATGGCGCCACTCCTTGCACTTCGTGACGTCGATGCGCGGTACGGGCCGATCCACGCGCTCCACGGCATCACCCTTACGGTGGACGAGGGCGAGATCGTCGCATTGCTCGGCGCGAACGGTGCGGGCAAGACGACGACCCTGCGCGCGATCTCCGGCACGGTGCGCCGCAGCGGCTCGCTCGAGTTCGCTGGACGGTCGCTGGGCCGGTGCGGGCCGGAGGCCGTCGCCCGCCTGGGGATCGCCCATGTGCCCGAGGGCCGCGGCACGTTCTCGGAGCTGACCGTGTGGGAGAACCTGCGCCTCGGGGCGTACATTCGCCGCGGCTCGCTCGACGCCGACGTGGCGCGCGTCCTCGAGTACTTCCCGTGGATCGAAGGGCGCCGCACCCAGCAGGCCGGCACGCTCTCGGGCGGCGAGCAGCAGATGCTCGCACTCGCGCGCGCGGTGATGCAGCGGCCGCGCCTCTTGCTGCTCGACGAACCGTCGCTGGGGCTTGCCCCGCTCGTCGTGGGGGAGATCTTCCGGATCGTCAAGGAGCTGAACAGCCGCGAGGGAGCGACCGTGCTGCTCGTCGAGCAGAACGCGCGCATCTCGCTGGCCTCGTCCGATCGCGCCTACGTGCTCGAGGTGGGACGCGTTGCGGTCGACGGCCCCAGCGCGGAGCTCGCGGCGAACGAGTCGATCCGCAGGAGCTACCTGGGCTACTAGATGACCGCGCTGACTCGCACCCTCGTTCCCGGCTTCCGCATCCGCAACTCGTGGATCGTGCCGCTGCTGATCGCAGGCGCCTGTGTGTTCCTCGTGATCGGCAGCCTGCAGAGCTCCCTCTTCGCGCAGCAGACCGTCTCGGGGCTGGCCAACGGCGGCATCTACGCGAGCCTCGCGGTCGCTCTCGTCTTGATCTACCGCGCCACCGAGGTGATCAACTTTGCCCAGGGCGGGCTGGCGACTGTTACGACGTATGTCGCGTGGCAGTTGATCGACTGGGGACTGACCTACTGGCTCGCCTTTGCCGCCACCCTCGGGATCGCCTTCGTGGGCGGCATGCTCGTGGAACTCGTCGCGATCAGACCCGTCGAGCGCCGCGGGAACGTCCTGACGATCGTGATCGCCTCGATCGGTCTCCTGATCCTGGCCGAGGGCGCGGTCGGCTGGATCTGGGGCGCCCAGGTGAAGTTCATGCCGTCGGCATTCCCGGCGCGGGTGTTCCACGTCGGCGGGGTCGCGTTCTCGTTCCAGGACATCGGCACGATCGGGGTGTCGATCGCAGCGGTGTTCGTGCTCTGGCTCTTCTTCCGTTTCACGAAGGTGGGTCTCGCGATGCGCGCGGCGGCCGTTCGGCCCGCCGCCGCGCGGCTGGTGGGGATCCGGGTGAGCTGGATGCTGTCGCTGGGCTGGGGGCTCGCCGCCGTGCTCGGCGCTGTCTCGGGCCTGATGGCGGCGGCCAGCCCGAGCGTGCTGCTGCAGCCCTCGATGATGGACGGGATCCTTATCTATGCGTTCGCAGCCGCGGTGCTTGGCGGGCTCGAGAGCCCCGCCGGGGCGGTAGTCGGCGGACTGTCGATCGGCGTCATCCTCAATCTGTTGCCCACGTATGTCGACTGGGTCGCGCCGGCGCTGCTCCTGCCCGTCGCCTTCGTCGTGATGCTGGTCGTCCTGCTGGTCAAGCCGTCGGGGCTCTTCGGGCGGACTCGGGTGCGGAAGGTATGAGGTCGTCGCTCGTTGTCCGTTCGGTCGTGATCGGCGCCGTCGCGTTGGCGATCGCGCTCGCGCCGTTCATCCTCTCGGACTACAACCGCTCGCAAGGCGCCACCGTCGCCGTCTTCTTCATCGCGATTCTCGGCCTGAACATCGTCACGGGCTACACCGGCCAGATCTCGATCGGGCATGGAGCGTTCATGGCGATCGGCGGTTATACGACCGCGATCCTCGTCCATGACCACGGCTGGAGCGAGTTGTCGACGATCCCGCTTGCGGCGCTCGTCGGCTTTGCGGCCGGCGTGATCGTCGGCGTTCCGGCGCTGCGCTTTCACGGCACGTACCTCGCCCTCGTCACGTTCGCGGTCGCGCTGGCGGTGCCGCAGGTTGCGAAGAACTACTCGCACTTCACGGGCGGCACCGAGGGGCTCGTGCTCCCGGCTCACACCGGCCTCTGGCTCTACGGCGTCAGCTGGGCCGCGGCCGCCATCCTGTTCGTGCTGGCGTGGCTGATCTTGCGCGCCCGCACGGGTCGCGCCTTTCGAGCCGTACGCGACAGCGAGGTCGCGGCAGCGTCGTCGGGCGTCAGCCTGGCCGCGTACAAGACGGTCGCGTTCGGGGTGTCGGCCGCGTTCGCGGGCGTCGCCGGATCGATCTACGTGCTCGTGAACAACTTCGTCAATCCCGATCTGTTCGGGCTGACGTTGTCGCTGTACATCCTGATCGGGGCGGTGGTGGGCGGGCTCGGCTCCCTGTGGGGAGTGCTCGTGGGCGCCGCCTTCATCCAACTCCTCCCGATCGGGCTAACCAGCTCGCATGTCCTGTCGTCTCAGTCGGTGCCTGTGATCTTCGGCGCAATCGTCATTCTCGTGATGGCGCTCGTCCCCCGTGGAGCCGCCGACCTCCTACGGGCAATCGTTTCGCTCCACGTTCGGAGAGGTTCCAATGCTCCATCCCCCTAGCTCTGGAGGGCAGATGACCACAAGGTTGAAGGTTTCCGTCGTCTTCGCGCTGCTCGCAATTGCCGTGGTCGTATCCGCGGCGGCAGCGTCCAGCACCGCGACGCCGGGACTCACGAAGACGTCGGTGACGATCGGCGGCACGTTCCCGCTGACCGGCCCCGCGCAGCTCTACGGCGTGATTCCGAAGGCGGAGAACGCCTACTTCCAGTACGTGAACGCGCACGGCGGCGTCAACGGCCGCAAGATCAACTTCAAGTACTACGACGACGGCTACAACCCGGCTCAGACCGTGCCGCTGACGAAGAAGCTCGTTCAGCAGGACAAGGTCTTCGCCGTCTACGGGAGCCTCGGCACCGCGCCGATCCTCGCCACCCGCGACTACCTGAACCAGCAGAAGGTGCCGCAGGTGCTCGTCGCGACCGGCGACTCGTACTGGGCGACCCAGTACAAGAAGTACCCGTGGACGATCGGCTTCCAGCCGGACTACCCGGGTGAGTCCCGCGTCTACGGCCAGTTCATCCACAACAAGGTGCCGCAGGCGAAGATCGGCGTCCTGATGCAGGACGACGCCTACGGCCAGAACTACTACAACGGCCTGGTCTCGGGTCTCGGCGCCGACAAGTCGAAGATCGTCGACGTCGAGAAGTACGACGCGACGCAGACCGACGTCAGCCAGCAGGTCGTGAAGCTGAAGGCATCGGGCGCGAATGTGTTCGCGCTGTTCGCGACGCCGACGCAGACGATCACGGCACTGGTCGTGGCGACGAAGATCGGTTGGAAGCCGACCACGTTCATCAACAACGTCTCGGCCTCCCCGCTGTTCATGTCGCTTGCGCAGAAGAGTGGCGCGAACGTGCAGGGTGACATCACCGCGACGTACGTGTACGACACGATCAACAATC
>Ga0207933_1002731_pt1 | contig 11074 bp, 6 predicted proteins | sample NGESurdeep092012_4_FD_184488 | JGI IMG/M metagenome (GOLD analysis project Ga0207933, IMG submission 184488) | Arctic peat soil microbial communities from Barrow, Alaska - NGEE Surface sample F53-3 deep-092012 (SPAdes) | ecosystem: Environmental > Terrestrial > Soil > Wetlands > Peat ...
AGCTTCGACGATGCCGCGTTGTAAACCGAGATGGCAGGTTGAGAGAGCGGTGGACCCTGAACAACGTAGATCAGAGAGCCGTCAGCGCTGAACGTCGAACCTGCGGAAGAGAAAGCAAAAGGAGCGCCGGAGTTCAGGTCCCCGGTTTGCATCAGCGACCGGTTCAGGATGATGTGACCACCGACGAGAATCTCCTGGCCATTGGGACTCAACGCGACGTCAGCACCGTTGGTGGAGGTGAGCGTCAGATTGGCTTTAATGCTGGCCGAAGCCGTGTCGTACAAAGAAAGAACGTCATCGGAGCTGCTACCTGATACAGACACGAAGGTCGACCCATCCCTGCTTTTCACGATGGGCCCGGCGTAAAAATCCAAGGCAAATAACCAGGAGGCCAGGTTCGTCGAGGGTTGGTTGATAAAAATGGACCCTCCCGTTGAATCGGTATGCTCCGCAACATACGCCACGGTGCCGTCCGAGAGCGCGGCGATAAAACGTGGAACATTGTCCTCCAGATACGGAGAGGGCAGACCAGGGTTGGTCAGAGTCGCGCCTAGTTCACCCGGCTGGACGAAATCGACCAGGCGCAGCGTCGTTGTATCGACTACAAAATAGCCCTGTGCGCCTCCCCCTCCCAAAATGGTCGGACTACTCGTCACATAGAGCCGAGTGCCATCCACCGACAGGTCCAGCGCGAACGCCGATGGAATGGTGATCTTCGCCTGAATGCGTCCGTCTGCCTCGGCCAGCACGTAGACGCTGTTCTCACCCGGAACAGCTCCATAGAACCGCTGGTGAAATCCGTCATAGAGAACGCTGGTTGGCGTCTCGCGGGTCGGCACGAAATGTGTGTTGTAAGGCGCCTGCGCCAAGGTTGTGTGGAAGGGAACCAGCAAACAAGAACAACAAAGTGTGGCGAAAGTCCTGAGAAGCTTTCGTATGCTCATGGGAGGCTCGTTGTCGGATATCTCTAGAGTGGAAGTCGAGCAAAGGATATGACGCCCTTCCGCCGGTGTAAAGCCGTTTAACGCGACGAAGGAACAGTGCAGGTCCCCCGTCGAAGAGCGAAGAGGCTGCATGGTCACCGCGTATCTGAAGTCAAGTCGACTTGACCCCGGATGATATTTCTACGAAATACGCCCTAATTGTTGCACTTCGAAAGGATCAATTCGCGCGACGACGGCTCAGTCTTGACTGTTGCAACACACGAGAGCCAGTTGGATGGAGTCTTGGCGAGGCATCCCAGTGCATTCTGCGTGCGATCATGTACAGCGATCCCCGGTCCAGGCGGCCACGGATTGGCGATCGCGTCTATTTCGTCAACCAAACCCGAAATACGATTCTGCACATGTACGACAACCGAGGGCTCGACGTGATCGCGCCCCTAATCGACGATCTGCGGCCCATCTACGAAACTCATAGGACGTGGGTGCTCGACTATGAACGAAGATCCATAGGCGAGTGGTTCGCAGGGCCTGAGTAGCACATGCCAACCACTATCCGCATGGGCTTCGACTCCTACAGTCAGGCCAAGTGCACTCTGCTGCAAAGTCGGGCTTTTGGGCAACTTCGGCATTTTCGGTTATCCCTATTGGCCAAGTTGCCGACAACGCCGTTTATAGGCAGAGCATAAGGACCATCCTGATCTGTTAGTAACGACAAGTCGGCCAGCGAGGCGGAATCGATGAAGATCTCGGCCTCGATCCCGTCTCTGCAATAATTAAAAATGCCATGCCCAAACAAGAATTCCAGACTGAAGTCAGCCAACTCCTCCAACTGATCGTCCATTCGCTTTACTCCCACCCGGAGATCTTTCTCCGCGAGCTCATCTCCAACTCCTCCGACGCGCTCGACAAGCTTCGTCACCTCACGCTGGTCGATGACAAGTACAAGGCGCTGGTCGGCAATGGCATCGATTCGCCGCGCATCGACCTCGAGCTGGACGAAGAGAAGAAGACCCTCACCCTCTCCGACACCGGCATCGGCATGAACGAGGAAGACCTCGTCTCACACCTCGGCACCATCGCCCGCTCCGGCACCAGGAACTTTCTCGCGCAGCTCTCCGGAGACGCGAGGAAGGATTCCAATCTCATCGGCCAGTTCGGCGTCGGCTTCTACTCCGTTTTCATGGTCGCCGACAAAGTTGAGGTCGTCTCGCGCAAGGCCGGCGAAGAGAATAGCTATCAGTGGACCAGCGATGGCAAGACCGGCTTCGACATCCAAGAGGCATCGGGTGCCGATGCGCGCGAGACAGCCGGAACCACTGTGCTGATCCACTTCAACGAGGACGGCGCGCAGTATGCCAACAGCTGGCGGCTGCAGGAGACCGTCAAGAAGTACTCCAACCACATCGCCTTCCCCATTTTCCTCACCTACGACAAGAGCGAGTGGAACGCCGAGAAGAAAGAGTCCATCAAGTCCCGCGTCACCGAACAGGTGAACGTCGCCAGCGCGATCTGGCAGCGCCCCAAGTCCGAGCTCAAGGCCGACGACTACAAGGAGTTCTACAAATCGCTCACCGGCGACTTCGAAGACCCTCTCTTCTGGTTCCATACCCGCGCCGAAGGCATGCTCGAATACACCACCCTCTTCTACATTCCTGCCAAGGCGCCACTCGATCTCTACCAGGCGGAGTACAAGGGCGGCATCAAGCTCTACGTCAAGCGCGTCTTCATCATGGACGACTCCAAAGAACTGCTACCGCCGTACCTCCGATTCGTGCGAGGCATCATCGATTCCGAAGACCTCCCGCTCAACGTCTCGCGCGAGATCCTGCAGCAAAATAAAGTGCTCACCAGCATCAAGACCGCCAGCGTCAAGAAGATCCTGTCCGAACTGAAGAACATCGCTGAAAACGACAAAGACAAGTACGCGCAGTTCATCGCCGAGTACAACCGTCCGCTGAAGGAAGGACTCTACGGCGACTACGCCAACCGGGAGACGCTGCTCGACCTCGTCCGCTTCAAGTCAACGGCAGTCGAAGGGCTGACCTCGCTTGCCGACGCCAAAGAACGTATGCAGCCTGAGCAGAAGGCGCTCTACTACGTCACCGGCGGCTCGGAGAGCATGCTGCGGAACTCGCCCTTGCTGGAGATCTACAAGAAGAAGGGCATCGAGGTGCTGCTCCTCGACGACGACATCGACGAGATCGTCTTCTCCTCCGTACCTAAGTACGGCGATATCGACCTCAAGGCCGTGAACAAGTCCACTACCGGAGACGATCTCAAGGACGACTCCACGCCCGAAAAGGCCGAAGAGCTGAAGCCTCTGCTTGAAAAGATCAAGGCCACGCTCGGCGATGCGGTGAAGGAGGTCCGTGCTTCCTCGCGCCTCGCGGATAGCCCATCCGTGATCGTCTCCGACGAGGACGAACCCAGCGCGCGCATGCGCCAGATGATGCAGGCCATGGGTCAGAAGGAAATCCCGGAACTCATTCCCACCCTCGAAATCAATCCCGACCACGAGATCATCCGCAAGCTGCTCGCCGACCCCAGCAACAGCAAGGTAGAAGACGCTGCCTGGCTGCTCTTTGATCAGGCACTGCTGCTGGAAGGGGTGCCGCTGAAAGATCCAGCCACTTTCGTCCAGCGCCTCAACCGTGTCCTGAATCAGTCGATCTAGGCCACTGTAAACATGCTGCAAGCGCAAACCGGGAACAGTGACTCATCAACTCAGCGCAGGGGCGACGGGACGCAAGCCGACGATTGATAAAACTGAGAATCAAACGTGGCGCAGAGTTGTCTTCGGTATGGGCTGCGTTGCAGCAGGCATCTCGTTAGCTCCGCCGCGTGTTCTTGGACCGCTCCATTTCCTTTAGTTTCCGATGCTCGCGGTGATCCTTTCGCTCAACCCGCTTGAAGATTGGGTGCTAATTGCGGGACTATTGTCGGCGCTCGCCACTGTCATTCTGGGTGCTTTCGGCGAAGGAAAAAGCCGTGTGGCGCTCATTGTGCTCGGCCCGCTAATGCTCATAGGCAGCCTGTTGGGTTGGTTAGACAACCATAGATAAATGCGCCAGCGGGAAGGTGATGGACGGAGATTCCTGTGAAATCGGGTTTTGAGAAAGTTCGCCAATGTCCCGCCGACCGAATGAACATGGTGAAAACCCCGTTATTTCGTGCAGTACGACTGAGCGGTCGGTCTAGTCGCAGATGCATGCTCGATATTTCGACGCTGGCGCATTTTTCATTGGTGACGGGGCGTCGCTCGCCGAGTAGTCATTCAGGCTGCCAAAGCTGTTAGGATTCGCCATGATCCGCAGCTGCCTTTCTCTTCTCTTTTGCTTATTGCCCGGTTCCGCTCTAGCGGGGCAGACTACCCAGCAGACTTCCCTCCAAGCGATTCTGGACAAGACCGAGGTCTCCGCTTCGTTGACCACTAATGGTTCTCCCTTCCACGCCGAAATGAAAATCTCTGGGGTGAAAAAGGAGCCGCAGTACGAGAGTTTCGTTACGGTCGACTGGGCATCACGCGCCCGATATCGTGTCGAGGTTCGTAGCGCAAGGTTTCACCAGATAAAGAATGTCGACGGCGATCAGGTCCAGGAACAAAATGAAGGAGATTTCTATCCTGGTTGGCTTCATTCCTTTGTGACAGCTCTTCTCGATCCCTTGTCAGTAAAGCCACTCCTCCTAGACCCGAAAGCTTCCATTGGAATTTCTCGGAGCTCGAACGGCGTTACCGTCAAGCTTTGCGTCGACCGCAATGATAACCCCGGTGGGATTAGAGATGACATGACCTGGAGCGGGGTCTGCATTACGAACGACGGGTTGCTGGTGAACGCCCACAACTTCGCAACCTGGATGGATTTTTCGGATCAAGAAACCTTTGCTGGAAAAAAGGTGGCACGCATCTACTCAACCTCTACCGGAAGCTATGAAGAGATCACCGGCAAATTGATCTCGCTTCGGACACTGCAGACAACAGAAGCTGATGAGATCCGAGTGACACAAGCAACTCCCACGGAGAAACGAATTGGCTTCGCATTCATCTCTACGAAAGCTGAAGAAGCCCGGCTGGAGTCAGCAAAGCCATTCGATTGGCCTACAGTTCGAGAAGGGAAGACTGAAGGCTACATGATCGTGCGTGCCCTAACAGACGTGACTGGGCAGGTGCGTGAAACGAGCAAATACAACTCAGACAACCCTGGTCTAGAAGAGGCGGGACGTCAGGCCGCAATGGGGTACAAGTTCAAGCCGATGCTTTTAGACGGAGTTCCCACTCAGATAGAAATGCCCTTGGTTTTACACTTCACTTCGAAGATGGCCGATCCGCTACCAGAGTTGAAGGGCGCTGAACTGCTCTAGCAGATCAAGGGTTGCGATGCGAAATTGGTTTCCGATTTTCCGATCAGCGCAAATGTCACCCCAACCCACATCTCTATTAATGAAGAGGGCAAATTGGCAGGCGAGGGGTACGGTCCAAAGGTCGATGCGGGCAATCCATCTGTCGTAATATTTCTCCCATCCAACGCAGCGTCCGGGCTCCCTCACCGCCGCTCAATCATCTGCCTCTTCCTTGCCAAAGGGGTGATGAGGCACCTCACTTCCGGATAATTACCTCAGAAACGTCGGCCAATCGAAGTTGCTCAAAACCCGACATTCGGGGAGGAGGACTGGCGAAGTCTCCATCGTAGTGAGAGCATTGCGGGAGAATACCTGCAAATCAGGAGAGCAGCCCTTGGCCGATGAATCACAGAGGTTTGCAACAGAACGTACACGCCGATTTCGAGCCGAAGGTCTCAGCGAAGCCGACGAAGGCACGATCCGCAATGTTGAGCAATTCGGCTGTAGCGTAGTTCAAGTGAAAGCCAGCAACGCTGGAGCGGGTTGGTCATACACAGTCGGGGTATACGATACCTCCGGGAGACCAGAAGTAATTACTGTAGGTCTGCGAGAGAAGACAGCGCTCGTTCTTTTGAACGAGGCAGCAAAACAACTGCGCACTGGCACGGACTTGACCCGAGGTCGGCATCGAGGGATGGTCGGCGAAGTCGAGTGCGAGTTTCGACCGGTGGATCCAAAGTGGGTCAAACACCTTATGGGGTGGGCACTCTGGTACTACGATCACGTGGAGTTTCCTGCACTACAGGCGGTTTATCCCGACCTTGAAAATCGCTTTCCCGGGGAGAGCGGTTTCGATCCAGCTTTCGCTCAGCCTCTCATGCAACCGGACTCTCCGATGACGGACGTTGAGGACGATTTCTGGGCTTCGGCTGACCTGAAGAGCAGCTTGTTCGACTGGAAGTTTGTCGATTCTCCTCATACCCGGGTATATCTGTCCGAGAGTGTCCACGGTGGAAGCGAACCGGTCACCTACGTTTCCCATGATGAAGAGGATGGCGCATGGCAGTTCTTAGGCGACAGCATGTCTGAGGGCGGCGGCCCAGTAATCTCCTGCTTCCACCACCCCATAGATGCTGATCCCAGCCTCAGCGAGTTGGCTGATCTACCTCTGGGCTGGTTTGCCGAGCGAGCTAGGCCTGGAGAGCCTTGGGTAAGAAGTAAGCATGAAAGAACTGAGACTGATGATTAGCGCACGCTCTGTCGCGCTTGAAAAACGGTGTTTTGACTAAGTTCGAAAGTAGTTCGCATTATCGAGGACCTGCTGCAGCGGCAGGTGGTCTGTCGAATACCGGAGACACCCTGCGGCATGCCATAGAGCCGGGGGCAACTCTGGGGGCAACTTTTGGTTACACCCTCGCAGTTTCCGATGAATTACTCCGATTGGAACGACTATTCGGTAGCGTCTCTGGCCACCACTTATAATCAATAACTTAGCCTAGTTTAGATGACGCCTCCCAGTCGGGGGCTTTCATGTTATCCGAGATCAATGCCCTATTTTCAGCGAGATAGCGCCTTGCGGTCATGGTCGCGTATTGGTCGCGAGATGGTTCAATCGACACAAAGCAATGCTGTAAGCACTGCATCATGGGAGCCATATCCAGGCCTGTCAATGAATACTCTGTCTGAAGTGCGGCGACGTGCGGAGCTATCGGACAGCGAAGGCCATCACTTGGCTGCGCGATAACTTCAAGAACACGCTGAATGCGCAAATGCAGCTTAGAATGCGAATTGAAATGGAGCCAACCCCACCGTGATCGTTAACCGCCAAACCAAATTCTCTGCAGAGGTTTTATGACAAGGAAAGCAAGCAATCTGAAGCCGCGGCGTGAATTTCTCCGGCTGGCCGCGTTTACCGGGGCGGCCGCGCTCACGGGAAAGGGAGTGGCAGCCGCAGGGGAACAAAATGCCGGTCCACAAGCAGCGGACAGTCATGAGGAGGATGACAAGATGGAGTTCCTTCGTGTCAGCGGCCGTCACATAGTCAATGCGAAAGGGCAACAGGTTCGCCTGAGAGGAACCTGTCCGGGCGGCTGGATGAACATGGAGGATTTCATTAATGGGCACCCAGGCGCGGAGCATACTCTCCGAGCGCAGATGGCGGAGGTGCTCGGTCCGGCCAGAGCGCAGTTCTTCTTTGAGCGCATGCTGGACTACTTCTTCAACGAAGATGATGTGATCTTTCTTAGGAATGTCGGCGCCAGCGTCATAAGGATACCTCTCAATTATCGACACTTCGAGGATGATGCCGCTCCTTTCAAATACACAGAAGCGGGTTTTGCCCGTCTCGATAAAGTGTTGAGCCACTGCGAAAAACATGGACTTTACGTCATTCTGGACCTTCATTCGGCGCAGGGGTGGCAGAATGTCCACTGGCATTCTGACAACGCATCGCGCATCAGCCTTTTCTGGCAGGTTGAGTTCTATCAGGATCGCTTCGTTGCCCTTTGGCAGGAGTTTGCGCGGCGCTACAAGAACAGGGCTGTGATCGCCGGCTACGATGTGCTGAACGAGCCTTGTGCGAACAACGCCCTGGGCGACTATCCATGGAACGTGGGTTCCAATTACAAGCCAAATTTTGACCGCATGAATGCTGTCTACCGGCGCGTGGTTACAGAGATTCGCAAGATCGATTCCAGGCACATTATCTTCCTCGAAGGTGATGACTACGCAAAGGACTTCTCGGGGCTAGAGAAACCCTTCGACGGTAATCTCGCCTACAGTTCACATAACTACACGGTCCCTGGGTTTGGACCAGGCCGATACCCGGGCACCATCCATCCGCGATCGGCTGCGGCGGGCAGTGCTCAGGACTGGGATCTGGCAAAACAGGAGCGCAACTTCCTCGATGCCGAGGGAACGAAGTTCACCCAGCAGCATGATGTTCCGCTGTGGGTTGGCGAGTTTGGGTCTGTCTACAACGGGCCTGCCGATGAAAATGAAGATCGGCTTCGCGCGCTGGACGATCAGATTGGCATTTTTGAGCGCAACGGTGCGCACTGGACGACATGGAATTACAAAGATGTTGGCGTGATGGGTATGCTGACACTCAACCCTGCATCTCCGTACATGGAGCGCATCAGCAATCTACTTCGTAAGAAGGTTGCTCTTGGCACCGATGATTGGATGAAGTGGCTACCGCCAACGCCGGTAAAGGACGCAACGGCTCAGCTTGCTGACCAGATCCGCCAAGTGGTTGGTGATCCGCAGTTGGATGCGCAACTCAATGTACGGTGCATGAGTCAGACCTTATTGTGCTTCTACACGGGAACCCTGATGCAGCCGCTCTACGCCAGCCTCTTCAAAGGCTTGTCCGAGAATGAACTGGATCACGTCCTATCTTCCTTTTCGGCAAAGCAGTGTGTGCCAAACCAAGGTCTGGTGAACGTCCTCAGTAAAAACATGGCCACGCCAGCCCAGGGGTCAAGTACTGGCAGCTGATTCCCAGCCGACCTGGATAAAGTGGCACTGCAACTCAACCAACGCCCCAGGAAAACTTTGGGCTTTGAAACTCCAGCTAGGAAACTCCATGTCAGTGTTGCGTTGACCCGTTGAGACCGCCCGACTCTTCAGGCACTTCGGGCATTTGGCCTTTCCGAAGTCGCTTCGGTACCACCGATGCAATTGAACGTACGTGGCACTTGCCTGTCGCCCCGGTTCCCACCTGGTCTTCGAAACTCTCGCCGACGCCTTAAGCTATGCAGTTTTTCGACGGTCGCGTCCCTTCACACAATGCTGTGTCTCACAAATTTGCGGAGTGCCTTTGGTGGCGGCGGAATCTTCTTACCGATGCTGTAGCGCTTCATCCTATAGCAACTCCAACTGCTTGTGAGACTCTTTCTTCGATGGCTTGGGGAAGCAGTCGTCTCGTTCTTTATAGCGTCATCGCAGCGAGCGGCGACTTTCATGCAGCGATACCACTAAAGAGATTCTGCCCGGAAATGAAATGTTCGGCTCGAAGATAGTTGAGATGATCCTGAGGACTGCAGTTGGCTGAAAGTCTCCATGGATCGTTTCCGCTGGGCGGTGGCCAGTTCTGGACCAAGCCGGGCGTGGAGCTTGCTCAGACGGCACAGGCTGCGGGATTCGTTGAGTGGCTGAGAAGCGCGCATCAGGGGCTGCCGGAGACGGCGTTTTCGGATGCGCTGAGGAGTATGAGTCCGCTGAAGATTTTGCGACTCCGTAATGGCGCGTAGAGCGCTGCGGCCAAAGCGGCTGGCTTAGCGGACCTGCAGGTGAGAGCGCAGGCGGATTTCGTCGGAGGCGCTGCCGATCAGGATGTCGAAGGCTCCCGGCTCGACGTGGAAGCCCTTGGTGCGGACATCGTAAAAGCTGAGCTGCGCGATGGGCAGCGAGAACTGGACGTGCGTCATCTCGCCGGGCTGCAGGTCGACGCGCTTGAAAGCTCGCAGGCTTTCAATGGGCTGGTAGGTGAAGCTTTGCTCCTGGTGAGTGTAGAGTTGCGCGACGTCTGCACCTTCCCTGTCTCCAACATTTTTAATGTCGAAGGATATCTGCACCGTGCGGGTGGGCGAACTCGACGCAGAGGACAGCTTGAGGCCGCTGTAGTCGAAGCGGGTGTAGCTAAGGCCGTGGCCGAAGGCGTAGAGCGGAACGCCCTTGAAGTACATGTAAGTGAAGCCCTTGGAGATGTCGTATTCGCGGGATGGGGGAACGCCGTCGAGGCTGGCGTAGACGGTGTAAGGAAGGTGGCCGCCGGGATCGTCCGCGCCGAACAGAGCTCGCGCGACGGCGACGCCTCCCATCTCGCCGGGGTACCAGGCGTCGAGGATGGCGGACAGGTGATCGTTGGCCCAGGTGACGGCGAGCGGGCCGGCGTTCATGAGGACAAGCACGGTCTTGGGGTTCGCAGCGTACACGGCTTCGAGGAGCTGCTCCTGCGCGCCGGGAAGATCGAGGTCGCGGCGGTCATGGCCTTCGGCTTCGACTTTGAGGTTCGTGCCGAGGCAGAGGATGACGACGTCGGATTTGCGGGCGAGATCGGCCGCGCGCTTAATAGCTGAGGGGTCGGCGGCGGCGGTAAAGCCGGTTCCCTCTTCGAACTCCACGCGCGCGTTTTTGCCGAGGAATTGGCGGATACCTTCGAAGGGGCTGATCTTGCGGAAGGGCTTGCCGTAGTAGTTGCCGGTCTCGTAGCCTTCGCCAGCGGCTGGGCCGATGACGGCGATGGAATGGATGTCGTCCTGCTTCAGCGGGAGAAAATTATGGCGATTGCTCAGCAGCGTGATGGACTCCTCCGCGGCCTTGAGCGAGAGAGCGATGTGCTCAGGCGAGCGGACGACCGACATGGAGATGTGGCTATAGAGTTGGTCGGCGGGAGGGTCGAAAACGCCGAGGCGGAAGCCGACGCGAAGGACACGGCCGAGCGCGCGATCGACGTCCGCGGTAGTGAGCAGGCCGCGCTGCACGGCGAGGGGGATGTTGGTCTGGAACTCGGAGTCGTCGGAGTCGTTGCCGGCCTTGATGGCCATAGCCGTGGCGAGGACGGGATCTTCCGTGAAGCGCTGGCCGACCTCCTGGGAACCTTTGCGTGCGCCAGTGAGCAGGGCGACGGCGCCGAGGTCGTCGGTGACGAAGCCGTCAAAACCCCACTTGCCGCGGAGGACGTCGGTGAGGAGGAAATGGTTGACGGCGTCGGGAGTTCCGTTGACCGCGTTGTAGGAGGACATCAGCGACTGCGGGTGGGACTGCGTGACGACGATCTTCCACTGGGC
>Ga0207933_1002732_pt1 | contig 11073 bp, 10 predicted proteins | sample NGESurdeep092012_4_FD_184488 | JGI IMG/M metagenome (GOLD analysis project Ga0207933, IMG submission 184488) | Arctic peat soil microbial communities from Barrow, Alaska - NGEE Surface sample F53-3 deep-092012 (SPAdes) | ecosystem: Environmental > Terrestrial > Soil > Wetlands > Peat ...
GCGGCACTGCGCGAGGAGGTCAAGGCCAAGGTGAAGGACGCCGGCCTCTGGGCTCCCCACCTGCCGGCCGAGTACGGGGGCATGGGGCTCGACTTTCTGCAACTCGCCTACATGTACGAAGTGCTGGCCTACGCCACCGGCGCCGCCGCCCTCTTCGGGGTGGCCGCCCCCAACTCGGGCAACTCGACCATCCTGGTGAAGTACGGGACCGAGGAGCAGAAGCGCAAATGGTTGCTCCCGCTGATAGATGGCACCCTGGAGTCGGGGTTTTCCATGACCGAGCCCGATGCCGCCGGATCCGACCCCCGTTCGCTGGCCACCGAAGCCGTACGCGAGGGTGACGAATGGGTGATCAACGGCCACAAATGGTTCACCTCCAACGGCTTTGCCGCCGATTTCTTCATCGTGATGTGCCGGGCCAATGACCCCACCGGGGAGATGGGCAAACCCGGTCAGATGACTCAGATCATCGTCCCGAGCAAGGCCGAGGGAGTGAACATCATCCGGGGGATCGGCATCTTCGGCCACGCCACCTCTGACCACTGCGAGATCGTCTACGACAACGTCCGGGTCCCGGTGGAGAACACCCTGGGTCTGGTCGGTGAGGGCCACAAGGCCGCCCAGGACCGCTTGGGCGCCGGCCGGGTCTACCACTGCATGAACTCCATCGGGCAGATGTGGCGGGCCTTCGACCTGATGGTCGAGCGATCCCTGGACAGGGAGGTCCATGGTGGCCTGTTGAAGGACAAGCAGTTCATCCAGGGCTTCATCGCCGACAGCTACATGGACATCCAGGCGGCCCGCCTGATGACCATCAATGCCGCCGAGAAGGTGGCGGCCGGCGACCCTCAGGTGCGTACCGCCATCTCTGCGATCAAGGTGTTCGTCCCGGCTGCCTATCACCGGGTGGTAGACCGGGCGATTCAGGTGTGGGGTGGCGCGGGGGTGAGCAACGACCTGCCGCTGGGTCGGATGTACCTCGGGGCCCGAGTTCTCCGGCTGGCCGACGGGCCCGATGAGGTCCATCGGATCCTCATGGCCAAGAACATCCTTCACCAGTACGAATCCGGGAACACCTGGGATTTTGGCAAGTAACCGGGTGCCCGGAGGGGGCTCGTGGCGCGGTGCCGGAAGCCGATCAGGGCGGTAGGGTGACCATCAGTGACCAGCATGGATGACTCCTTCGATCTCGAGATGGCGGCCGCCTCCCTCCGAGCCGACAACACTGACGTCCACATCCTGCTGAAGGTGCTGGTCGACCAGCTCAAGGACACCCTGGGCGATCGCCTCCGCGTCGAGCGCGCCGGTGGCCGGTTCCGGAAGTCCGACGCGATCAAGCGGGTCCAGATCACCATGGGCTCTGACCACTTCGAAGCGCTGGTCGACGGGACCGGGCTGATCTGCACCATCGGCCATGCCTCCGGCGGCATCCGGATCCGCAGCGATCAGGTTGACATGCAGACGTGGATGGCCAAGCTGCTCGGGGCCCTCCAAACCGAGGCGGCCACCAGCCAAACCGCCAGGCAGGCGCTCGAGAACATCGTCATAGGAGGCAACACATGACCGACAGCTCCGAGAGTCTTCCCGAAGGGCTCCCTGAAGCAACCAGCCACCGGTTGGCGGAGTTGGAGCACGGCCTGTTCACCTCGGACCTGTCGGTCAACGAGTTCCTCTTGATCAAGGAAGTCGGGTTTCACCCCCTCGGGTTCGTGATGGGCTCGTCGATCTACCACACCGGCATTCAGACCCGGAAGTGGGGACAGAGCCAGGAGCTGACCAAGCTGACCGAGGCGATGTACAACGCCCGGGAGCTGGCGATGACCCGGATGGAGGAAGAGGCGGCCGAACTGGGTGCCGACGGGGTGGTGGGGGTCCGGCTGGATGTGAACTATTACGAGTGGGGCAAGGATGCCGCCGAGTTCATCGCGGTGGGGACCGCGGTGAAGGCCGAGAGTGGGGTGTCCCATCGCAACAAACTGGGCAAGCCGTTCACCTCGGATCTGTCGGGGCAGGACTTCTGGACCTTGATGCAGACCGGCTACATCCCCCAGGGCCTGGTGATGGGAACCTGCGTGTACCACATCGCCCACCGGGGCCTCGGGCAGACCCTCGGGTCGGCCGGGCAGAACATCGAGTTGCCCAACTTCACCCAGGCCCTCTACGAAGCCCGGGAGTTGGCCATGACCCGCATGCAGGACGAGGCCGATCAACTCGACGCCTCCGGCATCGTGGGGGTCCGCCTGGAGGAGAAGTCGCATCAGTGGGGGAGCCACACCATCGAGTTCCTGTCGCTCGGGACCGCGGTGGTCAAGACGTCGGGCGAGGTCACCCTGCCCACTCCGACCACCATCATCTCGCTCGACAACTGATGTCGGATCCGGCGCCCGATCTTCCCGAGGCCGCCAACCGCCGGTTCGCCAGCGGGGCTTTCACCTCCGGGCTCTCCGTGCCCGACTTCGCCGCCTGCGTGCAGATGGGCCTGGAACCGGTCGGCTATGTCCAGGGCTTCTGCGTGATGCAGTGGCGATGGTACGGCTTGAACTCTCCCTACAGCCGCGGCCTCTCGCCGTATGGCGGTGGTGGTCAGGGCGGCTACATGGAGAGTTGGCAGTGCCCCCACGGATTCGTCTCCGCCGAGCACCGGAGCTGGGGGCAGAACTACGAGCAATCGTGGGTCGAGGATGCCTGGGGCCACGGTTTCGGCACCGCCTATGCGCGCATGCTCGAGGAAGCCGCCGCGGTGGGGGCGCACGGGGTGGTCGGGGTGGTGGACACCGCCAGCCGCCTCGGGGATCTTGGGGTGCTGGAGTTCCATCTGCGGGGTACGGCGGTGAAAGTCGCGGACACCAGCGGCCCGCCGGGAGGCCAGCCCTGGACCACCTACCTGGCCGGCCAGCGCCTGGCCAAGCTCATCGAAGCCGGGTACGCGCCGGTGGCGGTGGCCGCGGCGGTGTCCTCGGTCCGTGTCTGGGCGTACTGCATGACCGAGTACCTCCTCGAGGGGACCAACTCCAGCTGGGGTGTGCAGCAAGCCGGGGCGGAGATCACCCAGGTGGCTTCGGCCCAGATGGCCGCCCGGCAGATTGCCCGTGAACACGTGCGATCCCAGCTATCGGGGGACTCGCTCCACGGGGCGGAGATGGTGGTCTCCGAACACGAGCTGGGCCAGGGCGACCAGGAGGTCCAGTGTGTGCTCCGGGGCAACCGGGTCCGGCGGTTCAAGGACTTCGACCCGATGCCCGTCCCTCATCCCACGGTCAGGCTCTCGTGAGCGTCGACGGACAACTCGGAAACCCGCCTCCGGCGCCCATCGACATCAGGGCCCAGACGCGCCGCGCCGTCGATGCCTTGCACCAGCCTCAACCCAAGAGCGGTGCGATGACCTCCGACCTGTCAATCGACGAAGAGTTGAATCTCCATTCGATCGGGTGGGAGCCGGTTGAACTGGTGTGCGGCGTTTCCCTGTTCTCGGTTCCGATGGGCGTCTGGAATTGGGGTCAAGGAGAGATCACCTGGGCGTCGGCGGCCTACGCCCACGCCTTCGAGGGTGCCATTGCCCGGATCCATCGTGAGTGTGCGAAGGCCGGTGGCCATGGAGTCGTCGGGGTAGAGGTCGAGCGATCGATCCACCGTCACCATATCGACGTGACTTTGTTGGGCACGGCCGTGCGACCGGTGGGAGCCAAGCGGGTGGACGCCGACCGGGTGTTCGTCTCTGATCTTTCCGCCCGTGATTTCACCCTGCTGCACGTTTCGGGATGGGAGCCGCTGGGCCTGGCCGTCGGCGCCAGCTTTGTCTACGCGCCCCGTCGGTCTATCGGGACGGCCATGCAACAGAAGTCTCAGAATGTCGAGCTGACCAACTTCACCGAGGCCATGTACACCGCCCGTGAATCGGCCATGGAGCGGATGCAGACATCGGCACTCTCCATGGCTGGAACCGGGGTGGTGGAGGTGAAGGTCACCGAGGGGCCCATGGATTTCGCCCGCCATGCCGTCGGTTTTGCTGCCTGGGGCACGGTCGTCCGGCTGGCCGCCGAGAACCACCGCCTCCTGCAACCATCGATGGTGGTGCCCCTCGACGACCCGGTGACAGGATTTGCGGCTACCGCCCTGCGGGGAAAGAGCTAAGCGCCCGTTCCCACCGGATATGACTCACTGACCGACTCAATCACCAGTCGTGGCCGGGTGAGTGTGTTCCGTCCACTGGGCGCCGTCCCAATAGCGCAGGATGCTCGAGTCGGCATAGTCGGTGTACCACCCCGACGGGAAAGAGCCATCTGCGCCGGACTCATTGGATTGGGTGTTGGTCTGTTCGGGGTCCGGCTCCGCCACCACCACCGGCTCCGCCACCACCACCGGCTCCGCCACCACCACCGGCTCCGCCACCACCACCGGCTCCGCCACCACCACTGCGGGGACGACCGGATCGGCCGGCCGTGGCAATGTCGGCGAAGGCGACGGCGGGGGTGAAGGCGTCAGGGTCCCGACCAGCAATTGGCGGTCGTGCTCGGCCAACTGGGCGATGGCCGCACCCAGCGTCGGGAGACCCGTGAACTGGGTGGGTGCCTTTGCCGGTCCGGCGGCTGCACCAGTGTCAACGGAACCCGCGGGGGTAGCCGCCGCGGGTCCCGTGCCGGTGACGGTCGGTGGGGGAGGCGGCGCGATCGGAGTCAGGCCCTCCATGACGTGGGTGGCCTTGGTCGGGGCGGCAAGGGCGAATTCAGGTGCGGCTGATCTCTTTCGGGATCGCTTGAGCCCGGTGGGGAACATCGCCCACGCCATGATGAGGAGCAGGCACCCTCCGAAAGCCACGTAGACCCCGTATCCCAGCGAAACGGAGGGATGGGAGAACCCCGAGCCCGTGTAGGTGTGGATCTGGGTGATGCCGATGATGATTGGCACGAGGGCCAGGAATCCGACCAACGACGCTGCCAAGCTGATCCGGCGGAAGGGTAGAACGAGGGCCGCAACGGCGCCGATGACCGCCAGCCCGACCAGGATGTCGGCCACGCTGTTGCGCCAACCATGGGACAAGATCGTGAACAGGTCCCCTCGTTCCGGAGTCGTTGGGCTGCCGTTGAGCAAGAGTTGGATGGTCGCCCAGGGAAGCCAGGCCGACACGCCGAGGATGGCCGCGCCGAGGAGCATCCCGAGCCTCGCGAGGGCGAACTGCCGGCGACCCTGCGGGGTGGGAGGAGGGGCGGACGGGGTCACCATCGTCGGGACGACGGGAGGAGTGGCGTCGGTCCTCTGCAGTTGGGCGACCGCCTCCCGCCAGCCGGAGTCGTCTTTTTGGTACTGGAAGGCAGGAGTGGGGACGGTGTCGAAGCTGTCCATGATCGCCCAGGAGTCGGGCATGTCGACGACGCACCATCGTTTCCCGGTTACCAGGATCGGAAATCCATGCAGTGTCGCCATCAGTCACCCCTCGCCCCGGTCGACCCGCGTTATCGGTGCACGCCACCCGCATCGTACCGTCTGGGGTGACCGAGACCGGAGCAGGGGCGCCCGAGACCGGAGGAGGCGCAACCGGGTGGCCGGCGCGAGGTCAGTGAGTCAGACGGTGATGCCCTCCTGCATGCGATCGGTCGCCTCGATGTACTCCTCGACCATGCTGAAGATCACGTCTCTGGCCTTCCGCACCACCGTGGCTCGGCCGATGACCTGGCCGCAAGGATTGAAATTCACGTCGCGGGCCTGCTCCGGATACCGGTGGCCGCGGGAGACGGCCTCGATAGCCACCATCATCTGCAGTGGCATCGGCAACGGTCCCGGCGAGTCCTCTCCCTCCCACGCTTCGGTCCAGTCGTTCTTGAGCATCCGGCATGGCTTTCCGGTGAACGAGCGGGACCGCACGGTGTCGCGGCTGGTGGCAGCCAGATACGTCTCCATCTGCTTGGGCGGGATATTGGCCTCGTCCACTGTCAGCCACAAGGTCCCCGACCACACGCCTTGGGCCCCGAGGGCCAGCGCCGCCGCCATCTGCCGACCGCTGCCGACGCCTCCGGCCGCCAGCACCGGGATGGGGGCCACCGCGTCGACCACTTCGGGCCAGAGCACGATGCTCCCGACGTCCCCGGTGTGACCGCCTCCTTCGGACCCCTGGCAGACGATGAAGTCGAGTCCCGCCTCCTTGTGGCTGAGCGCATGCTTGACCGATCCGGCCAGCGCACCGATCATCAACCCGGCTCCCTGGATCCGTTCGACGACGTCGGGCGGAGGGGTGCCGAGGGCGTTGGCGATGAGCCGCACCTTCGGGTGGCGGAGGGCGACATCGATCAGTCCGGCGGCGTGGGCGGCCGTCCAACCGATCATGCCGTTGGGTTGACGCTCGCCCTCGGGGATCTCCGGCACGCCGTGATCGGCCAGGATCTTGAGCGCGAACTCCTTGTGCTGGGGTGGGACCAGGCCCCGGATCTGGGCTTCGAGTGCGTCGGGGTCCATCTCGTCCATGCCCTCGTACTTGGCCGGAATGACGATGTCGACGCCGTAGGGATGGTCGCCGATGTGCTCGTCGATCCAGGTGAGCTCCACCTCGAGCTGCTCGGGAGTGAATCCGATGGCGCCGAGTACGCCGATGCCCCCCGCGTTGGAGACGGCCGCGACCACGTCGCGACAGTGGGTGAAGGCGAAGATCGGAAATTCGATGCCCAGCTTTTGGCGGATCTCGGTATTCATGGGGTGGGTTACCTCTCTCTGGGAGTTGATGTCTGGAGTGTCTTGGACGTGTCCGGATTGGCGGCGGAGCGCGGCGGCCGGGATACGTCCCGGTCGGACCGGGAGGGGGGCGTCATGCCCATCAGGGCGGCGAGACCGGCGACGGCCAGGTCGCCGCTCACCGAGTCGGGCTCGATGCGACGCTGCATCTCCAGGCCGGTGAGGAGGGCCTTGACCAGGGTGGCCAGCTCGGCGGGGTCGGCCACCGGCTCGACGCCGACCCTCGATGCCCAGCGGGAGAGCTCCTGACCGCTGCGTCGCCGGGCATCGGCATCCCGGGCCCGGAGAGCGTTGGCCACTTCGGGGTCGCGGGCGGCCCGCAGCCAGAGCTCATGCTCGAGGAGCGACCAACGATCCGACTCGGGCCCCGCATTGTCGCCCACGTTCTCCCACACCGCCGCCAGCTGTCCGAGGGGGGAGTCGGTGAGGGCGACCTCGGCGAAGAGCACGGTCAGGACCGACTCCTTCCAGGCGTCGAGCACGGCCAACAGCAGTCCCTGCTTGCTTCCGAAGTGGGCGTAGACCGCGCCAGAGGTTCGGCCCGCCGCCTCTGCCACCCCATCCACCGAGACCCCGTCGATCCCCCGGTCGGCGAACAGGTCGGCCCCGGCGGCCAACAGGCGCGCCCGGGTCTCGGCCTTCCGTTCCGCTTGGGTTTGAGCCATGTCGCTCCTCTGACCGCCCGGTGATTGCCTGGCGGGACCGGTTAGATACCGGACACTACATATATAACGAACCCTATGCAACTGGGGTGGACCTGAGAGTCTCGGGCCCCACCGGGCGAAGTTGGGCCGGTGCCCGTAAGCGTATGCTGAGCGTCGTTGCTTCTAGGAGGGGAAATACTGTGGCTAATTCGGAACCGATCGTGCGTGACCGCTTGTACATAGGTGGCGAGTGGGTGCCTTCCGCCGGATCCGGCACCATCGACGTCATCGACTCCACCACCGAAGCGGTGATGGGCACCATCCCGGAGGGATCGACCAAGGATGTCGACCAGGCGGTGGCCGCCGCCCGGTCTGCCTTCCCGGCCTGGGCCGCCACCCCGGTGGAGGAACGCACCGAGCTGCTGACCCGGGTCAGCCAAGAGCTGGGCACCCGGATGGACGAGCTGGCCGACCTGATCACCCACGAGGTGGGGATGCCTCACATGCTCTCGAAGCTGGTGCAGGTGGGGTTGCCGATGTCCACCTTCGGATCGATGGCTCCGGTCGCCGCCGACTTCACCTGGGAGCAGACGGTCGGCAACTCGCTGATCGTGCGCGAACCGATCGGGGTGGTGGGGGCCATTACGCCGTGGAACTACCCGCTGCACCAGATCGCCGCCAAGGTGGCGCCGGCGCTGGCCGCCGGTTGCACGGTGGTGCTGAAGCCCAGCGAGGTTGCGCCGCTGAACGCGTTTGTCCTGGCCGAGGTGTTCGAGAAGGTCGGCTTGCCGCCCGGGGTGTTCAACCTGGTCTCCGGACTCGGACCGGTGGTGGGTGAGGCGATTGCTGCCCATCCCGACGTGGACATGGTGTCGTTCACCGGTTCCACCCGGGCCGGGAAGCGGGTGTCGGAGGTGGCGTCGGGCACCGTCAAGCGGGTGGCCCTCGAGTTGGGCGGCAAGTCGGCGAACGTCATCCTGGAAGACGCCGACCTGGCCAAGGCGGTTCCCGACGGGATCCAGAAGTGCTATCTCAACTCGGGACAGACCTGCAGCGCCCTGACCCGGATGCTGGTCCCCCGGGAGCGGCTGGCCGAAGTCGAGGAGCTGGCGGTGGCGGCCGCCGAGGCGTTCACCCCCGGAGACCCGTTCGACCCTTCGAGCCGGCTCGGGCCCTTGGTGTCCAGCGCCCAGCGCGACCGGGTCCGCAACTTCATCGACAAAGGGGTGGGGGAGGGGGCGACCCTTCTCACCGGCGGGGTGGAGTCACCCGAAGGACTGTCATCGGGCTTCTTCGTCAAGCCCACCGTATTCAGCGGGGTGACCCGTGACATGACCATCGCCCGGGAGGAGATCTTCGGCCCGGTGCTCTCCATCATCCCCTACGACACCGAGGACGAGGCCATCGACATCGCCAATGACACCGACTACGGATTGGCCGGTGGGGTGTGGTCAGGCGATCCGGAGCGGGCCAAGGCGGTGGCTCGCCAGCTGCGCACCGGTCAGGTGGAGGTGAACGGCGGCGGCTTCAACCCGCTGGCGCCCTTCGGTGGTTATAAGCAGTCGGGCAACGGCCGCGAGTACGGAAGCTTCGGCTTGGAGGAGTTCCTCGAAGTGAAATCCATGCAGCTCTAGCTGCACCGGCCCGGCGGCTCTGGGGGTCCGGGCGGCTCCGGGCGCCGGCCCAACCGGGCCAACCGGGCCCACCCGGGCCAACCGGGCCAACCGGGCCAACCAACTGATCAGTCGGAAGCTGCCCGCCGGAGGTTCGTCTCCGGGCCCCAGGCCACAAAGACCGGGTCGGCGGCGGCCAGCCGCCAGCTTCCGTCCGCCGAGGCTTCGCCCCGGCTGGTCGAGACCTGAATGAGGTTGCCCAACCGGTCGGCGGCCCCGGTGGCCTGGTCCAGAGCCGAGAAGGCAGCCACGATGCGCCCGCCGGGCCGCAACCGGGCCAGCGCGGCGTCGAGGACGTCGAGCCCCCCACCCCCGATGAACACCCGGTCAGGGTCCGGAAGCCCCACACACGCCTCCGGGGCGCGGGCGTGCACGACCCGGACGTCGGCCCCGAAGGTGGCGGCGTTGGCGGTGATGCGCATGGCCTCGGCGTCGCGCTCCTCGATGGCGAAGGTGGTGATCCCGGGGCAGAGGACGGCGGCCTCCACCGCCACACTGCCGTTCCCGGCACCCACGTCCCACAGCACACCGGTGGCGGGCAGCGAGAGTTTCCCCAGCGCCACCGCCCGGACCTCCGCCTCGGTGACCAGACCGTCGGCATGGGCATAGGCATTGTCGGGGAGGCCCCAAGCCAGTGGCTTGGCCGCGGCGTCGCCCCCGCCCCATCCGGCGATCGGCCGGCCGGCCGGGCCCAACAGGATCACCACCGAGAAGGGGTCCCAGGTGCCGGTGGCGAGCTCGTGGAGTCCGACCACGGTGACCGACTCATCCGGGTAGCCCACGCGGCTGCACACCGCCACCAGGTCCACCGCCGCTCGGGCGGCGACCAGGGCCTTGCCCACCGCCTCGGGGGGTGCATCGGCGGCGGTGAGGACGGCGGCCTTCCGGGCCATACGGATGGCCCGCACCGAGTCGGAGAGCGGCCGCCCCCGGACCGCCACCACCGCGGCGTCCTCCCAGGGCAGGGCCAGACGGGCAAAGGCCAACGATACCGACGAGGTGGCGGGGAGGACCCGCAGATAGCGCCGGTCGACCACCCGCACCAGGGAGCCGAGGATCCCGAAGAAGCCGGGGTCCCCGGAGACCACGATGCACACCGAGATCCCCTCCCGGGATGCCGAGGCGGCCCGGCGGCAGGCATCGTCGACGTCATCCCCGATCTCAACGGTGGGGGTCTCCGGGCTGGAAGCACCGAGTTTGACGCCCGGCGACCATTTCTGGAGGCTCTCGAGCTGGCGGCGCCCACCCATGACCAACTCGGCCGAGGCCAGGGCGGTCCGGCCCTCGTCCCCGATCGCCTCGAAGGCATGACCCGACAACCCGATCACCGTCACCACCCCCGGTGGGCGGGTGGGCGTGGCGCCCGGGTGGGCCGGGGGCCGGTCAGGGATGGGCAACGGGGCGCTCCCTTTCGATGTCGGCGGTCTGCATGACCGACGCATGGTACCGCCGGTGGGGGCCGGCTCCTCCCCGCCGGAACCGGAGTACGGGCCTGGCCCCGGGGGTTAGGAGAAACTCAGGCTGGAGTCGTCCCAGTAGGCGCGGACCGAGGTGAACAGGCCGTCCTCGCCAGCGTCGAAGACCTCGATGCCGGCGATGACCATGGTGGCCCCGCCGGTCTCCACCGCGATCTCGAAATCGATGGCGACACTGTCGGCACAGGTGTGGACCGCCTTGGCGGCGAAGGACCACCCGTCACTGGCGGCGATGCCGCTCTCGAAGAAGGCGACGATGGCGGGGCGGCCGACGTTCGGCGGGCTGGAGACCGGGTCGTGGTGACGGGCGTCTGCGGTGAATTGCGCGGCGATGGCCTGGGGATCCCGGGAGTTGACCGCGTCCACGTATTCGGCGATCCGGACTCGGAGCTGGTCAGGGGTGGGCATGGTGGTCACCTCGGACGAGCGGGTCGGCGACGGCGGAGCCGGGGACAGAGGCGGTTGGCTCAGGCGCCGATGGCATGGACGCCCCCGTCGACGTGGACCATCTCCCCAGTGGTCATCGGGAAGTAGTCCGACATCAGGGCCACACAGGCGCGG
>Ga0207933_1002733_pt1 | contig 11071 bp, 9 predicted proteins | sample NGESurdeep092012_4_FD_184488 | JGI IMG/M metagenome (GOLD analysis project Ga0207933, IMG submission 184488) | Arctic peat soil microbial communities from Barrow, Alaska - NGEE Surface sample F53-3 deep-092012 (SPAdes) | ecosystem: Environmental > Terrestrial > Soil > Wetlands > Peat ...
CTCAACGGGTATAACGCTCTATCAGGCGAATCTGCGCACGTACCAACTGCTGCGATACGGAGTGCACGTGCAGATCGCGGTGGGCCACGCGCACGAAACAGTACATCTGATCGATTGGGAGTACCCAGAGAGGAACGACTTCGCGCTCGCCGAGGAGGTGACGTTGAAGGGCGGCTACCAGCGGCGGCCGGATATCGTGCTTTACATCAACGGAATTGCGATCGCTGTGATCGAGCTCAAGCGCAGCTCGGTCGAAGTTGGCGATGGAGTGCGACAGCTCATCACCAATCAGGAAGAGATCTTCAACAAGCCGTTCTTCAGCACCGTGCAGTTGGTATTCGCGGGAAGCGATTCGCAGGGGCTGCGTTACGGAACCATCGGCACACCGGAACAGTTCTTCACGGCATGGAAGGACGAGTTTCAGAACAACGATGCACCGACTGCCGGAGCGCTACTCGATCGACCGCTCGCACAGCTCTGCAACAAGACTCGGCTACTCGATCTGATCCGTAATTTCATGATCTTCGATGGCGGACAGAAGAAAGTGCCGAGGCCGCACCAGTATTTCGCGGTGAAGGCAGCGCAGGAGCGAATCGCCAGGCGCGAGGGCGGCGTGATATGGCACACTCAGGGGAGCGGCAAGAGCATCCTGATGGTGCTGGTCGCCAAATGGCTCCTGGAGCACGATTCCGAAGCGCGCATACTCATCATTACCGACCGCGACGAGCTGGACAAGCAGATCGAGGGAGTGATGAAGAACGCGGGCGTCGTGGGCGCCGAGTCTCCTTCGCCGCGCATCACCTCACGCGCGGAATTCTTGGAGAAGCTCAGCGCTGCGACACCGCGACTTCTGTGTGCACTCATACACAAGTTCGACACCGAAGACCTCAGTGGCGAGCCTCCGAAGGTTGCGGGACGGTTCTACGTGTTCGTGGATGAATGCCACCGCACGCAGGGTGGCGACATGAACAAGCAGATGAAGCGCTGGCTGACTGATGCGATCTTCATCGGCTTCACCGGCACGCCGCTGCTTCGCAAAGACAAGAAGATGACGAGGGACGTATTCGGCACGTACATCCACACATACAAGTTCCACGAAGGAGTAGCCGATGGAGTCATTCTGGACCTCAAGTACGAGGCCCGTGATGTGCCGCAGCGCCTTTCGTCGCCGGCTGCCATCGATGCGTGGTTCGAGCACAAGACCAAAGACCTGAACAACTTCCAGAAGGCAGTCCTCCGGAAACGCTGGGCGACGATGGAAGAGCTGATGAGCTCCGGAGAGCGCAAGCAACGGATGATCGCTGACATCATCGAAGACTTCGGCCTCAAACCGCGACTGAACAGCGATCGCGGCACCGCATTACTGGTTGTGGGCTCGATCTACGACGCGTGCCACTACTTCCGGCTGCTGCAGAACACGGGCTTTGGCCAGTACTGCGGAATCGTCACATCGTTCGAGCCGAACCATAATGCAATCTCGCGCGAGTCAGCCAACAGCGACGAGCGCTACAAGTTCGACACGTACACAAAACATGTTCTGAAGGAAGGCCAGACCACGAAGCAGTATGAGGACGAGGCGAAGCGGCGGTTCATCGAGGAGCCGGCAAACCTCAAACTGCTGATTGTCGTGAGCAAGTTGCTGACTGGCTTCGACGCGCCTAGCTGTACATACATCTATCTGGACAGCGAGCTGCGTGACCACAATCTGTTTCAGGCGATCTGCCGCACCAACCGGCTTGACGGCGACGACAAGACTTATGGTCACATCGTGGATTTCAAGGAGCTGTTCGGAAATGTTGAGCAGGCAATTGCCGTCTACACTTCCGACGAGCTGGATACGGACGAAGGCGGTGGTGGCGACAACAACATTCGCCTCAAGAACTGGCTGGAGGAAGGCCGGCGGAAGCTCGACGACGCTCGCGAGGCAATTCACTACCTGTGTGAACCGGTACCGTTGCCGCGCGAGGTTGAACAATTTCTCCATTACTTCTGTGGCGATGCCGCCAAAGAGCATGCGCTGAACGAGACCGAAATCCTCCGCATTTCGTTCTACAAGTCCGCTGCCACTCTCATCCGCGCATTTGCCGCAATCGCGCAGGATCTAAGTGAAGCTGGATACAGCGACAGCGAAGCTGCGGCGGTGCAGAAGGAAGTGGATTTCTACAGCGAGATCCGTTCGGCAATCAAGAAGCATTCAGGTGAGGAGCTGGATATCAAGCCGTACGAGGCAGACATGCGGCACCTCATCAATACTTACATCCAGGCCGATCCGGCCGCGGATCTCGGGCAACTCGGCGAGCTTTCTCTAACAGAGTTGATCGTGGAGACAGGCATCCACGACGCCATCGCCCGGAGTCTCAACGCGAAGGGCACGCTCTCGCACAATGCGATCGCCGAAGGAATCATCAACAACGTCCGCAAGACGATCATTCGTGAGCAGCTCACGGATCCGCGATTCTACGTGCAGATGTCGCTCTTGCTCGACGACCTGATCAAGCAGAGCCGAGCTGACACTGCGGCGTACGAAGAATTCCTGCGCAAGGCAGAGGATCTGGCGCGAAGGCTTGCTGCAAAGGGCGCACACGACGATGTTCCGGTGGCGCTACGCGGCCGCCCCGCGGTGATTGCGATCTATCGCAATTTGCCGGAGATACTCGGGCTACCTGCCGAAGCGCGCGTGGCTGGAACGGTCGGCGGGTATAACCCCAGGCTCATTACACTCGCGCTGGACATTGATCGCACGATGCGCGAGCAAGCGCCTGCAGGCTGGAAGGGAGATCAGGCACGAGAGGCGCAGGTACTCAACGCGCTCTTCCCCCTGCTCGACCGCAATCGACCGGCGACGCTCGCTCTATTTGAACTGATCAAGCACATTCCGGGCTACCAGTGAGCGAGACCATTCGACTCGGTGCGATCACCGTGGCGGTCACTCGAAAAGCGGTCAAGCACGTGCATCTGTCGGTATATCCACCAGAAGGCCGGGTAACACTTGTCACGCCGATGGACACGCGGCCGGAAGTAGCAAGAGCGTACGCCATCTCGAAGCTCGCATGGATTCGGGATCGTCAGGCACAGCTTCACAGGCAGGCGCGCGAGCCGCGGCGTGAGTTCGTGACACGTGAGAGTCACTATGTATGGGGAAAACGGCACCTGTTGGTCGTGGCAGAGCTAAATGCAAAGCCGACGGTGACGATCGACCACCGACGTATCAGGCTGACCGTTCGGCCGGGCAGTGACCGTCTGGCGCGCGCCACCGTAGTGCATGAGTGGCATAAATCGCTGCTTCATCGCGAGATGCCGAGCCTCATAGAGAAGTGGGAGGCGCGACTCAAAGTTCGCGTCGCCGCCTACTTTCTGCGACGTATGAAGACCAAATGGGGAAGCTGCAATGTTCGCTCACGCAACATTCGGCTCAACACCGAGCTGGTGAAGAAGCCGAAAGACTTGCTAGAGTACGTTGTGGTACACGAGATGGTGCATTTGCGCGTGCCGACGCACAGTCAGCGGTTTGCGGAGCTGATGAGCGAGCATTATCCGGGGTGGAAAGAAGCGCGAGAGGAGTTGAATGCGCTGCCGATTGCGGATGAGCGATGGGGGTAGATGGGCGAATTGCGCAGTAGCGATTCTTCCGGGATGAGCCGCGAGGAGATACGCAATCGGTTCCGGCCGCAGGCGACGCGTCTCCTTCTTGTCGGGGAGTCGCCGCCCGCGAACGGGACATTCTTTTATAACGCGGATTCGAGACTCTACTCTCACACGATCACCGCGTTCGAGCGGGCGGGGCTCGTTCCTGAAAGACAGGCTTTTTTTCTCGACACATTTAGAGATCTAGGGTGCTTCCTCGACGATCTCTGTCGTTCCCCAGTCAATAACCGGCCTCGACCGGAGCGGCAAGCGGCGAGGGATCGCTCCGTGCCGGGACTCTCGTCGCGGCTTCGGGAGATTCGCCCAAGGGTAGTCGTCTGCGTGATGATTGCTATCGTGCCAGCGGTCCGTCGCGCCTTGGAAGCGGCAGGAATGCACGAGAAAGCGTTCCACTCTGTACCTTTTCCGGCACAGGGGCACCAACGGGAATACGTGGAAGGACTTGCCCAAATAGTGTCCCGATTGGATGGCTTTCCGAGCGTTTGAACGGTTTGGCCAAGCACGAGACAGTCACGGGCGCAACGTGTAAGCCAGGCCTTTTCTGCCAGGTCGTATTTCGGCTAGCGGATCCTGACGCGCCGTGTTCGACTCCAGCGTCGGTACATAGCGGTCGCGGCATCGCTGGGGAACGCGCGAGTCGCACACGCCTTATACGATTTTCCTGTAAATGCGCTTCGGCATTAGCAAATTCTTATAACATCCAATCACGTTAAGTGAAGAATCAATACGTTGGTGATGTAAACGACTTCGTGAAGTACGGACTGATCCGGGCGCTGACTGCCGATGGCCAACGATCGTCTTTCGTCGCATGGCTCTTGACGCCAGACGATGAGCGATCCGACGGGCGTCGTCTCGGGTACCTGGAATCGTCGTCCAAATGGAGGCATCGGGATCCTGAACTCTTCGATTCCCTGCACACGCTGGTTCAGAATGGAGAGCGGTCCGTGGAGTCCGTCGCCACATCAGGCATCATCCCGGGCGCTCGCTATTATGCGGATTTCGTTCCGCAGGCGTGCGACGCGCGGCGCCATCATTTCGAGCACCTGCTGCGACTCGCGGCGGGACGGGAACTGATATTCTTCGACCCTGACAACGGGCTTGAAATCGCGAGTTGCCCGTCGGGCCGCAAGGACAGCCCAAAGTACCTGCTTTGGCGTGAACTCATCGACAGTTATCTCGCAGGGCACTCCGTCCTGATCTACCAGCACTTCCCCCGCCGTGCCCGCGAGGAGTACATCACAGCTATGTCGGAGCGGATCGCTGGTGAGACCGGTGCGAACGACGTTCTTGCGTTTCGTACCAGCCATGTCGTCTTCTTCTTAGCGACTCAGGGATCAGAGACCGCATACTATACGGAGCGTGTGCCTACGGTTTTGGCGCGATGGGAAAGCATAATAGTTCCTGCTGTCATACCGCGTGCGGTTAACAATTCATCGACGCGGTAGATCGCAACATGCCAAACGTCTCTGCGGAGCATCCCGTTATTCAGCTTTGGTCGAGCCATCACCCCCAGCACGGCTATCCCCCCGGCGTCGAGCCAGTTCCAGAGCCAATTTCTGGCCTCGCATTCTTTCCTGGCGGCTGGGGCTTGTGGCGAACGCCGTCCGATATGGCAATGCCAGCTCTGCCAATCAACGGCACGATGGTGCTCGGTCACGACTTTCATTCGCGGCGTGGATACGATGAGTCGTTTCGTCGAGGCGGTGAGAGGCTGACTCTCCCAACGTGGCGCAATCTTTTGGTCGTCCTGCGCGACGCCGACATACCGCCCGAAAGCTGCTTCTTCACGAACCTCTACATGGGTCTTCGTTCGGGCGACAAGACGACCGGGATCTTTCCCGGCGCGCCCGACGACCGATTCCGGCGACACTGCCAGGACTTTCTACTAAAGCAGTTGAGCGTTCAACGACCGCGACTAGTCATCACGCTGGGCATGCAAGTCCCGCCTGTCATTGCGGAGCTGTCAGATCAACTGACTCCATGGATCACTGAGCGAGGCATCCGCAAAATTGACGAGGCTGGTGCGTTACGGACTCACGTCACCTTCCGACAACTGCCCGGTTTCACAACCACAGTCGTAGCTCTACTGCATCCAAGCCTCCGTCACGCAAGCCTCAGGCATCGCACCTATCGCGGTCGCCGAGGGCTCGAGGCTGAACGTGCCCTCCTCAGGGACGCGGTTGTCGAATCGGAGATGGGTGTGGTTTAGCTTCGGCTGCCACGGACCCCATATATTCGCGGCGCTTGAGGAAACAGGCGTCAGTCGGTTGGACGCCTGGACATCGCGAAATTAGACTCTGACCCATATTCCCCGATCGGCCGGATCCTCGCGGACCTGGTCCGGCGCCCGTTTCATGATCTCGATCGCCTCTTTGAGGAGCGTCACGGCGACATAGATGACTTCATCCGGCTTCGCGGCTATGCGGTTTAGGGAAGAATAGGGGTCGGAGTGAACTTCTTCAGCCGCTTCCGACGCCTGGGTTAAGGAAACTGCACTGCGATCCCTGTTTCCGTGCATGGCGCGAGCATCCCGAAGCATCGAGGGGGAAGTTCGGTGTCCGGTCTGCGCTCCAGGCTTCGCCACGTATATTTCCGCGCTTGGCCAATGACTTAGCGAACGAGATTCGCGCCGCCGCGTTCGCGCGAATCGCTCGGCTTCGAGACACTTACGGCGGTCGCATTCCACGATCTGCCCTGATGGAAGGCGTCGCTGTCGCTGGGCACAAAATTCCGATCTGGAACTACCAGAAAGGGATTTTCAAACCGGCCGCGTTTGGTCGGGACGGAGCCGCGCTCAGCATTCAGACATCCGTTGATTCTCCTTACGCAGATGTGCAGGATGCCGAAACCGGTGAGATTGCTTACAAGTACCGCGGCACCGACCCGAATCATCCCGACAACGTCGCATTGCGGCGTGCCATGGAGCTGCGTCAACCACTGATCTACCTGATTGCAGTTGATCCCGGGTTCTATGATGCCATCCTGCCAGTCTACGTGGCCCATGACAGTCCTGCTTCGCTCCAGTTCACACTCACCGTGGATCAGTTCGCCATGGCTTTTGTGGCTGATACCGCAGATCCAGTCAGAACGGCGCTACGTCGAGAGTACACCACGCGCACCGTCCTCCAGCGCTTGCACCAACAGCGGTTTCGCAGACTGGTCCTGACCGCGTATCGTGGGCAGTGCTGTATCTGCCACCTGCGCCATGTGGAACTTCTCGACGCTGCGCACATTCTGCCGGACCGGCATCCGAAGGGTGAACCGGTTGTTCCAAACGGCCTCGGGCTTTGCACGATTCATCACTCGGCGTTCGATGCGAACATCATAGGTATTGATCCGTCGGCCCGTGTCCACGTTCGTGCGGACATCCTGGAGGAAACCGACGGCCCGATGTTGCGTTATGGACTTCAGGAGGCGGAGGGAATTCGGTTGCTGCTCCCACACAAGAGCGATCTCCGGCCGAATCCTGAATTCCTCGCGGAAAGATTCGAGTTGTTCAAGGTCGCGTGAGCTCCGTTTACGTTACCTTCATGCCCAATCAACCTTCGCCCGAAACCGACCTGCTCCGCGCAGCGTATGCCGCCTTCAACGCGCGCGACATTGACGCCGCCCTGGCCACCATGACTCCGGACGTGGCTTGGCCGATGGCGTTCAAGGGTGGCTTCATCCGAGGACATCGGGAGGTCCGCGCTTACTGGACCGAGCAGTGGTCCGAGATCGACCCGCATGTCGAGCCGGCTTCCTTTCACCGTGAAGGCATGGGGCGTATCCTCGTCGATGTGCATCAGGTCGTGCGCGACCTGGCCGGGACCGTTCTCGGCGACGAGCACGTCGGCCACCGCTTCACCATCGAAGACGGGCTGATCCGAGCCATGGAAGTTTGTCCACTCCCGTAGCTCCGGCTCGGCGTTTTGCGAGCGGAGAAACAGGGGTCAGATACGAGAGCTTACTTCTTCAGTCGCTTCCACCGCAGGGGCCAAGGAAACTCTACTCTGACCCCGGTTTTCTCCCAGGGGCGGCCGCCCAGCAATCAAGGTCCACACAGAGCGGTCGGGCGAATTCAGAGTTGCTGCTGCGAAGAGGAGCAAGCTTGCTGGCGAGAAGCGGAGCACCACAGCGAAAACGACGAAGACGGCCACACCTGGTGACAAATCGGGCAAGCACGCGCACTCTGGGCTACATAAGGGTGAGAAATAGAGGACGGTTCCAGCGGTTTCACGATCGTCTGCACGAGATCGTGCGGAGGTACGCATGCGATAGGTCGCGCCCGCTTACTGACTGATTCGGTCCGGTCGCCGATCGTGCGGTTCAAGCGCCGCACGGTGTAACGAAACGATGCGATAACCGCAAGCGGCGCACGGGGCAACGCGTGACCCCGTTTCCCTCCTCTACGGCGTATCTTTCACGCGCACGGGCGTCATGCTAGACGCAACCGAAGTGCCGTTACCGAGCTGCCCGCGGTCGTTTGCACCCCAGCAGTAAACCGAGCCGTCCGCCACCAGTCCGCACGTGTATGTTGCGCCTGCGGCGATTCCGATGAACTTCGGAACGCCCACCGGCTGGACAGGTTGGGTCGAGCAAATGAGACTGTACGACGAATTCCCGTTACAGCTTTCGGACGTCGCGACGCCGAGTTCGCCAGAAGAATTGACGCCCCAACAGTAAGCGTCGCCAGCCGCTGTGAGTGCGCACACATGATCTCCGCCCGCCGAGATCTGCGTGAACCGGGACGCCGTCGTCACCGCGATCGGCACAGTGCTTGGCTGTTGAGTCCCATCACCGAGTTCACCGAATCCTCCGCGACCCCAACAGTAAGCGGTCCCATCCATCGTGAGACCGCACGTTTCCGCGCTCCCGCCAGTAAGTGTCGAAAACTTCAGCCCACCAACGACGGCGGTCGGCGTCGGAAGGCGATCAAAGCTACCAACGCCTGCCTCGCCCGCCGGATTCCATCCCCAACACAACGCTTCGCCAGCACTCGTGAGACCACACGTCGTATTCAATCCAGAATAGATCCGCGCGAATGTGTCTCCGCCGCTCACCTTTACAAACGAACTGGAGCAACTCTCCGCGTATCCATTCGGGAGCTGAGGCTCCAGACAGGAAGTCGTCACCGTGTCCACACCGAGCTGATCCCCGTAGTTGGATCCAGCACAATAAACGTCACCCGACGCTGTCAACGCGCATGTATCCTTTCCACCCACCGCAACATCGACAAAAGTACCGGAGCCAACGCGTATGGGGATGGTGCTCGCATGCGGTGGAATTCCCTGGCCATCAGCACCGTCGCCGAGCATGCCCCACGATCCCGATCCCCAACAATACAGCGCCTCATCAGTTGTGGTCGCGCAGGTGTGACCACTCCTTGAATCGGCCTGCTCGTCAAGAGAGAGCGACGTGAAGCTCGCACTGCTCAGCACACGAACAGGATGCGCGACGGAGGTCCACTCCGGATAGTTCACGCCGTCCCCCAGGCGCCCCCACGCGCCTTCTCCCCAGCAGTAAATGGAGCCGCCGCGTGCTAATCCGCATGTATGTTCAGTACCTGCTTCGATCTTTGTGAATGCGAGCCGCACCGTGACACCCACCTGCCCCGTTACGGTACCACGCACCGCGCCTGCAGGTCCGATAGCGGTTGCTACAATTGTGTCTCGGCCCATAGCTCGCGCGAGAACGACACCCGATGAGCTGATGCTCGCGGCCGCGGTATCGGAGACGCGCCAGGATACAATTGCGCCGGGGTACACCGCGCCCAATCCGTCACGCGCCACAACGGAGAACTGCGTACTGTCTCCCATTGTGAGCGTATCAGTCCCTGCAGATCTCGTCACGACGACGTTCTCGACTGTGCGAATGGCGTACAATGATTTTGTCCCGCTCACCGACGTCTTGGTCCCTGGCGCGATCGCAGTAACTGTCAACGTGAAAGATCCTACCCCGAAAGTCGTGACCCTGCCGGAGTTATCCACGCGTGCGAGTGCAGTGTCGCTGCTTTGCCACGCGAGTTGCGGTGATGCGATCGTGCTTCCGTCGGTACCTTTGACAACCGCAGTGACGCTGAGCGAATCGCCCGCACCTATTGTATCTGGCAGAGATCCGATGACGACCGTCGATGCAGCAACCGGCGGCGGCGTGCCAGGTCCGCTAGTGGTGTCGGACCCTCCACACGCAACTGCTGCGAGAGCGAGAGCTGAAAATAGACAACGCGATATCGGAGCACTCATCGATTCCTGTTGCACAGTCAGGATTTTTAGTTAAGGAGCGGCACGAGAGTAACCGCAATCGACAGAACATATCGACCAGCGACAAATGTGAATCGTCAGCGCAGAGTCGGCAAGAGATTCCTGATTCACCAGAACGTGCACTTCCGTACCGTCTCCAATAGCGCGATCGGGATAAATACACGGACTAATCGAGCGACCGAACCGACGTGTTGACGGATCATCCGGGATGTGACAGTATATCCGCATGCGCACCTTCTGCTGTTTATTTCCGCGAACACTGTCTGTCGTACTGGTCGGGGCAACAGTTGCTGTCACCGTCGCTTCCTGCGGCGGTTCCGATGCGAATGGTCCTACGGGACCGGACTTGATTCAGGTGCAGATTTCACCGCAGACGGACACCACGCTCAACCATGCGATTGGAGACACTATCCAGTTTAGCGCGAGCGTGACCGATCTCTCTCAGAACAAGGACATGACCGGCACGATGCCAGTGACCTGGTCCTCGCTTGATACCGCCGTCATCATAAACTCCAGCGGTAGTGTCATCGTAAGAAGTGGAGGCACGGCCCGTATCGTAGCAACCGCGGGCGCTGTGGCTGACACGGCTACGTTAAGGCTCAAAATCAGCTTGCCATCACTGAGACTCGTGTCAATAAATGGGGTGCCGCTCAGCGCCACCGGCCCAAATGCCGTGACCGATAGCTTCAATGTCAGCATAGAAGTTCGTAATCCGCCAGATGGGTATGTCCTGAATGCGCTTTCACTTGTGGTCAATACCCCCGATGGCCCAACTATCGCGGGCCCGATCACGGCGCCAAATATTCAACCGGGCGACACTCGTACGGTAGTTGTGAGGGATATGTACACACCACCCGGAACCTACGATGCTTACGCGCGCGTTACCGCTGGGACATTCGAGATTGCGGCTCCACATATTCCGCTCGTGGTCTCGAATGACGACGTAACTCCACCTCAGCTTCAAGGGCTGACTCCTTCACAGGATACGACATGGAAGGCTGGCACACCGCTCCGAATTGTGTTCAACCTCGTTGACCTTGAATCAGGTGTGCAAGGCTACACCGTCAAGACGACCTGGGCGGTAGCGCCGGCGCCCGGATGTGTTGACAACGAAACGGGCGGGGTAGACACGTATATCCGTGTCATGGGTATTCCTGTCACACTGTCCTTTTCTGGCTGCACCG
>Ga0207933_1002734_pt1 | contig 11070 bp, 9 predicted proteins | sample NGESurdeep092012_4_FD_184488 | JGI IMG/M metagenome (GOLD analysis project Ga0207933, IMG submission 184488) | Arctic peat soil microbial communities from Barrow, Alaska - NGEE Surface sample F53-3 deep-092012 (SPAdes) | ecosystem: Environmental > Terrestrial > Soil > Wetlands > Peat ...
CCGACGACCCCACGGGTCCACCACCAGACCGTCAGGACGGGACGCGCACCCGGTCGGCGCGGATCTGCCAGAGTGGAGCGTGGGGAGCCACCCTCGGTGCCCTTCGTCCACCGAGGGTGGGCCGACGAGGACGACCAGATCGACGACTCGAGAGGATGCCGCTGTGGCCGACGGACAACGACCCGGAGACGACGACGGAGGCCAGTTCCAGTCGAGGAAGGACGGCCAACTCCACTTCACCCCGGAGACGGCGGGAACCATCTTCCCGGTGACGGCCCCCGAAGACGCCACCCCCCTGGAGGAGGACGAGCCCGAGGGCGTCATCCCGCCGAGTCCGCTGTGGGCCATGAAGGAGCGGCGCCACGAACAGTTCCTCCACCTATTCGGCCACCCCCACCGGATCCGGTTCTGCGTGGGCGAGGGCGACGCCGCCGTCTACGCCATGGACGACGGGACCCGCCACTGCATGATCGGGCGCCGGGTCGGAGCCACGCTGGACGGATGTGTCTACAGCCTGGTGGCCCGGGTGACCAAGGAGACGTACCAGTCCCTGGCCGACGGAGCCATCGACGGTCGCCAGGCCTTCCTGGCCGCCTCGGAGACCGGTCTCAGCGGAACCGTGGAAACGCCGGGCGTGACCAACATCTTCGACGTGGACTACTACCAGCACACCGATGAGATCCCCGAGGAGTACCTGCCGCCCTCCCCGTTCCTCGAGTTCGCCCAGGACCTGCCCACCGCCGATCGCTGACCGGATCTCCGGACCGGGACCGACGGAGCCGCCGGCCTCACCCCCGAGCCACTCGGGCGCCCCGTCGCTGACGTCAGCCCAGCACCTCGGCCATCTCGTCCCGGGCCTTGGCGGCGGCATCGCCGAGGGCGGTCGGCTCGGGGCCCACGGCCAGCAGCGAACGGGACGAGCTGGCCAGCACCGAGCCCGGAGGGCACTCCCCGAACAGGGCCCCCACCCCGGCGGCCGTGCCACCCTGCGCCCCCAGCCCCGGGGCCAGGATCACCCCGCCCAATCGGGCCAGGCGGAATTCCGACGGTCCCAGGGTGGCCCCCACCACGGCGCCCACGGTCCCGGCCGGGACGCGACCGCTGCGGTTGAGCTCGGCGATGCCGGCCAGCAGCATGTCCTCGACGGCCGGACCCTGCCCTCCGTCGACACGGGCCAGCTGGAGCGAGCGGCCTTCGGGGTTGGAGCTCCGGGCCACCACCACCACCCCTCGCCCGGTGGACCCGGCCAGGTCGATCATGGGTTGGAGGGCGCCGAGGCCCAGATAGGGGGCAGCGGTGACGGCATCGGCCCGTAGCGGGCTCCCGGGATCCAGCCAGGCCCGGGCGTAGGCCTCCATGGTGCTCCCGATGTCGCCCCGTTTGGCGTCGGCGATGACCAGGAGTCCGGCCGAACGGGCCTCCTCCAGCACCGACTCCAGCGCGGCCAGGCCGGCCGAGCCGCAACGTTCGAAGAAGGCCACCTGGGGCTTGACCACCGGCACCACCCCGGCGAAGGCCTCGATGCACCGCAGACCGAACTGGCGGAGCCCCGCCGCGTCATCGCTCAGGCCCCACGCACGGAGGAGCTCGCCGGAGGGGTCGATGCCGGCGCACAGCGGCCCGGTCCGGGCCACCGCCGTGGCCACCTTGGCGCCGAACCCCTCGATGCCGACGTCGTCGACTCCTCCCTCAACCATGGGCCACTCCTCGCAACTCGGTCACCCGGCGGACACCCCGCAAGGAGCACCACCGCTCCAACTCGGCCAGGATCCGCACCGAGGCCCTCGGGTCGCGGAAGGTGGCCGTGCCCACCTGGACGGCGTCGGCTCCGGCCATGATCAGCTCCACCGCGTCGGCACCTGACATCACCCCGCCCACCCCGATGATGGTGGCCGCCGGGTGGGCGGCCCGGACGTCGAACACGGCCCGGACGGCCACCGGATGGATGGCCGGGCCCGACAGGCCGCCGCCTCCGGGTCCCGAACCCAGCACCGGCCGCCGACCCTCGACATCGAGGGCCATGCCGAGGACCGTGTTGACCAGGGTGACCGCTTCGGCACCGGCGTCCAGTGCGGCGCCGGCCACCTCGGCCAGGTCGGCCACCGTCGGGCTCAACTTGGCCCACCGGGGCAGTCCTGGGCACTCCCGGCCCACCGCGGCAAGCACCTCGGCGGTGGCGCTCGGCGAGTGGGCGAACATCCGGCGGCGGTCCTCCACGTTGGGGCAGCTGACGTTGACCTCCACCGCGCTCAGCCCCTCGACCCCGGCCAACATCCCGGCGGCCTTGGCGAAGTCCTCCACCCGCTGGCCCCAGATGCTGACCACGGTACGGGCTCCGTGCCCGACCATCCGGGGGAGGTCCTGTTCGAGCCACGCCTGGAGGCCGGGGCCCTGCAGGCCCACGCTGTTGAGCATGCCCGACGGAGTCTGATGCACACGCGGAGCCGGGTTGCCCGGCCACGGCTCCACCGAGAGCGACTTGACCACCATGGCCCCCAGCTCGGCCAGGGGGAAGTAGGCGGACAGCTCGTCGGCGTGGCCGGCGGTGCCCGACGCCGTCATCACCGGGTTGGGAAGCACTACGGAGCCCACCGGCACCGTCAGGTCGACGTCGCCGGCCCGCACGGCCCTCCAGGCCCGACGCACCCGGTCGGCGCGGACCGACCGACGGGGAGACAGGCTCACCGGTTCACCGCTCGTGGTACTCCTGCAGGGAGCGGACGGACAGCGGATGGCTGGTCCAGTCGGCGATGCCGGCCGCGGCGGCGCGGGCCGCGGCCACCGTGGTCAGGCACGGCACCATGTGGGCCAGGGCGGTGGCCCGGATATGCAGACCGTCGGCCCGCGGCCCGCGTCCTCTCGGGGTGTTGACCACCAGCTGGACCTGGCCGCCGGCGATCAGGTCCACGGCGTCGACCACGCCGGGGTGGGACTCCCCCACCTTGGCCACCACCGTCGAGACGGCGATGCCCTCGGCCTCCAGCACGGCCGCCGTGCCCGAGGTGGCGGCCAGGTCGAAGCCCAGGGCGGCGAACTGTCGGGCCGCGTCGAGGCCGGCCGCCTTGTCCCGGTCGGCCAGGGAGAGGAAGACGGTGCCGCTGACGGGCAACCGGTTGCCGGCGGCGATCTGGCTCTTGGCGAAGGCCAGGCCGAAGGTGGACCCGATCCCCATCACCTCACCGGTGGAGCGCATCTCGGGGCCGAGGAGGGTGTCCACACCGGGGAACCGGTTGAAGGGCAAGACGGCCTCCTTGACCGAGACGTGCCCGGTGACCGGCTCGGTGAGCAGACCCTCCCGGCGCAGCTCGGCCAGAGTGGCGCCCACCATGACCCGGGCCGCCACCATGGCCACAGGCACCCCGGTGGCCTTGGCCACGAAGGGCACGGTGCGGCTGGCCCGCGGATTGGCCTCCAGCACATAGGCCTGGTCGTCCTTGACGGCGAACTGCACGTTGATCAGTCCGTGCACCGACAAGGACTCGGCGATGGTGCGAACCGTCCGCTCCAGCTCGGCGATGACCGACGCCGACAGGGTCTGGGGAGGCAGGGCGCAGGCCGAGTCACCGGAGTGCACCCCGGCCTCCTCCACGTGCTCCATGACCCCGCAGATGACCACCTCGCCGGTGGCGTCCCGCACCGCGTCCACGTCGACCTCGACGGCGTCCTCCAGGAACCGGTCCACCAGCACCGGACGGTCGGCGGTGACCCCACCCTCCCGGCCGAGCGACCCGCCCACGCCGGACATGGCCTCGACCGCCGCCACCAGACGGTCGTCGTCGTAGACGATCTCCATGGCCCGCCCGCCGAGGACGTAGGACGGCCGGACCAGCACCGGGTAGCCGACGGAGGAGGCCACGGCCACCGCCTCGGCGGCCGTGGTGGCGGTGCCCCCGGGGGGTTGGGGGATGCCCAGCCGGGAGCACAGGTCGTTCCACTGCTCACGGTCCTCGGCCAGGTCGATGGATGCCGGAGGTGTCCCGAGCACCAGGTCGGGTGGGATGCCGGCGGCCAGCTTCAGCGGGGTCTGCCCTCCCAGGGAGACGATGACCCCCACCAGCCGCCCGGCCCCCACCGACACGGCCTGCTCACGCTCCAGCACGTTGGCCAGGTCCTCGGGCGTCAGCGGCTCGAAGTACAGGCGGTCGGACGTGTCGTAGTCGGTGGAGACGGTCTCGGGGTTGCAGTTCACCATCACCGTCTCGTACCCGGCGGCCCGCAGGGCGAACGAGGCATGCACGCAGCAGTAGTCGAACTCGATGCCCTGCCCGATCCGGTTGGGTCCCGAGCCCAGGATCACCACCCGGGGCCGGTCGGACGGCTGGACCTCGTCCTCGTCCTCGGTGGTCGAGTAGTGGTAGGGGGTGTGGGCCTCGAACTCGGCGCCGCAGGTGTCGACGGTCTTGTAGGTCACCCCGACCCCGAGGGCCGTCCGGGCGGCCCGGATCTCCGCCACACCCACGCCGTCGCCGAACAGGTAGGCCAGCTGCTCGTCGGAGTAGCCCAACTGCTTGAGCCGGCGCCACCCGCGACGATCCACATCGGCGACGGTGACCCCCAGGGTGACCTGGAGGTCGAGGGCCATCCGGGCGTCGGTGATCTGGGCCACCGCCGACAGGAACCAGGGATCGATCCCGGTGATCTCGGCCAGGCGGTCGACCGACACTCCGCGGCGTAGGAGGGCCTCGGCCTGGTAGATCCGCTCAGGGGTGGCCACGCCCACGGCCTTGAGCAGATCCTCGGTGGACCACGGGTCGAGGGCGGTCTCAGCGGGGTCGGCGTTGAGGCCGTGGCGCCCCTGCTCCAACGAACGGACGGCCTTCTGCAGCGACTCGGGGAAGGTCCGCCCGATACCCATCACCTCCCCCACCGACTGCATGCGGGTCCCGAGCACGTCGGTGGCCCCGGGCAGCTTCTCGAAGGCCCAACGGGGGATCTTGGTCACCACGTAGTCGATGGTGGGCTCGAACGACGCCGGGGTGGCCCCGGTGATGTCGTTGGTGATCTCGTCGAGGCGGTACCCGACGGCCAGCCGGGCGGCGATCTTGGCGATAGGAAAGCCGGTGGCCTTGGAGGCCAGGGCCGAGGACCGGGACACTCGCGGGTTCATCTCGATGACCACCTGGCGGCCGTCGACCGGGTCCACGGCGAACTGCACATTGGATCCGCCGGTCTCCACCCCCACCCGACGGATGCAGGCGAAGGCGGCATCCCGCATCTCCTGGTATTCGACGTCGGTGAGGGTCTGGGCCGGGGCCACGGTGATGGAGTCACCGGTGTGGACCCCCATGGGATCGAAGTTCTCGATGGAGCAGATGATCACGCAGTTGTCGGCGTTGTCCCGCATGACCTCCAGCTCGAACTCCTTCTGGCCGGCGATGGACTGTTCGATGAGCACTTCGGTGACCGGCGAGGCCTCGAGTCCTTCGGCGGCCAGCCGGACCAGGTGGTCGCGGTCGACGGCTATGCCCGTGCCCGCCCCCCCCAGGATGTAGCTGGGTCGCACCATGATGGGGAAGCCGATGGACTCCCCGATGGCCAGGGCCTCGTCGAGGGAGTGGGCGAAGCCCGACGAGGGCACGGCCAGCCCGATCTCCTCCATGGCCGCCTTGAACCGCTCGCGGTCCTCGGCGGTGGCGATGGCCTCGGCATTGGCCCCGATGACCTCCACGCCGTAGGCGTCGAGGACGCCCCGCTCGGCCAGGGCCATGGTCAGGTTGAGGGCCGTCTGGCCTCCCAGGGTGGGCAGCAGCGCGTCGGGCCGCTCCCGCTCGATGATGGCGGTGAGCACGTCGGGGTCGAGGGGCTCCACGTAGGTCCGGTCGGCCATGGCCGGATCGGTCATGATCGTCGCCGGGTTGGAGTTGGCCAGCACGACCCGGAACTTCTCCTCGGCCAGGACCCGGCAGGCCTGGGTGCCCGAGTAGTCGAACTCGCAGGCCTGGCCGATGACGATCGGACCCGAGCCGATGACCAGGATGGACTCGATGTCGTGGCGGCGAGGCATCAGCCCACGCTCCGTCGGCCGTTGGCCCGGGCGCCGGTGGCGTCCATCAGGGCCCGGAACTCGTCGAACAGGTAACGGGCGTCATGGGGGCCGGGCCCGGCCTCAGGGTGGTACTGCACGCTGAACACCGGGGCCTCGGCGCTGCGGATCCCCTCGATGACCCCGTCGTTGAGATTCACGTGGGTGACCTCCGAAGGCGCCAGGGAGTCCTCGGCTACCGCGTAGTTGTGGTTCTGTGAGGTGATCTCCACCCGGCCCGTGGAGAGCCGCCGCACCGGGTGGTTGCCTCCGTGGTGGCCGAAGGGGAGCTTGAACGTGGTGGCCCCGAGGGCGGTGGCCAACAGTTGGTGCCCGAGGCAGATCCCGAACACCGGGACGGTGCCGGTCCCGGCCAGGGTCCGGATCTCGGTCACGATGCCGGGCAGCGCCGCCGGATCCCCGGGACCGTTGGACAAGAAGATGCCGTCGGGCTCCAGCCCGAGGGCCTCCTGCGCCGGGGTCGACGCCGGGACCACGGTCACCGTGGCCAGTTCTCCCAGCTGGCGGAGCATGGCCTCTTTGATCCCGAAGTCGTAGGCCACCACCCGGTACGGGCCCGAGCCCCGGGTGACCACCGTCGGAGTGGTCACCGTGGAGACCAGGTCCCGGCCCTCGGTGGACGGTTCGGACTCGGCTGCGACCGCCAGCTCGGCTGCTCCGGCGGTGCCGAAGGCACACGGCATGGACCCGTGGTCCCGCAGATGGCGGGTGAGACGACGGGTGTCGATACCGGTGATGCCGGGTATCCCGAACCGGATCAGGAACGCCTCGAGCGACTCGGTCGAGCGCCAGCTGCTGGGCCGATCGGTGAGGTCCCGCACGATGACCCCCCGGCAGTGGGGCCGGGGCGCCTCGTCGTCGGTCGGGTTGACCCCGTAGTTACCGATGTGGGGATAGGTGAAGGCGATGACCTGACCGGCGTAGGACGGATCGGTGATCACCTCCTGGTAGCCGGAGAGCACGGTGTTGAACACGGCCTCGCCGGTGGTCACCCCTCCATCGGGCTCCGCCCCCATGGCTTCGCCCTCGAAGCGGGTGCCGTCGGCCAGCACCAGGAACGCCTGGTGGCGATGCAGGGGTCCGCTGCGTCCGCTCATCGTTCCGCTCCTTGCCGGCGCCTGCTCAGGTCGGCGCCCATCCTCGGCGCCCTCATCGCTGCGCCTCGGCATCGATGACCACCGGCTCACCCCGGAACACGGTGTGGCGCACCCGGCCGGTGAGGGACCGGCCGCCGTACGGCGAGTTCCGACTACGGCTGGCCAGGGCGGCCGGGTCGACGATCCAGGTAGCCGTCGGGTCGATCACACAGAGGTTGGCCACCGACCCCGGGGCCACCGGTCCCCCCTGGTTCCCGCCGCGGGCGGCGTCGAGGCCGGCGATGGCCGCCGGCTGCCAGCTCATCAGCGCCAGGATGCGGACCAGCGGCAGGTCGAGCTCGGTGAGGGCCAGGGACAGCGCCGTCTGGAGCCCCAGCATGCCCGGCGGCGCCTGGTCGAAGGGCAGGTCCTTGGCCTCCGGGGCGTGGGGCGCGTGGTCGGTGGCGATGGCGTCGATGGTCCCGTCGGCCAGCCCCTGCTTGACCGCCCCCACGTCGGACTCCGGACGGAGGGGTGGATTGACCTTGAACACCGGGTCGTAGCCGGCGGCGCAGGCGTCGGTCAGGGTGAAGTGGTGAGGGGCGGCCTCGGCCGTCACCGGCAGTCCTTCGGCCTTGGCCCGGCGCACCAGCCCGACCGAGCCGGCCGTGGACAGATGGAGGAAGTGGATGCGGGCTCCGGTGGATCGGGCCAGGGCCAGGTCCCGGGCCACCATCACCTCCTCGGCCACCGCAGGCATGCCCGGGATGCCGAGGCGGCTGGACCAGGCTCCCTCGTGCATGGCCCCGTCACCGGCCAGGGTGGCGTCCTCGCAGTGCTGGGCCAGGGTCACCCCGAGCCCGGTGGCGTACTCGAGGGCCCGGCGCATCAGTCCGGCCGACTGCACCCCCGTCCCATCATCGGTGAAGATCCGCACACCCAGCTCGGCCAGCTCGGCCATCGGGGCCAGGCGCTCGCCGGCCCGGGCCACCGTGATGGCCCCGGCCACCGCCACCTCGGCGGTGGCCGTCGTCGCCAGCTCGTAGACGTTGCGGACGGCCTCGGCCGAGTCCAGGGTGGGCTCGGTGTTGGGCATGGCCACCACAGCGGTGAACCCACCCAGGGAGGCGGCCCGGGCCCCGCTCTCGACGGTCTCGGACTCCTCCCGGCCGGGCTGGCGCAGATGGGTGTGCAGATCGACGAGGCCGGGACTGACCACACATCCCGATGCGTCGAGCTCCACCGCACCCCGGGGTGGCGAGACCGTCGTCCCCACCTCGACCACCCGGTCCCCCACCACCAGCACGTCGGCCGGCCGCTCACCGGTCTGGTCGACGACCGTGCCTCCCCGCACCACCACCGCCTGAGTCCCCCGCCGCCCGGTCCCCGTCGTCGTTCGCTCAGCCACGGGGTGCCCCGTCCATGGGGCCCTGGCCCAGCAGCAAGAAGAGCACGGCCATGCGGACGGCCACCCCGTTGCTCACCTGTTCGGTGATCAGCGAGGCCGGCAGCTCGGCGACGTCGGAGTCGATCTCCACCCCCCGGACGATCGGACCGGGATGGAGGATGAGGGCTTCGGGTCGGAGCACGGCCGCCCGTCGGGCGGTAAGGCCGAACCCGGCCGTGTACTCCCGAAGCGAGGGCACGAAGGCTCCGCTACCCCGCTCGGACTGCACCCGCAGCAGCGAGACCACGTCGGACTTCTCCAGCACGTCGTCGAGCCGGTGGCTGACCGAGGCGATCGGCCACCCCTCCAGGGACGGCGGCAGCAGGGTGGCCGGGGCCACCAGGGTCACCTCCGCCCCGAGGGCGGCGTAGGCGGTGACCTGGGACCGGGCCACCCGGCTGTGGCGGATGTCACCCACGATCAGCACCTGGAGGCCTTCGAACCGGGCCAGTCCGGCATCGCCACCGCCCAGGGCCTGACGGACGGTGTACAGGTCGAGCAGGGCCTGGGTGGGGTGCTGGTGCCAGCCGTCACCGGCGTTGACCACGGCGCAGTGCTCCACCCACTCGGCCACCCGGGCCGGGACCCCCGCCGAGGCGTGGCGGATGATCACGGCATCGATCCCGATGGCCTCGATGGTCTCCACGGTGTCCCGCAGCGACTCGCCCTTCTTGAGCGACGAGGAGCCGGCAGCGAAGGAGAGCACGTCGGCCGACATCCGTTTGGCCGCCGTCTCGAAGGACATACGGGTCCGGGTGGAGTCCTCGAAGAAGAGGGTGGCAACGGTGCGACCCCGCAGAGCGGGCACCTTGGGATTGGCCCGGCGCCCGACCTCCACGAACGAGTCGGCCACCTCCAGCACCTGGGCGATGTCCGGCTGGGCCAGGTCGTCCATGCTCAGCAGGTTGGCGGGGAACGGGCTCACCGGCTCACGAGCTCGCCGAGAGACACCCCGTCGGCGGAGACGTCGACCATCTCGTCCCGTCGGGTCGGGAGGTTCTTGCCCACGTAGTCGGGCCGGATGGGGAGCTCACGGTGGCCCCGGTCGACCATGACGGCCAGTTCGACCACCTGGGCCCTCCCGTACTCACCCAGGGCGTTGAGGGCGGCCCGGATGGTCCGGCCGGTGAACAGGACGTCGTCGACCAGGACCACGGTGGCCCCGGTGAGGTCGAAGCTGATGTCGGTGGCGGCCTCGGGCAGCACCGGTCGGAGTCCGATGTCGTCCCGGTAGAAGGCCACGTCCAGGGTGCCCACCGGGATGGTGGCCCCCTCCACCTCGGCCAGGGTGGCGGCCAGCTGCTCGGCGATGGAGACCCCACCGGTCTGCAGTCCGACCAGCACGACCTTCTCCAGACCGCGATTGCGTTCGGCGATCTCATGGGCCATGCGGGTCACGGCCCGGTGCACATCGGTGGCCGACATGACCTGGGCCCGGGGAACGAACACAGCACCCCGCGGACGGGTATGACTGCGTTCACGTTCGGCCACGCTTCCTCCTGTCCGTACGAGCCTCACGGGACCCGCTTCACGGTCAGGCACCGACTATACCCGCTGGGCCGACTACGCGATCGGCCGACACCCGGGTCCCCGCCGGAGGCGGCGGGACCGGCCGGTCCGACGGTCAGTGACGGATCTTGGTGGCCAACGTGGCCAACACGCCGTTCACGAACCGCCCCGAGTCATCGGTGGAGTAGGCCGACGCCAGCTCCACCGCCTCGTTGAGGATCACCGCGGTGGGGACGTCGGGAAAGGACAGGAGCTCGGCCACGGCCAGTCGCAGCACGTTGCGGTCCACCACGGCCATCCGCTCCAGATCCCAGCCGATGGCGGTGTCGTCGATCATCGTGTCGATCTCGGCACCCCGCGACTCCACCGTCTCCACCAGCTCGGTGGTGTAGTCGTCGGGGGCCATCAGAAGGTCGCCCAACACCACCGAGGGCAGGGAGTCCTTGAGCTCCGCCTCGTAGAGGAGGGTCAGGGCCCGTTCCCGGGCCTGATGGCGAGGTGCTGATTCCATGGTCACCGATCATTGCGGTTCGGACCGACGGGCAACCCGACGGTGAGGCCGGCGTCCGGCCGCAGGAGGCAGGGGTGCCGGGTTGGCCGGGGTGACGCCGGGGGCTCCCCCGGTAGCCCGGTCCGGGGTCAGGCCCTCGTCAGGTACTCCCCCGTCCGGGTGTCGACCTTGATCTTCTCACCCGGGTTGACGAACAGCGGGACCTGCAGCACCAGGCCGGTCTCCAGCGTGGCCGGCTTGCGGGCACCGGAGACCCGGTCCCCCTGGAGTCCGGGCTCGGTGTCGGCCACGGTCAGTTCGACCGAGGCCGGGAGGTCGACCCCCACGATCTCGCTGCCGAAGAACTGGAGGACGGCGCCGTCCCCCTCCTTCAGGAAGTTGGGGGCGTCGCCCAGGAGGTCGGTGTTGACCTGCAGCTGCTCGTACGAGGCCGTGTCCATGAACACGTAGTCCGAGCCGTCCCGGTAGAGGAACTGCATCTCCC
>Ga0207933_1002735_pt1 | contig 11069 bp, 6 predicted proteins | sample NGESurdeep092012_4_FD_184488 | JGI IMG/M metagenome (GOLD analysis project Ga0207933, IMG submission 184488) | Arctic peat soil microbial communities from Barrow, Alaska - NGEE Surface sample F53-3 deep-092012 (SPAdes) | ecosystem: Environmental > Terrestrial > Soil > Wetlands > Peat ...
TGCGCTCCAGAGGCCCTCGCCTCCGCAATCCCACCATGCAGAATCTCAGACCACAGGTGGCTCCCTTTTGTTCCGCCGTACTGGTTCACTTTTACTCCGCCCTTGACAGAGACCTTCATTTGAAAGAAATCAGCCGCGACAAACTACCTTCATCAGGCCTGAGTGTGAGATTGACTGAAGTGGAAGAAGATGGGAATCGTCAGGGAGATCAGGAATGAAGCCCGGAATGACACTCCTTCATCTTGTATGCCTTGGCATACTTTCTACGACTGCTGTTTCGGCCGAGGTAAAGTTATCCTCCATCTATTCTGACCACATGATTTTGCAGCGGAATCTACCGGTAGTTGTCCGAGGCAGCGCGGACTCGGATGAGATGGTCTCGGTCACGTTTCGTGGGGAAACGAGAAAGGTGACTCCTGACAAATTTGGCCGCTGGGAAACTGCCATGTCTCCGGGTACCGCTGGCGGTCCATTCATTATGGAGGTGAAAGGCAAAAATTCTATTCGCGTTTCGGATATTTTGGTTGGTGACGTATGGGTAGCTTCTGGTCAGTCCAACATGGAGTTCTTCACCAGCGGGGTGATCAATGCGGAAGCTGAATTGAAAACAGCCAACCTTCCTAAAATTCGCCTTCTACGCATCCTTCCAGTAACGTCGCCGTATCCTCTGGACGATTTATCCGCAATCCCCTGGGTCGTTTGTTCACCGGTGGCAGCCGCGCACTTCTCTGCTGTGGCTTTTTTCTTCGGAAGAGAAGTTCAGAGTGACCAGAAAGTGCCTATTGGCCTAATCGACTCTACATGGGGCGGCACACCTGTGGAGGCTTGGACGAGCGTACGCGCCCTCGCCGAAGATGCTTCGCTGATGCCTGCGTTTGCATACTGGGCGCACGTAATGGACGACGAATCAAAGCTAATTCCGGAGAAAGCATATGAGAATCTGCAAAGTGATCTGGCTATTCAAAGGGGCCTGCCGAAACCCGAACTTCCCGATCATCCCGACATGCTCGCACGTTCTACGCCAGGGGGTCTTTATAACGCAATGATTGCGCCGTTGACGCATTTCCCGATTCGAGGAGTGATCTGGTATCAAGGCGAGAGTAACGGAAGTGTGGAGCAAGCACCGCACTATGCCAGATTATTTCAGACACTGATTCAAGACTGGCGGCGCAACTGGGCGGAGGGCGATTTCCCATTCCTGTATGTTCAGTTGGCAAACCTCAAGACTAACCTAGGAGATGGGTGGCCCGAAGTTCGGGAGGCGCAGAGGGAATCACTCGTTCTCAAGAACACTGGTATGGTAGTGACGATAGATATTGGTGATCCTGAAGCCGTTCATTTTGCAGATAAACAGGACGTCGGACACCGATTGGCCTTAGTCGCAAGGGCCATAGCTTACCATGAACCGATCGAGTACTCAGGGCCGCTTTTTCGAATGCAGTCACGCGATGATCAAGCGCTGCGAATTTGGTTTGATCACAGCGAAGGGCTTATGGCAAAGGGAGTAATACTCAAGGGCTTTCAAATCGCAGGAAAGGACGGGAAGTTCCTACCCGCTGATGCTCAAATCGATGGCCAATGCGTGATCGTTTCTAACAGGGAGATTCTGGAACCTGCAATAGTGCGATACGCTTGGAAGGACAACCCCGGCGGCAACCTATACAACGGCGCGGGTTTACCGGCTTCTCCGTTTCAATCGCGCAAATACTAACTAGAACGCGGTTGATGAGAGCGGCGAGGCACTAAACAGCAAATCAGACACCTTCGAGTAACCGCATTTCTTCGGATCATGGTTTGCCAAATTTAGGAGATTGCAACACGCAAGTGCTCTCAGGGGCAACACACGATTTATGAATCAACTTTACCTTGATTAGGAAACCAATTATGGCCCAATACCGACGCGCAATAGTCATTGCGCTCTTGTTCGCTTGCCTTCCGGCTCTTTGGGCGCAGCACCCTCGGCCGACTAATACGGCGCTTCTATGGCCGAACGGGGCTCCGGGCGCGCTGGGCAATGCTGTCAATGATGAGCCTCGTTTGGCCCTCTTCCCCGCCGCTGACAATGTGGGTTATAAGACCCGCACGGGCGTATTAGTTCTGCCGGGCGGCGGGTACTCGGGGTTATCTATCGATCAAGAGGGGCTGCCGGCAGTAAAATGGCTCAACAACCATGGAATCTCGGCCTTCATGCTCTCTTATCGAGTCGGGCCGCGCTATCATTATCCGATCGAACTATTGGACGCCTCCCAGGCAATGCGTTGGATCAGAAGTCATGCTGTACAGTATGGTGTCGATCCTCATCGGATTGGTGTGTGGGGGTTTTCCGCAGGGGGCCACCTAGCATCTATGTTGGGCACGCACTTCGACAGCGGTAACCCCGTTGCAGAGGACGCGATCGATCGCGTTAGCAATCGACCTGATTTTATGATCCTCACATATCCTGTGATCGATTTACTGGGAAAAGCTGCGAAAGGCTCTTTCGTGAATTTGCTCGGGGACCATCCAGATCCTGGCGTTCTTGAGGGTTTGATGACCGATAAGTGTGTCACGGCGAAGACTCCTCCGACTTTTCTCGTTCATGGAAATGACGACCAATGGGTCTCGCCGGAAAATAGCGTTAACTTCTATCTTGCCTTGCGGCGCGCCGGAGTACCGGCCGAGTTACATATTTACGAACACGGCGATCACGGCTTCGGGCTCGCTCAGTCGGATCCTATTCTCTCATCTTGGTTGGATCTTCTCGCCAATTGGCTGAGCACCAAAGGTTTACTCAATACTCCTTAGAACAGGCGACACGACCAGTGCAAATCGCGGCACGATGCGTGTCGTTCGCATCCGGGCTGGCAAGCGAGACGCATATCGCGCATGCTGAAACTCAGAGAAATCATCATACGTCCAATAGCAATACTTCTGCCGTGAGGTCGGATGAACTCTTAACATTTGGATTGAACATGCTCTTACCTGAGATGCCCGATGTCGTGACGAGTCACGACAAGACACTCTCGCCTCTGGTCCTGTTTTCCACGGCTGCATGATTCCCGCATTTCCCACTCGGTAGGAAGTCCAATCTTTGACAAACTGCTCGCCTCCTCCCGATCCAATTCGACTTACACCCTCTTATTGCCGAACACAATCGTGTCGGAATTTCCGCCTTGATTCTGGAGAAATGTCGGGACTGTCGCAGAATAGTCATTATCCGCGATTACAGTTCCGTCGAGCGAGTGATCAATAGTTATACCTGTCGTCAGATTGGTGAACTGATTGCGGGACAAGATTGTGTTCTTCCCAAACCCGGCTTCCAGCTTACTGCCATTCAGCGGGCCTTTGACCGCTGCCGCGACCACTGCAAGCCCGGAATAAGGCGGAGCCTCTGTGGCATTTATCGGTTTTGAATTGGGAACACCTGAAATGAGATTATCGAGCGCCTCAAATCCATAAGCCAGGGTGCTGTGATAAGCGCCATTTCGGTCGGGTTGGCCCGTGTAGCAGCAGATTCCACCATGCTGGCTCTTCGGAGAAACGCCCATTATTTTATTCCGGGCGATGCGGACGAAATAGCCAGGAATTAGAACGCCAGGGTTCCGCTCGGTCCATACGAAAATGCCTTCACTGTCCACGCTTGTGTTCTCGGCCTGAACCGAATCATAGGAATTACCGAAGAACCAGAGCCCCTTCCAGCAGTCGCGGATCGAGTTACGGTAGAAGGTGACCTGCTCAAGCGGAAGCATGAGGGTAAAGACACTCGTAGAGTCGGGAATAACATCCCACGGCAGACCGACAGTTAATATGTTGTCGATCGGGCGGATGCTTGTGACCCTGCGTAGCTGCCCGAGACCTCGCCCATCAACGATCGCGACCGCCAGGTGGCCGAAGTAAACCGGCGGAGCTACCAACGGCACTTGAGGGCTGACTTTAAGTGTCGTCATGGTTGCGGCAATAACGCCGCCGCTGTTGAAGTTGGCGCTCGGGACTTCTACGCATAGCGCCTCCCCATCATTGTTGTCGACTAAGCTTCCCATGCCCTCAACCACGTTGTCAGCCATATAGACCCGGTCACGTGCAAAAAGGCCGTGAAGATCATCGCTTGGAAGTGCATACTGGCGCCGACCCACGATCTTGTTCGCTTCAAAAAAGCATCGCGATCCACTGTTTACGATGACACCGGTGCAATATTCGAAATAGTTTCTTCTCACTGTGTAGTAATTAGTAATGTAGTTGATATAAGGCACCGCACAGTAACCAATGAATTTGCAATCCTCGCAGAGAGCGCGGCTTTTCCCAATCCATTCGATGCCCACACCTCTCTGACCACTTGTCACCGGTGGGGGGGCCAATGGGTAGTTCAGATTTACGTTCTTGATAAAGAACTCCGATGCTGTGCGTACCGTGAGGTCGCTAACATTGTTGTTCTGGCCCCACTGCTCGCCCAGCCAGAAGAACGTGTCTGGCCGAACATCGGGATTATGTAGTTCGACAGTCAAATGAGACACGCCTTGGTGTCCATATATGGTGCCGTCGCCACTGGAATTAATGAAGTTGCCGCCGACCGCTGTCGAGATGAGCTTGCACTTATTCACCCCCGCTCCGAGGAGAACGATATTGGCCGGAAGTGAAATTCCAGACAACTGGAACTCGCCGGCCGGGAAATACACTACCCCGCCACCTGCGGCCTTGACCGCCTCCACCACGGCTTGGACCTTTGAGGTAACGTCGACACCACCAGTGGTGGGTACGCCGTAATTGGCAACGTTGAAAACTCTATCCCAGTTGAAATGATCGGCCCAAGCCACCCCCAGACCTAGGGGATCCTTTCCAACGGTAACTACGTTTAGATCTTCGCCCGTCGGCACCCGCCACCAGGTCGCACCGTCGGTGGATATTTCCGCCCAGTATCTCGCGGATTTCACAACGGGAACCGTAATCGTAATCGCATACGGATTGTGATTCACGACGACTGCCTCATGGCAATCCACTCCGTTCACCAGGCGCACGCGAGGCGCTCCCTGCGCGCCGTATTCACTAGGATCGAAGTTTCGCCCAACAATCTGAATCTGTTGTCCCGCCCAAGCCTCACATTCGGAGAGGAACAATGGACGCGGCTTATTCATGACGATGGGTGCGCTGAAGCCCGCGCCATTTTTAACCCACACACGAAAAATGGCTGGCCTCAGTTGCGGCATCGTCACAACCACAAAATGCCCCTGATCGTCGGTTTGGACGATCGACGCTTTCAGGGCATTCGCCGGTGGCATTCTGCCATGTTTCGTAGATACCAGAACCTCGAGATTCTTTGGATCCAGCCATTCACCATTCACCGAGAAAAGTTGGCCCGGTTTAACTGCGTCCGACACGTGTAGCAAGACAGGCACCTTCGAATTGCTCCCGGGCGAGGCTGCAAGTGCCTCTCCGCAGTTGGCGCTAATGACAGCACCAGCGATCGCAACAGTGCTTCGACCGAGGAATGTTCGACGCGTCAGGTTGAAGCCCACGCCTTTTTCGGATGCGTCTATCTTTTCGGTCATCAAGTCTCCGCCGTGTTCTTCTGTTGATCTTTCGCGACATAGCAATACCGACGGCGCGAGCAGAAATAGGAGGCGAACGAAGTCGTCCGCCTCCGGTTATAGAGGTTGGATCGCTGCTAGAAGACGAACTTGGCTGCGAGCATCATGCGGCGCGGGCTGTTCAGCTGCGAGGTGACGTAGCCGAAGGTACCGCTTCCTATATTTTCATCAGGGTTAGCACTGTCCATGTGGTTAAGCACGTTCGACGCCTCGGCTCGAAGCTGCAGCTTACCTGACTCTGACCACAGGCGCAGGCCAAAGTCCTTCGTAATGGCCATGTCCCAATTGCTGTAGCCGGGACCTCGAAGGTTAGATATCAAGGCAGGAACATTGCCGAGTTCCTGATCAACCGGGTTTCTAAAGGAGCCTGGGTTGAAATAGGGCGTTGTTCCACCGTTTGGGCCATAGATCGCGGTGTGCCCGCTTACATGGTTGTTATATTTCATATTGTTGAATACGGCCCGCATCCCACGTCCCTGTTGGATGCTGCTCCAGAAGCCAGCATTGACTCCGCTGATGCCCAGAGGTTCGCCGGACCAGTAGGTGGTGGTGCCGGCGACCGTCCAGCCGCCAACTACGTTCTCAAGCACTTTGCCTCCCAGCCCATTGAGGCTGTTAAGCAGGCGTCTGCCGCGTCCGAAAGGTAGATCATAACTGTAATTGACCAGGAAACGGTGGGTACGGTCGTTGGGCGCGACGGCGTAGATGTCGAACAGGCCAAGCCCGGCCTGCGGATATCCGTTGCTATCGTACGAGCCGGTGCCCCAGCCGCCATAACTTCCACCCCAGTTCGATTGTGCTCCAGTGTCTTGCATCATCTTGCTTATGGTGTAGCTGGTCAGGAAGCTAAAGCCCTTCCCAAAGCGATGTTCGGCCTGCACATACCCCTGGAAGTAATTGGATGTCCCGCCTCCTTCACCGTTGACCCAGGCTTGCCCAAACAACGGATTATTCAAGTACACTTGTCCCAGTGGCGTGGTTGGGCCGTTGTTCGCCCATCCACCCGGGGGGACGTCTCCGTAGACGGGATTGTCAACCTGCTTCAGAAGCTTAGTTCCCTCTTTCCCAATCAGGTTGTAGTTGTTTCGCATAATTTCTTTGCCATTGCCGAGCGCCCAGGGTAGGTTGCGGCCCAGGTTGCCACTGGCATTGATTTCAAACACCCATGCCCTGTCATCGGCGCCGATTTGTCTTTGCACGGCGAGCTGGAACGTGTGCTCATAGCCAACAGAGGTATCGATAGCCTGCGCCAGATACCATTGCCCCAGCGCGGTGCTAAGCGCTAACTGCTCATTCCCCGCTATGCTTTCTTTTTGGTAACCCCTCCCGTTCGGCGTCGGATTCTCGAAGGTCGAATCATACGTGAGACCTTGGTTTGTGGAACCCGTCTGGACGTTTATCGCATCGCCGTAACCGTTGTTCCACATGGAGCCGTTGAGCCACCGGTTTCCTATCACTGACATCCAGTTCAACCCATAGCTCCCGCGCACTACCGTGTTCGGGGTAATTTGATAGGCGATTCCGATGTGTGGTGAATAGTGATTTGGCAGAATGTTCTGAAGGGTGCGGCCAGGATACGCGGAGCTGCCCATCACAGCGGGACGGCCAACAAAGCCCTTCGTCATCCATAAAGGCTCGGGAACGCTGTCGGTTACTCCTGCTTCGGCCAGATCATTTTGCCAGCTAAATGCGGGGTTTAATGACACATCCCACTTATAGCTATCATCCCAGAAAACCTCGCGATTGAACCGCTCCGTACGCGGCGGCTCGAAGTCCCAGCGAACCCCGGCGTTCACAGTCAGCTTGTTGCTTAGCTTTATGGTGTCCTGCGCGTACAAGCCATATGCGGTTTGCAGCGAAGCTGGCCCGGCCCACTGGTTGCCGCTGCCCCCATCGATTATGCCCAGCATCATTGTCGCGTATTGGGTCCCGCTGCCGTCGTAATTGGCAGGGTTGAACTGGGTCGCGTCAGTACCGGACGTGAAGCCAAGACTCCCGCCAGTGTATTGGTTGGTGTAATAACGATGCCCCTGGAATCCAGTCTTGAAGTTATGCCTGCCCATAATTTTCTGCAGGCTGACTCCGCCATGGAAATCGGTCTCAAATGTGAGGGCGCCGCCGCCGCCGCCCAAGTCGCTGACATCATTTTGCGTGTAGAGATCGGGCGCTTTGCCGCCCCCCGCACCCAGTATGGCGTTAACGGAGGAACCAAAGCCGAATTTGGTATAGTCAACACTCGGCGATATCGAGCTATAGCCGGTTGCGCCCAGAGAGCCATCGTCGGGGCCCGTGTCGCGCACCGCGCCAATGTACCCTTCCAGTACGGTCGTCGCGTTCAGGGTATATACGTGGTGGAACGCAGCTGCCATGGCATCCTGCGTGCCGCTGTTCGATATGCCCATCGGCCCTAACCACGCCGGAGAGCCATTGAAATCGTCGTAGGCGGTTATCGTGAAGTAGGAAGAGTTTCTGGTGGACCATATCTGGTCGAATCGTCCCGTCCAGCGATCATTGCGCGATTCATTCATTGCTGTGCCAACATAGTTATTTTGATGGTTGGTGCCCACGGCAGGCTTGTTTGGAAGCGGGTAGTAGGAACTGTAAATCTTGGCGACCGCATCGAGCCGGCTGGGAGGAATCACATTCAGCACACCACCGTAAGAGAACTGCTGGCGGGCGATCGAACCATCGGGCTGCACCACGCCGGTGGTGGGATCGTAGAGTCTGACCGGGACGATGTTGCCGTTATACGCTACGGTGCTCTGTGAAAAGTCGCCAGTGCGTTCTGCCGCCGTTGGGACACTGGCTGTGACCAGGTTGCTGGTGGTATTTTGCCGGTTCCCTTCGTAGTTCAGGAAGAAGAAGCTTCTGTTGTGCCCATTGTAGATCTTGGGAAGCCAGACAGGTCCGCCGATTGAACCTCCGAAAATGTTGTTATGAAACACGCCCTTTGGCTTGTTGTAGAGGTTGCTGAAATAATCATTGGCGTTGAACAATTGGTTCTTGACAAATTCATAAGCCGAACCGTGAAACTGGTTACTGCCTCCGCGGGTAATGATTGTGACCGCGCCACCGGACAACCGCCCGTATTCGGACGACAACCCGCTGCTGACCACTTTGAATTCCTGAACTGCCTCGGGCGAGGGAATTGAAGGAGGAAGGTTCTTCGAATACCCTTCGGTTATAGCGATACCATCTATATAGAACTCGCTTCCGGTAGTCCGACCCCCGGCGATCCGATAGTCGCTTTCCTGGCCACCTTCCTGGGTTTGCGGACTTTCCGCGGTGCCGCTCACAGCGGGAGCTAAGTGGGCGAAAGCCAGCACGTTTCGGTCATATTGCGGCAGTTCTTCGATGCGCCGATGGTCGATCACTTCTCCGGTCTCGGCGTCGTCCGTGCGCAACAGAGGAGTATCGGCCGTGACGGTGACGTTTTGGGATACGCCGCCCACGTCCAGTTTCAAATCGAGTCTCACGTCGTCGTTCACTTGCAACGTAAGTCCATCACGAGTCAACGTTTTGAAACCCTGCTTCACTGCAACCACTCGATAGTGATCAGGTTGGAGGGAAGGTGCAGAATAGAAGCCTTTCTCCGTCGTGAGGACCTTTCTTTTCGCTCCGTTGTCAGTGTTTGTTATCGTGACCTCAACCCCGGATATTACGGCACCCGACTGATCGCTTATTTTGCCTGAGAGCTGGGCGTTCTGACCAAATGCAACAGAAGCGACGCTTGAGAATAAGACGGCAATTGTTAACGATTGCCTCCTGATGTTGAAGAACCTCATGACTTCCTCCTCCTATCAACTGACGGAACCTCGACGGCGTGACCGCTTCCCCGTGTCGCCACACATCTGCGCTCTCGATGAGCTCAATTACGTCTGTTTTGGATATCCTTATCCAATGTTGCAATGAATTAATATATCAACCATACAGCCACTGTCAAGGACCAACTTTGGTATTTTCGCGCTTTATAGCAAAGAAGACCCAAATGATGGCAGCCATAATGATCACACATCGGACCGGAACTCGCTAAGGTGAGCGTTATCCAATCTAGAATGAGTGAACCAGGAGGTAAGGCTTGGGCTGACAATTCTTCCGACGTCACCTCCGGTTCAATGGACTGCCCATCAATTTGTGTCGCCAAGCTCTTCGCTCCGCCTTGTCTATATGTCGATATCGACTACACCAGTTCTGCTGGAACAGCGGTAAGATGGAGCTCAATTGTCTGGGATCCAAGCCGAGAATGTGTCGCGATCAACCGCACGGTACCTGCCTGTTCTTTTGCGCGAATCCAAACCGCGCCGGTTCCGCCGATTAGAGCGAAGGGGTTGTCGCCGATCAGGGCCGCGGGACCCTCGAGTTTGAATACTACGGGATCATTTGAATAGGTTCGCGTGGCTCCAAACTCGTCCGTGACGCGCATCACTACTCGCGTTGTGTCTGCACCGTCGGCATGGAGCACTGTATCGTCTGGGATCAAAGCAAACTTCTGGTCGACGCCGAGCCCAGACAGGGTTCTTGATGCAACCTGCTTGCCTTGCACCTAACCATCGATCTTGAGATCGCCCCACACCTGCGCGTGAGTCCGCTGCAATTGGATCCGGTCGAGAAAGAATGGCGGATATTTAAGATGTTGAAAATCCGCACGGTTTGGATCGAGTTCCGAGATCAACTCCCATGGATTAGTCGCTATGCTGTTGCTGCGCTGGTAGAGCTTCAGATTGTCGCAGTTCGAACAGATGACGGCCTCGGTGAAGTAGATCGATTCGTCGCTGTTGGCCCAGTGGAAGGCCGGTTCGATGACTATCTCCTCCGACGGATCGCACTGTGATTTGTAGAAGCCGGCCGCGGGCTTGGGCTCGCGAAAGATATCGGTAACGCCGTAATAGCAGATGCAGTCGCCTGCGCCGAAGTTCGCGTGGGTGTTGTAGTCGAAGGCGCACCAACCGATCCCGCCCGCGAATTGCGGATCGGAGGCGAGTTGATTATGGATGCGAGCATGCCGCAGCGTATGTTCGCGCTGCCGTTCATCGTCGTCCGTTGTTTTCGTCGGGAACGTGTGACCGACGAACTCGGTGTTGAGATAGCGGGGATGGTTCGGTCTTCCTAGAGGGAAGCCAAAGTCGTTAATTGTGAATACATCTTCCAGAAACTCCGACTCCTTGAAGTTACGGACGCCGCCTGTCTGCCGCGTCGTATCGAGTGCGTGCGCGAGCGCATTGGTGCGGGTATAGAAGCTGTGGTCGTCTGGAGATTCGTTTATGCGCACGCTCCAGAAATGATGGCCGGATGGTTCCAGTCCCGTCGCAACATGCGTCCAACGTGTGGACTGCTTCCTCGCGCGCATCGCTCCTCGCGGAGATCTCTTGCTCGCGAGAACCGATGATCGGTGAACATCGTCTCGCGGAAGCCGATCCGGCGAGTGTCCTCATCGATGACGCTCCCAGCGCGCAAGAGGCGTACGCGAACCGTATACAGGTTCGGGCTCGCAAGGTCCCAGAGCTTTAT
>Ga0207933_1002736_pt1 | contig 11065 bp, 10 predicted proteins | sample NGESurdeep092012_4_FD_184488 | JGI IMG/M metagenome (GOLD analysis project Ga0207933, IMG submission 184488) | Arctic peat soil microbial communities from Barrow, Alaska - NGEE Surface sample F53-3 deep-092012 (SPAdes) | ecosystem: Environmental > Terrestrial > Soil > Wetlands > Peat ...
ACACTGCGCGTCGGTCGAGCGCGGCCTCGTGTGGGTTGTCGGTCGCGTCGAAATCCACACCGAAGCGGCCGAGAACCTCGGCAATGCGAAACGCTTCCCAATCCGGGTCGCTGCCGAGGCGCACGACCGGCGTGCGCTCGATGAAGCGCCGCAGCTCGGGCAGGCTCTCGCGTTCGAACACCAGGGTTGCGCCGCTTTGGGCAGTAAAATTCATGATCGCGAAGCTGCCGCCACACGCCTTGGCCGCGGCCTCGGCGAGCGTGGCGGCGCCGGGGCCGTGAAAATCCGCCCACTGGTAGGTCGCGGTCACGTCGCTGAGCTCGGCGTCTTCCATCACCAAGAATTTGTCGAGCGCGACGACCAAGGCTTGGCTCACACCGGGCGAGACGCCGACTAAGAGGCCCTGCTCCGCGACGACAACCTCCACCTCACTCTGGATCTTGCCCTGCTTGTTGAGCGCCAGGCCGAAGGCGCCCTGGCCGACGTCGACTTTCAGGACGTCGCACGTCACGAGCCCGTTGAGCCAGCTCCTGGCTTCGGCACCGGTCACGGACAGAGTGCCGCGGGCCGGTTGCAAAACGACCAGCACTGGCTCTGGAGGGCCTTCGTCAAGTGTCACGGACATCCCCTGAAGCATTAGTCCGCGCTGCCCGGTAAGCAAGCGGGCCGCGACTCCCGAGCGCCCTCGCCGCCCTCTACTCGACCTTGATCTCTTCGTCGACGGCCGGGTACATCGGGCCGTCTTTTAGGGTCACATCTTCCAGTGAGCCGTCTGCGTGCTTGACCCCGAGCGTCACGCCGGTCGACACGTTCGAGTTGATCAAGCTGCGAGCCGTCTCTGGATCCATGTCCTTCACGTCGTGACCCTGGATCTGAATCAGCTGGTCGCCGCGCTTCAGGTGGGCGCGCGCCGCAGGCGATTCGCTGACCACTCGCGTGACGCGGATGTCGTAGGTGCCGAGCTCGTAGTACAGGCCTATCCCAAACTTTGCGTGGGCCGGTTGCACGACGAGCTCGATGCTCGCCCCACTGTCGCAGCGCAGCTCCAAATTCTGCTCGTCGCTCGCTTCACCCAAGAGATTGTTGATCGACTCGACACAGATGGGATGATTGTTGATCGGGTTACTGTCCCAGAGCTCGACGCGCACTGGCACGTTGTTGGGAATGCGGTAGTTGCCGACTCTCTGATCCGGCCAAGTCGGATTGAGCGTGTTCGCTTGCACCGGCGTAACCAGGATCTCCTTGTCCTCGATCATCAACTTGGCAAACGGATCGGGCTTCGAACCGCCGACGTCGTCCCAATTGCGCCCGTCACGTGTGCGCGACGGGATCACCGCGTTGGCAAACTTCAGATAGACGAGGTCCGCGGGCGGCGGCGGATCGAGATGCCGGGTCCCAGCGGCGCGCACTGGCGTACCGATCTCTGGATACACCGCGCCGCAGGCCGTTAGCCAGACCAAGAGTGCCGCCAGCGCGACGCGCTGCGCGAAGGAATTTGCCCGAACGGAAAGCATGGCGCGCGAGGCTAGCACACCGATATCCGCAGAAGAGAAGCGCTAGCGCGCCAGCCCGCAGGCTTCCGCTACGGCGTCACGGTAACCGAGCCACGAACTGAGGGCGCGTTCCATGGCCGCAATCACTTGTGGGTACAGTTCCGGAGCGACGTACTCACGCATCACGCGCCACGCGGTCTTGCGATGGTCGCCTTCGACCGCGCGATGGGCTTTGGTCAGCTGCAGGTGGTCGAGTGGCAACCCGTAGTGCTTGACCAGCGGGTGGTCCTCGAGCGGAGGACTCGGCCGTCGCGGCGCGCTCGAGTCGAGCTCGCCGCGTTCGTGAGCGGTGCCTTCGACGAACAGTGTGGTGACGGCGGCGCCCACTTCCCACCCACCGCGCAGGGTCGTCTCATCTAGGAACGCCCGGTAGCGAGCGGCTCCAGGGATCAACGCAACCTGCTCGAAACGTGACAGGTCCATATTGAGGCCACGTGGGTATTCCAAGAACAGCTCGGGGTGGGGCCGACCCGCCTGAATTCCGCCAGTTTCTTCCTCGTAAACGTTCTCGATCAACTCGCGGCGCACCGCGGCGATTGGGCACGCGATGTAGGCGCGCGCCACCAAGACAGGAAAGTCACGCACGTAGGTCGCATATTCCTGCTCGAGATGGATGTGCAAGCGATCCGCAGCGACCACTCCATTCGTAAATGAAGACCAGGCCCAGTGCGTCTTTCGCTCCATGATTCCGAGCAGCGCTTCTTGGAAGTCGTCTCGATTCATGACGGGGCGGACGTTACCACCTCGCCCACTTTTGGGACCAGTAGTGGGAGCGCTGCAGAGCCCTCTTGGCTCAGAGGCCGGCGCAGGGCCCAAAGGTCCCCAATCTCATCTTTCTCGCGCAAGCGCGTGCCAAGCGTGGCGCTGAGCGGTATGCTTCAATTGCGCGCATAGCGTGCGCACAGCAGGCACACGGAGTCCCGCATGGCACGGATGTTCGGCTTTATCGGTAACCGCCCGGATCTCGGAGCCCGCGTGCTGGAAGCGAATGCCAGCTTGCTCCGAGCGCGGCGTACCGCCGGCGATCCGCTGGGGTGGGGGCTGGGCTTCTATCAATCCGGTGAAGTGCTGCTGCGTCGCCGCCCGATCGACGACCGCGACGAGATCGATCTGGTGGAGGCCGCGGGTGATATTCGCACTGACGTGCTGATCGGCCATGTGCGTCGCGCCTCGGTCGGCGGTTTGCGCACCGAAAACACGCACCCGTTTCGGTATCGAATGTGGCTGTTCGCGCAGACGGGCACCATCTTTGGCTTCGAGCGCTTACGTGAGCGGCTCTTGGCATCGCAGCCCGAGTTCTTGCGCAAGAACGTGCGTGGCGAAACGGACAGCGAGCTGTTCTTTTATTTGTTTTTGTCGTTTCTGCACGACGCGGGTCACCTGAGCGACGCGCACGTCGCCCCAGAGCATGTGGCCGGCGCGCTACGCGCTTCAATCGCCCTGGTCGATCGCTTGTCCGCAGAAGAGGGACACCCGAAAAATAGCGGGGATATCCTGGTGACCAACGGCGAGCAGCTGCTCGCCGTGCATCGCGAGGGCACACTCGCGTTCCGCGTCTGGAATGGCCGGCGCGACATCGAAGGGCTGCTGGGCGAAGACGGCGTGCGCAAAGCACGCATTCCAAGCATCGAGAGCACGCACTTCTCGCTGATCGCCTCCGAGCTAGACAGCACGCCCGTGGGTTGGAGCGAGGTGGCGCCCCAGTCCATCGTTACGCTATCTCGAACGGATGCACCCCAGGTCGAGTCGCTGTAGCGCGCGCCTGGCGCTGTGCGTGTCGTGCGTCGGCTGCATCAGCTGTGCGGCGAAGGCTCCGCAGTTTGCGAGCAGCAGCGCGTTCAGCCAAAGCAACGAGCGGCGCGCGCCTGGTGTAACCCAAACGCGAACCGAACAGCTTCCCGAGCCAACGCGGCGCGGGAACAGCCGCGAACCCCTGCTGCTGCTTCGAACACCGCCGAGCTCCGAGCTCGCGCGCGACACCGTTCGGGATTTCTTGCGCGCCGCAGTCAGTGAGGCACCCGAGCGCATGGAACCTTTGCTCACACGCGAGGCCTTCGTCGACACGGGTGCCGGTCGGCAACCGGCGCGCTCGTTCTGGCTGACTCGAATGGCCCAGCTCGACTACACCGAGCTCAAAGGACAGCTCTTGTTCCGCGATACGGATCTGCAGACCTTCCGCGCGGAGGACGTGGCGCGTTTGCCTGCTGGGCGGCGGATTTCGCTAGAGCTCGCGGAGGACGAGCTCGCAGTACGGGTACCGATTCGCATCTCTTGGGCCGGGCGAACCCGGCTTTTTGGGGACGAATTGCTGTTCCGCCTACAGCCGGCGGGCACCCGTTTCGAGATCGCTGAAATCGCCGAGGACTTTCGGCTACCCTGAGCGTGTGCAATCCGGCCAAGATCAGGTTTGCCCGAGCTGTGGGGTGACGCTCGCCGTGCCCGGGGCACGCTGCCCGAGCTGCGGCTTCCTGCTCGCTTCAGCGCCGGGACCGGTCTTTCAAAATAGCATTCGACCAAAGCGCGCGCGGCCCGAGGGCAGCCCAAAGACCGCCCTGCCGACGGTGCTGACGGGAGTCGGAATGCTCGCCATCCTCGTCACCGCAACGGCCGCGTTCTGGCAGCTACGCAAGCATGACGACGCTAGCCTTGCGCCGCCCCTCGCCTCCGCGAGCAGCAGTGCCACGCCAACCGCCAGCGGTGTACCGGTGCTCGATCCCAGCGCAACGTTCGCGCAAGCCAAATCCAAGGCCTTGGCCTGGCACGAAGACGCCACTCTCGTGGAAATCGACCTAGCACCGGTGGTCGACGGCAAGCTCGACCCCAGCGCCAACCTGGAGTTCGTGTTCGGCAAACCAGTGGGCAAGCGCATCGGGCCGGGGACCTCGGTCCAGAGCGGCCTGTTCGTCGTCACCGCGGACGCCAATGGACTGCGCACCGGAGAGCGTCCGGGCACGAACGCGAGCGCCGTCGCCGAGCCCAATTGCATCGTCGAGGACGTCCTCGAAAAAGCCGCGAAAAGTGGGCTATCTATGCACGACCGGCTGCACCTGCGGTACGCGCAGAGTCAGAAGAACGGGCGCGGCCTGTGGTTCGTATCGCGCGACGGCGAAGCCGAGGCGCGTAGAACCTTGGACGGCGTCAACTGCGCGATCATTGTTGCCAGCACAGCGCCGGCCACCAAAAAATAACTTACATCCCCGACAGGATCCGGAAGCTGTCACCCTCGCGCACCAGCGAGAGGCGATTGTCTGCGACGCGACGCCGCCAGACATCCCCGTGCGCGGTCGGGATCTTGTAGCTGGCGCTGTACGTGTAGTCGACGAGCACGCTATGTTTCCGGCCTTCGGAGATCTGGCGATAGTGGATCTCGTAGCGGATGGCACGCGTCTGATTGAACTCGGTATTGAGGTAGTTCTCGAGGCCCGCGTAGTCGAGGTCGTCGCTCGCATCCACGTTGCCGCCGTCCTCGTAATAGCTCGGGTGAGCCATCTTCAACAGGCGCGCGGTGTTGCGTTGCTCGACGGCGTGCCGGTAGTTCTCGCAGTATTCGATCACCTTACGGTTGAAGTCGTTGTCTTCGACGTCCGTATTGGCGATGTATTGGTGGGTGCAGCCGAGCGTGGTCAGCGCGGCCAGGAGGAGGAACGAGATTGTCGAGCGGAGGGAGGTCACATTCCTCTTTTTCTAGCAAAACGCCGGCCGAGGAGGCCGTATTCCGGGGACAGTGCCAAAGCCGGCCGTCTTTCGCAAGCTCGCCGCCCGGGCCCCCAGGCTAGGCCCGGCCCGAGCGCAATGCCTGCTTCAATAGCGGCCAACCCGGTGCGACTTCGGGCGCCTGGCCCCACCCCTCGCGCAAGCGGGACACAAGGCTGTCTGGCTCGAGGGGCATGCCGGCGTCGCCGGTATCAAGTAGCGCCGCGATCGCCCCTGGCTCGGGCTGCGGCAGCCCCGCCGCCGCGAACACGTCCCGAACCACCGGTCCCACATCTTCCAGCGCGACCACCAGCAGAGACTCGGCGTCGCCCGCCTCGAGCAGCTCGATCGCGAGCAACAGCGCCTCGAGCGCCGCTAGCGCGCTTGCGCCTACACTGAACGCCGGACCCTGCAATCCAAACGCGATCGCCGTGCGACCCGCGGGCAAGTTCGGCGAGGTCGCTGGAAAGCGCCGAGGCTCGGCACCACGCGGGCCACGCTCGCGCAAGCGCGCCGCAAACAACTCGTTGACCTCGAGGCTTGCGCTCATGGTACCCACGAGCACGCCGCACCCATGACGAGCTCCGGCCGCCAACGGTTGTCGCTCGAGCAGATTGGCGGCCGCAGACAGGGCGAGCAACGACGGGCGGTCAAAGCGCTCCAAATCGAGCTCCGCAAGCGCAGTCTGACGGGCGATCAACGGCAGGTCGGAGACGAGCTGTGGCTCGCCAAGCGCGCGCAGCCGAGCTCGGTGCCGCGCGCGCGCTCTGGCGGGACGACGCGGGAGCTGCGGCGCCACCACGAGCGCTGCGTTCACGCCGCCGAACGCCATAGAGAGCTTCAAGATTTGGGCCGCGTTGCCGGGCATGTTTTGAGTGCACAGGTGCGCAGAGAACTCGCTCTCGATTTCACCCTCGCCGAATGCTCCCGGCAGCAGGCCGCGGCTCGCGGCGCTGAGCGCGGCGAGCGTCTCCAGCGTGCCGCCGGCGCCCAACGTGTGGCCGATGATGGCTTTGAAGGGGTGGACCGCGACACGCTCCGCAGTTGGGCCGATGATCGCGGCGATGGCGTGCGCCTCGGCGCTGTCGTTGAAGGGCGTGGCCGTGGCGTGCGCGCTGATCAAGTCGATTTGCGCCGGTTCAACGTGCGCGTCCGCCAAAGCGGCGCGCGCTGCCCGCGCGAGTCCGGCACCGGTACGGTCCGGCGCAGTCACATGGGTGGCATCGCAGCCCACCCCAAAACCCAGCACGTGTCCCAACACTGGGCCCTCGTGGCTAGGCACCAGCGCGACCAGGGCAGCACCCTCCCCCAACGCCAGGCCGTCGCGCCCCTTGCGAAAAGGCTGCGGCGCCGACCGAGTAGTAGCGCCCAGTGCCTCGAAGCCCGCCGCAGCAAACAGCGTCAGCGCGTCATAGCCACCGGCAATCACTAGATCACAAAGGTCAGCCTCCAGCCAACGGCTGGCGACGCCCATGGCGACGGTGGACGAAGCGCAGGCCGCGAGCACCTGCGTGACTCGGACCGGATCGAGCTTGAAGTGATCGAGCGCGCTGAGTGGGCCGAAATAGCTCGAATTCCGCGCGCGTTCCGGATCCAATGCGCGACCTGCGGCGCGCTCGGCAAGTAACTCAGTGAGTGTGCCGAGCCCGCCCGACGAGGTGCCCAGCGCGATGCCGATGCGCAACCGGCGAAAGCCCGGTCGCACCCGCTCGAGATCCGCCACGAGCAAGCTGAGCGCGCGCTCGAGCAGTGCCCGAGCGCGATCACCCGAAGCTTCCAGAGACACGCGGGCCACGTTGGGCCGACGCAGCCCGGCCGCGGCTAGCGCGGGGTCGTGTGCAACGCGCGTTTCGGCGCGCGCCCCGAGCTCGCCCACGGAAAACGCCGCTGCGCCCTCGCCCAACGGCGAAACGACCCCACACGCTAGAATCGCGACCGGCTTCAAGCCGGCTCCGTGTAGCGCGCCAGGCGCGTGAGGTAGAGCGTGTCCACGTCGGCGGTCACGAGCAACGCTTGTTCGACTCGACCCGACGCCACTTCCGAAGCCGCCACGGAGAGCGCGACCGCACCGAGCGCCTCGTGGTACCCGAGCACGCTCGGCAAGGCATGCAGCGGAACCTCACGCCAGGCGGAGCGAGCCAGCGCGCCGGCAGCCGCAGACGGCAGAAACGACGTCACGACACAAGCACTCGCGGGTGGCGCGCTGAGCGAAAGCAAGGCCGGCGCTGGATCACCACGCAGCGCGAGATGCTCGCGGAGCACCGCCAGCGGAGTCCGCCCGCGACGACGTGCGTCGCTTAAAGCTTCGAGTACGACGAAACCGGCTCCTTCAGTGCGAGGGACACGTTGCGCGTCGCCCAACACCGCATCCACGATCGCGTCATGCGCTTCGCCCGAGCCGGCCAGCACCGCCGAAGCCAGGCCGAGCTCGAGCAAGGAAACCGCGACGGAAACAGCGGATTGTCCGCTGGTCGCGAACTCACTGACGGAGAGGCACGGGCCGGTGAGCCCGAGGTAAATTGAAGCATTTCCCGAGCCCGTGGAGGCGATCAGCTGGGGAAACTCAGCCGGGCTCGCGAACTTCGGGCCCTGGCTCAGCACCTTTTGTAGAAAGCGAACCGAGCGGTCGACATCGCCAAACGCGCTGCCAACGACGAAGCCTACCCCGGCTGACCCGAGCTCGGCGTCGCGCAACGCGCGCTCCGCGCTCGCTACGACCAGCGCCGAGGCTCGCCCAAAGCGCCGCGAGCGATCAGGGTCGAGCAAGCTGAGCGGTTCGGGGGGAGGTTCACTCGGCGCGGCAGCGCCCGCCAAGTAGCTCGCGCTGTCGACTCCGCCCAACAAGCCGCGCACGCCGAAGCTGGCGACCCCGGAAATGACGATCGAAGAACGCGGGCGTTGCTCGAGCTCGCGCGGTTCTGCGGTCGGCGCTTCGAAGGCGAGCACCGCACACGCGCCGCCAAAGCCGAAGGAGCTGGACAGAGCGGCGCGCAGCTCTGCGCGCTGGTTGGCGGAGCGCACGTGCCGAAGCGTCGTCAGCTCAGGTTGCTCGAGCCCCGCGGTCGGCGGAACGACCTGCTGATTCAGGCTGAGCGCCGTAATGGCCGCTTCGATCGCGCCGGCCGCGCCGAGCGTGTGTCCGAGCTGAGCTTTCGACGACGACAGCCAAACGCGGCCCAAATCTGCCCCGAATACCCGCTCCAGGGCCTTGCTCTCCATCGCGTCGTTCTGAAGCGTGCCCGTGCCGTGAGCGTTGACGTAGTCGATGTCGCGCGGCTCGAGCCCGGCAACGCGGATGGCGTCGAGCAGCACCTGGGCTGCTCGGGCGCCGCTCGGCTCCGGGTGCGTGATGTGGTGCGCCTCGGAAGCCACCGCCCAGCCGCTCAGAAAAGCGATGATTGGCGCGCCGCGCGCGAGCGCGCTGGACTCCAGCTCCAGGACCAAGCAGCCCGCGCCTTCACCGAGCGTCAGCCCGGCGCGCGACGCATCGAACGGGCGGCAGGGCGCCGGGTCGACTGCGCCAAGCGCGTTGAAGCCAGTGAACGTGAGCTGGCACAACCCGTCGACGCCGCCGGCGACAACGCACGGAGCCCGCCCAGCGAGCAGCCAGGACGCTGCTAGCGCGATGGCGACTGCGCCGCTCGAGCAGGCACTGCACACGGTGGCCGATTGAGTGACCGAGCCGAGCGCACGAGCAACGCGCTCCACACTGACGGCCAGCGGAAAGTCGAGCAGGCGTCGTGCATCCTCCGGTAAAATGCCGCCCGGAGCGATCTTTTCGAGGGCGCGCTCGGTTTCGTACATGCCGCCAGTCGTGCCGCCGAGCGCCAGGCCGAGCGCTGCACCTGGGACGCGCCGCGCCTGGCTCAGGGCCTCGCGCGCAGCCACAAATGCCAGGGCGTCACTGCGCGACCAATCCTCGCCACGCGGCGCAATCGCGGGCACGTCGAGGCCCTTCACTTCAGCCGCGATCTGCGATTTCAGCCCGCGCGTGTCGAACAGGCTCACCGCGCCGATACCGCGCTCGCCCGTGCACAACCGCGCGAACGATGCCTCCCGACCGAAGCCAAGCGAACAAACCAGGCCGAGCCCCGTGACCGCGATGCGCTCACGCCTCGCCATGGCTAGCCGGCTTTCGTCCGTGTGATGTGCTCGGCGATGGCGTTCACCGAGGCGAAGATGGCGCGGCTCGCCTCACCCTCCGGCACGCTCACACCAAAGCGCTCTTCGATGGCCATGGCCAACTGCAATGCGTCCAGCGAATCGAGACCGAGGCCAGCACCGAACAGCGGCGCCGCGTCGTCGATGTCTGCCTCGCTGCGGCCGCGCAAATCCAGCTCTTCTAGCAGGGCGCGTTTAATTTGGGATTTGAGCTCCGACTGATCCATTTTCGGTGTCGCACTCAACTCTTGGCGCTTTTCACGATCGCGGCAACCACGTCGCGATCCCGAACGCCGTCGACGTCGGCGCGGTAGCCGAGCACCAGGCGGTGCCGAAGCGCCGGCAGCGCGAGCTCGCGCACGTCGTCGACGTCGGCTGCAGCTTCGCCGCGCAGCGCGGCTCGGGCCTTAGCCGCCAAAACCAGAGCTTGGCTACCGCGCGGCCCGGCCCCAAAGCGCACGTATTGGTTCACTTCGGGCGGTGACAGCGCAGACCCGGGGCGCGAGGCGCGCGAACAAGCGACCGCGAAACGCACGGCTTCGTCGGTGATTGGAATGCGCGGCACCAAGGCTCCGAACGCTCGCACTTGCTCGAGATCGACGACCGATTTCAAATTGGGTTCGAGCCCAGACGTCGTGCGGCGTGCGATCTCCAATTCCTCGGCCTCCGACGGGTACTCGACGTGCACCTCGAGCAAAAAGCGATCGAGCTGCGCTTCGGGCAGCGGATAGGTGCCCTCCTGTTCGATGGGATTGCGGGTCGCAAACACCTGGAACGGGTCGGGCAGAGCGTGAGTGGCGGTACCCACGGTAACTCGCCGCTCTTGCATCGCTTGAAGCAGCGCGGCCTGCGTCTTGGGCGGCGTGCGATTGATTTCGTCCGCAAGCACCAGATTCTTGAAGATCGGTCCTGCCATGAAGCTGGTCTCGCGCCGAACGAGGCCATTCTTCTCGACTTCGTTCAGAACGTCGGTGCCCGTGATGTCGGCGGGCAGTAGGTCGGGCGTAAACTGCACGCGCCCGAAGCTCAGACCGAGCGCACGCGCCAAGCTGCTAACGAGCAGGGTCTTGGCCAACCCGGGCACCCCCACGAGCAGCGCGTGCCCCCGCGCCAGCAGCGTGATGAGTAGCGCTTCGACGACTTCCTCCTGGCCGACCACGGCTTCCGCCACCTCAGTCTTGAGTTTTCCAAAGCTCTGCTCACAGGCTTGGAGAAGCTCGGCGTCTTTGGGTGCAGAAGCGGCGTCGTTCGAGGTCACGTCGGCTTTCGGGGTCGCAATTCGGGTTCGACCCGGCTTCTAGCACGGCTCAGGCGAGTTGATTGAGCTCGAAACGGCGGCGGGTTGCCGATCCGAGGGCTCGCGTGTAAAGCCAAAAGGCATGCTTTTTCGCCACGAAGGGCTGCTGCGAAGCGAGGCCCCTGCCGACGCACCGGCGCCGAGCGGGTTCGTCGTGGAACGGCCGCCGCCCGGCCTGGCGCGCGGCAGGTATCCGGCACCCGAATGGTCGATCGCTCTTTTGGGCGCCGCGCTCGTGCTGACGACCCTGCTCTACTTCTTCGTTCGCCTGCGAAAACGCCGTTCCTGAGTCGTTCCAGGCTGCAGTCTTGGCGGATGGCCGGGACCATGAAATGCTGAGCGAGACTGCCTGCTCTGCCAT
>Ga0207933_1002738_pt1 | contig 11054 bp, 10 predicted proteins | sample NGESurdeep092012_4_FD_184488 | JGI IMG/M metagenome (GOLD analysis project Ga0207933, IMG submission 184488) | Arctic peat soil microbial communities from Barrow, Alaska - NGEE Surface sample F53-3 deep-092012 (SPAdes) | ecosystem: Environmental > Terrestrial > Soil > Wetlands > Peat ...
CGCCAAGCGGGCCGTGGCCTCAATGACCTGGCAGCTGGGGCGGCAGGTGCCAGCGGGCGTCACCGTCAACGCCATGTCACCCATTGCCGCCACCCGGATGATGGCGTCTGCCCTCGAGCGAGCCCGGAAGGCGGGCCGGTCAGGCGGCGGCGGCATCTCCTTCCTCTCCGTGGCTGGTCCCGAGGACCTCGGCCCGTTCGGCGCTTATCTGGTCGGTGACGCGTTCGGGTGGTGCTCCGGCCGTGTGCTCTTCGCCGGTGGCCCGGAAGTGGCCGTCATCGACGAACCCCGCCTCATCGAGGTGGTGCGTACCGATCACGTCGCCTCCGTCGCCCACATGCTCGACGAGGTCATCCCCGCGGCCTTTGCCAAAGCCGAGATCCAGCAGGCCAGTACCGGCGGCAGCAATCCCCGGTTCGGGCCGGTCTTCGACGAGCCGGCCGCGGCCGAAGTCACGGCAACCGATGTGCATTCCTGTCTCGTCATCTCCGACCGCCCGGGGTTGGCTGCGTCACTGGCTGTGGCGCTGGAGGCCCGGGCCATCCAGAGTCACCTCGTCGAGCTGGTGCACGGTTTTGACAACGCGGCCGACGCCCTGGACTCCGCCGTCGACGCATTCGGTCCGGTGGACGCCGTGGTGCTCGCTCCCGCCGGTGGCCGAGTCGACAACGCCGGATCGGACGGTTGGCAACAGGTGCTCGCCGAGCACGGTGGGATCGTGGGGCAGATCCATTCCGACGCCGGATGGGCCCGGGCGGCCGCCGACTACGCCGCGGCCGCTGGCCGTCCGGTCCAGCTGGTGACCCTGACCGATGCCACCACCGCAGGGGGGCGAAGTCGTGCCCAGGCCTCGGCCCAACACGCCCGGGTGGCCGCCGGGGCCACGGAAGGACGGGTCACAGCCTTCGCAGCCAGCCTCGAAGCTCCCGAAGAGGTAGCCGGCCGGCCGGCCGGTGAGCTGGTCGCCCATCTGCTCGCCCACCCCGATGCTGTAGCTCTGGCCGGAGCGGAGCTGGTGGTGGGCGACGGTTGGATCGGGCTGCGCAGCCACCCCCGACCCATCGGCAGCGTCACGTTCGGAGGCCCCGACCTCCCCGATTGGCTCGACGGGACGCTTCGCCAGGTCGTCGGCGCCGCAGTCCCTCCGCTGGCCGGGTCGGCCTGATGGTCGATCGGCCGGACCGGGTGGTCGATGCCCACGTGCACATCTGGGATCCCGCACAGACCGACTGGTATCCGTACCTGTCCCGACCTCAAGCCCCGGATACGGCCGATGCGTCACGGATGTTCCGGGCGTTCGACGTCGATACCTACCGGGGCGAAACGGCCGGGTGGAATGTGGAGAAGTTTGTCAACGTTGCCGCTGCCACCGGTCGTCACTCGATCGACGAGACTCTCGCCCTTGACGCCGGCGCGCCGGGTCGGGGAGGTCCCGACGCCATCGTCGGCGGAATTCCTCCGACGGAGACAGTGGGGGAGGCCGTCGAACTCCTCGATCGGCAGATGTCCGCGTCACGCTTCCGAGGGGTGCGCCCGATGGGTCGGTACGAAGGTCCCCTTCCTGACCTCGGAGTGCTCCATGTCCTGGAGGAGCGAGACCTGCTGTTCGAGTTGATGACCCATCCCGATCAGCTCCGGTTGGCGGCCGATCAGCTCGCCGCCTTCGATGCTCTGGTCGTGGTGGTCGAGCACACCGGATGGCCCCGCTCGAGCTCCGACGCCGAGCGCGCCCTCTGGCGGAACGGAATTGATGCGCTGGCCGGCCTCGGCAGCAACGTCGTGTGCAAGCTCTCCGGCCTGGCCATGCCATTGGAGTCGATGAGTGTCGATGCCTACGCTCCGTGGATGGAGTACGCCATCGAGGCGTTCGGCGTCGACCGGTGCATGTTCGCCAGCAACTTCCCGGTCGACTCCATGTACGGCACCTTCGACGAACTCTACGAAGTGTTCAGCACGGTGACCGCCGGCCTCGACGAGCAATCCCGCCTACAGCTCTTCGCTGGCAACGCGGAGCGCGTCTATCGCTGTTAGGCGGGTGCCTCGACCGAGAGGGGAACGGCCCGGGTCCGAACCGGGGCTTTCTACTTCATGAGGGCGTTCTGAGCTTCGGCGGCCTGGTCGAGGGTGCTCTCCTGGGCCTTGGTCAGCGGCGGAGAAGCGACGGTACTCGTCGTGGTCTTGGATGCGGCAAGGTTCACGTCTACCGCCGTGATCGCCACCTTGCTGCCGTTCTGCCACACCAGCAAGTACTGCGGAGCGATGCGCGCCGTGGCGAATGCATTCGCTCCGAGGCTGGTGGGAACGGCCAGCGTCGTGTCGGCGCCGTAGTGCTTCTTGATCGTGGTGTACGCAGTCGAGGCCGCTGCAGCAGAATCGCAGTTCAGTACGCTGGTGATGAGTGCCGTCTGCTTGGCCGAATCCTCGTAGACGGCGCCGACAGAGCTGGAACAGCCCTTCTGGGAAGTCACGGCGGATCGCTTGGCCGCAGTGAGCGTCTTCGGATACCCCGCGTCCTTCGCATAGGTCGGAGTGAGCACACCGGAGGCGGTGGTGGGCGCGGTCGTCGACGTCGATGTCGTCGTGGAGGACGAGCAGGCCGCGGCCAGGAGTGAGATCCCCGCTACGACCACCACGGCGCACCAGGCCCGTGGGGACACGGCGCGTCGCTCATGAGGATTGGTGTTCATGGGGCAGAACGGTAGTCCCTGAAGTTAAGAGGTGAGCCGGCACCTTCTTAGAAAGGCCCGCGACCGACTCCGGCAGACCGGTTAGGCCACACCACCGGCCCTCGGTCACGAATGAGGGGGGGTCAACGACGAGGCGGCGACTGCCTGTCTGTTCGCCTCCACCCGGCTGATCCGGGACGGCCGTCCTCAAGGCACTGCTGCTTGCTGCCGATGATGTACCCAGGCGGTCCTGGCTGACGCGTGGCGTGCGATGCACGCCTGCGGCTGGCGTGCACCAGGACACGACGAGGGAGCCCACGACATGAACATCGAGGCCGGCCATCGCTACGGCACGGTACGTCTGGGCTCTCTCCTGATGGCCGCATCGTTCGCCGTGCTGGTGGTCCTCGGGGCCTCCGGCCCGGCATTGGCGTCCTCGTCATCCCCGAATTCGAAATCCGCAGCTCGCATCGTCGCCGAGGCCCGTACCGCCATGATCCGGGCCGGTGCGGTCAGTGCTCAGGGCCAAGGGACCACCACCCTTCCCGGCGTGGGGAGGGTGACGATCGAGGAGACGGACTACTCCGACGCCACCTCCGGCAGCCAGATAGTCACCATGACGTCCACGACGGGCGGCACGGCCACCCTTCCATCGGCCACGACGCTGGACGTGGCCGGTGTGGTCTCGGTCAATGCCAACGCCCCGTTCTGGACGGCCACGGTCGGTATGGGTGCGGTGACGGCCGATCAGGTGGCAGGGCGGTGGGTGCTGATCCCGCACAGCAGCCCCGCCTATGTCCCGGCGTCGGCCGACCTCACGATGTCCAGCCTGACTCGGGACATGTTCCACGCCTCGAGTTACCACCAGGGCAGGATCCAGACGGTCGATGGCCACCGGGTCATCGCCGTCAGCTACACGAACACCGGAAGCGACTCCGGACCGGCGACTTGCTTTGTGGCGGTGGGCGCACCGCACCTGCCGGTGCTGGTAACGATCGGTGGTCTGTCGCTCCACCTCGGCTCGTGGGGGAAGCTCCGGGCGCTGACCGTGCCCGCCGGGGCCGTTCCGTTGCCCGGGCTCCATTCGTCGACGGCCTCCGGGCTCCCGTCGGTGGCCTGACGATCGTCTCGCCGGGTCCGCTGTGGAAGGAGGGCGGTCACACAACTGGGCGGGCTGGACACAATGAGCCGACGTCAGTCGGAGCCGAGGTCCAACTCCATAACCTCGATGGAACGGGTCGGCTGATGCCGCTCGTCATTCCGCTCGACCACGGTTTCACCGGAACTGCGCAGTCCCAGGGCGAGGTAGACCGCCCGGGCATGCTGGTTCCCCTCACGAACACCCAGGGACAGCACCGAGGCTCCTTCGGCGTGAGCCCACGCACTCACCGCGCCGAGCAGCAGCCGGGCCACCCCTCGACCACGACATCGAGGGGCCACCCACATGCCGACCAGCTCACGCCTTGACGGGTCGCCCGACCAGCCGTCAACTCCCCCGGCCACTCCGACCACTTCCCCATCCTCGACGGCGACGAACCAGGTACCGGTAGTGGCCCGGTCTCGCCAGGTTGACTCGTCGAAGGCCGCCTCACGGGCGTAGGTCGAGGTGAACGCATGGGGTGACTCGTGGAGTGAGCGGAGCCGGACGTCGCGGATGACCGGCCAGTCCTGGGGAAGCAGCGCCTGGATCTGGGTCATGCCCCCTCACCGTACCCCTGGCCCCCCTCGTTCTCCGGTGGTGGTATCCGGCCGGGCCACGCCCCCGAAGCGGACTGCGTCCCGTCACTCACACGATGTTCACTCTGCGATCACCCGTAGTTGGTCCGTTTCCAAGCTTGCTGGCGTACGGTGGGGACGTGGCCGAACATGGAGCAAGAGCACGAAGCATCGGTACCGGGGAGTGGGACGTCGTGTGTCCCGGCTGCCCGGGTCATGATGCCCAGGTCGCCTCGGTCCGCGACTGTCCGGCGCTGACCAGCCGGGAGCAGGCCCAAGTGCTGGCCGAATTCCACGCGCAGCTATACAGCGAACTGGGCGAACGAATCCTCCACTGATCTCCTGAGGGGAACGGATCCGGCCCCGCCCGACGGACGGGACCACTGGACATGCGAACATATGTTCGGTACGGTCGTGCCCGTGCGCTACGAGGTCGACATCACCATTCCCAAGTCTCTGGACGATCAGACGGAACGGTTTCTTGAGTCGGCGAGCCGCTCCGCCAATCGACTGGTCAGATTCCGGGGGGGTGCCGACTCGATCAACCTGACCGTGGAGGTGGCCGGTATGTGCCGGGAGGATGCCATTCGCACCGCGGCGCGCGAGGTTGCCGGCATCTTTCCCGCCTGCGAGAACGAGAAGTACAGCGAACCTCGTGAGATGTAGTGGTGTGCGGCTCCCTCGTGAGTATTCGGTGGTCTCGGTTCCCCTCATCGGGGAGTTGGTCCCTCACCTACGTAGGTGCCAGGGAACGTTCATCGACCGTTTGGTCGTCGGTGACGAGGATGTCACAGGGTCGGCGGTAGAACAGGGCCCAGGCTGGTAAGCGCCGAAGCAGCGACGTCCGGCCATCCATGGGGCGTAGCGCCGCCGTCGCCGGGTGACCCTTGACCCCGCGACGGCGGGCACCCCCCGATCCCGGTGGGTCGAGGCGGATCCGCGACCGCCCGACCGTGATGCGATGGTGACGCCTGTCGGATCGTGAGCTACCACCCGACCCCGAGTGATGGGGTGCGGCGGGGGGGTGACGGACTAAGTGACACTGTCGCCACTCAGGGTGAAATCGTTCCATTTCAACCCGGGAAACCGGTTCCGCCGGCGAACACGTCGACCACGGCTGCGGCCCCGCCCACGCCGACGCCTGGTCCGACCAGCACGAACTGTCTGACCCACCTGCCCTCCGGATCGGTGATCGGCACCGCGGCGCTGCCCGACGGGTCGGGCTACTACGAGGTGGACAGCGCCGGCGACGTCTCGGCCTTCGGAGGCGCCACCTGCTACGGGGCCATGACCGGCACACCCCTCAATCGACCCATCGTGGGCATGACGGTCGACCCGGCGACCGGTGGGTACTGGCTGGTGGCCACGGACGGCGGGATTTTTCGCCTTTCACGCTCCGTTCCTCGGCTCCACAGGCAATCTCCACCTCAATCAGCCGGTCGTGGGCATGACGGCCACTCCGGACGGCGGCGTCTTCACCTTCAATGCCCCCTTCTACGGCTCGGCCGCTTGACGCCCACGGCGCCAGCGACGTAGATCCAGGGAGCGGGAAGAACCACTCTCCACCGGTGGTGCCGGCCTATCGTTGCACCATGTTCGGGCCCGTCAGCCGGCGCGGTGTCCACCTCCCATGGCGCTGTTCGGGTGAGCTGATGCCCGGAGTCGGGCGCGTGCTACCTGTCGGAAGGATCCAGCGATGGTGATGCTTTTCCTGCTGCTGGTCAAGCTCGTCAAGTGGACGGTCATCACCGTGGCCTACCTGCTCGTCGGTCTGGCCAAGTTGGTCACCATCGTGGTCGTCCTGCTGTTCCTGACCGGTCGGGCCGGGATACGCCGCCTGGTCGACGCCAGGGATCGCCAGGACGAAGACGGTGAGCCCGACGAGTACGACCTGGGCTATCCCTCCCACGTCGGACGTGTTGTGCCGACCTCCCAAGGAATGTCCCGGGACGCCTTCGATGCACGATGGCAACGCGAGCGCGACCTCCGAGTCGCCGAACGGAGGGCTCGTCGCTCGGGGACCGGTGAGGCCCGCATGGTCACCGGGCGGACGGAGTCGGGCCACCTCCCGTAGGGATCGTCCCCCCCCCGTCCACCGAAAGCCGCGGTTATACCCCCCCCATGCGTTACCGTTGATCCGGTTGTAGCGACAGCGAACGGACCTGTGGATCATGAGTCTCTGGACCACCGGTGGAGCACGGTTGACGAGGGAGTCAAGGTAGTCCACCCATGAAGCGCCTCTTCAAGTTCCTGGGAATCGTGGCCATGGTGCTCACCATCCCCATCGTCATCTACATCACCACCAGCAAGGGCGTCGACTACGTGCACGGCTTCGGCAAGGCCTGTGCCATCTCGCATGACGGCTGGAACTTCCACAGCCAGTGCGGCGTGCAGCTCCCTCCCAGTCCCTGACCACCGCCTGACGATCCCCTGCCGGTGCCGAGTGGGTCCGTCTGGGCCTAGGCTCCTTGTCGTAGGAGCGAGGGCCGACGCAGAATGGGTGCCGGTCCGGTAGACGTGGGGAGATGGGTCGAGATAGCGGGCCCAGCCCGATCTCAGCACGACAGGGTGCCCGCCGCACCGGTAGGCACAGGATGAGAGAGCGAAGGAACCAACATGCAGACTGAAGCAGCGATCCTCTGGGAGCAGGGCGGCGAATGGAAGGTCGAGACCATCGAGCTCGATCCGCCCAAGGCCGGCGAAGTGTTGGTCCGCATCGCCGCATCCGGCATGTGCCACAGCGATGAGCACCTGCGCACCGGCGACCTGGGCGGCATCTACCCCATCATCGGCGGCCACGAGGGTGCCGGCGTGGTAGAGGAGGTCGGTCCGGGCGTAGAGGGCCTCAGTCCCGGTGACCATGTGGTCTTCGGGTTCGTACCCGCCTGTGGACACTGTCCGTCGTGCGCCCGCGGTCACTCGAACCTGTGCGACGTGGGAGCCCTGCTCATGATGGGGGCACAGATCGACGGCACCCATCGCCATCACGCATCCAACGGTGCGGATCTCGGCACCATGGTGTGCCTGGGCACCTTCGCCAAGCACACGGTGGTCAACCAGGCTTCCTGCGTGAAGATCCTCGACCACTACCCGTTGGACAAGGCATGCCTGATCGGTTGCGGTGTGACCACCGGCTGGGGCTCATCGGTCTACGCCGCCGAGGTCAGGCCCGGCGACGATGTGGTGGTCATCGGCATCGGTGGGATCGGCGCCTCGGCCATCCAAGGGGCGCGACTGGCTGGCGCCGAGCGAATCTTCGCCATCGACCCGGTGCCGTTCAAGCTGGAGATGGCGAAGAAGTTCGGAGCCACCCACACCGCCGCCTCCATCGACGAGGCTCTCAGCCTGGTCAACGAGGTGACGTGGGGGAAGAATGCCGACAAGGTCATCTGCACCATGGGCGTCGGTGACGGTCGCCTCATGGAGACCATCATGCAGTTGACGGCGAAGGGCGGCCGGGTCGTGGTGACCAACATCCACCCGATGACGGAGACCGACGTCACCCTGTCCCTGACCTGGCTGACCCTGCTCGAGAAGCAGGTGGTGGGCACCATCTTCGGCTCCGCCAACATCCGGTACGACATCCCCCACCTCCTCCGTCTCTACGACCAGGGCCAGCTGGACCTCGATGGCATGGTCACCCAGACCTACAAGCTCGAGGACGTCAACCTCGGGTACGCGGACATGCTCGACGGCAAGAACATCCGGGGCGTGCTCCAGTACGAGTAACCGCTCCTCCGGACCGGCCGGGGGGGACGAATGACGCCACCCGGTGGGCAGGCCGAGGTGAACTCTTGGTTACGGGTTGACCGTAGTCCAGGTCGTTCCGGTACAGAAATGCAGGTCAGCGGGGCGGAATGGGTTTTCGCGCCCACCGTGCGGTCCGGGTATCCAACGTTTGGGCCACCGAAGAGTGGAATGATCTGAGAATGCACTTCACGAACACCGGTTCGATGTCATTCCGGCTCGATCTCGGCGCTCGTGGAGGCCCCGAACCGCGGTTCACGGGTGGTAACGTCGCCGCCACCAAGGGTGAGACGGACCTGGTACGTTGCGGTGCGGGGCAGCGGAAATATCATTCGTCTGTACCCAAGGAGCGGTTGTGAAAAGGATCATCATTGCGTTGGTCATCGCCGTGACCGTCGTGGCTGCCGGTGCAGCTGGAACCGCCGGAACTGCATGGGGAGCATCAGGGAGCCCGACGTCGGCGGTCATTACCTTTGACGATCAGGGCCAACAGGCCATTCTGCAGATTCCTGACCCCCCCTGCGACACCACCATGCCCAACTGCGTGTGGAAGTTCTTCCTGAACGAGCCCAAGCTCTCGGTTGACGTGGCCATTGTCTACGGAACCTCGGGAACGCTCACCATTCCCTACCCGGCCAACTTCTGCGGGATCATCCAGGCCGATGCCTACGTGGGCCCGACGGATCAGGGGCCGTGGCAGTCCAAGCGGGGCTGGCAGCATCCCATCAACACCTCCAGCGACAACTGCGAGCCTTCGACCACGACCACGACTACTGACGCGCCCGACACCACGCCAAAGCCGCCCACGGAGCCCTCGTCCACGCCGCCGGCCGCCGCACCTGTCACCGCGCCAACTCCGACCGAGCCTCAGGTGACGCCGGTGGTGGCTGCGGCCGTGGCCACGCCGACCACCACGACCACGGAGCCGGCCAAGCCCGCTGCCGCTGTCACCTCGCTGCCCTTCACGGGCGTCAATCTGGAGCCGTTCGCCATCCTGGGCGTTCTGTTCGTGGCCCTGGGTCTGGGCCTCCTGGTCCGGCGCCGCAAGCCAACCACCTGAGCGGTCCGGTTACCGGCTCCTCGGCCGGGTCCGGGACCAAGTGGTGAAGCCCGTCCTCACCCCGGCGAGTCCCCTGTGGCCGGCTGGTGCCCGTGCTCGTCGACCAGCCACCGGCGGAGCACGGCCTTCTTGATCTTCCCCGAGGGGGTACGGGGGAACTCGCCGATGGGCCGCACCTGTTCCGGCCAATTCTGGCGGGCCAGTCCGGCTTGCCTCATCGAGTCCTTCACTGCCGCAAGGTCGGGCACCGCACAGTGCGGCTGCATCCGAAGGTAGGCACAGACCTGTTCGCCCAGGCGCTCGTCGGGGGCCGCCACCACCGCCGTCTCGGCTACGCCGTCCATGGTCAGCAGCACCTCCTCGACCGCCGCCGCGCTCACGTTCTCGCCACCCCGGATGATGACGTCCTTCTTCCGATCGGTGATCGACAGGTAGCCCTGGTCGTTCAGGATCCCGATGTCCTCGGTCCGGTACCAGCCGTCCGGGTCGAAGAGGGTGTCGGTCAGCACCGGGTCGGTGTAGCCCACGCAGCAGTCCGGTCCCCGTGACCAGATCTCTCCCGGACAGCCCGGCTGCACGGGCTGACCATCGTCGTCGACGATCCTGATCTCCACGCCAGGGAGTACATGACCGTCAGTGGCCAATCGGAACTCCACCGGCTCGTCGTGGCGCGAGCCGGTGATGGAAGGATGCTCGGTGGACCCGTACATCCGCACGATGGAGATCCCCTGGGCCGTGGCCCGCTCGGCGATGGCGGTGGGGATGGCCGAGCCGCCCAGTCCGACGTACGCCATCAACGTGAGGTGCTCTGGCGTCCGATCGGGATGATCCAACAGGCTGGTCAGGAAGTACGTGGCTCCCGATCCGCACGAGAGCTGGAACTCGGACATGATCCGGAGGATCCTCGTCGGGTCCCAGACGTCGATCAGGTTGACCGGCTCACCCTTGAGCACGGGGATGAGCAGCCCACCGAGCATGCCCATGGCATGGCCCACGGGCGCCCCCACCAGATTCGGTCGGCCCTGGCCGGAATCCATGGCTCCGAGTTGCCGCGCCTCCGCGCCGATGGTCCGGTGCGAGTGGATGACGCCCTTGGGGTCGGCCGTGGTCCCCGACGTGTAGGCGACGATGGCCGGAGTCGAGGGGTCGACATCGACCGGTCCGTCCAAGCACCCCGGTTCCTGCTCGAGCTCCTCGAACCGGATCAGACCGTCGGGAAGTGACCCGTCGGCCGCGCCGACCACGGCGACGGTGTGAAGGCGATCGCTCGATTGCCGGATGGGCTCCAATCCGGTCAGATAGTCGGTCTGGCCGAAGGATGAGGCGGTGACGAAGGTCTCCACCCCCGTTCGCCGGAGGATGTAGGCCACCTCCTTCGGTCCGTAGAAGTGGACGATGGGGACCACGACAGCCCCGAGGAAGGCGGTGGCGTAGAAGGTGACGGCGGCCTCCACCCAGTTCGGGAGCTGAAAGGCCACCGGGTCCCCGGGGCCCACCCCCCGCCTGCGCAGGGACTCGGCCAGGCCCAGGGCCCGGCGGCGGACCTCGGCGAACGACCCCTCCCACGGCCGGACGGCGGAGTGGAACCGGATGACCTGGTCGGGATGGTCGGCCAGCCCGCGGTCCAGATGGGCCCCGATGGTGAGGTCGTCCCAGTAGCCGGCCTCCTGCCACTGCCGCTCGAGTTCGGGTGGCACCGACCGGAGGGGCCAACGTCCCAGGCTGGGCCGTTCCATGGGCTAAGCCGACGGCAACTGGGTCGGCGTGGCCTCGTATACGTGGAACTCGGTGGCCAGGACGGTGACGGGACCGGGGGTCGGTCCCGACGCCCGCAGGCCGGCCAGATGGGCGGCCAGGTCGTCCAT
>Ga0207933_1002739_pt1 | contig 11052 bp, 12 predicted proteins | sample NGESurdeep092012_4_FD_184488 | JGI IMG/M metagenome (GOLD analysis project Ga0207933, IMG submission 184488) | Arctic peat soil microbial communities from Barrow, Alaska - NGEE Surface sample F53-3 deep-092012 (SPAdes) | ecosystem: Environmental > Terrestrial > Soil > Wetlands > Peat ...
CTTGTGAGAACCATCAGAACCAATTGAAAGAAATTGTATCTGATTCCTATCCAAAACCGAAAACTGAAACCGGGAAACTTTATTTACCGGGAAAGTCCCAGGAAAACTGCCCCAAAGCAGTAAAAAACTTACTCCCGCCTTCGAAAGATCGCGGGAGTTTTTTATTTTGGTCGTACCCTTGTAGTTTTGAATCATGATCTTGACCCAGGAAATCTCCACTCACAAAGAATATAAGAGAATCGTGTCATTGGTTCCTTCGCAGACAGAATTGCTTTTCTACCTGGGGCTGGGCGATAAAGTGGTTGGAATTACCAAATTTTGTATTCATCCCGACGAATGGTATAGGAATAAAACAAGAATCGGCGTAACGAAGCAAATTCATTTGGAAACGATCAATCAACTTTCGCCCGACCTGATCATTGCAAACAAAGAGGAAAATGTAAAAGATCAGGTAGAGGTATTGGCTGAAAAATATGACGTATGGGTAACGGATGTAAATAACCTTTCTGATGCGATCATAATGATTGAAGACATTGGACGACTAACCAGTACCCGGGCTAAAGCCGCAGAATTAGCGCTTGAATTAACGAACAAATTTGAAAAAATAAAAGAAAAAATTAGTGCCAGAAAAAAAATCCCCACTACTTATTTTATTTGGAAAAGTCCTTATATGGTAGCAGGTGGCGATACTTTTATCAATAATATGATGAGTTATTGTGGTTTAGAAAACGTTTTTGCAGATCAAAGCCGTTATCCGGAAATCATGCTGGATGATTTATCAAACAAAGGAACTGAACTAATTTTACTTTCATCAGAGCCCTACCCTTTTAAAGAAAGACATATTGATGAAATCAAAAAGCACTTACCCGGAATAAAAATCATGTTGGCTGATGGTGAAATGTTTAGCTGGTACGGAAGCAGGCTATTAAAATCCGCTGAATATTTTAATTCATTTCTGAACATTTAGTATCTCAGTTTTTAGAGCAACCTTAATTTACAGTTACAGTCCATTTACGAATTTCATTTTATTCAACTATATTTGAGACTAGTTTTTTCCCAAACAAAAAAATTTAAATGGAAAGCTTTCTAACTGCTCCGGTTTTCTGGATCATCCTCGGATTTATTTTTTTCCTGTTGGAGTTTGCTTTGCCGGGACTAATTCTCTTCTTTTTTGCAGTGGGCGCATGGATTGTAGCGATACTTTGCCTTTTCATCGATCTTTCTATTAATCAGCAATTAATCATTTTTTTACTCAGTTCGGTCGCCAGTATTCTCCTGCTAAGAAAATGGTTTTCAAAAATATTATGGAAAAGAAAACATTCTACAGAACTTCTTGAAGATGAGTTTCTGGGCAAGACTGCGAAGGCTGACACTGCTATTTCACCGGGTGAAAATGGCAAAGTTGATTTCAAAGGAACTACCTGGCAAGCTGCGTCTGAAGACATCATTGAAAAAGGAGAGAATGTAATCATTACTGGAAACGATAGTATTTTATTACTCGTAAAATCAACCAAAAAAGTATGACAGCATCAACAATAATCCTGGTAGTTATCATCTTGTTTCTATTGGTAGCTTTTTTGTCCACTTTTAAAGTAGTACCGCAGCGCTCGGTTTACATTATTGAAAGATTGGGGAAATTCAACCGCGCACTTGAGGCCGGTTTTCATATCTTAATTCCTTTTGTTGATAAAGTAGCTTATAAACAAAATCTGAAAGAGCAGGCCCTGGATGTGGCTTCTCAAATATGCATCACCAAAGATAATATTGCTGTGGAAGTGGATGGGGTGATTTATCTACAGGTTATTGATCCACAAAAGGCCTCTTATGGAATTGATAATTACCGATTCGCTGTAATTCAGATTTCACAAACCACCATGCGAAGTGTAATAGGAAAAATGGAATTGGACAAAACGTTTGAAGAACGAGAGGCAGTAAATGCTACTATTGTAGAAGCAGTGGATAGAGCCAGCGGTCCATGGGGGATTAAAGTTTCTCGTTATGAAGTAAAGAATATTTCACCGCCACAAAGCATCAAAGACGCAATGGAAAAACAGATGCGGGCAGAGCGTGAAAAAAGAGCTTTGATAGCAGAATCAGAAGGCGATAAGCAAGCCAAAATAAATCGTGCGGAAGGTGAAAAGCAACAGACGATTGCCTTGTCTGAAGGTGAAAAACAAAAAAGAATTAACGAGGCCAGCGGAAAAGCATCAGAGATAGAAATGGTGGCAGTAGCGACGGCTAAAGGAATCAGGGAAATCGCTCAATCGATTAATGAGGAAGGAGGTTTAAACGCGGTGAATCTTAGAATTGCCGAGCAGTATCTCACAGAATTTGGTAAACTGGCCAAGACTAATAACACGATGATAGTACCCGCCGATCTTTCTGATATTGCCGGAATAATATCAAGTGTAACTTCCGTTATCAATAAAACGAAAACGGATTTGCCGGCTCTAAAGAAATAAAGTAATTAAAGAAAAATATTGGTAAATATGCCAACCAGAGGACTGTTATAATATTAACTTTTCATGTAGAAATAATTCACGTTACGGGTAAACTTCGTGACGAATACCTTCTATTTTAACTATCTAAAGCGTATAAATACATAAATAGAAAAGAATCTTTTTTGTTCGTTTACTGCTTTGTGAATCTCTGACTGAAATAAAAACAATTACTTTAGCATGGAAAATCCACACCTGATTTTAACCCTTCATTCCTGCCAAACTATTAATTAGCATTTATCGGAATTTTTCTATTTCTTAGCATTCCATTAAAAATCCGACGACTAAATCATTTTATCTTTGATATGCGTAACGCCAAAATATTTGTAACCAATGAAACGATTTTTTTTATCTTCCCTAAGCTTGGGTTTCTTTCTTTTTTTAAGCCTCAATTCGTTTTCGCCTGCTACTGATTCAAGCCTGGCGAATGATGTGTTTACAAAAACCAACCAATTCAGAAAGTCGCAAGGTTTAAACGGGCTAATAATGAAACAGGAATTGAACGCGATCGCCCAACAACATAGTGAAGACATGGCAAGCGGACGTGTAGCATTCGGCCACGATGGTTTTGGTGACAGGCAAAAAAAGGCTAGCGAGGAAATACAAGGGATGCATGCTTTTGCTGAAAATGTTGCTTATGGCGTTAATACAGCTAAAGAGGTTGTAACACTTTGGGAGAATTCGCCCGGACACCGGCGCAATATGCTTGGCAATTATAAGTACGTTGGCATTGGCACAGCAAAGGATTCCAAAGGACAGGTTTATTATACTCAAATTTTTGTTGGATAATGAAACAGGATTTTTAGCTGTCGAATATAAGTGAATAAAAATATCATTTATATCTTTGTTTACTACAGTTGAGATTTAGTCCGATCTAGTGCTAATTATTATCTCGTTATTTATAAGCTTAAAATTATCTATATTTCGATTAGAGATAATAAATATTTGTAATCATAAAAATATTTCAAAGATGTGGACTCCTATTACAGATTGCGGCAAGCAACTAACGATTCATTTGAGAGTAATGGAAAAAAATGACGCTGTTACCAAATTATACGAAATTGTTGAAGTAGAATTTGACCAGTTTAAGCTGAACCTGCTCGAAAAAAACAATTCACCTGTGACAGAAAAAGCCATTACTACCTTGAGTTGCTCTCAATTAAAAAAATATGCTTTTGAGGTGGAGAAAAAAGGTTAACTCTTGCAAATGAAGAATATGAGTAACGAGGTTTCTCTTGCCGGAGAAGTGTTTTAACTGCCGCTATTTTAACTTTCAGGCTTTTAATTTCCCTTCACCTTATAAATAAAATCTTCAAGTTTCTTTATTTGCGTAACTCGATTGGTTCCTTTTAAAGAATTAACTGTAGGAAGTTTGATATTGATATCATCTGACTTTTTCACTTCGCGCAATGCAGCATAAATATTGTTTGATTTAATAGCAAACACTACTCCGTCAGCATTCGTTTCCCTGCTGCTTATAATACCAATAACTTCCCCATCTTTATTTATAACCGGTCCGCCACTGTTACCCGGATTTACCGAAATACTTATCTGGTAAGAGGTAGTATCGCCGTAATATCCAGACTTTGCACTTAAATAACCTTCGCCATAAACCACTTCTTCACGTGGATATCCCAAAGTGAAAATTGGCTCGGCGAGTTCGGCCGAGGTTTTAGGAAAAGTATAGGGAAGGCCATTCACTTTCTTAAATGAAGAATCGATAATCTTTAAAATGGCCAGGTCTGTCGTATCATTGGTATAAATAGCCTTAGCATAATACTGATCACCTTTTATATTTTCAACAATCAGGTTTCTGGCTTTATCTACCACATGAGCGTTAGTAATAAGATATCCTTTACCATCTACCAGAAAGGCGGTGGCTCTAAAATTGGCTTCAAACTTAGGTCTTACCGTAGCATTGACACTAGCAGCATCATTTAATTTGTGTTCGATCTGGTTTAATTTATGCTCAAACTGGTTTAATTTATTATCTACCAACGGAGTAATTACTTCTACCTTTTTGTTTTCGGAATATTTAGAAATAACAGTAGCTGTGCTGAGTGATACCACGCCGGCAATAGCAGCAGCCACGGCAATCGTACGCCTGTATCGATTCCATAAATAGATCACCTTTGATTTTATTTTTTCAGGGCTGCCATTGATAGCTCCTTCATTTATCAATTTACTCTCTACCTGATCGAGATTATGTTTTAACGCATTAATCTCGCTCATTCTTTCCAATTCGCTGAGAAAAAATGAATGTTCAACCACTACCTGGTCGACTTCAGGATTATTTTTTTTGAGTTCTTCAAAAAAGACTTTCTCCTGTTCGGTCATTTCACCATTTCGGTATCTTTCTATCGCATCTAAAAGTAAATTCTCTTCCATCTCAATCGGTGTTTTTATATTGTGCAAAGAATATTTTTTTTAATCTCACGAGACACTTATACTTCTGTGTTTTCGCATTTTCAGCATTTGTATAATGAAATATTTGCGCTATCTCAGGCATCGATTTTTTTTCAATATAAAATGCCTGTAACAGGCTTTTACAGGGTTCGCCAACTTTTTGCAAAGCATTTTCCATCAATTTAAAATCCGCCTCCTTTTGCTCATGCAATTCCAATTCATCTTCGACAGGTACAATTTCATGAATCAATTCAACAGATGGATTGAAACGATTTTGCTTCTGTAATTTCTTCAACCAAAGTCTTCTACAAACCGAATACAAATATGTTTGTAAGCGACAACTCAAAACAAACGAATCTGATTTAGCCTTCTCAAAAAGGATAATCATCGCTTCCTGAAAAATATCACGAGCGTCATCCGCGTAACCATTATTTTTGATAATAAAAGCCTTTATGGTCGGATAATTATCGCGATAAATTGTTTCGATGACGTCAGTATCATTTGCAGCAAGCCCCGTTAACAAAACGTTTTCCTGTTCATTCGAATTTGCCTCAGTCATATTTAATACTTAGAAAATGGAAAAGTAACCCAAATTAATTTTGAAAAAAATTTTTTTAAGCGGGTTACCTTTTTTAAATGAGGGTATCAATGTGTATATTTTAAAATCTAAAAAAATAAAAACAATGAAAAAATTATTGCTTGTTTTCACAGTTGCAGCTTTCTTAACCGCTTGCGGTGGTAATTCTTCTTCAACTGAAGCAACAACTACTGACTCAACAACTACGACTACAGTAACTGCCCCTTCTGACTCTGCAGTGGCTCCTGCTGCTAAAGATACCAGCATGGCAAAAATGGCAGATAGCAGCGCAAATAAAATGAGCGCTGATACCACTAAGAAATAATAAGGTAGTTTTTACTGATATTATTAAACTTGCTGTCAAAAGATTTTATTTGACTTGCAATCTAGGAACCGTTCTAATTTAGAACGGTTTTTTTGTGACATTAATGCGGATATTTATTAAGAAATATTTTATAATTCCGAATCCAAATGAAAAAAAAATATTCTTTATTAAAAAATATGCGGAATTTATTTTTTGAATAAAATTCAACACTTACATTTGCGCCGGAGAGTTGGCAGAGCGGTCTAATGCGGCGGTCTTGAAAACCGTTGAGGGTTACACCTCCTGGGGTTCGAATCCCTAACTCTCCGCCGAATATTTTTTTTGTTGTTAAAAAGTTAAAAGAGCCTGCAAAATAATTTGCAGGCTCTTTTTCTTGGCCAAATCGTAATAGTAGTAAATCAACTTTTATTGATGAATTCCATTTTTCCACAAAAATTAATTGTCAATTATCTGGGTGTCAAAAACAGTTTCAAAATTTTTCCTAACCTTTTTCTTTACCTCGTGAAAATCTACTTTAAATCCCAATTCTTTTTCAATAGAAGTAACCTGTTTGTTCACTATACCACATGGAATAATATTATTGAAGTAACTCAAATCCGTGTTTACATTCAATGCAAAACCGTGCATGGTAATCCAACGGCTGCACCGAATACCCATAGCACAGATTTTTCGTTCTTTTCCAATAGTTCCGGGTTCTATCCATACGCCCGTTTCGCCCTGGCTCCGTTCGCCTTTTATTCCGTATTCTGCGATGGTAAGTATGATTACTTCTTCAAGGCTTCGCATGTATTTTCCGATATCTGTAAAAAATTTTTCAAGATCAAGAATCGGATAACCTACTATTTGCTGAAGTCCATGAAAAGTGATATCCCCTCCCCGATTTGTTCTAAAAAATTCAATTTCTTTGTCTTCCATTTCAGATTCATTCATCAATACATTTTCTATGTGCCCACTTTTGCCAAGCGTGTAAACTGGTGTGTGCTCGCAAAACAGTAAATAGTTAATAGTTGATAGAGAGAAAGGATCTGCGTAGTTGCCACTTACTGATGCCGGATTATCTATACCCGACAACTTTCGCGCCTCGCTTTTTATTTCCAGGTTTTTTTTTACCAATTCTTCCTGGTAGTCCCAGGCCTTTTTGTAATGAATAATTCCAAGGTCTTCAAAAATGATCCGTTGTTTTTCCAATGCAAAGATTTTAATTTGCAAAGATAGGTCGTGAAGGGTGAATGGTCAATCGTAAATGGTGAATCGCATCTGGTTTAGCGGGTTGTTCTTTTTAAATGATCAATCCCGTTAAACAAAAATCGATATAATTTGTTCTTTTACTGATGCTTTTTTAAAATTGAATAGAGATTAATTCTTTTGTTTAATTGATTGAACGTTGATTAGTATTAGCCCGTCGCTCATAAAATAACTTTATGCAAGAAGAAGAAATACAGGATGAAGGTGAAGAACTTTTTGAAAGAGAAACCATCATTTGTGCCAAAGGGCAGGAACCTTTGCGCATTGATAAATTCTTGATGGGGCGTGTAGAAGGTGCTACCAGGAATAAGATTCAACAGGCCATTGAGGCCGAAAGAGTTTTATTGAACGACAAACCCGTAAAATCAAATTACAAAGTACGCCCGCTTGATAAGATCGTGATTTACCAGGATTATCTCCCCGAAAATAATTCCATTATTCCTGAAGATATTCCTTTTGAGATCGTATATGAAGATGAGGATATCATGGTAGTAAATAAAAAACCCGGGATGGTAGTTCATCCCGGCAGTGGCAATCCCGGCGGCACTTTGGTCAATGCTGTTGCATGGCACCTAAAACAACAAAACCCGGATTTGAATGAAATTGAATTGTCCCGTTTTGGCCTTGTCCACCGAATTGACAAAAACACGTCTGGCCTTCTGGTGATGGCAAAGACACCAGTCGCAATGACGAAACTGGCGAAGCAATTTTTCGATCATACTGTCTATAGGCGTTATGTGGCTTTGGTCTGGGGCGATTTTGAAGAAAACGAGGGAACCGTTGTAGTAAATGTTGGACGCCACCAGCGATTTAGAAAATTATTTACTACGTACCCCGAAGGCGAATATGGCAAAGAGGCGATCACGCATTATAAAGTGCTGGAAAAATTCAATTATGTAAGCTTGATAGAATGCAGGCTGGAGACGGGACGCACGCATCAGATACGTGTTCACATGCAATCCATCGGGCACCCGCTTTTTAATGATGATACTTACGGAGGAGATAGAATTGTGAAAGGAACCGTATTTACAAAATACAAACAATTTGTGGAGAATTGTTTTCTACTTTGCCCGAGGCAGGCGCTGCATGCCCAACAATTGGGATTTATACATCCAACAACTAATGAAATGATAAAGTTTGAAAGCCCTTTGCCAGAAGACATGAACTCTGTTATAGAAAAATGGAGAAAATATGCGGGAGGTAGAAACATGGAATAAGAGATAAGAAATTAAAGTCGCCAGAGGTTTTTATTCTCCCTGAATTCTGGTTAGGTTTAAATGAATTATATCTGTGTTTATGAATCCGTTAGCAGAAATTCCATCCACGGTGATGTAAATTGCGAAAGGAAAATTTTGATATTACCTGGATTCCTTAATATTAAGTGATTAAGTTGAATTTTTATATTTAACAGGCAAAATCTCTCAAAGAAATTTGAAAGAATTCGTAGTAAAAAATAAAACATCATGCAAAATTTTTTAAAAGAATTAAAGATTTCAGAGTTAAACAAGGGCGTTTCTACCGGCGTAAAATGGTTATCAGCTTCCGGAGATAAAATACAGTCCTTCTCCCCCGTTGACGGAAAATTAATTGCTTCCGTAAATTCTTGCGACAAGAGAAGTTTTGATTATGTAGTGGACACTGCTCACAAAGCTTTTTTAGAATGGAGAGCATGGCCCGCTCCGCGACGTGGAGAAATAATAAGACAAATAGGAAATGAACTCAGAAAAAATAAAGAAACGCTGGGCAAATTAGTAAGTTATGAAATGGGCAAAAGCCTGCAGGAAGGCATGGGCGAAGTGCAGGAAATGATAGATATCGCAGATTTGGCGCTGGGTCTTTCTCGCCAATTGTATGGACTTACCATGCACAGCGAGAGACCCGGACATAGAATGTATGAACAATATCATCCACTTGGCATTGTCGGCATCATATCCGCTTTTAATTTTCCTGTTGCTGTTTGGAGCTGGAACAGCTTGATAGCAATGGTCTGCGGAGATGTGTGCATCTGGAAACCTTCTGAAAAAACACCACTCTGCGGAATAGCGTGCCAACAAATTATTTCGAAAGTTTTTAAAGAAAATAAAGTGCCGGAAGGAGTCTGTAATTTGATAACAGGCGGCAGAGAAATTGGCGAATGGATTTGTAACGAACCAAAGATAGCGCTGGTATCCGCTACCGGTTCTACAAGAATGGGGAAAGCTGTAAGCGCCGCGGTAGGTGGAAGGCTCGGCAAAAGTTTGTTGGAACTCGGAGGAAATAATGCTATTATTATTTCCAAAGAAGCGGATTTAAACATCTCACTCATCGGAAGTTTATTTGGCGCAGTTGGTACCGCGGGTCAACGTTGCACGACTACCCGCAGGCTCATCATCCATGAAGATATTTATGACGCTTTTAAAAAGAAATTGACAAATGCCTATAAGCAATTAAAAATAGGTGATCCTTTAAAAGAAGATAATCACGTAGGCCCGCTGATTGACCAGGATGCGGTGAAGGCATATCTTAATACCATTGATCAGATAAAAAAACAAGGAGGGAAAATGGCCATCTCCGGGGAAGTACTTGCGGGCAAAGGTTTTGAAAGCGGATGTTATGTAAAACCCTGTATCGCAGAAGTAACGAACGATATGGAAATTGTGCAACACGAAACTTTTGCACCGATTCTTTACCTAATGAAATATAAGGATATCAAAGAAGCCATTGATCTTCAAAATAACGTACCGCAGGGACTGTCAAGTTCAATCTTTACGTTAAACCTTCGCGAAGCGGAGGCTTTCCTTTCTTTTGCAGGCAGTGATTGTGGAATAGCCAACGTGAATATTGGTACATCAGGTGCTGAGATAGGTGGCGCTTTTGGCGGCGAGAAAGAAACCGGAGGCGGCAGGGAAAGTGGCAGCGATGCGTGGAAGATTTATATGCGAAGGCAAACCAATACCATCAACTATTCCGATGACCTGCCGCTGGCTCAGGGTATAAAATTTACTGTATAACCTTCTTCTGTTAAATAAAGATTTCATTTGTTGTAAATATTTTATAATTATTGCAAATGGCTTCTCCTGCTTAAAATAAATCGCAATATTTGCAGGCTAAAAATAAATAACGTAAAATGATGCAAAAAAATAAACAGTTCCTGTGGGGAATCTTGTTTCTGGCTGTAACCCCTTTTTATACATTTGCTCAAACAGATTCAACTGGTACCAATGATCCTGCAACGGTGAAGGTAGCACCCAATGATTGGCATGAGTTAGACAGGGCTACCACGGGTTATTACGGTATTAGCCTGGATAAGGCTTATGACTTCTTAAAAGGAAAATCCAGTAAAACAATAGTGGTGGCGGTTATTGACAGCGGTGTTGATACTACACATGAAGATCTGAAAGGAATATTATGGCATAATCCGGGAGAAATTCCAGGCAATGGCATTGATGATGACCATAACGGATATGTGGACGATGTATACGGATGGAATTTTATTGGCGGCAAAGACGGTCGCGCCGTTCACCAGGATTCTTACGAAGCTGCGCGTGTCTATTGGAGTTTAAAAAGTAAGTACGATAGCACAGCGAATACTGACACAACCAAAATGGATGATGATCAGAAAATGGATTATGCTACTTATTTGCGAGCTAAGAACGATGTAACTAAAGGCGTGAACGAGGCCGAGCTTTTGCAAATGAAAAGGATTTTGCCGATGTTGGAAGAAGGTGATTCAGTTATCGGTAAGGATCTTGGAAAGTCTGAATTCACAGGCAAAGATCTTAAGGATTATAAGCCTACCAATCCACAGGCTAAAATGACGACTGCTATTTACCTGAATATTGCCCAATTGAATAACAATTATGACATAACCAACACAGATTTGTTGAGTGAGCTGAAAGGCGAGATCAGGAAGGGGGATGCTGCTGCAACACCTCCGGAAGATTTTAGAAATGAAATCGTAAAAGACAATCCAAATGATATTAATGACCGAAATTATGGCAATAACGATGTAATGTCAGGAG
>Ga0207933_1002740_pt1 | contig 11051 bp, 12 predicted proteins | sample NGESurdeep092012_4_FD_184488 | JGI IMG/M metagenome (GOLD analysis project Ga0207933, IMG submission 184488) | Arctic peat soil microbial communities from Barrow, Alaska - NGEE Surface sample F53-3 deep-092012 (SPAdes) | ecosystem: Environmental > Terrestrial > Soil > Wetlands > Peat ...
TGGCCGGGTCCGTCGAAGACGAAGACGTTCCACCCCCGTTCGGCGCCGGGGGCGCCCAGGTGGAAGTAGAGCTCCTCGGCGCTGGAGTCGAAGCCGCCCACGCCGATCAGCGTGGGGCGGGGGCCGGCGACGGCCCCCGCCGGGCGCACCAGGTACCCGGGGAGCGATCCCCCCTCGAAGGGAACGTCGAGCAGTTCCACCGGTGGGTCCACCAACCCGGCGGCCACGGCGAAGCAGGCCCGGCTCCGCGCCCCGGTCTCGTGGGACCGTACGCTCACGCCGTCGGCGTAGTACTCGGCGGTCCGGTAGTAGGTGGAGGCCCGGAGGTAGTGGTCGCGGCCGCTCACGCGGTGGCCTGCCTCGAGGCACGAGCGGCCACGGTCCTCGATGCGCCGGGCCAGCAGATCGAAGGCCTGGGCCCAGCTGGCCGGGCTCCCGTCGGCGATCTCGGCCGCCACCGACAGGCACTCGCCCACCGTGGACCCTCCGTAGTCGGCCACACCGAGGGCCCGGATCAGCTGGTAGTTGAACTCGTCGTCGCGGAAGCCCTCCACCCGGATGGCGCTGCGGACGACGTCGGAGTCTTCGAAGGACACGACGCTCATCTCGTTTCAGGCCCAGGCCGCCGGACGGGGGGTCCGGCGTGGACCGCTGGTCATTGTGCCCGATGGGGGGCCTACCCTGTGACATGCGCGTGGCCGCCCTCCAGACGACGGCCGGCCCGGACCGCCAGGCCAACCTGGACTCGGCCCGGGACCAGGTAGACGAGGCGGTGGGGTCCGGGGCCCGGTTGGTGCTCCTCCCCGAGTACTTCTCGGTGGCGGGCAGCCCGGCCTTCCTCCGCCGGCACGCCGAGTCCCTCGACGGCCCCACGGTGACGTGGGGATCATCGTTGGCCCGGCGTCACGGGATCCACCTCCTGGCCGGAAGCTTTCCCGAGCGGCCCGACGGCGGCGGGGCCGACGACCGCCTGTACAACACCAGCTGTCTGATTGGTCCCGACGGGTCGGTGGAGGCCGTCTACCGCAAGGTCCACCTGTTCGATGTGGCCCTCCCCGGGACCACCTTCTGCGAGTCGGCCACCATGGCCGCGGGGACCGAGCTGGTGGTGGCCCCGGTGGCCCCGGCGCCCTCCGAGGGGGATCCCGGCGTCGTGCTCGGACTGTCCATCTGCTACGACCTCCGGTTTCCCGAGCCGTATCGGATCATGACCCTGCAGGGGGCCACGGTGCTGGTCGTGCCGGCGGCCTTCACCGCCGCCACAGGGCCGGCCCACTGGGAGCTGCTGCTCCGGGCTCGGGCCGTGGAGAACGAGGTCTATGTCATCGGCTGCGGCCAGGTCGGGGTGCTTCCGCCGGGGATGCCCCCGTGTCACGGTCACACCATGGTGGTGGACCCGTGGGGCACGGTGGTAGCCGAACGGACCGGCACCGGGCCGGGGATCGTCCTGGCCGATGTGGCGATGTCCCAGGTGGCCAGGGTGCGGACCGAGCTTCCGGTGCTGGCACATCGCCGTCCCGAGGCGTACCGTTGGCCGGATGACCAAACCAGGGGCACCGTTGGCACCACGGGGTGAGGGGTCGTCCCCGGGCGCGGCGCCGGCCACCTCAACCCCACCGTTCGAAGTGGGGGTGTACGACACCGGTGGGGTGCAGCTCTACTACGAGATCCACGGGCACGGCCCCCGGGTGCTGGTGTTCATGCACGGGATCCTCATGGACTCCAACATGAACCGGCGCCTGGCCGTCGACCTGGCCGGCCGGGGCTACCGGGTCGTACTGCTCGACCTGCCCGGCCACGGACTGTCGGAGAAGCCGAAGCGGGCCTCCTACCACCGCATGGACACCTACGCCGAGCACGTGGTGGCCCTCCTGGACCACCTGGGCGTGGACCGGGCGGTGGTGGGCGGCGTGTCCCTCGGGGGGAACGTCAGCCTGCTGGTGGCGGCCCTCGCCCCCGAGCGGGTGCAGGCCCTGGTCATCGAGATGCCGGTGCTGGAGTGGGCCGTGCCCGCCGCGGCCATCACCTTCATCCCCATGCTGCTGGCCGTGCACTTCGCCCGGCCGGTGGTCCGCCGGACCGCGTCGCTGTTCCGACGGCTGCCCCGGACGGGCAACGGTCCGGTCGACAGCATCATGAACACACTGTCCAACGACCCCACCGAGACGGCGGCCGTCCTGCACGGGATCCTGGCCGGCCCCATCGCTCCCACGGTGGACCAGCGGGCCGCCATGGACATCCCGGCCCTGGTCATCGGCCACCAGGTCGACCGCCTCCACCCGTTCCACGACGCCGAGCAGCTGGCCCGCCGCCTGCCGCAGGGTCAGCTGGTCCAGGCCAACTCCGTGCTCGAGATGCGGGTCCATCCCGAACGACTCACCGAGGCGATCGGAGCCTTCCTCGAGCTGGCGTGGGACGGCCCGACCGGCGTCGCCCGTCAGGTGGGCTGACCGCTACTCGTCGAGGTCGGGCCGGCGATTCCGCTTCCGCTCGGACAGCTGGCGCTTGGCCGTGAGTCGGCGCTCCTTGGCCCCACGGGACGGCCTCGTCGGTCGCCGGGCCTTCTCCACATGCAGGGCGGCGGCCATCCGCTGGCGGAAGCGTTCCACGGCCAGCTGGCGGTTGCGGATCTGGGACCGCTCGTCGTCCACCACCACCCGCAGCTCGGGGCCCAGGCGCTCCAACAGCCGGGCCCGTTGCCGGGGGCCGAGTGACGGCGAGCCGCTGATGTCGAAACGGAGCTCGACCCGGGTGTTGACCTTGTTGGCGTGCTGGCCCCCGGGACCACCGCTCGGACCGAACCGGACCTGGAGCTCCGAGAGCGGGACCACCAGCGACGGGCTGACCCGCACCCCCCCGTCGGGCCCGCCGGTCGGGCTCACCGGCCACCGGGCCGGGGGATCTCGTGGAGCAGGCACACCGGACGCACGTAGAGACGGTACGCCAGGCTGGTCCTACACTCGGCGAATGGTCGAGCCCGCCGCCTCCCCGCCCGCCGCTCCCGACGCCGCCTTCGCCGGCCAGGTGGTGTTGATCACCGGCTCGTCGTCCGGCATCGGGGCGGCCACGGCCCAGCGGTTCGCCGCCCTCGGGGCCACGGTGGTGATCAACTCGGTCTCCTCGGTGACGACCGGTGAGGCGCTGGCCGCCACACTGCCCGGCGCCACCTACGTGCAGGCCGACGTGTCCGACGAGGGGCAGGCCCGGGCCCTCATCGACGAGGTGGTCCGTCAGCACGGAGCACTCGACGTGCTGGTCAACAACGCCGGAACCACCGAGGTCATCCCCCACCACGACCTCGAGGCGGCCTCCCCCGACGTGTGGCGGCGCATCTTCGACGTCAACGTCATCGGCACCTGGCAGGTCACCGTGGCCGCCGTCGACCACCTCCGTGCCTCGGGCCGGGGTCAGATCGTCAACGTCTCCTCGTTGGCCGGTGAGCGGCCCACCGGGAGCTCGATCCCCTACGCCTGCTCCAAGGCCGCTCTGAGTCACATGACCCGGCTGCTGGCCAACACCCTGGCGCCGGCCGTCCGGGTCAACGCCGTGGCCCCGGGACTGGTGGACACCTCGTGGACGGCCGAATGGGACGTGGTCCGCGAGTTCGTCAACGCCCAGGCCCCCCTCCAGCGCACGGCGGCGCCCGGGGACGTGGCCGAGCTCATCGTGGGTCTGGCCCGCTCGGCCTACGTCACCGGCGAGGTGGTGCTGGTCGACGGGGGCCTGGCCCTCCGCTGACCGGACCGGGCGAACCGCCGCTCACAGCAGCGGACCGGTGCCGCCCCGGCCCCGGCTCAGGGGGGAGGCGGCCCACTCCTGGCCACCGATCCGGTGGATGAGGTGGGGCTCGTCGGGGAAGTGGGAGAGCACCCGCTCCTCCACCGGGTGAGGCCCAGTCGGTCGGCCACCGCCCGGGAGCGGAGGTTGTCGGGGAGGATCAGGCTGAACACCTCGGCGATCCCCATGACGTCGAAGGCGTAGGCCAGCGAAGCCGCTCCCGCCTCGGTGGCGTAGCCCCGGCCCCAGACGGCGGGGTGGAGGGCCCAGCCCACTTCGATGCCCGGCCAGTCGTCCTGGACCGGGTGGTGGAGCCCGGCGCGGCCCACGAACCGGCCGGTGGCCCGCTCCTCGAGGGCGAACTGGCCGGTACCCCGGAGCTCCCACTGGCCCCGCCACTGGGCCATGCCCAGCCAGGCGGTGGAGGGCGAGACCGTCCCGGTGATCTTGAGGGAGTCGCGTACCTCGGGCGTCCGGAGCAGCTCGGTGTAGGCGTCGAGATCCGACTCCGCGAAGGGCCGGAGGACCAGGCGCTCGGTCAACAGGGTGGGGCAGGCGGTCACGGTGCGTCATCCCCCGCGACCCGGCACCGGATGGTCACGACAGCGTGGTGTCGATGGTCAGGGAGCCGCGCAGGGTGCGGGACACCGGGGTTCGATCGGCGATCTCGGCCAGGCGGTGCCTCTGCTCGTCCGACAGGTCGCCAGACACGGTGATGGTGCGCTCGATGCGCTCCACCTTGGTGGCCCCGTCGCCGGTCCGCAGCAGACGGGCCCGCACCTTCACCTCACCCAGCGCCCACCCCTTCCGGTTGGCGTACATCCGCAGCGTGGCTGCCGTGCACTGCACCAGTCCGGCCAGCACCAGCTGATAGGGGTTGGGCCCTTCGTCGTCGCCGCCGACCTCGGGTCCCTCATCGGCCACCAGATGGTGTCGGCCGGCACGGACGTCGCCGCGGTAACCGGCCGAGCTGACCACCGAGACCATGGCGATGGGGTGCTCACCCTCGATGGGGGCCGCCTTCGACGTGCTCATCAACGACTTCGTAGCACCGAAATACCGATCGGCGTAACAGAGTCGTGAAAATCGCTGGGGAGCGCGTAAAGCATGGGGGAAAGGCCCTAGTCACGGGCCTGGACCCATGTGACAGTGGTCCCGTGACTGAGGCAAGCGGATACGGGCGGGGAGTGGAACCGAGATCGGCAAGCATCACGCTGCTCGCGGTGATCCTGCCCGTTGCCGTGGCCACCGCCCTCATCCCCGGTCGGGCCCACCTGGACGCCGCGGACAATGACCTGGTCTTGGTGGTGGCGATCGCGGCCGTGGCCAGCACCGGGCGACGGTTGGCCGCGGCGAGGGCGGCAGTCCCCTCAGCCCTGGCCTTCGACTCATCACCGAGCTGCTGCTCCTGGTCGTGGGGCTGGCCGTCGGCGAGCTGGCCGCCCGGGGCCGGGCCCACCGGGCCGACGCTGCCGAGCGGAAGGGCGAAATGGCCCTCCTGTACTCGATGACCGAGTTGGCGGCCTCCGGACACGACAGCCGGTTGGTCATCGAGACGGCATTGGCCGGACTCCAGAAACTCCTGGCCTTGAAGGACTGCCACTTCACCCGGCACGACCCCGGTCCGATGGCGGCCCGGATCACGCCGGACGGCGACCTCACTGTGGGCGACGAGTCGTGGAACACCGCCGATCTCGGCCTTCCGACCAAGCGGGTTGATCTGCCCGTGCGAGGTGGAGGGTGGCTGATGGGGCACTTCCTCCTCACTCCCACCCCCGGAAGGCCTGTCCTCCACCAGCAACTTGTCGTGGCTGAGGCCATCGCCGACCAGGTCGGCGCCTCGTTGGTGACAGACCGTCCGATCTCGCCAACTCCATCCTGAAAGGCGTGTCTGGCATGACCCACCCCGATCACCTACTGCGAGGTTCCCATGGTTGACGTCATCTACATCGCCACACTGATCGCGTTCTTCGGCCTGATGGTGGCATTCGTCCACTGGTGCGAACACATCATCGGCAAGGACGATGCTGCCGGCCTCCCCTTCGACGGTATCGATGAGGTCCCCGACGGCGAGGGAGTAACCGAGACAAGCGAGAAGGAAGAGGTGCCGGCATGAAGAACTACGACAATCTGGTCGGCCTGATCCTGTCGGTGCTAGTCACCGCCTATCTGATCTACGCGCTCATCGCGCCGGAGAAGCTCTAATGACCGAGAACGTCCTCGAGGTCGTCATCCTCCTTGTCCTGCTGGTCATCTCGACCCCTCTGCTCGGGAACTATATGGCCAAGGTGTTCCAGAACAAGAAGGCGCCCGGAGACCGGGTGTTGCTGCCGGTGGAGCGGGGCCTCTACCGGATCGTTGGCGTGAATCCCGAGGGCGAGCAGCGCTGGACGGTCTACGCCATCTCCCTGATGGCATTTTCGCTGGTGTCTGTGCTGGTCCTCTACGGGATGCAACGGCTCCAGGCCCACCTGCCGTTCAACCCGGACCATCTCTCCACGGTCTCGGCGCCCCTCTCCTTCAACACTGCCGTCAGCTTCCTCACCAACACCAACTGGCAGAACTTCGCCGGCGAGGACACGATGTCCCAGTTCACCCAGATGGCGGGGTTGGTGGTGGAGATGTTCACCTCGGCCGCCGCTGGCATCGCCGTAGCCGTGGCGCTCATCCGCGGCCTCACCCGGAGGCGGTCAAACACCCTGGGGAACTTCTGGGTCGATCTCACCAGGATCATCACCCGCGTCCTCTTCCCGATGGCGGTGATCGCGGCCATCATCCTGATCGCCCAGGGTGCGGAGCAGAACCTCCACGCCACCCACATGATCTCTACGGTCACGGGACAGGCTCAGGGGCTCCCGGGCGGTCCGGCGGCCTCGCAGGAGGCCATCAAGCAACTCGGGACCAACGGAGGCGGCTACTTCAATGCCAACGCCGGCCACCCCTTCGAAAACCCGACAGGATTCACCAACATTCTGTTGAACTGGCTGCTGCTCTGCATCCCGTTCGCGCTGGCCTGGACCTTCGGCAAGATGGCCAAGGACCGCAGGCAGGGCTTCGCCGTGCTCGGGGCCATGGGCGGGCTCTTCCTCATCGGGGCCCTGCTGGTGATGCCCTTCGAGGCCAACGGGAACCTCCACATCTCCCAGGCCAACGTCTCTCAGGCCATCACAGCCACCTCTCCTGGCGGCAACATGGAGGGCAAGGACATCCGCAACGGGCCCATCGTCTCGGCGCTCTTCAACTCCTCATCGACGAGCACCTCGACGGGGTCGGTCAACTCGGCCAACGACAGCTACACCCCGCTCGGTGGTGGTGTGATCCTCTTCAACATGATGCTCGGGGAGATCAGCCCGGGAGGGGTCGGCTCGGGCCTCTACGGCATGTTGATCCTGGCCATGCTGTCGGTGTTTATCGCCGGCCTCATGGTGGGGCGAACGCCCGAGTACCTGGGCAAGAAGATTCAGGCCACCGAGATGAAGCTGGTGGTGCTGTACCTGCTGATGGTGCCGTTCGTGATCTTGCTGTTCACGGCCATCTCGGTGGTCATGCACACATCACTGGCTTCGATCTACAACCCAGGTCCCCACGGGCTCACCGAGGTGACCTACGCCTTCACCTCGGCATCCAACAACAACGGCTCGGCCTTCGCGGGACTGGCCGGGAACACCGACTGGTACAACACCACGCTTGGCATCTGCATGCTGGTGGGCCGGTTCGCCCTCATGGTGCCCGTCCTGGCCATCGCCGGCTCGCTGGGTCGCAAACAACGGATCCCGGTGTCGGGGGGGACGCTGCCCACGGGCACCCCGCTGTTCGCCCTGTTGCTAGCCGGTATCGCCGTCATCGTGGTCGGCCTCACCTACTTCCCGGTGCTGGCTCTCGGCCCCATCGTCGAACATCTCGTCGGAAAGTTCTGAGAAGGAGTCCGTGATGAGCCCCTCATCCACCCTCGACATTCCTGAAGCCCCAGACCACGTCGCTGCACCGAGTCCACCCAGGAAGCGACCGGCCACCTTCAATTCGGCCATCGTCCGACAGGCTCTGATCGACTCGGTGATCAAGCTGAGCCCCCGGCACATGGCCCGCAACCCGGTCATGTTCGTGGTCGAACTGGGCAGCGTGCTCACCACCTTCTACCTCATCCGCGACTTCGGTTCGTCCTCGCACTCAGAGGACGTCTTTGCTCTCGGGGTGGTGATCTGGCTGTGGTTCACGGTCCTGTTCGCCAACTTTGCCGAGGCTGTGGCCGAAGGTCGCGGAAAGGCGCAAGCCGAGACGCTCCGGAAAACACGGGCCGAGACGGTGGCCTACGTCCAGCGGGGCGACCAGGTGGTCGAGGTGGCCTCGAGCCTGCTGCAACTCGGTGATCTGTGCGTGGTGACGCCGGGGCAGCTCATCCCCGGCGACGGCGAGATCGTCGACGGTATCGCCACGGTTGATGAGTCGGCGATCACCGGCGAGTCGGCACCGGTGATCCGCGAGTCGGGTGGCGACCGTTCCTCAGTGACCGGGGGCACCCGAGTGCTCTCCGACCGGATCGTGGTCCGGATCAGCTCCAAGCCGGGCGAGACGTTCCTCGACCGGATGATCGCACTGGTCGAGGGGGCGAGCCGCCAAAAGACCCCCAACGAGATCGCACTCGACATCCTCCTGGCCGGCCTGACGGTCATCTTCATGTTCACCGTGGTCTCCCTCCAGCCCTTCTCGATCTACTCAGGGGCGTCCCAGTCGATCATCGTGCTGGTCGCGCTCCTCGTCTGCCTCATCCCCACCACCATCGGAGCGCTCCTCTCCGCCATTGGTATCGCCGGCATGGACCGCCTGGTCCAACGCAACGTGTTGGCCATGTCCGGTCGGGCCGTCGAGGCTGCGGGGGACGTCTCCACGCTGCTCCTGGACAAGACCGGCACCATCACCTTCGGTAACCGGCAGGCCGATGTCTTCGTGCCCATGCCTGATGTCGAGCAGAACGAGTTGGCTGCAGCGGCCATGCTGTCCAGCCTGGCCGACGAGACCCCCGAGGGCCGATCCATCGTCGAGCTGGCCGAGTCGACCTACGGCCAGGAGGCCCACGACATGGCCGGTGCCGAGCTGGTGCCGTTCACCGCTCAGACCCGAATGAGTGGTCTCGACGTAGGCGGGCGGTCGATCCGAAAGGGTGCCGCCGACTCGGTCCGCCGCTGGGTCGAGGAGCAGGGTGGCGCGGCTCCGATTGAGTTGGCTCCGATCGTGGAGACCATCTCGAGGGGCGGTGGCACGCCTTTGGTGGTGGCCGAGGCCACTCGCATCCTCGGGGTCATCCACCTGAAGGACGTGGTGAAGCCAGGCATCGCCGAGAAGTTCGTCGAGATGCGCACGATGGGCATCCGCACCGTGATGATCACCGGTGACAACCCCTTGACCGCCGCGGCCATCGCTGCCGAGGCCGGAGTCGACGACTTCCTGGCCGAGGCCACTCCAGAGGACAAGATGGCCCTCATCAAGAAGGAGCAGTCGGGCGGCCATCTGGTCGCCATGACCGGGGACGGGACCAACGACGCACCGGCGCTGGCCCAGGCCGACGTGGGAGTGGCCATGAACAGCGGAACCCAGGCCGCCAAGGAGGCCGGCAACATGGTCGACCTCGACTCCAACCCGACCAAACTCATCGACATCGTGGAGATCGGCAAGCAGCTCCTGATCACCCGTGGGTCCCTCACCACCTTCTCCATCACCAACGACATTGCCAAGTTCTTCGCCATCATCCCGGCCATGTTCGTCGGCGTCTTCCCGGCCTTGCACTCCATCAACATCATGCGGTTGAGCTCGCCGCACTCGGCCATCCTGTCGGCGGTCATCTTCAACGCCCTCATCATCGTGGCCCTCATTCCCCTGGCCCTGCGGGGTGTCCGCTTCCGGGCGGTCGGAGCAGCCTCGGTACTCCGCCGGAATCTCCTCATCTACGGGCTGGGTGGCTTCATCATCCCCTTTATCAGTATCAAGCTCATCGACCTGATCATCACCGCGTTGGGAGTCAAATAATGCGTCGACAACTACTCACCGCCGTGGGCATGATCATCGTCATGACCCTGGTGCTGGGACTGGCCTACGGGCTGGCCCTCACCGGGATCGGCGAGGTGGCCTTCAGTCACCAGGCCAACGGCTCCATCATCGACAAGAACGGAAGGGCCGTGGGCTCCTCACTCATCGGGCAGTCATTCACGGATGCCGAGGGCAACCCCATCCCCAAGTACTTCCAGAGCCGGCCGTCGGACGCCGTCACCTCCTCGGCCACCGACAACATCACGGTGAGCGGCGCCTCGAATTACGGGCCGTCCAACCCGCTGCTCATCGGCTTCATCCCGGGGGTCGACACGGTGGACCTGGCGGGCAAGCAGTCGGCCCGGAACCCGTTCGCCACCCCGACCGACCCCTTTTGCGTGCCCATGTCCACGGGCGCCGGCGCCGCTCCTGTGGTCAATCCCGCCCCCGGTCAGAAGTACGCCAAGCACAGCGACGGCACCTACCAGTGCGACCCGGATACCGTTCCGCAGCGGGCCATCGCCTACCGGAAGGAGTTCGGCCTCCCCGCCAACAGCCAGGTTCCCGTGGACGCGGTGACCGCTTCGGGATCGGGCCTCGACCCCGACATCTCTGTGGCCAACGCCGATCTCCAGGCCCCCACCGTGGCCCGGACCCGGGGACTGACCCTGGCCACCGTGATGGGTCTGGTCCAAGCCAACACCACTGGGCGTAGCCTGGGCGTGCTCGGCGATCCCGGGGTCGACGTCCTGACGCTGAACCTGGCCCTGGACCAGATGGCGGGCAAGTAGGGGCAGGGCCGAACCGAGCAGGAGGCGAGGAGAGGTGGCACGAGGAAAGCTGCGGCTGTATCTCGGCGCTGCTCCCGGCGTGGGCAAGACCTACGCCATGCTCAACGAGGGATGGCGACGTAAGGAGCGAGGTACCGACGTCGTCATCGGTTGGGTCGAGGAGCACGGCCGTCCCCAGACCGAAGCCCAGATCCGAGACCTGGAGATCTTCCCCCGGCGTCAGGTCGGGTACCGGGGCCAGGTCTTCGAGGAGATGGACCTCGAGGGACTCCTCGCCCGTCATCCGGAACTGGCGCTGGTGGACGAACTGGCCCACTCCAACGTGCCGGGGTCGAAGCACGCCAAACGGTGGCAGGACGTCAACGACCTCCTGGACGCCGGGATCAACGTCATCTCCACGGTCAACCTGCAGCACCTGGAGTCCCTCAACGACGTGGTGGAACGGATCACCGGCGTGGCCCA
>Ga0207933_1002741_pt1 | contig 11044 bp, 7 predicted proteins | sample NGESurdeep092012_4_FD_184488 | JGI IMG/M metagenome (GOLD analysis project Ga0207933, IMG submission 184488) | Arctic peat soil microbial communities from Barrow, Alaska - NGEE Surface sample F53-3 deep-092012 (SPAdes) | ecosystem: Environmental > Terrestrial > Soil > Wetlands > Peat ...
CGCCCCGGCTGCACCCAATGCTGTGTGGGCGTCTTTGCCATCCACCAGCTCGATGCGATGCGCCTGCGGGCCGGAATGGACGATCTCTTCCGCACCGATCCCCAGCGCGCGGCCGCCGTCCGTGAGCGCTCGCGAAGCTCCGTTGAGCGGCTCGCCGCGGACTTCCCCGGCGATGCCGGGAGCGGCATCCTGGGCGAGACTCAAGAAGACGAGGCGCGCTTCGAGAACTTCGCAAATGACGAAGTATGCCCTGCTCTCGATCCAAGCAGCGGCCGCTGCGACCTCTATGCGGCGCGGCCGATCACCTGCCGGGCCTTCGGGCCGCCGGTGCGCTCGGAGGGAGGGTTAGGCGTCTGCGAACTCTGCTATCAGGGTGCGACGCCGGAGGAGGTCGCCGCCTGCGAGATGCCCGTCGATCCGGACGGCCTGGAGCCGAGCCTGATTGAGGAGGCGGAGCGGGCCTCCGGCAAACGCGGGCTCACACTGGTGGCATACGTATTAGCCGGGTAGCGAGAGCATCGCCCCCACCTGCCCCGCTCTCGTACAATCGAGCTTGAGAATTTGAGGAGTGCACGCTCATGCCATCGAATATTGCCCCATCCCTCACTGCTGCAGCCGGCGATGCCGCCCGCGAGACCGGCTTGGCTGTGATCTCCGCCGAACCGGCAGCCGACTTCAACGGCCATGCAACCGCGCTTTTTGAGCTAGCCCTGGCGCCAAACGCTGCTCCCGCTCAAAGGGTTCGTCTGGAGTTGAGCGATGGCATCGACTTCGACCGTCCCGGGCTCCACGCGGCATTGATCGAGCACCTTAGGGAGGAAGCCAAGCGCCTGCGCAATCCGCGGCCCGATGCCTATGTCACGCAGGCCGGCCTGCCGATTGCGATGAGCGAGTTTCGCTGGCCCTTCCACCGTTCCACCTCCGGAGCGGACAGCTACCTTGTTCACGGCACCCTTTTGCTGGCCGATGGAACCGCCTCCGGACTGCACGTCAAGGTCGCCGCAAGCATGACGGTGACCTTCGCGGAGACCATTCTGGCCCCCGAGCAGCCCTATTCGGAAACATTTATCTATAACGCAATTCGCAAGACGCTGGATCAGGGCCAGCTCGAATTGCTCAAGAGCGGCAACCGCCAGCCGGTCCCCGTCACCACGCGCTACTACAGCCGCTGGCAGAAGAAGTTCTTCTTCACCGAGACCGATGATGAGTCGCGGCGGCAATTTCTACTCGCCAAGGCATATTGGCTCTCCGGAGTTCTAGGCCAAGGCCAACCGGTCTGGATTGCCGACCCGCGTGACGCGCAATACCTCAATACCACTGCCGATGCATTTGTAGCGCTGGCCGCAGAGTTGGCTCAGACCGGGCTGCTGGCCCAGCCGGGAGATCCGGAATTCGCATCCGCGACGCCCGCCCTGATGGAGCACGGAGCCGAATACCAGCAGCGCATGCAGGAGGCGTTGGCCTTCACCAAGCCTACCTTCAATGAGGAGATGCGCGCCGGGCACACCAACATGTAGAGAGTCGATGCGGCGCGGGCTTCTCCGCCCGCGCTTTCCGCAGGTTTTTCTGAGGCTCGCGATAGACCGGCCTCAAACGGCTGTCGTTCTGCTATTCTTTTCGCTTACTTCACTCACAAGGACAATCCATGCCAAAGAGCGTGAATAAGGTCATTCTGCTAGGCAACGTCGGAAAGGACCCGGAGGTCAAGTTTCTTCCCAGCGGTTCGGCGGTGGCGAATTTTTCGCTGGCGACCTCGGAGCGATTTAAAGACAAAGGCGGGGAATGGCAGGACCGCACCGAATGGCACAACCTGACCGCCTACCAGCGGCTGGCGGAGATCATCCGCGACTACGTGAAGAAGGGCTCCAAGCTCTACGTGGAGGGTCGCATCCAGACCCGCTCGTGGGACGATCAGGCGTCCGGTCAGAAGAAATACCGCACGGAAATCATCGTCAACGAGATGGTTCTGCTATCCGGCCGGGGCGAGGGCGAGGCTGGGGGAAGCTATTCCCACTCGAACACCAGCAGCTTCGATCAGCGGCCATCGACGCCGGGAGAAGAGTTGGCGAGCACCGAGATCACCGACGAGGACATACCCTTTTGATGGGGCGCGGCGAGCCACTCTAAGGTCCATCGATGCGCAAGACCCTCTCAGTCGCTCTCATCACGCGGAATGAGGAAGGAAACCTGGAGCGGACCCTAGGCACGGTCGCCTGGGCCGATGAGATCGTCATTGTCGATTCCGGCTCCAACGACCGAACCGAGGAGATTGCCCGCAGCTTCCATGCGCGGTTCTTCGATGAACCATGGAAGGGTTTTGCCGCGCAGAAGAATTCCGCTTTGGAAAAATGCTCCTGCGACTGGGTGCTTTCACTCGACGCCGACGAGGCCCTGAGCGACGAGTTGGCCAAGGCGATATGGGAAGTCCTGCACGATGATTCCGCGGCGGACGGGTACGCCATTTCGCGGCGCAATCTTTTTCTGGGGCGATGGATCCGCCACGGCGGCTTCTATCCCGACCCCAAGCTCCGGCTCTTCCGCCGCGGCAGCGCCGAATTCGAGATTCGGCCGGTCCATGAAAAAGTTCACTTTATGGGCAAGGCAGGGCGCCTGAAGGGCGACCTGCTCCACTACGCCTATCCAACGATGAACACTTACATCGAGCACATGGACCGTTACAGTACGCTCGGGGGTGCGATGGCCGCCGGCAATGGCAAGGGCGGCGGCGGCCCGGCGCGGTTCGTCGCCCGCGTTCTGATCAACCCGCTGGCGACCTTCTGCTACAACTACATCTTTCGCCTGGGATTTCTCGACGGGCGCGAGGGGCTGCTACTGCACATGTATCACTCCGTGTATATCAGCTGGAAATATGCCAAGGCCTGGGAGCTGGCGCAGACGCGATAAAACGGGGAGCCGGCGAGACTCGCGCAAGCCTATGATAATGCAGTACTTGCATGATTTTGTAGGTATTTTCGTATGTTTTTATATAAACGAACATTTAAGCAGCGGCGGGGCAGAATGCCTTCCTATACGGAAACTTGTTCCCACGCTGCGGGGATCTGATTGCGCCTTTGGCCGGCGCGACGGTTCACAAGAACGGTGAAAATGCTCTAGCCTAGAAGGAACGAGCATCGCCTGAATGAGGACCATGGGGAAACCGAAAGAGGGACGAATCCGGGTCGCCATTGAAAAGCTGCAACCAGAGCTGAGTTGCGGGCGTTTCCCCATCAAGCGCATCGCGGGAGAGACGGTGGTGGTGGAGGCCGACGTCTTCGCCGACGGGCACGACGCGGTGCAAGCTCACCTGCTCTGGAAGCGCGAGGGGGCGGGAGCCTGGCAACGGGTCGCGATGGAGCCGCTGGGCAACGACCGCTGGCGTGCCGAGTTCCCCGTCGACCAGGTCGGCCGCTACCTCTATACCGTCTCGGGCGCAGTCGACCACTTCGCGAGCTGGCGCAATGATCTGAAGAAGCGGATCGCAGCCGGCCAGGAGATTTCCATCGATCTGCAGGCCGGCGCTCTTCTTTTAGAAGGCGCCGCCTCGTCCGCCTCCGGCCAAGACGCCGCGAAGTTGAAAGGCTGGGCAGCCGCTCTTCGCCGCGCTCCCGCCGTGGGAGAGAGCGGCGCGTTGACGCTGGCTTTTCAGGAGGAGATCGAAGAGACGCTGGAACGCTGTTCCGGCTTGGCTCCGGTTACGCTCTATGAACGGGAGCTTGGCGTGGCCGTTGATCGGGAACGCGCCGGTTTCTCCGCCTGGTACGAGCTCTTCCCGCGCTCCTGGGCGGCGGTTCCCGGACGGCATGGCACGCTACGCGATGTGGCGGCCCGGCTCGACTATGTTTCCGAGATGGGTTTCGACGTTCTTTATCTGCCCCCGATCCATCCCGTCGGCCGGAGCTTCCGCAAGGGCAAGAACAATACGATTCACGCGGCGGCAGGCGAGCCCGGAAGCCCCTGGGCCATCGGCTCCCGTGAGGGCGGCCACACGGCGATCCATCCTGAGTTGGGCACCTTTGCGGATTTTGAATACCTGGTGAACCGGGCTCGGAAACTGGGGCTGGAAGTGGCGCTTGACATCGCGTTCCAGTGCTCGCCCGACCACCCTTGGGTGACCGAGCATCCGGAGTCCTTCAAGCATCGCGCCGATGGAAGCATCCAATATGCCGAGAACCCGCCCAAGAAATATCAGGACATCTACCCGCTGGACTTTGAATCCTCCAACTGGCGGGGACTCTGGGATGAGCTGAAATCCGTCTTTAGTTTTTGGATTGAGAAGGGCGTCTCCATCTTCCGCGTGGACAATCCCCACACCAAAGCCTTCGCTTTTTGGGAGTGGGCGATCTCGGGGTTGAAGGCCGAGCACCCAGAGGTGATCTTTCTGGCTGAGGCCTTCACGCGGCCGCGAGTGATGGAGCGGCTGGCCAAGCTGGGCTTCTCGCAGTCTTACACTTACTTCACCTGGCGCAATACCAAGGAAGAGCTGACGGAGTATATGCGGGAGCTTACGCAGACTCAGCTTAAGGAGTATTTCCGGCCCAACTTCTGGCCCAACACGCCGGACATTCTCGCCGAGGCGCTGCAGCGCGGCGGCCTGCCCGCCTTCCGAAGCCGCCTAGTGCTCGCCGCGACTCTGACGGCGAATTACGGCATTTATGGCGGGGCCTTCGAACTGGGAGAGAACAGGCCGTTCGCGCCGGGAAGCGAAGAGTATCTGAACTCCGAGAAGTACGAGATCAAAAGCTGGGATTTGGATGCGCCGGGAAGCCTGCGCCCGCTTATCACCTCGTTGAACCGCGCGCGCCGTGAAAACCCGTCCCTGCAGAGCAATGGCACGCTGCACTTTCACTCCATCGGCAACGCCAACCTTCTCTGCTACTCCAAGCGCGCAATCGTGCCTGGAGAGGAGGACAACGTCATTCTGGCGGTGGTCAACCTCGACCCATTCGGGGTGCAATCCGGCTGGGTGGATTTGGATCTGGAGAAGCTTGGATTGGAAGCCGATGAGGCTTTTGAAGCGGACGATCTGCTCGCGAACCGCCGGTATGCGTGGCGGGGAGCGATAAATTATGTGGAATTGCGGCCGCAGGAGTTTTCCGCTCACCTCTTCCGCATACGAAAGAGCATCTCAAAAACCTGAGACTCACAGTTTTTTCCGAGGCCGCCGGCATCCGGATGCGGAGCGCCCGGACTCCTCATGGAAAACACGTAGTTGGAGGCGGGCTTGAAGCGAACGGGAAGCACAGCGGATCCGCTGTGGTACAAGGACGCAGTCATCTACGAGCTGCACGTCCGCGCCTTCATGGACAGCAACAACGACGGCATTGGAGACTTTCAGGGTCTGATCCAAAAGCTGGACTACCTGCAAGATCTGGGAGTTACGTGTCTGTGGTTGCTTCCTTTCTCCCCCTCGCCGCTGCGCGACGACGGCTACGATGTCTCCGACTATCTCGACGTTCATCCGAATTACGGGACTCTGCAAGATTTTCAGGAGTTTCTGGAGCAGGCGCACAACCGGGGTTTCCAAGTGATGATCGAGCTGGTCATCAACCACACTTCCGACCAGCATCCTTGGTTTCAGCGCGCGCGCGCGGCCGCGAAAGGAACGCCCGAACGGGACTTTTACGTTTGGAGCGACACGGACGAGAAGTACAGCGAAGCCCGCATCATCTTCACCGACACTGAAAAGTCAAACTGGACATGGGATCCGGTGGCGCAAGCGTACTACTGGCACCGCTTCTTCTTTCATCAGCCGGATCTGAACTATGACAATCCGCTGGTTTTGGAAGAGATCCTCAACGTGATGCGGTATTGGCTGGACATGGGCGTAGACGCGCTGCGCATTGACGCCATTCCCTATCTAGTGGAGCGGGATGGAACTTCATGCGAAAACCTGCCTGAAACCCATGCGGTCATCAGGCGCATTCGCCAGGAGATCGATAAGGACTATTTCGGCAGGATGCTGCTGGCGGAAGCCAACCAGTGGCCGATGGACGTGCGGCCCTACTTCGGGGATGGCGACGAAAGCCACATGGCCTTTCACTTTCCGCTGATGCCGCGCATTTACATGGCGCTGCGGCAGGAGGATCGGCTGCCCATTGTGGACATCATGGCCCAGACGCCGGAGATACCTCCCACATGCCAGTGGGGAATATTCCTGCGCAATCACGACGAACTGACGCTGGAGATGGTAACCGACTATGAGCGCGATTATATGTACCTGGCTTACAGCGCCGACCCGCGGATGCGGGTCAATATTGGAATCCGGCGGCGGCTCGCGCCCTTGCTGGACAACAACCGCCGCCGCATCGAGCTGCTGAACAGCATCCTCTTCTCCTTTCCCGGCACCCCTATCCTGTATTACGGCGATGAGATCGGGATGGGCGACAACATTTACCTTGGCGACCGCAACGGCGTGCGCACTCCCATGCAGTGGAGCGCCGACCGCAACGCCGGATTTTCGCGCGCAGTTCCGGCCAAGCTTTTCAGCCCGCCGGTGATGGACCCGGTATTCGGCTATGCAGCGGTGAATGTGGAGGCGGAGCAGAGCGACCCTTCTTCCCTGCTGAGCTGGATGCGCAACATGATCGCCCTGCGCAAACTCTTCCAAGTCTTCGGCCGGGGCACGCAAACGTTTCTGAATGCTTCCAATGGCAAGGTTCTGGCTTATGTGCGGGAACTGGATACCGCGCGCGTGCTCTGCGTGGCCAACCTGTCGCGTTTTGCTCAGCCGGTCGAGATGGATCTGAGTGCGTATGCCGGCATGGTTCCGGTGGAGATGCTGGGTTATGTCGAGTTCCCGCGCATCGGCAAACAACCCTATCCTCTTACGCTGGGGCCTTATGGGTTTCTCTGGCTGGAACTGCAGACGTCGCACGCCGCGGCCGAGACATCGGAGGAGAACCGGATACCGCTGATCGCGCTGGACGGGCGAGACGATTGGAGAAGCTTGCTGGAAGGAGGCGGACGCAAGGTTTTAGAAAAATCCGCGCTCATGCAGTATCTGCCCAAGCAGCGTTGGTTCGGCGGCAAATCGCGCGACATTGCCGCCCTGGAACTGGACGACTGGGCAATCTTCAACCAGGGAGCGAGCGCGCTGGTGGTCGTCGAGGTCATCTACACTGCGGGCGGGCCGGAGAGCTACCTGCTGCCGCTGACACTGGGCTTCGGCCCCGCCACCGACCAGTTGCGCGAATTGCATCCGGACGCAGTACTGGCGGAGGTGAGCGGTTTGGACGAGGAGGGCGTGGTCTACGACGCGACCTTCGACCCCAGCGCGGGAAGAGCGCTGCTGGATCTGATTTCGGAAGCCAATCAACTGGCCTCTCGCAAAGGAAGCATCCGCGGCGTGCCCAGCGACGTTCTGGGAGAACTGACGGAGGAACCAATGCCGCCGCCGCGGCCAGCCTCTTTGGAGCAGAGCAACAGCTCGCTGCTCTTTCCGGGCAAATTGCTCTTGAAGGTCTTCCGGCGCCAGCAGGCAGGATTGAACCCCGACATCGAGATTGGCCGCTACTTAACGGAGACCGCACATTTTCCCCACGTAGCTCCGTTTGGAGGCTCGATCGAATATCAGCGCGAGGCCCGGCCGCCGGCCACGCTGGCGATGCTGCAAGGCTTTGTCCCCAATGAGGGAGATGGTTGGCGCTGGACTCTTGAGGTTCTTGACCGCTACTACGAAGCCACGGCGCCCTTGACGATTCCGCCTGAGTTTTTGCCCGAGGCGCGGCCCAACCTGCTGCAGCTGAGCGAGACGCCGGAGACGAACTTTGCCGCCGAGCACGTGGGAGCCTACCTGCAGGATGCGGCGCTGCTGGGCGTGCGCACCGCGGAACTCCACATCGCGCTTTCGCTGAATGAGGGTGACCCCGCCTTCGCTCCAGAAGCCTTGACCGGGCAATCTCTGTGGCAGTTGCGCGACGATCTGGTGGAGCATGCCAACGGCGCATTCGCTACACTGAAGGAGAATCTTTCCCGCTTGCCGGATCCAACGGTAGAGCTTGCCGGCTTAGTTCTGAGCCGGCGGCGGGCGGCGCTGGATTGCCTCCGGCAACTGAACGAGAGCGATGCCGGCGCCACAAGGATGCGCATTCATGGGGATTATCATTTGGGACAGGTTCTGCGCGCCAAGGGTGACTTTGTAATTCTGGACTTTGAAGGCGAGCCGGCCCGCTCCCTGGAGCAACGCCGCAGCAAGCAATCGCCGCTCAAGGACGTGGCTGGAATGCTGCGATCCTTCAGCTATGCGGCCTTCTCCGCATTGATCCAATACACGACCCGCAGGCCAGAAGACTTCCAGAAGCTGGAGCCGTGGGCACGCCTGTGGGAACAGTCTGTCTCCGCAGTTTTTCTGCGCGCCTACCGGCAAGTCGTCAAGAATTCTTCCATCATGCCTACCGAGGGGCCGGAGCTGGATCGGCTGCTGAATGCTTACGTACTCGATAAGGTGTTGTACGAAATGGTGTATGAACTGAATAACCGGCCAAATTGGGTGCGGATCCCGTTGACGGGGATACTCGCGCTGCCGATATAACGAAGACACTGGCATGGCTAACCTGGAGCTCGGCGAGGACACGAAGAAGCGGACGGAGACGCCGGTTACCGCGGATCTGTTGATCGCGATTGTGACTCCCGTCAATGTAGAAGAGCTGCGCGCCGCCGCGGCGGAGACGATCCTGCGGATGTCTCCGCAAAACGTCGCGGAGGCCGATCCCTCCCTCTCCGGGCTGCGCGCCGCGGTGGCTTTCCCAGGAATCGACGGCGAAGACCCGGAGAGCTCCAATAACACCGTACATTTGGACCCAGCGGGAAGCGGCGTAGAAATTCACTTTGTTCCTCTGGCCATCTCGAACAGCCCCTCGGAGATTCCCTGGCTTGGGTCTTCGACCGCCTATCAGGCGGTCTTCTCCCTGGGGCGGGAGATGGGAGTAAGCGCATGCGCGGTGGTCGCCTCCGATCTGGCGGCTCTGAGGCCCGATGCCTTGCAGTCGCTCCTGGCTCCGGTGCGGGAGAGCCGCTGCGATCTGTGCATGCCGATCTATCCCATCGGCAAATTTGAGGGCTTGCTGAACTCCAGCATCCTGGCTCCGCTCCCGCGCGCACTCTACGGCAAGCGAGTAAGCTTTCCTCTGGCCCCGGACTTCGGGATCTCGTCTCGTCTGCTGCCGACGCTGGAGCAGCCGGCGCGGCAGATTGTCTCCCAGGGGAAGACGCTCTTCTGGCCGGCAACGGAAGCGGCGGTGCGCGGCCAGGGAATCTGCCAGACCCATCTCAATGTGCGGCACGTGCCGGGTGACGGCCTGGATCTCAGCACCGTAATCGCGCAGACGGTAGGCCCGCTCTTTGCCGAGATGGAAGGCCATGCGGCATTGTGGCAGCGAGTACGAGGATCACAGGCGGTAGAGGCTACCGGCTCACCGCTCCCATTGGCGGTTGAAGACTCCACCGTCGATGTGCGTCCGATGCTGGAGACCTTTGCCCTCGGGTTTCGAAATCTGCAAGAGATGTGGGCGCTGGTGCTGCCGCCGGTCACCCTGCTGGAGTTGAAGCGGCTCTCGCGAATGGGAGCCGACCAGTTCCGCATGCCCGACCAGCTTTGGGTACGGATCGTCTACGACTTTGCCCTGGCCTACCGGCTGCGCACGCTCAGCCGAACGCATTTGCTGGGCGCGCTCACGCCGCTCTATCTGGGATGGGCCGCCTCACACGTTTTGGAGGTGAGCAAAATGCGCGCGCGCGACGCGGAGCTACGCGTGGAGAGATTGGCTCGCGCCTATGAGGATGAAAAGCCCTATCTGCTGTCGCGCTGGCGCTGGCCGGACCGCTTTAATCCGTAGCACCGTGTAGGGCCATGCACAGGAGGAACGCTTATGTGGAACCAGGTATTGCTATCGCTGCAAGGATCGATGGATCGGGTAATGGACCGCATCGCCATGCTGCTTCCTGGGATAGTCGCCTTCGGGGTCGCGGTGCTGGTGTTTGTCCTAATAGCGTGGCTGCTGGCCGGGCTGACGCGCTTCATTCTGCGCGCGTTGCGATTCGATGAGCGGCTAGCGCGTGGCACCCGGACCATCGCCGAGTGGTCGCCGAGCTATACGCCTACCGTTCTGATCGCCCGAATCATCTTCTGGGCAACCGTCCTGCTGGGCTTCCTGGTAGGGCTGGAGGCGCTGGGAGCCTCCTCCGACAACTACGTCTCCACCCGCCTGCTCGGTTATCTGCCTCATGTGGTTGGAGCAGTCGTGCTGCTTGTGTTCGGCAACATCATCGCGCGATTCCTTTCTCGCAGCGTGCTGATCGGCGCCGTCAATATGAATTTGCAATACGCGCGGCTGTTGAGCCAGGGAGTGAAGTGGCTGGTGCTGGTGCTTACCGCGGCGATGGTTCTGGACCATCTCGCCATTGGCACAGCGATTGTGGACTTGGCCTTTGGCATCCTCTTCGGCGGCATTGTGCTGGCGATGGCCCTGGCGGTTGGTTTGGGCTCCCGCGACCTGGTAAGCCGCTCTTTGGATCGCGAGGCGGCCCGCCCCAATGTGGAGCCCATGCCGGAAGAAAAGCTGAGGCATTTCTAGAACCGGCTTATGGAGGGCTCATCCCCACTCCGGGCGGAGGACGGGTTTCAGGGGCTTCCGCGGGTGGAGAGGATCGGTTCCATCGTGTAATCGATGCGGTTCCCGCGACGGCTGGGGATGATACAAAGAACGGGGGACAGTCCATCGTCCGCCATCGACCGAAAAAGCGATCGATCAATCGATCAATCAATCATGAGTGAGTGCGATCTTGAGTGAGTGTGCGTGGCGCAAATGACGGATAGAGGATCGACCGGGCGCCCGGTGCGGGTGGCCATACTGGGTTTTGGCACGGTGGGCAGTTCACTCGCGCGCATCTTGTGGGAACGCGATCCACAGGATGTGGAGCTGTGCTGCGTCTTCAACCGCGGGATCAACCGCAAGCGCATGACGGACGCGCCTTCTTCCATACGCTGGACGGAAAGCTTCGCCGACGTTCTCGCCAGCCGGCCGGAGATTGTGATCGAAGTGGCGGG
>Ga0207933_1002742_pt1 | contig 11042 bp, 14 predicted proteins | sample NGESurdeep092012_4_FD_184488 | JGI IMG/M metagenome (GOLD analysis project Ga0207933, IMG submission 184488) | Arctic peat soil microbial communities from Barrow, Alaska - NGEE Surface sample F53-3 deep-092012 (SPAdes) | ecosystem: Environmental > Terrestrial > Soil > Wetlands > Peat ...
GAGTGTATGCCCGGCTTACTAATTGAAAACATCATCTTGAAAAGCCGTATGAATCGAGAGGTTCACGTACGGTTTTGTGAGGAGCAGGGGGTGAAAGTCCCCTTGCTTACTCGACTAGCAGCTGCCACTGTTTATGTTTAGAAATTTCAGATATTCAGAAATAGTCATTACATTTTCTTGTAATTGATTTATTTTTAAGATCTCAATCATTTCTTTGTCGGATGTAATAATCAACATTTTTCCTTCATTTATTGTACTTTTTGAGATCACATATGAGATTTGATAATCCCACAACCAATTCCATCTTTTTGCTCTTGAATTTTTAGAAAAAATATCGATATTATCTTGAATAACTTTGCATAAAATCCACTGAAAAAATCCAGAAGAAAGTGGTAACTGCGTTCGTAGAAAATACGCACGTTTCTGTAGTTCTGCTTCAGGTAGCTGTATTTCTAAATTTTTAGAAATAATTTTCAATGTTTGTAAAGATAAATGTTGAGCATACGAATCATCTTTAAAATAATCAAGAAGTTTTTTTCGTCTAGTCTTGGAATCTAAATTTGGATATATTTTTTCCATTCCAAAATTAGCAGCTGAAATTAAACCAGCCAAACTGGTTGCAAATCCCAATTCATGCTTTTGCAAATTATCTTTTACAAATTCATATACTTCTTTACTAATCTTTGGGCTTTTGTTTTCAAACGATTTAAACGATTCAATCAATTTTGAGAACTTCTGAGAGCTTTTATTATAACTAATTGGCAAGGCTCCAAACATCATTGCTGAAACCTGAAAAAAAGGAATTGCACAAACTCTAATTTCTTCTTTTTCTAAATCGTAGCAATGGTAACTTAAAAATTGTAAACTGTTTAAACAATTCTTGTAATTAATGCCACTTTCTCCTTCAACCAAATTTGCCATTAATTCCAAATTAACAGTGAAAGTAGAAATTGCCTCAATATTATTTCTTTTTTCCGCAATACTTATTTCTTCAAATAGACTAATTATTTCTGTTTCAGTTTTGTCTAAAACAACTTGCCTATAAGAATTTGTATCAAAAAAAACGGAAATCTTTTCACGCATCGTTGTCCTGGTTGCTGCTAACAATATTATACGAAACAAATCAGCTTTCCAAGAAAAACTCTACCATTGATTATCATCACTTTTCTATTGCGCTTTTTGTATTGTTGTTGCGCCAATACGAATTTTAACATTGTTAAATGGTTCTCATTTTCTTTAATCAGAACTCCTGCAAAATAAAAATTCCAATTATTTATTCATTTACTGCAGCCTGGGTTTCCTCTCTAATAGAACATTAACTACAGAAGAAAAAAAATAAATACTTCGCAAAGTTACTCGCTCCCTCTGTCGTCGCTCCATGCCTGGCTATTTACACAGCCCTTGCGCCACAGAACCCGCCTTAAACCGCCAGCCATTACGCGCCTCTGTCGGATCACTTCGGTAAACAGCTTCGTTCTTTATTTTTTTCATTTTTAAATTTTGTCAGTTATGTTTCAGCTTTCTGTTTCTCGTTCGTTCGTTCGTGCTTCTTATTTCCCTTTGTTCATTTTTCAGCTTCCCGTTTATTCCGTTTATCGCTTGGCTTGCGGTTGGCTTGTGTATGTTTATTCGGTTCATGGCCGCTTCGTTCATGTGTCCAGTGCCGGTGCGCTTGGTTGTTTTATTTATTATGTTGCAGGGCTCCCTTTTTAGGGGGCTTTTTTTGTATTTAAAACAGGCATGAAAAAATAAAAAAAGAGGATTATTTATTGCTTTACTGTTTCCAGGGAAAATTTAAGCAGGGAAAAAGGAAAAAGGTTAAGACAAAAAAAAGCTCCTGTAGAAACAGGAGCCGTACCAAAACTAACTGCTTATGAGTTAGCTACAAATATAAGGTGCAAAACCATAAGTTCGTTTACTGAACAGAATAAAAATCTTAAAAATTTATTCATTTACTGCACTTCGTTCCGCTTCGCTAAACGCTCATTTATTCCGCTTCGCTCCATTCATTTCGCGATGCTTCGCAGAACTTCCAAACGCTTCAAAGTTTTACAGGAAAAAATAAAAAAGTTAGATAATTGTTCGTTTATTATCCTTGGGAAAAATTAACTATAAAGCCATGCGTTTTTCTCTCTCTTGTTTCATTACGCTCCGCCGTCTCGTACCTCGACGACTTCGCTTCATTCCACTTCGCTCGTTCAAATCGCACCGCTTTTTAAAAACATTCACCAGGAGAATTCAGCCTCAAAGCAGCCCAATGAAGCAGCGATTTTTTTTGGTTGATATTTTATTTTTTTGCTGCTTCATACGGCTGCTTATCCTTCCGCACATAAAAGAGATTCACCACAGAAGATAAAAAACAAAATCTAAAGTTTCGTGTCCCTTACGAACCATTTCTTTAAATTCAATTCACGTTCGTGGATTTACTTCGCTTCGCTTCGTGGATCCACTCACTTTTATTTTAAACTTCTCCCCGGAAAATAAAAATCTTCATTATTTATTGCTTTACTGTAAATGAAAAGACTTTTGAAGAATCATAAAACTTTATAAAGGTTAAGATGGCAATGAATTGATGAATACCAATGATCATTCTTTCCGGTTGCAAGAAGGCAGAACCAAAAGTATCAAATGAAGTATTGGTAATGCTTACCAACGAATGCAGGGCAAGAATTTATTTATATAATTACGACACCGGAAGGCAATATTTATCGGATATGTTTGATTGCAGTTACGTTTCGATGTTAGCGATAAAAGTAGTGCCGGGAAAGTACAAAGTGAAAGCAGAAACTTACCAGGGAAAGACAGTTACCAAAACTTTTAAAAAAGGCGCATACGCACAAACGTTAGATATTGAGTTTTAGAAATTTTTAAAATGATACTGGGAATGAAAGATAATGATACAGCTTAGGCAGGTGGGATAATAGAGTTACGTCAGTATGAGCTGAAGCTGAAACATGCACTTTTTGATGATTGTTAACAGGTCTGCCCCGCTTGTGCAAAACTGCTTCCTATGTTGTACGTAGTTCATTTAAAATTATAATCCTTTGTCCATGTCAATTCTGGTTGAGGACCATTATTTGTAACTTTTAATTCATAAGTCTTAATATCACTCTCTGCCTCGCTTTTCTGCATTAATTTATGATAACATCTTGCTCGCATTTTAAAAACATAATAAAATGTGGGAACAAACTCGACAAAAAAAGATAATTTTTCAATGCAGAGATTTAAAGATTGAATTGCAGTTTCATTGTCACTTGAAATAAAGCCATCAAGTCCAGTGTTGTAATCACCCATTGCCCATTCTAAAATTTCTTGGTAAATCTTATCTCTGTTATCAACATCTCCCAGTTTGTCATAGCATCTTGCTAAATATGGGTATGCTTCGTAGGAATTTGGTCGCAGATTAATATATCCTAATAAAAGATCTTTTGCTAATTGGATATCATTTTTATTAAATCTTTTAATGGCAACCTGAAAACATAAATATGTTTTATCGTACCAATAATCTTCCTGATGTTTAGACTTGTCTTTCAGATTAATTAATAAACTCCTCACATATTGAAGTTCACCTAAATTGATGCGTTCATCAATTTCTTTTTGCTTGTCAGTCATATTTTATTGGGATTAGCATACACTTGATAGAATTACTTTAGTATACAATAGTAAATCTGGCTTTTAGTTCCTCCATTCCGTCATTCAACACAATTTCCAATTTATCAGCTTTGTTTGCTTCTACAATCTTTTGATATACTCTCTCTATTAATATTATAAGGTCTATAATAAAAATTGTCGTAGAAGTATTATCTGATTTGTCAGAAAACTCCCCATCCCAGTTTTTGTTAGGCAATTTTACAATTTCACTATCTCTCTCGATGCTAATCAGAAATTTCCTTGGAGGTTTTTCTTTGGGATTCCTTTCAGTTGCTAGTCCAAATTTATGTGTGAGTGAATTGCGTAAAGCCTTTATAGAATTTATTTTGTTTTCATCACTCAAAGAAGAAAAATACTTAAGTGAACAAAAAATTCCATTCGTCTTATTAATTCTTATTGAATTTTTAGGCTTAAAAATACTCCCAACTTGTTCTAAAAAAATCAAATAATTTATAAGTCCTGAAAATTGAAAAGAATGATATGTTTGATTCTCAAAATTCTCAATATTAAGTTCATTCCTTTCATATTCTCCTGAAGCCAAATCACAGCCAAAAAGTTTTCGTCCACCTCTTAAAAGCAATGCTATCGTTGAAAAACGAGTTGGAGTTTCAGTCATTGGTTGATTTAAGTCCAACAGCCTTGCTAAGAATTCTTGGTCAGTCATAATGGTTTTATAACGTTTGTCAATCTTGTGATATGTACTTTAAAAATTGCTTTCCTAAATCTGTTGTTCTTTCTGCTAAAAGTCCATTACCTGACATTGTTGTTCCAAGGTCACTCGTATTATGTAAGCCTGCTCTTTTTAAGTCAAACCATATCAAATTTAATAATTCTCCTTGTCCTTTTAATGTCGGAAATGCATCAATTACAACACTTGTCAAACTTGCAGCCATATAATTTGGAAGTGATTTATTATTGATTCTAAACCATTCCGTTGGATTGTCGAATAAATGCAAAACTTTAATGTGCCACGTTGTAAAGTTATCAATGAGATTTAAAAATATCTGACTTATTGTTAAGTTAGGTGCATCACCCAATGCAGTATTAATTATTGCATTTTTAAAAGCCGCAATTTTTTCTTTATCACTCGTTTTTAAAGCAAAGGTCGTTGCTTGAAGAACGGTGTCTATAAACTGTTGATTTTCTGTTAGGCTTGTAATATCGATTTTACTTTCTTCTTCAAGGTCTTTTAATTTTTGTCCAACTTCTGTCATCCACTCTTCTCTACGTTTTTCGATTGGAGGCGTAACAATTAGCCCAAGTAATTCTGATGCTGCTGCACCGACAATAGGTACTGAACCTAATACCGCTTTTGCTGTTGCATATGCAACGTCTTTGGAAGTTGTTTTATTTATGTCAGCCATAACTTTCGTTTATTGTGAAGTGTAACTATTACACTTGTTGCCTGCAGCTATATTACATTTTTGTTTCTTAATGAGATAATTAATTCTTTCAATTTTGCATAAGCTGAATTGGCTTTATCATCAAGCTGTTTAAGGTGACTTTCGTACAATTTCGGATTTTTATATTTTAATGAGTATGGAACAGATATAGTATGAAAATTATCTTCGAAATTCGATACCATATATATTGCCATAACATCTAAATAATCATTAAGTGCTTGTTTAAAATTAGAAAGTTTTTCACTTAAAAATTTATTACTAATATGATTTTGTAGCTTATTAGTTTCTGATATAAAGTTTTTGAAGTTTTCTACATAAGCATAGTCGAACCGTTCATTATGATTTGCGGACTTTAAAGGATATTCATTTTTATCAAGATTAAGTTTAATAATTAAAGCGCTAAAAATTTTTTTGTCATTATTTAAGTTTTGAGATTCTCGTTTTTGACTTGTATAATAAAGAAGAAATTCACCGACTATTATAATGTTTAAAATAATTGAAATAATTAGCCATGTAATAGTGAGGTTATTTTTAAGTATATCCCAAGTAATAGTGTTTGTAAATAGATTTATTACAATCGGAATAAAAATTAACGGTATGTACCACCTTTGATTTAAATGTCTCATGTTAGTTGCAGGTAAACACAATATTATACGAAACTTTTCAGCAATCCAAGAAAAATTATTCCATTTTCCCTTGCCGTGTCCTACTCCCGCCTCCTTGCTGTTGCAGGACACGGCTGCATAGAGTTAGAGTTCTTTTCATATCTTTTTTTGGTTAATTTTCATTGTAACCAAATTGTCTACTTTGCAAAATTTCTTTCCACCAATTTTCTCTCTCAATTATTATTTGGTCATCTGTTGTCGACTTGTAAATGTCTAATATTGAGTATCTGAAATTCACTTTAATGTGGTCAAACGGCAATACTTTTAGTCCAACGTTTCCACCATGTCCGGTCTTAACGTATGCTCTCCAACGTCCTAAAATCATATTCTCACCATAAGCTGAACCAACATACTTTTTTCCGTTAGAAATGTCGGTTAAAAGGTAAACACCTTTTTGATTTTGAAGAGCAGTCTTCCAAATGTCCTTCTCAATTACACGAACCATTTCGTCCCAGGAAATATTGACTTTATCATAGCCAGGGAAAATATCGTTGTCAAATGTGTCAGGTAAAATTTGTGCAACTTCACAATCATTTATTACTGATTCGGCATTCCGAATCATATTTTGTGATGTGTTTTTGAACTTAATAATTAAGCGGCCAAAGTACTTTTCGTATTCAGATAGTGTTTCGTATTCGTAACCAACACCATTTAGGATATTTAAGTCTTTGGTAATTTTTCCTATATGAAAAAGTAGCCAAAAGTTTTCCTTGCTTTTGATTCGTATAAAACCTAAAGTAATTTGTCCTTCTCTGTACGATTTGTTTTTATTGTAGTTCCAATATTGTCCTTCAAGTAATATTTTTACCTCATTATTCTTAAATATTTCTATCGGATTCCAATTATCAGCAAACATCAAATTGAATCTGACTTTCACATTTTTCAGATTGTCAAGTTTCAGAATGTCATTTAATTTAATGTGCTCCATATTATTATTTAAATTCTCTGTCAGTTTGATTCTTGTTTTTACTTTGGGCTGTTACCTTTTCTAGTCCTCGTTTTAAACGAAAACTAGTTGAGAAATATTGAAATAATAAGAATTGCTTTTTTCATCTTAAGGTTTTTAAAAACAATTCTTTAGAAGTACCAATATTCTTTCATCCGTTGGCTTCTCTAACTTTTCTCTGGGCACAAGATAGCAGTATGTCTTTCTTATTAAATCATTAAAATTTTTATACAAATTATCTGTGTGACCTTTAAAAGCCTGATCATTGTATAGGCTGGAAAGAGCTGGCCAAATAATTTTGGCGTGAAACATTAAATATGCTCGACAAAAAAGATCTTGCTTTCTGCTTGCATCAATGTCCATACTTGAAATTGTGTCAATGTGTGAATTAAAAGTATGCAATATGAAATTTAATGTATTAACAACGTTATTAGCAGGGTTTTTCTCAGAAGGAATCCATGCATACAAAGCTTCGGATCCCTTTTTATTGGCGAATCTTATGCCGCTGATATCTTTTATTATTTGATTATACTGCAAATCAATGAAATTAATATGCGAATCATTCTCTTGTATCTTCAGTTGGCTGTTCTGAGTAGTATAAGTTTGATAAAGTAAGTAAATTGTGACGGCAGATAATACTATTCCTAGAGTACCACCCAAATAATCTGCAAATGTTGCCCATTGCCCTTGGTTCTTCGAAAATGAAAAGGAACCAAACTTATAGAGGTATAAAAGAATTGGTATGGTACTGCTGATTACAACCATGACAATTAATATCCATTTGGTATTTTGCTTTTTCATCTTTTTGCGAATAGAAGGCATCCACGAAATTGCAGCTTACGTTAGGACTTGCTGCTGTGCTGGAAATTTATATTCGTCAGATCGAACGTCAGCCCCATTGAAAAACTATTGATGAAGATATGTACAAAATTTGATTATTAAAAGTCTGCCCTGGCTGCTGCGGAGAGCATTACAAAAGATGATGATTTACAGTTCAGCTAGCATAGCAAGCCGCTTTGTTTGCAGTATGAGTTAGAAGGGTAAGTCTTCTTCATCTATTGCAGGTTTAAATTTTTTGCCTAAATATGTTGTCAAAACCGCCGATAAACCTACCACTAATTCTGCTTCTTCATATGTCGGTTGGCCGCCTTCTCGTAAATGTCTGCCTTGCTCTGATGTAAAGCCCCATACTTTTGAAATTACTTCGTCAAGCGGTTTGGGTACTATGTTAGGATACTTTTTAATTAATTCACCAAGTGTCATTTTTGAATTTCCTGCGACGTGTCGTGCAACACATTCTAAGCAAGCTAATGAATGTTGTATTGCACCTGTTACATCAGGTTCAGGTCGTCTTGAAAGGTCAATTAGTGCTTCTTTGATTTCAGTTTTAGCTGTGTCAAGACTGGCTTTATCAAGTGTCGTAGCTGCTGCACTCAATTCTATTTCAAAATTTTCATCACCTCTAATTTCAATAATTCCGCTAGAGATTTTCCAACCAATGCCATTAAGAATAAAGAAGTCGTTTATTTCATTTTCAAAAGTTGTTTTGTCTTTTTCTTTAAGTGAATTATAAAGTCCTTCAATAATGTCATAAACATAAAACCACTCACATTCAGAAATCAAGTCCACAACTTCACCGTAAATATTTGGATAAGGAGTCCAATTATTTCTGTCTGGCACTTTGCGCAAAACACGACAAATAACTTGTCTTGAATGTGCAGGTCCGTAGCCAAGAGATTCAATAGTCTGAATGACATATTCTCGAAGTCCTTGAGGGGCATCCTGTCTAACTGTAATCTCTTTTTCTTGAGAATTAAGTCCGTGTCTTTTTGAAAATGATTGATTTAGCATAATAGTCAAACATATAACAGGTAACGTTGAGGTTTGAGGATTGGCTGGTATTTTATAATTTTCAGCCCGGAACCGAAGCCAAATTTAAAAACCAAAGCCGAAGGCAAATACAAAAAGCTAATATTTGTTCGTTTACTGGAACTATTTCTGATAGAGAACTACAGCCGATTATTATTCCTTCAGCCAGCCTATTGCCAAACCTCTTATGGGCTCGTTATTTAATTTACTTCTCGCTATCTTTAACTTTCTCTCCTTTATCTTCTGTTTTTCTCATTAAATAATGATAAACGTTCTCGTTACCTGTTGCAAAAGCATAGGCTTGAACGAAAGAGTAACCGTTTTGTGACATAAAATTAAGGGCGTCAATCATTGAATTAAATTCCATATTTTTCCCGTCCGCATCTTTAATTCTCACCTGTTTTGCACCACCAAAGGCTTTAACTTCTTGCCCAAAATCTATTGCAATATTGACTTTTGTACTAAAAAGTTTTGATGTTCCTACAATTTGAATATATTCTACATTTATGTCCTTAATTGGTATATCATTTACACTTTGTCCAAATCCCGTCATACTAGCACAAAGAAAAAGACTCAGAGCTATAGCGGTTGCTTTGATTGAATTAGGCTGTTTTTTTTGAGATTTTTTTGAAGTTAGTTGTTTCATTGAATTTTATTTTTAAATCCTACTTATATCGCTTTTCAGATCCGCAGGTTATTTTTCCCCGGCAGTGTCCTGCTTTGCCTTTTCAAGTCCTCGTTTAAAACGAGGACTAGTTGGTTAATTGTTTTTAGATTCCATTTTTTGCTTCTTCTTTAACTCCTTTTTTAACCTTCGCTCTCTAGCATAAATTTCATCCTTTGATTTTGTAGCCATAAATATTTCATCCTCAGATGCGCCTTGTTTTTTTGCTATTAATATAAGCAACCTAATAATATTGTGTGTAGCAGATTTAATAATGCCTTTCAATATGAGTGCCCATATTATTATTGCAAGGATAGACGTTAGTAAAATTTCAGCTGTACCCATAATTTGTATTTATATAGTTTAAGTTAGTTTGCTCCACTCCTTTTGGTAAACTTCAAACGTTATTTCACTCTTATCATATCGCTGTTGAAGTTTAATTTGCTCCGGGGTCGCTTTTATTTCAGGCTTAATGTCTTTGTAATTTGAATCTATATTTTTTTCAGTACGAGATTCTCTAATTCCATTTCTAACGGCTACCTTTACTACATAATAAAAAATCACCCAACTAATTATTGCGCCAATGACATAAAGGAAAATGGTTTGTGCCGTCATATATCGTTTTGGTTTGTCTAGTTTTAGTTTTGATAGTTAGTTAGGATTAAAGCTTAAATGTAGCAAAAAAATCAATTTTATCAACGTTTAACTTCGCTTCGTTCATTGGTCCACTCATTCAAAATTATTCCTAATCCCTGGTTCGTGGCTGCACGATTCATTTCTTAAACTTTACAAGGTCGCTTCAGACACAAGAAACACCGTTTATTATATTCCCAATTTTAAACTGTCGGATATCCAATTTTTTGGCGAAAATGCTAATCTGTAAGATGACATTTTTAAAAGTTGTCCAATTTTGCTTTTTCAGGCTTTCTGTATACAAGGAATATGGTTTTGCTAATTTGAACATCTCCAACTTTCATATCGCTGTATGTTAATTCGATGCTCAATTCAGGGAAAGACCATTTTGAAATGTATTTTGGCGTCTCTTCTTTGAAGATTGGCTTGCCGTACTTCTCGGTAAGACTTAACTCCAAGTATTGTATAGTCTCTCTAATATTTACCGGGTCTTCTTTCTTCACATTAACTTGTACCAATTTCTTTGTTTTTGCGTCAAACAAGAAAGACACGTTGAAGGTGTCGTAGCCAAGGTCGTAGTTATGGATTTCAAAAGGGCAGTACCATTCTTGGTTTGCTCCGTACTTACCAGGGGATGGCAAAATGGTTAATTGGCTTCCATATTTCTGTTTCACGGTCGCTTCCGTATTTCCCCAAGTCAAATCCCGCCACCCTTTGAAATTGCTGCTACTTTTTGATGTAGTTGAAGTTTTGCTCGGCGTTTTGGTGGTTTTTGTTTGACAATAACCGCAATGGGCAATGATGATAAAAGCAATTAGAAGTTTCAGTTGTTTCATCTTAAGATTTTTATTGAATGCTCGCTGTAATGCTCGTTGGACTGATGGAGATGTTTAGTTTCTTGCCTTCAGCGGTAACCGCGTCCAGAACAATCGTCTGAACTGGCGGTCTCATGTCCGGAAAGAGATAGTTTTCTATTGCTTCTTTCGGAGAAGCATTTTCCAAAATATCATTTACATCTCCGTTGACTAAATATGCTCTTACTGAAATCGTGTTTGGTATCATGGCTGTTAAGTTTAAGGTTGCCTGAAAAATGGTTTACAACGTTTGTATTTATGTAATTACACGCAACCTCATTTTCACTACCTACTTTCTTCGTTTTTTGTATTGCAGAGTTGCGTAAAGCCATCCAATAATTATCAAATTACCATTCC
>Ga0207933_1002743_pt1 | contig 11032 bp, 8 predicted proteins | sample NGESurdeep092012_4_FD_184488 | JGI IMG/M metagenome (GOLD analysis project Ga0207933, IMG submission 184488) | Arctic peat soil microbial communities from Barrow, Alaska - NGEE Surface sample F53-3 deep-092012 (SPAdes) | ecosystem: Environmental > Terrestrial > Soil > Wetlands > Peat ...
GTCGACGCCCGCTTGATGTTTGACCAGAGCCAAGACACGAGCGATACGGTCGGACGCCGGTTCGCTGTCGTTGATCCGAAGCTGCAGCATTGCGATCCGCAAGGGAGAACTCCTACAACCGCGCGAGCAGCGACGACGCCGGATCTTCGAGGAACATCGCAACGTCGCGCAGGAATCGCGAGCCTAGTTCGCCGTCGATGATGCGATGGTCGAACGACAGCGCGAGCGTGGTGACCGAGCGCGATTTGACCTTCCCGCGGTGCACCCACGGCTGGTCGCGAATCGCGCCGAACGCGAGGATCGCGGCCTCGCCGGGATTGATGATCGGCGTGCCGGTGTCGACCCCGAACACGCCGACGTTGGTGATGGTGAACGACCCGCGTTGCATGTCGCCGACCGACGTGCGACCTTCGCGTGCAGTCAACGCGAGCGCGTTGATCGCACGTGCGAGTTGCGGCAGTGACAGCGCTTCAGCGTTCTTGATGTTCGGCACCACAAGGCCGCGCGGTGTCGCAGCAGCGATGCCGAGGTTCACGTAGTGCTTCACCACGATCTCGCCGTTCGGCTCATCCCACGTTGAGTTGACCATCGGGTAGCGCTCGAGCCCGAGCAGGATCGCCTTCGCGACAAGTAGCAGTGGTGTCACTTTGACGTCAGCGAACTCCGGCAGTTCACGCAGCCGCGTGACCGCACGCATCGAACGGGTGACGTCGATCGTCGTGAACTCGGTGACGTGCGGAACGGTCTGAACACTGTTGACCATGGCCTGCGCCGTTGCCTTCCGCACGCCACGGATCGCGATCCGCTCCTCGCCACCCCGTGGCAGCGGCCGGGTCGGCGCCGCCTGTCGCGAACTGTCGGCTGCCGCCTCGACGTCCGATCTGGTGATCGTGCCATCAGGCCCTGTGCCGTGCAGCAACTGCACGTCGATACCGAGGTCGCGCGCGAGTTTACGGATGGGCGGCTTCGCCAACACGCTAACGACGTTGTCGTCGTCCGCTACTGCGACATCGGTTGAAGCCGTCGACGGCACTGCAACCGACGGCACTGCAACCGACGGCACAGCAACCGACGGCGCTGCGACCGATGGCGCTACCGAAGGCCAGTTCGGCGCCGGTCGTGAATCAGTTGCAACGGGAACTTGCCGTTGGCGGCGTCGCACTGGGGAGTCGGCGCGCGGACCGTAACCGACGAGGTTGGCGGTGCGGCCTGCACTCATCTCAGAGACCGCGGGGATCGAAGGCACCAGGTCGTCGATTGCCGGTGACTCGCCCCCGGCTACCGGAGCAGGCACCGCACCTGCCAAATGCACTGCAGCGGGCGCCACGTCGATGATGATGATCGGCGTCCCGACCTCGACAGTTGTCCCTTCGGGGATGAGCAACTCGCTGACAACGCCGGCGAATGGGCTCGGCAGTTCGACCAGCGCCTTCGCGGTTTCGATGTCGACGATGGTCTGGTTCTGCGTCACCATGTCGCCGACCTTGACGTGCCAATGCACGATCTCAGCTTCGGTCAGACCCTCGCCGACATCGGGGAGTCTGAACTGCTTGAGCGATGCCACATCCGCCTCCGTCAGTACGCGAGTGATCGGTCGACAGTGTCGAGGACGCGATCGAGATCGGGCAGGAAATGCTCCTCAAGGCGCGACGGCGGGTAGGGGATCGGGTAGCCACCGACCCGCAGCACCGGTGCCTGCATCTCGTAGAAGCAAAGTTCGGTGATGCGAGCTGCCAGCTCGGCGCCCATGCCCAAGAATTTCTGTGCTTCGTGAACGACGACGCAGCGCCCAGTGTGCCGCACGGAGTCGGTGATCGTCGGCCAGTCGACCGGCGATAGCGACCGGACGTCGACAACCTCGAGTTCGTGACCCTCGTCTGCCGCCACCTTCGCGGCGTCGAGGCAGGTCTTCACCATCGGCCCGTACGCGAGCAACGTCAGATGCCGACCCGGCCGAACGACGCGCGCGGCGTGCAGCGGCACAGCCTGCGCGAGCGGGGTGTCGACGTCGAACTCTGCCTTTTCCCAGTAACGCCGCTTCGGCTCGAAGAAGATGATCGGATCGTTGCTGATGACGGCCTGTTGAATCATCGTGTAGGCGTCAGCGGAGTTGGAACACGCGACGACCTTGAGACCCGCCACGTGGGCGAACAACGCCTCGGGGGATTCGCTGTGATGCTCGACAGCACCGATGCCGCCGCCGAACGGAATGCGGATGACCATCGGCATCGGCACGAGGCCTTGCGATCGGTAGTGCAGCTTCGCGAGTTGGCTGACGATCTGGTCGTAGGCGGGGAAGACGAAGCCGTCGAACTGGATCTCGCAGATGGGTCGGTAGCCGCGCATCGCCAACCCGATCGCGGTGCCGATGATGCCGGACTCCGCAAGCGGCGTATCCATGACACGGTCGTCGCCAAAGTCCTTCTGCAAACCGTCGGTCACCCGGAACACGCCGCCGAGCTTGCCGACGTCCTCGCCCATGATGATGACCTTGGGGTCTGATTCCAGGGCCTTACGCAGGCCCATGTTCAATGCTCGCGCAATCGCTACCGGCGCCATCAGTGACCCACCTCGGCCGACTCGTACCCCGCCATGTACTCGTCGAACGCCGCGCGCTCTTCGTCGACTAGCGGCGAACCTCCGGCGTATACCTGCTCGAAGATGAAGCTGGGCTTGGGCTCCGGCATCGTCAAGCACGCGGTCCTAACTCGGGCTGCGAGCTCGGCACCCTCGGCTTCGATCGACTCGTAGAAGGCAGCGTCCGCGAGCCCGTTGCGCGACAAGTAAGCCTTCACGCGCTCGATGGGATCACGCAGCTTCCAGTTCTCGAGCTCGCTCGCGAGGCGGTAGCGGGTCGGGTCGTCCGACGTCGTGTGCGCGCCCATGCGGTAGGTGAACGCCTCAACGAGAAACGGTCCCTGGCCCTCGCGTGCGTACTGCAGCGCCTTCCGCGTCACGGCAAGGCACGCAAGCACGTCGTTGCCGTCGACGCGGACGCCGGGGAATCCGAAGCCGTGCGCGCGCCGGAAGAGCGGGATGCGCGACTGGCGCTCTTCAGGGACCGAGATTGCCCACTGGTTGTTCTGCAGAAAGAACACCACGGGCGCGTTGTAGGACGCCGCAAAGATGAACGCCTCGTTGACGTCGCCCTCACTCGATGCGCCGTCGCCGAAGTAGGCGATGACGGCATCCTCTGAGCCGTCGCGCTGCATCCCCATCGCGTAGCCGGTGGCGTGCAGCGTCTGCGCGCCGATCACGATCGTGTAGAGCGCGAAGTTGTGTTCCTTCGGGTCCCAGCCGCCGAAGTTCACGCCGCGAAAGAGCTGCAGCAGGTTCTCCGGGCCGACGCCGCGGCACCAGGCAACGCCGTGTTCGCGGTAGGTCGGGAACGCCATGTCGCCGGGGAGCAGAGCCCGGCCGGATCCGATCTGAGCTGCCTCTTGGCCGAGCAGCGATGCCCAGATGCCCAGCTCGCCCTGCCGCTGCAACGCGGTCGCCTCGGTATCGAAGCGCCGTACGAGGGCGAGGTCGCGGTAGAGACTTCGCAGCTCGTCTTGCGAGATTTCCAACGGGTAGTCGGGATGCTCAAGCCGCTCTCCTTCAGGAGTCAGCAGCTGGACAAGGTCGCGTTCAGTCGTTAGTGCGCCGTGGTCGGCCGTCATGCCACTCCTCCTGCTCGCCAACGCGAGGATCACTCGTCGATGGGCGCCGGACCGGTCAGCCGGTAGGCATCATCGGACCGGGTACCTGGGCAATCGTTGCAGATCGAAGGCGAGTAATTGGCATCCGTGGAAGCCCTAGCTGTTGCGTGGAAGCCCTAGCAGTGAACGACCCTGCACTTTTAGCGGCCGGGGTGGTGCGGGCACGGGTGGATCGGCGGCGCGGGCTTCGGCGGCGGCGTGTGATGGGACGGCGGGCATGGCGGCTTCGGCGGGCACGGGGGCTTCGGGGGGTGCGGGGGCTTCGGCGTCGGCTTGGGCGGGCACGGCTTCGTCGGAGGCTTCGGCTTGGGTGGCGGGCAAGGCTTCGTCGGTGGCTTCGGCGTCGGCTTGACGACAACGGGCGGGACGACGACGGGCGGGACGACGACGGGTGGCACAACCACTGGCGGGACGACGACGGGCGGCACAACCACTGGCGGGACGACGACCGTCACCGGCGGCACCTTGACCGGCAGCGGCACAGAGATCGTGACGGTGACCGGCTTCGTCCGGGTCGGCGGCTGGTTCGACCCGGTGCTAGGCGAAGGAGTCAACGGGTTGCCGGCGACCGAGGTCGAAGGAGCCGGCGGCGTCGGCGTCACGACGGGGGCGGTCGGCGTGATGACCGTGGGCGGAGCGGGGCTGGCCGACGGGGTGGGCGTGCTGGTTGCCGAGTGCAGCTTCGGGACGATGATGAGCGGGCTACCGCCGCCTGCCTGGGGCGCGGAGCCAAAGTAGGAGCCAGCCACCGGCTGCCGCGATTGCGGGGGCACGACAGCGTGAGAACCCACGACGATCACGCTCACCGTCGCGGCCGTGGCGATACCGACCAAAGAAGCCGCCGCGACCAATGTCTTGGCTGAGGTTGCGGCCAGCGCTGAGGGCAGGTGCAATCCAGCGCCGAGTTTCACGGCAGTGGCACCTCCCTGGCAGGCCCTTCGGCGTGGGCCATAGCACGCGATGACTACTCTATACGGACGGTACTCGATAAGTCACTCAGCGTTGTAGTGTGGCCGAATGGCCTACCGATACGGCTTCGTATCGACACAAAACGGCCGAGCTCAAGTACCGTTGACGTGCCGGCAGCCTGTTGCACCAGATGAACCGCCCTGAGCTTAGGACAGGGCACCACGGCCGAGCCATCGCCCACGAGGAGGGCATCCCAATAGCTCGGATGGAGTCGCCCACCCTGTCCTATGGCGGTCTCTCCCGGGGTGTGTCCGAGCCGCGCGCCCTCGACCTCGCTCAGGCGACGGTCGGGCGCAGGTCCGCCGCGACCTTCAAGAAGATGTCGTTGGCCTCGGGCTCGCCGATCGTCACGCGCAGGCCCTCGCCTGCGAACGGGCGTACCACGACGCCGGCCTCGGCGCAGGCCGCGGCCGCACTGTCGGTCTGTTGGCCTGTAGCCAACCATACGAAATTCGCTTCGCTGTCCGGAATGTACCATCCGGCACCACGGAGTGCACTGATGACGCGCGTGCGCTCGCTCACGGTGGTGTCGACTCGTTCCAGCAGTTCCTTCTCGGCGACCGGCCGTAGCGAAGCGACGGCGGCCGCCTGGCCGATCGAGCTCACGGCGAAGGGGACACTGGTCATGCGGATCGCGTCGGCGACCTCCGGATGGGCGACGGCGTACCCGACGCGGAGCCCGGCCAGTCCGTAGGCCTTCGAGAACGTCCGCAGAACCGCGACGTTGGGCCGGTCGCGATACAGCGTGACTGCATCAGGAACGTCCGGGTCGCGGTTGAACTCTCGATATGCCTCGTCGAGGACGACCAGACAATCGCTTGGCACCGCGTCAAGGAACGCTTCCAACGGCGCCCGATGCACCGCCGTCCCGGTGGGATTGTTCGGATTGCAGACCAGCACGATCCGGGTGCGAGGCGTGATAGCTGCCGCCATCGCGTCGAGGTCGTGCACCGCCCCGCTGGTGAGCGGGACCGGAACCGCGGTCGCGCCTGCCACCTGGACGATGATCGGGTACGCCTCGAACGAGCGCCACGCGTAGACGACCTCGTCGCCCGGGCCGGCGAAGGCCTCGACGAGCTGAGTCGCGACCCCGACGGATCCGCAGCCAACGACGACGTGGTCGGCCGGGACGTCGAGCTTCTCCGCCAAAGCTTGAACCACAGCGGAGGCCGCGAGGTCGGGGTAGCGATTGGTGTGCTGGGCGGCGTCGGCGATTGCCTCGAGCACGCTGGGGAGCGGCGGGTACGGCGACTCGTTGGACGACAGCTTGAAGCTGCGCCGGTCGGCCGCTGACGGCCGACCGGCCTTGTAGACCGGGATCCCGGTGAGGTCGGCTCGGGGATGAGGCGATGGCTGGCTCACGGCCCAACCCTAGCCGCGGGTGTCCATCACTTTTGGCGCGCCCATCGGCGTCCCGCTACCCTGCTCCGGTACAGCAGGAGACCCGTCAGGGTCTCGGGAGGCTTCGCCTAGTCCGGTCTATGGCGCCGCACTGCTAATGCGGTTTGGGTCTTAAAGCCCATCCGGGGTTCAAATCCCCGAGCCTCCGCGCGGTAACTCAGGTGCTCAGCTGGCGGCGAAGTTGGTGCGGTGACCACTTTCGGGCTCGTCCATGGTGCGTACCACGGCGCCTGGTGCTGGGGGCCGACCGTCGCCGAGCTCGAGCGACGCGGCCATCGCGCACTCGCCGTCGACTTGCCGTGCGAAGACTCGACCGCCGGCGCCGCGGCATACGCCGCTGCTGCCGTTGAGGCGGTCGCTAGTGCCGGCGATGACCTCGTCGTGGTCGGGCATTCGCTGGGCGGTCTGACTATCCCGCTTGTCGCGCACGCACGGCCCGTCCAACGACTCGTGTACCTCTGCGCGATGCTGCCCCGTCTGGGCCGAACGCAGGACGACGTCATTGACGACGAGCCCGAGATGCTCTTGCCCAGCTCCGAAGGTAGGCCGTACACGGGCGACGACGGCGCGTCGCACTGGCGGCCAGAGGACGCTGCTCGTCGCTTCTTCTCGGACTGTTCGCCGGACGTCGCAACCTGGGCAGCCGAGCAGTTGCGTGGCCAGTTCTGGGCGATCACGCAGGAGGTCACGCCGTTGGTTGCGTGGCCCAATGTGCCGAGCTCTTATGTCCTGGGCGTCGCCGATCCGATCGTCAACCCGGAATGGTCACGCCGCGTCGTGCCAGAAGTCTTGGGTGTTCAGCCGGTCGAGATCGCGGCGGGTCACTCGCCGTTTCTGTCTGCACCAGTGGCACTCGTCGACGCCCTCGAGCTGTAAGTCGCGCCATCCGCCGACCCTGTACCCTTGCTCTTCGCGCGCTCGTGGCTCACTACGCTGGTGCGCACTCGCTGGCGCTCGTAGCTCAACGGATAGAGCACTTGACTACGGATCAAGAGGTTGGGGGTTCGAATCCCTCCGAGCGCACTTATCTGACCAGCGGATTTACCGAATCGGGTAGCCCCGCTGAGTCATTTCAGGGCGCGAGTGGGCGATCAGTCGTGCCCGCCTGACCAGCGCCAGCACATGTATCCCATACCGAGCCAGCTCGTTAGTATGGTTTATGCGTTATCCCATACCAACGATCATCGGGGGTACGGCTTATGAGAGGCCACCTCGAACCGGCCACCTGGCGTTACGACCCTGCCCTGTACGCCGCTCCTCGCTACCGCAAAGCATGCGCGTACGACGCGTTCGTTCCTGATCCGATCGCCAGCTTTGTCGGATCCTTGAGCAGTGACACCGCTGCGGTGGTATCCGAAGCTGAGGCGGCCATTCACGACCTAAATGCGAGGGCCCGACCGGCGCTCGCCCCTTTGGCGCGACTCCTGCTTCGAACCGAGTCGATCGCGTCGTCCAAGGTCGAGGGCATGCAGCTCAATGGTCGCGATCTGGCACGGGCGGAAGCCCGCATCGACACGGGCGGCAAGGTGGGACCGACCGCTCGGGAGATCTTGGCCAACATCGATGCGATGGAACTCGCAGTCGACGAGGCCAGTTCAACTGGCCACATTGTCATCGAGGACATCGTCGCTATCCACCGAGCTCTGATGGCAGGTGCCCCGAACTTTCAGATCGCAGGCAGGGTACGCACTACCCAAAACTGGATCGGCGGCAACAACTACAACCCGTGCGGCGCCAGCTTCGTCGGGCCGCCACCCGAGGAGGTGCCGCGCCTGCTGGCCGACCTTTGCGTGGCACTCACCGAGGACCAGTTACCCCCGCTAGTGCAAGCGGCCCTGATCCATGCGCAATTCGAAACCATCCACCCCTTTCTCGACGGCAACGGGCGGACCGGCCGCGCCCTGATCCACGTGGTTCTGCGGCGAAGAGGCTTGGCGCCGGCCTATGTGCCGCCGATTAGCGTCGTGCTGGCGGCCAACAAGTCCAGGTACATCGCCGGACTCACCCGTTTCCGCGACGACGACATCGATGGCTGGATCACCGACTTCGCCTCAGCCTCTGCGCAGGCCGCAGGTCTGGCCGCTTCCTACTTGAGCGCTGTACAGGACCTCCAGAGCCGTTGGCGTGAACAACTGCGGACCAATGTCGCTCCGCGGGCGGATTCCGCTGCGTGGCGCATCATCGACGTGCTGCCAGCCCACCCGGTGATCACATTGCCAGTCGCCGTGGTAGCCGTGGCGCGCACCAAGGCTGTGGTCAACCAGGCGCTCGCGCACCTTGAGCAAGCCGGCGTCCTCCTAAGATTGTCTCAAAGTGAGCGCAACCGCACCTGGGAAGCTGCAGGACTGCTGGATCTGCTGACAGGTCTGGAGGGCGGGGAGCCACTGACGGCGCGCGGGATCCCCTCGGCCTGAACGCCTTCGGGCCACTGGCCCGAGAATGCAAAACGGAAGGGAGTTGCAACTCCCTTCCACTCTTAACGTATAGCGCACCTGGGGTCTTGCGGCAAGACCCGGGTCATGCCGCAGAATCGCCGGCCGAGGCCTACAACCTCGGATCGGAGATGACGTGAACCGCTTATCTACGAGCGCTTTTGACCTTCCCGAGCACCTCAAAGCCAAGGCCGACCCGCGGCTGATAGCGGGCGACGGGCGGCACTTCGCCGCCATAGCGGAAAGCCTCGAACAATCGACTGCCGACCTGTCGGAGCGCCTCGACGCGGAGCGCAAAGCGCCCGGTGGCATCGGCCAGGAGGCGATGGATAGGGACATGCAGGTCCACCGGCTGACCGCTCGTCTGCGCACGCTGCGTCGCTTCGGTTTGGACCTCTGTCTCGGGCACATTGTCAGCGCAGACAGCGTCGAGCCGACCTACATCGGGCGACTCGGCCTTACCGACAGCTCAGGACGCCGACTGCTGCTTGACTGGCGTTCGCCCGCCGCTGAGCCGTTCTTCGGAGCGACGCATGCCAACCCGATGGGCCTGACGAGCCGTCGCAGATACCGGTGGACCCGCGGTCGGATCAGCGACTACTGGGACGAGGTGTTCACCGCGGACGGATTCGAGGGGCACGCCGCGGCGCTCGATGACCAGTCCGCTTTCATCGCCAGTCTGGGCAGCAGCCGGTCGCCGCAGATGCGAGACGTACTCGCCACCATCGCGGCCGACCAGGATGCCGTCATCCGCGCGGGATCGCACGGCGCGCTGGTCGTCGACGGCGGTCCGGGTACCGGGAAGACCGTCGTCGCTCTGCACCGAGCGGCCTACCTCCTGTACTCCGACCCGCACATCGGTCAGCATCGCGGCGGCGTGCTGTTCATCGGTCCGCACCAGCCCTACCTGGCCTACGTCGCCGACGCCCTGCCCAGCCTCGGAGAGGAAGGCGTGCAGACCTGCACCCTGCGGGAGCTCGTCGCCGAAGGTGCGACCGCGCGGATCGAAGGTGATCCGAAGGTGGCCGCCCTGAAGTCGTCCGCCGAACTGGTGCATGCCGTCGAGACGGCTGTCAGGTTCTACGAGGAGCCTCCTCGCAACGGGATGACGATCTCGACCGACTGGTCCGACCTCTGGCTCAGCGCCGACGACTGGGCCGAGGCGTTCGAAGCGCCAGACCCAGGGACGCCGCACAACGAGAGGCGTGAGCAGGTCTGGGAGGAGCTGCTCAGGATCCTGATGGACAAGCACGACGATGACGTGCCGGTCGACCAGCTCCGAAAGTCGCTCATGCAGGACGACGAGCTGCGCACCACCTTTAACGGAGCCTGGCCGTTGGTTGACGCGACCGACCTCGTCGCGGACCTGTGGTCGGTCCCTGCCTACCTGCGCAAATGCGCGCCGTGGCTGCGCCCCGACGAGGTCCAGGCCTTACAGCGCCGTGATGCCCAAGCGTGGACGGTCTCGGACTTGCCGCTTCTCGATGCGGCGCGGCAGCGACTCGGCGACCCGGAGACCTCGCGGCGGCAGCGCCGGCACGAAGCGAGCGTCGCCGCGCGGCGTGAGCAAATGGCGCAGGTCGTCGATGACCTGATTGCGGTTGCCGACGACGAGTACGGCACCGGTCTTGTGACGATGCTGCGTGGTGAAGACTTCGAGGACGCCTTGGTTGACGAGGCCGGCCTGCCCGCTGCAACTCCCGACCTGCTCGCCGGTCCGTTCGCGCACGTTGTGGTCGATGAAGCCCAGGAACTGACGGACGCCGAGTGGCAGATGTTGCTGCTCCGCTGCCCGTCGCGCAGCTTCACCGTCGTCGGCGACCGTGCGCAGGCCAGGCACGGGTTCACCGAATCGTGGCAGGAGCGACTCGAGCGGATCGGGCTCGGTCAGATCAATCTCGCCCGTTTGAGCATCAACTATCGGACGCCGGCAGTGGTGATGGCGGAGGCCGAGCCGGTCATCCGGGCCGTCCTCCGGGACGCCAACGTGCCGACGTCGATCCGCAGGACGGATGCACCCGTCGTCCATGGCCCTGTTTCGGATCTAGGCTTGGTCCTGGACACCTGGCTGGCTGAGAACGCCGAAGGGATCGCCTGCGTCATCGGCACTGGTGACACGCGTGACGACGCGGTTCGGGCTAGGTCGCGTGTCCGGTCATTGACGCCGGAGCTCTCGAAGGGTCTCGAGTTCGACCTTGTCGTCCTCGTCGACCCGGACACATTCGGCGAGGGCATCGAAGGGGCGGTCGACCGCTACGTCGCGATGACTCGAGCGACTCAGCAACTCGTGATTCTCACCAGCGCTTGACACCGCACCCCTTCGTCGCTGTCACGCTGCTCTACGTCTACGGCATGTGGTCCGGCCTGGTCTACCGTCGCCGGAGCTTGGTTGGCCTCGCTGCCTTCCTCGCCGCTCAGGTGAGCGTGCTCGTCGTCGGAGCGCTCATTGCGACCGCGACCCACGCGTGGCACGACATCGGCCACTTCTTCACTACCGTCGGCGCAGGCGGACTCACTGGGCTGCTGGCC
>Ga0207933_1002744_pt1 | contig 11031 bp, 10 predicted proteins | sample NGESurdeep092012_4_FD_184488 | JGI IMG/M metagenome (GOLD analysis project Ga0207933, IMG submission 184488) | Arctic peat soil microbial communities from Barrow, Alaska - NGEE Surface sample F53-3 deep-092012 (SPAdes) | ecosystem: Environmental > Terrestrial > Soil > Wetlands > Peat ...
GCGCCTGACTGCGACCGTGCTCGGTGAGTCCACCGTCTCCGCGTGGCCCACCCGCGAGGCCCTTCGCGTTAGCAACGGCTTCACCGTGGCGAATCATGAGTAGGCGCGTCCCCGTCGGCAGTGGTCCGCGCTGGCGAAACCCTTCGGGAGGGAACATCTCGGCGAGACTCACGCGAGTTCCCCCACGAAGGCTTCGAGCTGACGCAAGGTTCGACATTCGATGACTCGGTCGCAGTAGGGCGCGTACTGAGCGACGATGGAGTCGCCGCTGTTCCAGTAACTGGTGGGTTCTGGGTTCAACCAGTAGACGGCCTTCGCGCGGTAGTGCAGATCCGCGAGCACTTCCGCGTGCGCTTGGTGGTAGTTGTTGCGCGCGTCGCCGAGGATCAGCACCGTCGAGCGCTTGGTGAGGTCTTTCGCGAAGCGGTCGTGAAAGGTGACGAGCGCTCGACCGTAGTCCGAGTGCCCGTCGAAGGCGATGACGTCGGCCTCGGCGTTGATGCGCGCGACCGCGTGAGCGGGGTCTTCGACGCCCTCGAAGAGACGGGTCACCTCGTCGAGTCCGTCGACGAAGACGAAGCTGCGAACCTTGGAGAACTGCGAGCTGATGGCGTGGACCAGATGAAGGGTGAAACGCGCGAATGAGGCGACCGATCCGGACACGTCGGCGATCACGAAGATCTCGGGCTTCGCCGGGCGCGGTGGCTTGAAGCGAAGGTCGAGTGGCACGCCGCCCGTGGAGAGGCTGCGGCGAACCGTGTGACGTAGATCGACCGGTCCGCGACGGCGGCGGCGCCGCTTTCGTGCGAGACGCACCGCGAGTTTGCGGCTCAGCGGACGAAGCGCACGCTCGAGCTGCGCCATCTCTTCTCGATTGGCGTGCATGACGTCGAGGTCCTCGGGCAGCGGCCTGCGCACCGATTTGGCCAGCGCCTCCGATCCGCGGTCTTCGACGAGACGTTCGCGGATCTCACGCTCGATCTCCGATTTCAACCGTTCGATCCGGGACGTCACCTCGTCGTGGGCCAGGCGTTCGCCGAGGTGATCGGGGTGATCACCCAACGTCCCCGCGAGGAGACGCTGCTCGAGGGCTTCCAGCTCTAAGTTCCGAAGGGTGCGGTACAAGTAGTAGGTCCCTCCCACGGGTCGCCCCGGTTCCATGCCCGCGTAGCGCGACACGGCTTCCGCAGCACCGAAACGCATCGCGTCGGGGTCACCGTCGCGTAGTGCTCGAAAGAGCAGATCAGCGAGCTCTTGTGCGCTCATGCTCGTCGATCCCCCGCCCTCGCCGCGTGACTGTCCCGGTCCGGTCGCGCCCGCCGCGCCGTCGCCGTCTCGCTCACGCCCGTCGAGTTCGTCGCCGAGGAGGGCTTCGGCACTCTCCCGGGAACGAATCGAGAAGTACACGTCGAAGGCGGTGTTGAAGACTGGCAGGTGATCACCGTCCTTCACGAGCGTGGCGCCGAGTGTCGCTCGAAGGAGTGATCGGTCGCCGAGGTCGATTACCTCGACCGCTCGCGCGGCGTCCACGTGCTCACTCATCGACACCGGGATGCCGGCCGCGCGAAGTTCGCCAATGAAGTCGCCGAGGATGTTAAGCAACGGGCCTCGAACGACCGAGCAGCTCCTTGGTCGCGCGCTCGATGTCGGACTGGTACTTCAACAAGATGTGCAACGTCGCCGCCGCGTCCTCGTCGCCGATCTCGCTTCGACCGAGAACGACCAGCGTGCGCGCCCAGTCCAAGGTCTCAGAGACCGACGGCGCCTTCTTGAGGTCGATGCTTCGTAGAGAGCGAACGACCTGGGCGATCTGTTCCGCCAACGCGCTCGAGATACCCGGAACGCGCGAGAGGATGATGTCGCGCTCACGTTCCACGCTCGGGTAGCCCACGTAGAGGTACAGGCAACGTCGCTTCAACGCTTCGGAGAGCTCGCGGGTGTTGTTCGATGTCAAGAAGACCATCGGGATCTGCTTGGCCCGTATCGTCCCGAGTTCGGGAATGGAGACCTGGTACTCGGAGAGGATCTCCAACATCAACGCTTCGGTCTCGAGTTCGACTCGGTCGACCTCGTCGATGAGCAACACGACCGGGTCACTGGCGGAGATCGCTTCGAGCAACGGACGCGTCAACATGAACTCCTCGGCGAAGATGTCCTCTTCGAGGTGGTGCCACTCTTCGCTGCCCGCGCCCTCGGGGCGGCCGGCCTGGATGCGCAAGAGTTGCTTACGGTAGTTCCACTCGTACAGTGCCTTCGACTCGTCGAGACCTTCGTAGCACTGCAGGCGGATGAGACGAGCGCCGATCGAGTCCGCGACGGCCTTCGCGAGCGCGGTCTTGCCGGTGCCCGCGGGTCCTTCGACGAGGACGGGCTTGGCGAGACGGTCGGCCAGGTAGATCACCGAGGCGATCGCTTCGTCACTGAGGTAGTCGTTCTCCGCGAGGAGCTTCTTCACTTCGTCGGGCGACTCGAAGCGCACCGGGGGCACGCTCGCGAGGCCGAGTCGTTGGGCGAGCTCTTCTCTCGGGTCTAACGCACTCATCGAATCTGTCCCTCTCCTCGTACGACCCACTTCAGGCACGTCAGTTCGCGCAGTCCCATCGGACCTCGCGCGTGTAGTTTTTGCGTCGAGATACCGACCTCGCCGCCGAGTCCTAATTCGCCGCCGTCGATGAAACGCGTCGACGCGTTCACGAGCACCGCGGCGGCGTCGACGCGCCGGATCCACGCGTCGGCGTTCGCGGGGTCCTCGGTGAGGATGGCCTCACTGTGCCCCGTGCCGTACGTCGCGACGTGACCAATCGCTTCGTCGAGTCCCGACACCACTTTGACGGCCAAGATCAAGTCGAGGAACTCGCGGGCGAAATCGTCGTCGCTCGCCACCCTCGCGCTCGGTAGAAACGCCCTTGCACGCTCGTCAACGCGAAGTTCGACGTCGGGGATTGCGGCCGCGAGCGCGGGCAGGAACGTCGCCGCGACCGTTTCGTGCACGAGGACGGTCTCGGCGGCGTTGCACACGCCCGGTCGCGAGGTCTTCGCGTTCTTCACGATGGCGACCGCCTGATCGAGTTTCGCCGACTCGTCGACGAAGACGTGACAGTTGCCGTCACCGTCGAGCACGTAGGGAACGCGCGCGTGCTCGCGCATCGCCGCGATGAGGCTGGGGCCGCCTCGCGGGATGAGACAGTCCAGCACGTCCGTGAGCTGCATGAACGCCGTCACGGTCTCGTGCGACGGGTCCTCGACGAGTGACACGCCAGCGCCGGAGAGGCCCTCCTTCTCCAGGGCCTCGCGCCAGAGTTCGACGATGAAGGTGTTGGTCCGCTGAGCCGTCGACGACCCTCGTAAGAACGCCGCGTTGCCACTACGCACGCACAGCCCCGCCACGTCACTCGTGACGTTCGGGCGATTCTCGTACACGACGCCGATGACGCCGAGCGGGACGCGAAGTCGTTCAACGCGGAGTCCGTTGGGTCGGGTGCTCTGGTCTTGGACCTCGAAAAGGGGGTCGGGCGCGTCGGCGATCTCGCGAAGTGCGCTCGACATCGATAGGACGCGCTCGTGCGTCAACGTCAAGCGGTCACGTCCGGGACCGGATTCCTGGTACTCGCGTACCTCGAGGGCGTTCAGCGCGAGGAGTTCGTCGCTGACCTCTTCAAGTCGATCGGCGACGTGTCGAAGGACGCCTCGGCGTGACGCGTCCGACGCCTGGGCTAGCTCCGCAGCCGCGCGCTTCACCGCGGCGCCCTGGGTCGCTAAAGCTCTCGTCGTCATGGACCAAGCGTAATGGGCGTCATTGCGGGCGTCGTAAGAGCACGAGATCGTCGCGGTGCACGACGACGTCCTCACCGTCCTTGAAGGACTCCGCCGATACGCGCACGAGTCCCTTCGCGACTGTCTCGCCGTTAGGACCCTTCACGTCGACGGCGTCGCCTTCGACGAAGTACCCCACGTAGCCGGTCACCCCGACGCGCAAGAGACTGCGCCCGTGGTGTTCGAGAGCCTCCAGCGCCCCATCGTTGATAGTGAGCGATCCGTGACTCGCGACCGCGAAAGCGATCCAGGACTTGCGAGCTGACAGTCGTTCGGGTCGAGCGAAGAACGTCGTGCCGAAGCCGGGGTGTCCTTCGAGGGCCTGGCGCAGAGCATGGCGCGCGCGGGCGGGCGCGATGACGGTCGTGACGCCCGACCACGTGGCCATGTGCGCCGCCGCGAGTTTCGAGGCCATGCCACCACTGCCAACACCCGAGCGACTGGACCCCGCGGCTTCGATCAGGTCCGCGTCAAAGGCCTTCACCTCTTCGATCAGCGTGGCCGAGGCGTCGAGGCGCGGGTCGGCCGTGAGCAGACCGTCGGTGTCGGTCAAGAGCACCAGATGCGACGCGCCCACGAGATTCGCCACCAACGCCGCCAGGCGGTCGTTGTCGCCGAAGCGGATCTCCTCGTCGGCGACGGCGTCGTTCTCGTTCACGATCGCGACCACGTTCAGGGCCGCGAGCGCTTCGAGTGTGCCGCGCGCGTGTAGGTACTGGCCGCGATGGGAGAAGTCGAGCGGCGCGAGGAGGACTTGGCCGACCGCCGCGCCGTGCTCGGCGAAGGCGTTGCGCCACGCGTGCATCAACAACGGCTGACCCACCGCCGACACCGCCTGCAGGGTCACCGAGTCGCGAGGTCGCGGGCGCGCGTTGCCCACTTCGGACCACCCCGCGGTGATCGCGCCCGAGGTCACGACGACGACGGACCAACCTTCTTCGCGCATCGTCACGACGTCGGCCGCCACGTTCACCAGTACGTCGTAATCGACGTTGCCCTCGGCAGTCGTTACCGATGACGTACCGATTTTTACGACGACGCTACGACTCGTCATCACTCCCGTTCCCGTCAAGACGTCCGTGGCGCGCGAGGCGTTCGCGACGGGTCGCGCGGTGGTGCTCGCCGCGGTCGAGGCCCGTGCCGACTTCGTCTCGCCACCATTCAAAGGAGAGCGTGCCGATGCTGACGACGTCACCGTCCTTCACCCCCGCGCGCGTGAGCAGTCGGTCGACGCCGAGTTCGCGTAGGCGATGGACGATCTCCGCGAGGGCCTGATCGTCGGTGAGGTCTTGGAACCGCACTGCGCGTCGCGCGGCGCGACCGTGGACCGTCCAGGCGCTCGCACCATTTCGTTCTACGGTGATCTCGTCAGGGATCGGTCGGTGCACCACGACCTCGTGTTCAAGGGCCTCGGCTTCTTCGTTGCGCGCGACCGTCACGAGTCCCGCCAACGTCCCGACCAACTTGTCGAGTCCCTCGCCGGTCACGGCCGAGATGCTCGCAACGCCCTCGAGTTCGTAGGCCGCGACGTCACCCTTCGAGCCCTCGCCGGTCACGGCCGAGATGCTCGCAACGCCCTCGAGTTCGTAGACCGCGACGTCACCCTTCGAGCCCACGACTACGCGCGGGCGCGTCAAGAGATCGGCCTGGTAGTTGCCGAGTTCGCCCAACAACACCTCGAGTTGCTCTTCGGGTGGTCGCGGAGCCAACTCCGAGAGGTCGAGGAGCACGCAGAGCACGCGGGCTCGCTCCACGTGACGGAGAAAAGCGTGGCCGAGACCGCGGCCCTCGGCCGCGCCTTCGATGAGCCCGGGTATGTCCGCCATGACGAATTCGGTCGCGTCGCTGCGTCGAGCCGCCCTCGTTCCCACGCGGACGACGCCCAGGTTAGGTACGAGCGTGGTGAAGGGATAGTCGGCGATCTTCGGTCGCGCGGCCGACACGCGCGAGATGAGGGTGGATTTGCCGACGTTCGGAAAGCCAATGAGCGCCACGTCGGCCTGAAGCTTCAGTTCGAGGTCGAACCAGCGCTCCTCACCGCGTTCGCCTTGCTCGGCGAAGGCCGGCGCGCGACGCTGATTCGAGAGGAACCGGGCGTTACCCTGACCTCCGAGGCCGCCTTCGGCGGCGAGCCACCGGTCCCCGGGGCCCTTCAAGTCGATAAGAAGTTGCCCATCAGGTCCGTAGACCATCGTGCCCACGGGCACGGACACGACGACGTCCTTGCCCCGTGATCCGTGCATCCGCTTTGACGTGCCGTGTTGGCCGTCGGTGCCACGGCGAAACGGGTGGTCGCGAAAGCCGAGCAGGGAGGCCTGGTTATGGTCGGCTTCGAGCCAGACGTCGCCGCCCTTGCCGCCGTCGCCGCCGTCGGGGCCACCTTTGGCGACGTGCGCTTCGCGGCGAAAACTGACGCATCCGGCTCCGCCGTCACCAGCTTTGGCGTGCAGTTGCGCGCTGTCGACGAAGGAGGACACCCCCCTATCCTACGGGCCGCCCTCTGCGGACCCCCTTTACGACAAGAGTTCGTCGAGCGCCGCGTCGAAGACGACCTGATGTCGCTCGACGTCGTGCAGCGTGGTCGCGGGGCACATGAGCGCCATGTTGTGAAAGGGCGTGAGCAGAACACCGCGATTAAGGAGGTAGAGATGGAGGTATTCGTCGAGGAGTGGATCCGAGCTCCTCGCGGAGTCACCACCGTTGGCGGGCGCTGGCGAAGCGAATCGGTACTCGCAGCGCGCGCCCAGTTGCGTGATCGACCAGGGCAACGCTCGCTCGTCGATGGATCGCTTCACCCCGGACGCGAACGCCGTCGCCGCGTCCTGCATGGGTCCAAAGGCATCGTCCGTGAGGACTTGACCGAGAACCGCACGCATGGCGGCGAGACTCAGCGCGTTTCCGGCGAGCGTCCCGCCGATGCCTCCGACGTCCTCGAAGTCCGCGCCGTCGACGGCGCTGGCTAGGACGCTTGACGCGAGTTCCTCGCTGAGCCCGAACGCGCCACAGGGCACGCCGCCGCCGAGTGACTTGCCAATGGTGACGGCGTCAGGCTTTAAGTCGTCACGTCTCGTCATCCCGCCGGGACCGGCGGAGAAGGTGTGTGTCTCGTCCAGGATGAGCAAGGTCCCCGTGGCGTCACAGAGTTCGCGCACGCCGTCCAAGAATCCTGGCGCGGGAAGCACGATGCCGATGTTCGTCAAGGCCGGTTCGGTCAGCACGGCGGCGACGTCACCGTGACGAAGTTCGCGTTCTAGGGCCGCGAGGTCGTTGAACTCGACCACGCGCGTCGTCGTCGTCGGGTCGACCATGGGCGCGACGTTGCCGTCGCGAGAATGTGCCTTCCCGCTTTCGTCGACCACGACGAAGGTCTCGTCAACCGTGCCGTGGTACGAGTAAGAGAAAACCAAGATCTTGGGTCGATTCGTGACGAGGCGCGCGAGGCGCAACATCCAGCGATTGGCGTCGGTCGCCGAGAGCGTGAACGACCAGCGCGAAAGTCCGAAGCGCCGCGTCATCTCGGCGCCCACCCACTGCGCGTCTTCGTTGGGCAACATGGTCGTCACGCCGCCGAGGACCCCTACGCGCTGCGCCATCGCGTCCATCAAGGGCGCCGGCGAATGGCCCGCCATGGCCCCGGTGTCGCCGAGCGCGAAGTCCACGAGCTCGATCCCGTCGAGATCGGTGATCCGGGCGCCGTGGGCGCTCGCAAAGCCAAGGGGGAAGCCACCCGCCCACTTCGCCATCCACGTCATCGGCACGCCGGCCAAAAGGTTCACGGACGCCTCGCTCAGCGCCTTCGAACTCGGGTGCAGGGTTTCGTAGCTGGCGCGCTCTCCAGCCACCAACTCCTTTAATTTCTTGCGATTGACGGGATTCATCCGCCCATCGTAGAGCCTGGAATATGAAAATCTCTGTGGAGCAATAAATGGAAACCATCTACCAACAGGTATTTTAAATTTCTCAAATTGTAATCAGGGCCAATTCTTAGGACGATATCCCCATTTTTCCTTGTTTTTAGGCTAAAAATGACGGTGGTTGCTGGAAAAGCCCAGTTCCGTTTCAACGAGAGTAAGGAGTCGACCGGTGAACAAGGCCGAGTTGGTAGAAGCAATTGTCGCCGAAAGTGGCGCCACCAAGAACACGGTAGCGGAGGTCTTGAAGGCCTTCGAAGACGTCGTAGTGGGCAACGTTTCCAAGGGTGAAAAGATCGTGCTGTCGGGGTTCTTATCATTCGAGCGTGTTGAGCGTAAGGCTCGCACCGCCCGTAACCCTCAGACCGGTGAAGCAATTCAGGTCAAGGCCTCCCGGGCCCCGAAAGTGTCCATTGGCTCGACCTTCAAAAAGGCCGTCAAAGGCGCGTAGTTCTCGCATCAAACTAAGAATCCCCCGGGCCTTCGCCCGGGGGATTCTTAGTTTTAGGAGGAAAACTCAGTTGGCGAGAACGTCAACCAGTTTTCTGCCGCCACGGAAGCCGAATTTCACGGTTCCCTCAGCGAGCGCGAACAGCGTGTCATCCTTACCGATGCCGACGTTGCGGCCCGGGTGGAACTGCGTGCCACGCTGGCGAACAATGATGCTGCCGGACTTGACGACGGTACCGTCGAACGTCTTCACGCCAAGTCGCTGGGCGTTGGAATCGCGGCCGTTACGGGTCGAACCGCCGCCTTTGGTCTTTGACATCGATACTCCTTAGGCCTTGGCCGAAATCTTAGTGATTTCGACGGTCGAGTAGTGCTGGCGGTGTCCCCAGCGCCGGCGCTGGATCGACTTCGCCTTGTAGGTCAGCGCGCGGATCTTGGGGCCCTTTTCCTCACCAATGATCTTCGCCGTGACGGTGGCGCCCTTCAGCGCGGGGCCGGCGACGACGTCGTCACCGTCCACGAGCAAGACGGGCTGGAACTGGACATCGGCACCGATCTCTTCAGAACGCAGGTCAACGCGGACCACTTGGCCCTCGGTGACGCGCTCTTGAGATGTGCCTACACGGATAACGGCGTACATAAGGTTTCCATACTAGCGGATGGCTCGAAAGACCCTGGATTACAGACCAGTTTTTACGATGAAGCCACGTCCGTCACAGACGCTGCACACGACTGAGAGCGACTCGAGGAGTCCCTCGTTCACGCGCTTGCGGGTCATTTCAACGAGACCGAGCTCGGAGATGTCAAAGACCTGGGTCCGGGTCTTGTCGCGCGAGAGGGCTTGGCGCAGTGCCGAGGCGACCGCTTCGCGGTTGCCCCGCGACTCCATGTCGATGAAGTCGATGACGATGATCCCGCCAATATCGCGCAGACGGAGCTGGCGCGCAACCTCGTCGGCTGCCTCCAGGTTGTTGCGAAAGACCGTCTCTTCGAGGTTGTTGGTGCCCACGTTCTTACCGGTGTTGACGTCGACGACGGTGAGTGCCTCGGTGCGCTCGATGATGAGCGAGCCCCCGGAGGGCAGGAAGACCTTTCGGTCCAGCGAACGGTGGAGCTGCTCGTGCACGAAGTACCGCTCGAAGAGGGGCAGCTCTTCGGTTTCGCGGTCGTAGAACTCGATGCGGTCCGCCAATTCGGGGTTCACCGCGAGCACGTACTCACGGACCTTCTCGTACAGCGTGCGGTCGTCGATGAGGACCGCACGGTACTCGTCGTTGAGCTCCTCACGAAGGACGCGCACCGCGAGGTCGAGGTCGCGGTACACGAGACGGGGCTGGTTGGATTTCGCGACTTCCGCCTCGATCGCCGCCCACTTCTCCACGAGTGAGGTCACGTCGCGCGCGAGGTCGTCGGCCGTAACGCCTTCAGCGGCGGTACGGATGATGATGCCGTGGCGCACGGGCTTTACCTCGTCGATGATCTTGCGAAGACGGCGACGCTCTCCGTCGGGCAGGCGCTTCGAGATGCCGATCGTTGACGAGTTGGGCACCAGCACCGCGAAACGGCCGGGCAGCGAGACCTCTTGGGTGAGACGCGCGCCTTTCGCGCCGATGGCGTTCTTCGTGACCTGACAGACAATGGTCTGGCCTGCCTTGATCATCTCTTCGATGCGCTTGTCATTGGTGGACACTCCGTCCACGTCCTCGGTGTCGAAAGAGACATCACCCTTGTAGAGCACCGCGTTCTTCGGGATGCCGATGTCGACGAAGGCGAGTTCCATACCCGGGAGTACGTTTTGGATCCGGCCGACGTAGATGTTGCCGTCGATCTGGTTGGTCTCGTCCGCGTTCTTCGCCACGGTGTACTCGACCATCGAGCGACCTTCGAGGGTGGCGATGTGCGTCCCGTCGGTCGTCGTGTGCACGGCCATGAGGTAGCGGCCCTGGGCACGGGTGCGGCGCTCTCCCCCGCGGCGCCGCTTCGCGCGACCTTGACGTGAGGCGTCGCCGTCACCGGCTTCGGGTGCCGACGCCTCGACGGGCGCGTCCACGACGCGGCGAGGTTGGTTGGACTGACCGTTTTGATTACCTTGTCCGGCGCGGCCATCGCGGCCGTCTCGGCCGTCTCGATTTCCTTGACCGGAGCGGCCTCGTCCACCACGACGACGGCGATTGCCACCCCCTTGAGCGGGCGCGGACGGTGTCGAACTGGGCGTCGACGTCAAGCTTGTCGCTCCTGGTCGAGTGTCGCCTATTTGAGGTGCGGGTCGGGTATCACCAATTCTTGGACTAGATGATGAGGGAGATGGTTGGATGGTTTCGTCGCTCACGACGGGTACTCCTTGCGTTCTTGATGGTTAGGACGTGGCGCGTCGCACCACGAGTAGGGGCCACGCGCGGCGAAATGCTCGCGACGTTGGCGTTGTGAAAAAGACCAAAGGCTCGTTGGGCCGTGACGACGAGGACGGTCGCGATACTGAGTAGAAGCAGCGCACTGGCGTGTACCACGAGATGTCCTCAATGCTGTGCGTAACGGAGCAAACACTGCGTTACGGCGACGTTCTTTTGCGTCCGGCACCCTTTGTGCCAAAGCGCCCAACGCCACAACGTTAGTCCAGGTAGTGGCCTCAACTCGACCTACGCAGGTGAAGCCTGCCGGGCTCTACCGGCCCGAAGGCTATTACACGCGGCATTGACGTCTGCGTGAGCGACGTGCGCGCACGAAAGACATCGGAAAACCGCTTGGTTGACCCGGTTCCCGGCCGCGACGTGGCCGCACTCGGCGCAAGTCTGACTGGTATATCGGGAATCCACCGTCACTACGATCCGACCGGCACTTTCAGCCTTGTAGGAAATTA
>Ga0207933_1002745_pt1 | contig 11027 bp, 11 predicted proteins | sample NGESurdeep092012_4_FD_184488 | JGI IMG/M metagenome (GOLD analysis project Ga0207933, IMG submission 184488) | Arctic peat soil microbial communities from Barrow, Alaska - NGEE Surface sample F53-3 deep-092012 (SPAdes) | ecosystem: Environmental > Terrestrial > Soil > Wetlands > Peat ...
TTTTGAAGGTTGTACCCAAGGTGTTTGCGACGGTTGCAAGGAGAACCGGGCCAGCTCGTTCATCCTGTGTCCCAAGAGGACATCCTCAGATGGAGCGGCCCGGATTCGTATCCCCCCTGTGTGCCACGAGCACGAATAGAAGTCTGTCGGCAACTATTCGCAAATTACCTCTGGACAGGTGCGCCTTCTTTCATAGAAGAATGACAGACGCGGGTCCTGTGTCTGCGAACGCACAGCAATCTATCGCAGCCGTCCGAAGTCGATGCGCTCGATATCGCTGGGCAGCATCTCCGGTAAAGACCGCAACGCCTCAAACTCCACCACCCTCGACTCTTTCAGCCGTGTGTGCGCCCCGCGCAGCTCCTCATCCATTGCGGCTGGATGGCAGACCAGCTCCCAGGTACCCTCCGGTATCCGGCTCACCAGCCCTTGCAGCGCCGTCGCGTTCAGATTTCCAGTTGCCAGCACTCCCATGCAGCCGTCCGTGGTGGCAAGCTCGCGGATTCGCGCCATCCGGAGAAAATGACCGCGAAATCCGCCCAGTAGCGCCACCTGCATTCGGCGGATTGGAGAAGCAGCAGGGGTCGCGGCTACGCTCCACGATGGTTCGAAAGGGTTGCGGATTGCACCCACGCCGCAGTTCAGTGCCGCGCGCGTCACCGCGTCGAGCACCGCCGGAAACATATGCGTGTGCTTGTGGGTGTCGATGTGCGTCACCCGCACGCCTGCCTGTTGCAGCCGTCGAATCTGCGCCGTGGCTTCGCGCTCCATCTCCGCGCGCGCAATCCGGCCCAGCATCAGATCGCGCACAAACGCTCCCAGGGAAGGCCGGAACCCGGCGCCGGCGAGCAGGGAAGGAATGGACTTGGGACCGGCCACCGGCGCTCCGTCCACCAGCACGATGTGGCAGCCCACGCCGAGGGAAGGCGACTGCGAGGCGACCTCTACCGCCTCAGCCAGACGCGGTCCCGAGGCCATCAGGGTCGCCGAGTCGAGCGCTCCTGCGCGGTGCAGTTCGGCGACGGCGCGGTTGATCCCGACCGTCCATCCGAAGTCGTCTGCGTTCACAATCAGGCGGCGCACTCCAGTGAGTTTATCGCGCTATCGGATCATCAACCCGGCAGGTGCAGGCGGTGACCGAAGCAGCGGACGAGCGCGCGCGGCAGAATATTTGTAGGATTGTGCGGGATATTTGTAGGATTGTGCAGGATATTTGTAGGATTGTGCAGGATGCATTCTCCGCCAAGTCTTTTTGCTGCAATTGGATGAGGGGGAAACCTCAAGTTTATTCGCTTTCCACGGCGACTTTTTTGCGAAAAAAGCGACGATGACTGATCGCGGCAACTCCGTGCGGTCAGGACACTCCCATTGCTTTGAGGAAGGCGCTCGGAGATTGCTCATCCCTATTTTATCAAGGTCGAATCCATCGCAGCGCCAGCAAGAACCCACTCAAGCCAGAAGGCCGCTTGAATGGGGCACCGGGCATGCCGTTGGACGGGAGATTGGTCAGGTTCGCTGCGAGAATCGGAGCCGCCTCGTACGAAAAGCGCGTTCGAACCTCCAGTGAGGCATAATTTAGGTGGAAATATTTCCATCCATGCTTCGCCCGGAGATTTCTCCAGATGGGTAAACCACGGACAAGACCTCACAGTCGCACTCACAGCGACTGGTTCGGGCAGTTCGCCGCGCGTGCTTCCGGCTGGATGGGCTCAAAATGGGCGTTTGCTGTAGCGATTCTGACAATTCTTGGATGGGCTGCATCGGGACAGATGTTTCATTTCTCCAACACATGGCAACTGGTGATCAATACCGGCACCACCATCGTGACATTCCTGATGGTTTTTCTGATCCAGAATACTCAAAATCGAGATGCTCGGGCGATCAACCTGAAGCTGGATGAGCTGATCCGGGCCACGGACAAGGCACAGAATCAGATGATGGATATCGAAAATCTGAGCGACCTGGAACTGGATGAGTTGAAGACGAAGTTTGAAAAGATCAAGAGCCATCTAGAGCGAGTGGCAACCGCTCAATCGTCCAAACGCTCGAAGAAATGAGCCTGAGGCATTTCTCAAACGGTGGCTGCATTGCAACATGCGCAGAGGCAGACTTGTCCGTTGCATGCAGCCCGCAGTTCGGAATATCAAGCCGGTGTCTGGGTAGAGGGTAAGAATCCCATGTCAAGAAGCGAGACATGGGGCACCCGGCAGGTATAAACATCACCACTCCAGAAATCTAACCTTCTGGAGTGGTGATGCGAAGTTCTACAGGACGCTATTTACGTACGTACAAGGTCGCGCTCGCACCTTGGGCGTTGCTGCCGTTGTTGGTTTGTAATGCCCCGGCTGGAACCGAGTTAATGTATGTACCCGTCTTCGACGCAGTCACATACACTCCTACCTGACAGGAGCCATAGGCAGCAATCGAGCCTCCAGACAAGGTGAAAGCTGAACCGCCCACGGGGGCCGTAACCTGCCCGCCACAGGTAGTGCCGGAAGCTCCAGAAACTTGCACGCCGTTAGGCAAATAGTCAGTGAGTGAGGCCGTGAGGCTGTCCGCCTGACCGGCAGGGTTCGTCAAGGTGATGACGAGAGCAGTATTCGCGTTTCGCACAATGGATGCCGGACTAAAGCCGATCAGGAGTGTAGGTGGCGGAGCAGTGGCAACAGGTGTGACGACTAGTGTCGCACTTGCCGGTTGACTGTTGCTGCCGTCGCCGGTCTGCAGCGCTCCAGCAGGCAGGGTGTTGACGTACGTGCATTGCCCTGTGGTTGTGCAGGGCGCGGTTACTGCCAGTGTAACTGCACAGGTGCTCCACGCTGGGATTGAGCCTCCGGCCAACGTCACACTCGTCCCCCCTATGCTAGCGGTGAGCGCCCCGTTGCACGTTGTACTGGGAGTGCCGGCGACCGTCATACCGTTGGTAAAGCTGTCTGTAAGCGGCGCAGTCAAGCTCGTTACTTGCCCCGCAGTGTTGTACAAGGTGATGGTTAAAGTGGAATTCTTGCCTGCATCAATGTAACCCGGCACAAAATTGTTGAGAAGTTCAGGTGCGCCAGCCTGAGTGGCATTAACGATCAACGTCGCGTTGGCTGGGGATGCGTTGCTGCCGTTGCTGGTTTGCAACGCTCCGGCAGATAAGGAGTTAACCAATGTGCATTGATTGGGTGAAATCCACATTGGAGTGACCACAGAACCGCCGCTCTTCGAAGCCTTGGTCTTGATGGCCGGGGCGGAAAAACTATTGCCTGCCGCGCACACACCGATGACATCTACCTTGACTGTACAAGAGCTACCGACCGGAATTGCTCCCCCGGTTAAGGTGACACTTGAGCTGCCAGCGGTTGCTGTGAGCGTTCCCCCGCAGGTGGTGATGGCGTTGCCTGAGACCTGTATCCCACTCGGGAACGAGTCCGTGAAGGGCGCTATCAAAGTTGCGATGGACGCAGCGTCAGGGTTATTCAACGTTATCGTAAGCGTCGAAACTGCGTTCGAGGTAATGGTAGTGGGGCTGAATGCCTTGCTGAGTGTTGGAGGGACAACCGGCAGAGCATTGACGGTCAAAGTTGCGACGGCCGGCCCAGTGTTGTTTCCTACGCTGGTTTGTAACACGCCAGCAGGAAGAGTGTTGAAGTAGCTGCCGGCACCCGATGCGATCACATCTACAGTGACCGTGCAGGAGCCATCGGCTGGAATTGCGCCTCCGCTCAAGCTAACGCCGGAGCTTCCAGCAACAGCCGTAAGCGTCCCGCCGCACGTTGTACTGGCGTTGCCGGAGATTACCACACCGGTGGGCAGAGAGTCTGCGAGGGGTGCGGTCAGATCGGCGACAACTGCATTTGGGTTATTTAGGGTAATCGTCAGTGTCGAAACCGCGCCCGCGAGTACGGTTGCTGGACTGAAGGCCTTGTTCACCGACGGGGGTGCGTTCGCTGGTGCGTTAACGGTCAAGGTTGCGACAGCAGGGGTCGAATTTCCACCGTTGCTGGTCTGCAGCGCGCCCGAGGCCAGCGAGTTGATGAAGCTTCCGGCGTTTGGTGCAGTCACGTCTACCGTTACGGTACACGAGCCATCGGCTGGGATTGCGCCTCCGGTCAACGTCACCGTTGAGCTGCCCGCTGTGTCCGCAAGTGACCCACCGCATGTGGTAGTGCCCGGTGCGGAAACTGTTACCCCGATGGGCAACGTATCTACGAGGGGAGAGCTCAGGCTGGCGGCGTTACCGTCAGCGTTGGATAGGGTTATGGTAAGGGTCGAGGTCCCGCCCGCCTGAATGTTTGAGGGGCTAAAGGCCTTGTTGAGCGTCGGTGGGGTAACCGGAGTTCCACCGCAGGAGGAAACGGCGACGGTGTTCGAATCCATGGTTACAGCACCATTTTGCGCCAAGGCTCTCCCGGACAGAATCGCGTTGGTATCGAGAGTAATGCTTGTCAGCGCAAGAATATTCCCGACGAAGTTTGTACCCACCTGCAGAGTTGCGGAGCTGCCTACCTGCCAAAACACCTGGCATGGCGAAGCACCATTCACCAGCAAAACTCTTGAATTGGTAGACGTTATGAGGGTGCTTCCTATCTCGAATATAAAAATTGCATTGGGATTTCCCTGGGCATCCAGAGTGAGGGTTCCAGTCAATCCGGCGGAGGATGCAAAACAATAGACGCCGGGGGTGAGCGTCAATCCACCGATATCCGTTGGAACTCCGTAAGTTGTGTTACAAGCCTGACTTGCGAGTTGATTATAGGCAGCGGTGTTGGCACCCTGCGCCTGCAAAGCCAGCGCATCGGCTGCATAGATCGATCCACCCACCACGGTCCCGGGAGGAAATCCGGTAACTGCGGTACCCGGACTGACACCCAGGTCGCCGGTAATAACGGTTGGCCCCGTATTCGTCACGGTCGAGGCACCCAGTATCGCGAAGCTTTGTGCCGTGCCCAAGGAGGGCGCCGTCTGAGCCGAAGCCGAGTAGAACATTGTTAAGCTAAGAAGTGCTGTAAATAAAGCGCCGTACCCCATTTTCCTTGATATACCCTTAAACATCCTTCTTCCGCTGTTGAAGGTCGTCTTCATAACCACATCCTCCGTAAACCCTGTTGAATGAGCGCCCCATTCAAGTCGAGTGGCGTGTGCCTTTCACCCAATTCAAAGCATAGGTGTCAGCAGTATCCAGTATCTTCGCTTGTCATCGATGCACAATCATTACGGTAGGGGGCTACCGTAATTGCTACAACAGTGTTCTCAAGCTTGGATCGTCACCGATTTTTCAACCGTAGGAGTCGAAGTCTGAAATAGATTGCCTGATTTCGGGCAATCTAGCCGCTGTAGCATAAAGCTTTAACTATCGAACATTCACGTGTCTGTGCAATATTGCACAGGTTCTAACAAATACTTTTCCCTACGTGGCGAGTATCCCACTCAAACCATCTTTTGGGTTGAGTGGGAAGGTGCCTATAGCCCAAGTTCCTCCCGCATCGTATCTACTTTTGCTTTCGTAACCATACTTTAGCTGTCGTAACCGCATCCATGTGAGTATCGCCGGGCGGGTGGCCGATATCTGACCGAGGACGCCCTATATCTCGACTTTGAGAAAAATCTTACTGGGCAAATTAGATGTCTACTTCAACCATTTCGTTGCACCGAGAAGCATCGGATGGAACGATTCTCACCATTATTCATTCAGGCGACCAGGTGCTCTACTCAAGTCTTCTTTTGAATAAGGGATTTGAGCAGGGAAACTCCCGCACCTGATCCTAAAGCCTTCAACATTGTGGAGCACTTTAGTGCGTAAACGTGTACCGGCATGACGACATAACCGTACACATGAAGGCTGAAACAGAGACGGACACGTTCCAGCGCGAGTTCAAAAATGCGTCTCGTTGCTGAGGCCGCGAACATTGGGCGGCGACGATGGCTTCGATGGGGCACGCGGCGGGTAATTCGGGTAGGGCTGGTTCCATCCCATGTCTCAGAAGCGAGACATGGGGCACCTGGTAATCAGTGCTTGAGCGCGTACACATAAATATGAGATTCTTACACATGGAGGCCGGTATGCGGACGAATATCGAAATTGACGATCAGTTGGTCGAGCGGGCGATGCGCAGCAGCGGCGCCCCTACCAAGCGGGCGGTGGTAGAAGCTGCCTTGCAGTTGCTGGTGAAAACGCACGCTCAAACCGCAATCCGCCAGCTTCGCGGCAAGGTGCAGTGGGAAGGAGACCTGAACCGGTCGCGTCTCGGTCGGGTACGGGAGTAGTTTGCGCGCATGACGATTGTAGATACGACGGTGTGGATCGATTACCTGAGAGGAACCGCCAATCCGCATACGGATTGGCTCGACCGAGAGCTGAATCGGCAACGCCTGGGTTTGACCGATCTTATTCTGTGCGAGGTTTTGCAGGGAATCGGCGCAGACCAAATGTTCACGCGGGTACGCCGTGAGCTGTTGAAATTCGAGGTGTTCGACACTGGAGGAGAGGCCTTCGCTGTCGCTGCGGCGCGGAACTACCGCTCCCTTCGATCCGGTGGCCAGACGGTCCGCAAAGCCATCGACTGCCTGATCGCGACCTTCTGCCTGACGGAGGGCCATTCTCTTCTTCACCGAGACCGTGATTTTGACCCATTTGAAAAACAGCTCGGTCTTCGAGTGATCCACCCGTAATTTTCCGCTGCGAACGACACTATCGCATGATGGCAAATCTGTCCCAGTCAAGCCGAAAGACTGCTTGAATGGGACACCCCGGCGCATCGTCGCCGTCAAATCAAGCACCTATGCAGAGGTTCCTATGTAGACGATCAACAGCAATCACCTGAAGCCTGCCGTCAATTTCGGGAGCAAGCATCCTTCCTCCGCGAATCCAATAGTAGTTGGTCTCACTTTTATCGGGCTGCCTTCAATACTTCGCCACAGGCCATCGCTTGGTTACCACCAATTTCAAGGAACGACGATACTGCATCACGGTAATTAAAGACCTCAATATTACCTCGATAATCAGCGAACTCAGGATAAGTCTTACAATAATCAAGGGCATAAGCGCAAGGTCCGCGACCATTCAGAATTGCTCCGCTATAAGGAGATAGCTCCTTGTTCCACAAATCTCCTGCCGTTATAAAATTATCCATCGACGACTTTAATCCTGCTGCTAGCTTCGGGTAGTCTTTGGCCGAATTGCTGTTGAGAAATCGATCAACGGAGAACCTTGCGTCTCCGAGCCCAATCTGAAAATCCGCAAAAGTTGTGCCAACTTCTGCTTGAGCATGCAGTTTCTGAAGAGCACCCACTGCTTGAATAGCTGATGGGTCTACCTCTTTTTTGCAACCAATAGTGAGCAATAGGCTCAGTGCGAGGCCAGCTACTATCCGCGTGCGTTGCGTGATCATCGTGGATGTCATCCTTGAGCATTGTAAAGGAATTTTAGGTCCGTAAACGCCGAAAAGTTGAGTGCAAGTCTTCGGCGGGTGCACATTCAAGTCATCTTTTGGCTTGAGTGGGGATACTGTAACAAACCGAGCTTGTCCATAGATGTCTAGTATCCGGCTTCGCGGCCGTGGCGGACGGCGAGGATTACGACTTGTTTTCCGTCGTAGTGATACAGAACCACGTAGGCGCTTTGGCCGAATTCGATGATCCACTCGCGGAACTCTGGCGGAAGTTCGTCCACGGGGCGGCCAATTTCCGGGTGAGTGTTGAGCGCTTTCACTCCCCGCCGGATTGTCTGGATGGCTCGCTGGGCCGCGTCCCGGCTTTTGGGAGCTAAAAAGCTATAGAGACGGGCTACATCCAAGAGCGCCGGTTGCGACCATCTCAGTCGTGGCATGCAGGAGGCGGCGCGTCCTTCCCCGCTTCGAGTTTCGCCAGCCACTTGTCGGCTTCCGCAGCGGTGAGGTGCAGGCCAGTCGCCTGATAATGGTTCCAGGCGGCAAGCGCGTCCTGGTGGAATTGTTCGCGCTTCTCTTCCCGCTCCACGTACTGCTCGATGGCTTCGCGCAGGACCCAATGGGGCGAACGGCGGCGCAGCCCGGCGAGCCGCTGAATCCGCTGTTTCGTCTTGGTGTCGAGTTTTACGCTGGTACTGGAAGTGGCTGGCATCTGGTGCTCCAACGTGTTACCTCTGACTACTTTAGCACTACATTCCCGAGTTTGCTTCAGCGGGCATCAATACTTTCCGTTTATCGCCCCACTCAAGCCGAAAGAGGGCTTGAATGGGGCACCCGGCGAGTTCAAAAATACGTCTGGCCGCAGGCTCCGCGAACATTGGGCGGCGACGATAACAACTGAAGGTGATGAAATGGGTCTGCCCGGATTCTTGAAACCGTTTCAGTCTTGAGGGCATGCGGTTCGATTATGCGCTGGAATTACTGCCTCATCCCGCCACCGGACCGCCAGGAGCAGCCCTAGCCTTCGCGCCATAAATTACATATACCAAAGCTCTGTAGGCTGCCTGAAGCAGATAGCTGAGGAGCACACCCACCAGAAGGGCGATGCCAAAGCCAAACAACGCAGCTTTGGCTGTGGCGATATTGAGTTTGTGCTTCCACTCCGCCTCGATCACCTCATCAGACGTAGTTCCCGGATATGTCGCCGTCTTGCCGTCCGGCATCTCAATCGTTTTCCGAAGGTCTTTGCTGTCCGGTGCGACATGGTTCCGGATAGGAATGGCCAAGGGTTGAATCGTACTTGGGTCGATTTGCACTCCCGCGTCCGGCGCAACATAGTTCGGATTGGGAACGCCTTGGCTTCCATCAGGAGCAGGAGGAATAGGCGTCGTCGGTCCAATCATCCAATAGTTGATGTTGTGCTTGGAAGAGTTGGGCGGGGAATTTCCGTCATCTCCTATGACCCACGAATACAACAATGTCGGGATGAGCGCGGCGAAGAACAAGACAGTGGCCAGTCTGTGCCACCAATGCTTTTCAAGCTCCAGACGTCTAAACGTATTGCGCCAAGGAAGCAGAACGCCAACGAGCTTACCCATAAAATCTCCATTTACAGCATCTAGTGTAGGCTGTGTCGACCAGCCTACTCCACTGTCAATAACAAGGTAATGGCTGATGCCCCAATTCGCGACTTCTTTTGCTTGAACGGAGAGCCCCTACAGCCCAAGCTTCTCCCACATGGCGTCGACTTTGGCTTTGGTGGCGGCGTCCATTCTTAACATTTCTGGCCAGGGTCTTTGGAAGCCTTCGGCGGCCCATTTTCTTGTTGCGTCGATGCCCATTTTGCTGCCGTAGTTTGGCATTCTGGCGGCGTGGTCGAGCGAGTCGATGGGGCCTAACGTGAATTGAATGTCGCGCTCGGGGTCGATGTTGTTGGTGGCGCGCAGGACGACTTCGCGTAGATTTTGCACGTCGCAGTCTTCATCCACAACGATGACGCATTTGGTGAACATGGCCTGGCCCAGCGACCAGATGGCGTGCATGACTTTTCTCGCCTGGCCGGGGTAGCTCTTCTTAATGGAGACGATCATCAGATGGTGGAAGCACGCTTCGACGGGCAGGTTGATGTCGACGATCTCCGGGATGGTCAGCTTCATCAGCGGGAGAAAGATGCGTTCGACGGCCTTGCCCATCCAGGCGTCTTCCATGGGCGGCTTGCCGACGATGGTGGTCGCGTAGATGGGGTCGCGGCGGTGGGTGATGCAGGTGATGTGGAAGACCGGGTAGTCGTCGGGCAGGGTGTAGAAGCCGGTGTGGTCGCCGAAGGGGCCTTCGGAGCGCAGCTCGTCGAGGCGGACGTAGCCTTCGAGAACGATCTCTGAGGCGGCGGGAACCTGGAGATCGACGGTCTCGCACTGGACCAGCTCGACCGGCTGCTGGCGGAGGAAGCCGGCGATGACGTATTCCTCTACCTCCGGCGGCGCGGGAACGATGGCGGAAAAAGTGGTGGCCGGGTCGGTGCCGATGGCTACGGCGACTTCCAACCTTTGAGCCGAAGAGTTGACGCGCGCCGAAGTGTGCGTGGCGGCGTTTGGCAGATCCTCTCCCCCACTCAAGCCAACGGAAGGCTTGAATGGGCCACCCGACGATAAAGTGGCGCCGCCGGCGGTTTCCGCCATGATGGCGACGCGGGCTGAAGCGGCATCCTCTGACTGCGCCTCGGCGGCCTGGCGTATCCGCTCACGATAATGTTCGGCGGCGACTTTCTGACGCTGCCAATGCATGCCGGTGGTTTGGCCGTCATAGACCTGCATGCGATACATGCCGACATTGCGTTTGCCTTGATTGGCCGGTTTACGGGGATCGCGGGTGACGACGCAGGGCAGAGTGATGAAGCGGCCGCCGTCGCCGGGCCAGCATTGGAGGACAGGGAAGTCGAGGACGTTGAAATTTTCCCGCAGGATGACTTCCTTGCAAGGGGCATCTTTCGCGGCGACGAGCTTGGGGAAGAACTTGCCCACTTCGGCCAGCATGGGCAGCATTCGGACCTTGTCGAGAAAGCCTTCCGGGGAGCGGAGATTCATCAGCTCCTGGATGCGGTCGGCGACTTGATCGAGCGAGTCGACACCGAGGGCCATGCACATACGGCGCTCGCTGCCGAACTGGTTCATCAACACTTTTTGACCAGGATAGCCTTTCACGTTTTCAAACAGGAGCGCGGGACCGCCGGGTGGGTAGCCTATCAGGCCGCCGGGCTGGCCGGCCTTCGCCGCGCGGTCGGCGATCTCCGCCATTTCCAGGATGGGATCGACCTCCTCGCGAATGTGCCGGATTTCCTTCTTCTTTTCGAGCGCTTTGATCCAGTCCCGCAGGTCGTCGTAGGCCACGTTCCTCCTCCCATCGCGAAGGCAAAGTCCAATGTTTCCGCGGGCGACGCAGTCACACATCGTTGCGCGATGTCCATAGTCATCGTACCCCCCTGGGCCTGTTGGAGCCACCGCGCATCGTTGCGGCGCGCCCGCATTCCGGCGCGGTGGAAGTGGCGAGGCATTTGCGTTCTCTGCTGGCCGAAAGCGAAATCCGCGAGTCGCATCGCGAGCACGACCCTCGCGTCCAGGACGCCTACTGCCTGCGCTGCATGCCGCAAGTCCACGGCGC
>Ga0207933_1002747_pt1 | contig 11017 bp, 8 predicted proteins | sample NGESurdeep092012_4_FD_184488 | JGI IMG/M metagenome (GOLD analysis project Ga0207933, IMG submission 184488) | Arctic peat soil microbial communities from Barrow, Alaska - NGEE Surface sample F53-3 deep-092012 (SPAdes) | ecosystem: Environmental > Terrestrial > Soil > Wetlands > Peat ...
CCGCTCACGTCGACCACACTGCTTGGTTCAGACCCTCCCCACAGGCACGCCCAAACGGAATCAATCATCTAGAGGCTGATCCGCCGGTGTCGAAGCCAGGGTGAACGTAAGAGGTCGCAGAGGAACGACTGTTCGGTCGTCCCTCTGCGAGGGTTCAGCTTGTTCAGTCGGCGAGTGCGACTTCCTTCTCACGCACCGGGGTCGCTGTCACCGGCTCGGCTTCGAGCACGACCTTGAGTGCATGCGTCTGTGCCGCGTCGGCGAAGGTGTCGTAGCCCGACATCGTCTCGTTGAGCGGGAAGCGGTGAGTGATGAAGGGCGTCGTATCGAGCCGGCCACCGGCGACCAGCTTCAGCAGCTGGGGCACGGAGAACGTGTCGACGAGACCGGTCGTGATCGTTACGTCACGAGTCCACAACTTCTCGAGATGGAGCACCGCGGAATGTCCATGGACGCCGACGTTGGCCACGCGCCCTCCGGGCCGCACCAGCTCGGTGCAGAGCTCGAACGTTGCTGGCACGCCGACGGCCTCGATAACGACGTCGGCGCCAAGGCCATCGGTCAACTCGAGCACACGCGTGATCGCGTCTTCGCTGCCGTTGTTGATCGTCACATCGGCTCCGAATTCACGTGCCTTCTCAAGCCGCGCGTCGGAGAGGTCGATCGCGATGATCTGGGCGGGCGTGTAGAGCTGCGCTGTCAAGACGGCCGCAAGCCCGACGGGGCCGGCGCCGACGACGGCGACCGTGTCGCCGGGCTGGACTCCGCCGTTCAACACGCCGACCTCGTAGGCCGTGGGAAGGATGTCCGAGAGGAAGAGCACCTGCTCGCCGGTGAGCTCCGCAGGCACCTTGAACACGGACGTATCGGCAAAGGGAACCCGTGCGTACTCGGCCTGGAGGCCGTCGATCAGATGGCCGAAGATCCAGCCGCCGCCACCCGTGCAGAGGCCGTAACGGGCCTCCTTGCAGAAGCGGCACCGACCGCATGAAGTGATGCACGAGATGAGCACGCGATCACCGAGCTCGAGCGTGCTCACGGCGGCACCCTTCTCAGTGACTACGCCGACGGCCTCGTGACCGAGAATCGTTCCGGGCTTTGTCTCGGGTACATCACCCTTCAAGATGTGGAGGTCCGAGCCGCAGATCGTCGACGTCTCGATCCGCACGACGATGTCTGTCGGCTGCTCGATCACAGGGTCAGGGACTTCCTCCCATTCCCGTTGGCCAGGGCCGTGGTAGACGAGAGCTTTCATAGCGCATCTCCTTCTTTTGATGAGCTGAGTGGAAGTGGGGGCGGTTCAAGCCTGTTCAGACCGTCGCGAAGGCATTTGTCTCTCCGCCGGTTGGAGCGCTATCTATCGGGTCATCCACAAATCTCGCCGAACGCCAGTACCGGGGCATCGGAGAAGGCCCGGTTCACGCTGCGGCTTTCCCACAAGACCAGCCCCGTCCCTCATGGCGAAGGGTCCGCGCGCGGCGATGCTTGACCTATGAAGACCTCGTACGCCGTCAAGTAGCGCGAAAGATGTCCACCATCGTCGTCGGAGTCGACGGCTCCGAGACCTCCAAGAAGGCCCCTGCGATTCGCGATCGCGGAGGCTCGTCTTCGCGACGCGTCCGTACGTGCCGTTTACGCGGGGACGCTGCCTGTCTACGGCGCCGGGCTCGGCTATGTGGCGCTGCCTGAGCCAACCGAGCTCCAGAAGCGTGCCGAGGACCTGCTAGTGGTCGGCAGCCGGGGGCGTGGCGACTTCACCGGCTTGCTGCTTGCTCGGTCAGCCAGCAGTGCGCTCACCACGCGACCTGCCTGTGGTGATCATCCGCGCAGACGAGAGGACGGCCGGCTCGGCGGGGCTCGAGGGAAGAACCGGGTGAGAGCACATGGCCAGGGCGACGTGCTCCGGTAGCGCGCTGCCCTGGCCATCGCGACCACGGCACGCATGTCGGAGGCAGCGGGCTCAGCGGCTGAGAGGCGATGGCGCCTCTCAGCCGCTCGCGATGCCAATGGCCCACGTAGAGGGCGTCGCCGAGGACAACCGTCGTGTAGCGGCTGACCTCGCCGACGTCATGGGCATTGACCGCATCGGCGCGATGACCGTCGGCCCGCAGCGTGCTCGCGATCGCTTCCGCGGCCTCCTTGGTCGATCCGTGTTTAGAGCCTATTTCGGTAGGGGCTCCGAGTCGGTTGCTCGCCAGGTGATCAGGCCGCAGACGAGGTGGAGCATGGCGAGGTATGCAGCTCGTTCACGAGCCCGCCTCTCGTTCCATGCGCTTGAGTCGCGTGTAGTAGTCGGCTAGCTCCTTCAGGTGGGCGAGGGCGATCTTGGCCGTCAGGACCGGGTCGTCGTCAGTGACGTTCGTCTGCGGGTCGTGACTCCCATGCTCGAGCTCGACCTCCATGCCCATACGGAACTGCTCGACATCGAATGGCGCCGAAGCCCAGTCGATCCCGATCTCACTGCCAAGACGACGCGCCTCCTCGGTGCTGATGCTCTGCTCAGACATGACGATCACTCCTTTCTAAGGCTGCCGCGTGCGTCGCGGCGCCCCTCGTTGTGGAAGAAGTACGACTTGGCGAGCTCGGCGAGCGCGAGGTAGGTCGCGGCCATCGCCGCCAAGATGGCAAGGAACAACAGTGGCAGCGGCCGGAAGCCGAGGACGTGTGCCAGCGGCGAGTACGGGATGGCGATCCCGACGGCTACAACGGCGAGCGTCGCTCCGAGCAGTGGCCGGCTCGGCCGGCTCGAGAAGAACGGCACACGCCGGGTACGGATGACGAAGACGACCAGAGATTGGGTCGCCAGCGACTCGACGAACCAGGCGCTGCGAAACAAAGGTGCGTGTGCGTGGAAGATCCACAGCATGACCGCGAATGTCGCGAAGTCGTAGAGCGAGCTCAACGGGCCGAACAAGGCCATGAAGCGGCGGATGAACGCAATGTTCCAGTGCTCGGGCCGTGCCAGCAGCTCTTCGTCGACGTGGTCGGTCGGGATCGTCAGCTCGGAGCAGTCGTAGAGCAGGTTGTTCAACAGGATCTGCCCCGGCAACATCGGCAGGAAGGAGAGAAAGAGCGAAGCGCCGGCAGCGCTGAACATGTTGCCGAAGTTCGAGCTCGTCCCCATCAGGACGTACTTCATCGTGTTCGCGAAGATACGCCGGCCTTCGACGACGCCGTCGGCAAGCGTGTTCAAGCTCTTCTCCAGAAGGACGACGTCGGCGGCCTCGCGAGCCACGTCGACAGCCGTGTCGACGGAGACGCCGACGTCGGCGCGATGGAGGGCGATCGCATCGTTGACTCCGTCGCCCAGGAACGCCACGTCGTCCCCGTTTCGCTGTGCGGCGGCGACGAGTGCCGCCTTCTGCTCGGGCCCGACGCGGGCGAAGATCGTCGTCCGTTTGACCAACTCGGACAACTCGCTGTCCGAAAGCCCGACCAGGTCCTCGCCGCGGGCGACGCCGCTGACCTCGAGCCCGACCTCGCGGCAGACATGCGCCGTCGTGCGCTCATTGTCGCCAGTCAAGACCTTGAGCTCGATGCCGAGCCGCTTCAGGCGCGCGACCGCCTCACGGGCGTCGGCCTTCGGTGGATCCGCGAAGACGAGGAACCCCAGCAGTTCCAGGTCGACCTCGTCGGCCTCGCCGTACGCGTCGCGTGCATCGATCGAACGCTCGGCGAGCGCGAGCACGCGATGGCCGGCGTCGAGGAGCTCACCGAGCGCCGCCTCGACCGCGGCCCTGTGGGCGGAAAGCGGCTGCGAGCCGGCGAGCCGCACCGTCTTGCAGCGGGCGAGGATCTCTTCGGCAGCGCCCTTGCACAGCAGGCGCCGTCGACCGCGCGTTTCGACGACGACCGATGACCGCCGCCGCGCGAACGTGAATGGCAGCGTTGCCAACGCCGGCGCCTGGGCGAGCTCAGCCGCGGCGACTCCAGGCTCGAGGCCACGCCAGATCGCGAGGTCAAGTGTCGTCCCCAACGGCGTCGCTCCTTGCTCGAAGTGAAGCTCGCTGACGAGCAGCGCCAAGCGTACGAGCTCGGGTGCTCGGGCTCCGGTCGGGCCAACCGCCTCGCGCAAGCGGATCTCGCCCTCGGTCAGCGTGCCGGTCTTGTCGGTGAACAGGAGGTCGGCATCGCCAAGATCCTCAATCGCGACCAGGCGCTTGACGAGGACAGACTTCTGCGCCATGCGCCGCGCACCGCTCGACAGGCTGACGGTGACGATCGCCGGCAACAACTGCGGCGTCAGCCCGACAGCAATCGCGAGGGCGAACAGCAGTGTCTCGAGCGGCGGACGGCCGAGGATCGTGTTGATGACGAAGATCGAGATCGTCAGGACGGCCGTGACCTTGGCCAAGAAGCCCGCGAAACCGGTCAACCCGCGCTGGAAGGCGGTCGGCGGCTGGCGTTCCTGCACGCCGCCGGCGACTTGGCCGAGGCGCGTCTGCATGCCGGTCGCGACAACGATGCCGACGCCGCGTCCGCTCCGCACGATCGAACCCGAGTAGGCGCAGTTGGCATGAATGACGCCCGCCGCATCAACGACCGCCGCGGTCTGCTTCTCAGCCGGGTAGGCCTCGCCGGTCAAAGACGCCTCGTCAATCGTCAGATCAGATGCTTCGAGCAGCCGGAGATCGGCCGGGACGACGTCACCGATCTGCAATACGCAGACGTCACCACCGACGAGATCGGCCGCCTTGACTTCGGCCGTCTTGGCATCGCGTACCACGGTCGCGCGCCGACCGGTGCGACCTCGCAACGAAGCCAGCGTTTGTTCGCTGCGGTACTCGTTGAACAGGCCGAGCCCGATCGAAAGGGCGACGATCACGAGGATGATCGCCCCGCTCGTGTGCTCGCCGACACCGATCGAAACAGCGGCCGCCGCCACCAGCAGCCCAAGCAGCGGGCTCCTCAGCTGCCCCACGAGTACGGAGAAGAACGTCCGCCCACCCTGCACGAGTTCGTTCGTGCCGTCGCGCGAGAGACGCAGAGCCGCATCGGCGGCCGCCAACCCGTGGCGGCCGCTGAGGAACCGGTCGAGCGCGACTTCGGGAGACGCGCAGCAGACCTCGTCGAGCGTCGATGACGGCGTGTGCACCGTCATCGACTTCCGACTCGCGGCGAAGCCGGTGCTCAACTCGCCCCTGCCGCCACCGCCGCCTGACCTCGAACGATCATGACCGGCCGCTTCGACTCCGACAACACGCCGCGAGAGACACTGCCCAGAAGCGCGCTTGCCAGCGCGCCGTGGCCGCGCGAACCGACGACGATCATGTCGACGTCCTCGGTGTCGGCGTAGGCAACGATCTCATCGACAGCATCGCCCACGAGCAACCTCGTGCTCGCCTGAACACCGTGCTCGACGGCGATCTGCTCGGCCTCTTCGAGCGAGACGCGGTCGTACTCCGTCACCTCGTGTGGCACGCGGGGCACAACGCCCCCAAAGCCGTAGTTGACCATCGGCAGGATGTCGGTCGCCGGGGTGACGTGGACGAAGATGGCCGCTGCATCGTTCTCCTCCGCGAGCTCGACGCCAAACTGGACGGCCTCCGCCGAGGACGGCGAACCGTCCGTGGCGATCAGGATCTTCTTCATGGTGAGCCTCCTCTCTCTTGTCACTTCTCGTCTTCCATGTTGGACTCGCCGAACCCGGTTGTGATCGGTGACGGCGCCGATCTCGGCTGCGTAGTTGGCCGTAGACCCGGCGCTCTCACGCAGGTCCAGCCCGGCAGCCATTCGTGGTGAAGGGGCGGCACTCGCCGCCCCTTTCACCCACTCCGCGTCGTCTTACGCAGTCGTCACGCGGTGAGCGGCCCCTTTACCTGCTCCGGCTGCGAGTGGTGGACGAGCGCAAAGCTCTTCGCTCCGCGCAGCGCGCCACCGGCCGCCAGGATCAGGAAGCCGAACCCCGAGAGCAACAGAGCGATGCCGACGACGATGCCGAACATCGCCGTCTGCTCGGCCATGTACGACGTGTTGAGCGCAGTCGTCAGCGCGGTCTCGGTCACCCAGACATTCCGGGCTCCGTTCTGCACCGGCTGCTTCGTGTTCGCGTCGATCACCGCGTACTGCGTGTTGTCGGTCCCTCCACCCGGCAGCAGCTGCGACTTGGGCGTGCCAGGCTGAGCCGTGTAGATGCCCATCTGCGAATAGACGTAGCCACCGGTCGCCTCGAGGGCATGGATCCGCATATAGCTCGCAAACGCGCGGGCGCTGGCACCGCTGTTGATCTGCTTGCCGGCGACGGCGACTGTCGGCAGCTTGATGCTCGACGGCAGTCCGGCTTTCTGCGCTTCGGCTTTGATTGCCGCAGGCGTCATGTCGGGCGTGCCGACGATCTGCTCGAGCTTGAGGCTCGACTGCACGGTTGAACGGCCGTTGACGCCGAGGACGATCGCGGCCACGCCGAAGGCGATGAGCACGATTCCGGCGGCGACTCCGCCCCACTCCAAGAACTTCTTCATTGGTGGTTCCTCCTTCGTGGTCGTGGTGTGTTCTACGAAGAAGGTAGGACTGCGCGCCGATTCAGCCATCGGCGTTCAGACGCAGACCGACTGCGGGAAATCCACACGGTCGTTGCGGTCAGCCGCCCGGGACGCCCCGGGCACCGGGCACCGTTGAAGCTCTACGGATTGTCCGCAACCGAAATCAGTGCCAGACCGGAACCCACAGCACGAGCCGGGTGACATGCTCGGGACATGGAGGCAACGGTCCGTCCCGAGCTCGTCGATGTCATCCTTCGTGACGGCGCGACCCTGCGCTTGCGCCGGCCAACGAGCGCGGACGTCGATGACCTCGTCGCCTTCTTTGCCCGCCTATCGGCGGCCAGCCTCCGGTCGCGCTTCCACGGCGCCCGCCACGTAGACCGCTCACTGGTCGAGCACTTGTTCGACAATGACGACCGCGGGGCGCTGGTCGCCGTCGCCGCCGAAGGCGCCGTCGAGCGGATTGTCGCCGTCGCCGAATATGCACGGCTCCGCGACGCCGAGACGGCCGAAGTCGCATTCGCGGTCTCCGACGACCTCCAGGGGCACGGCGTCGGTGCGCGACTCCTCGAGCAACTCGCTGCGTTGGCGGCCGCCAATGGCGTCAGACGCTTCGTGGCCGATGTGATGCCGGAGAACGGCCACATGCTGCGCGTCTTCGCCGACGCCGGCTTCGAGGTGACCCGCACGCTCGCCGGCGGAGAGGTCGAAGTCGGCTTCGCGATCGCCTCGACCGACGTCTTCCGCGCCCGCGTCGACAGACGGGACCACGTCGCCGTCGCCGCCTCCTTGCGTCCCTTCTTCCAACCAAGGACGGTCGCTGTGATCGGCGCCTCGCGTCGCCGCGGCTCGATCGGCGGCGAGCTGTTTCGCAACATCCTCGCCGCCGACTTCCGCGGCGCCTCCTACCCGGTCAACCGTGGCGCTCAGCCTGTGGCGGGCGTCCATGGCTACGCGTCAGTCGCAGAGATCGGTACAGCCGTCGACCTCGCCGTCATCTGCCTGCCGGCGGCTCAGGTCGAAGATGCTGCGCGCGCGGCGCTCGCCGCCGGAGTGCGGGCGCTCTGCGTCATCTCCTCGGGTTTTGCCGAGGTCGGCGAGGCCGGCGCTCTTCGCCAGGAACGGCTGCTGGCGCTCGTCCGCGCGCACGGCGCGCGCCTGGTCGGGCCGAACTGTCTCGGCATTGCGGTGCCGACGCTCGGCCTGAACGCGACGTTTGCGCCGCGGGCGCTCCCGCCGGGACGGATCGCGTTCTCGTCGCAGAGTGGCGCGCTCGGCCTCGCGCTGCTCGAGAAGGCCACCGAGCGCAATCTCGGCTTCTCGTCCTTCGTCTCGATCGGCAACAAGGCGGACGTCTCGTCGAACGACCTGCTGGAGTACTGGGAGGACGACGAGGAGACCGATCTCGTCCTGCTCTATCTGGAGTCGTTCGGCAATCCGCGCAAGTTCGCCCGCCTCGCCGCCCGCGTCGCGCGCAAGAAGCCGATCTTGGCCCTGAAGGCCGGGACGACCGGCGCCGGAGCCCGAGCGGCGCGGTCGCACACCGCCGCGCTCGCCGGGGCCGAGACGGCCGTCGACGCGCTCTTTCGCCAGGCCGGCGTGTTGCGGGCGCGGACGCTCGAAGAGCTCGTCGACGCCGCCGCGCTCCTGTCGAGTCAGCCACTTCCGAAGGGCCGCCGCACGGCGATCATCACCAACGCCGGCGGGCTGGGCATCCTCTGCGCCGACGCCTGCGAGTCCGCAGGACTCGAGCTCGAAGCCCTCAGCGACAAGACCCAGGCAAGGCTTCGAGACGTCGTGCCGCCCGACGCCAGTGTGGGCAATCCGGTTGATCTCCTCGGTTCGGCGACGGCCGCGACCTACGAAGCGGCCGTACCGCTCGTGCTCGCCGACCCGGCTGTCGACAGCGTGATCGTCCTCTTCGTCCCGCCGGTCGTCGCCACGGCAGACGATGTGGCTCGAGCGATCGCCAACGCCGCCACGGGAGCCACGAAACCCGTCCTCGCCGTCGTCGTCAGCGCGGAAGGGATCCCGGAATCGCTGCGCGCACGCGATGCCACCGTCGCCTCCTTCAGCTACCCGGAGTCGGCGGCACGTGCATTGGCCTTCGCCGTCGAGCGTGCCGACTGGCTGCGGCGCGAAGCCGGCGGCGTCCCCACTCTGCCGGGCATCGATCGTGCCGGCGCCCGCCTCGTGATCGACGCCGACGACAGCGGGCGCTGGCTCCAACCGACCGAGGCACGGGCCCTCTTGGCGGCGTATGGGATTCCGCTCGTTGCCGAGCGCACCGTCGACTCGGTCGAGGCAGCGGTCGCTGCAGCCCGCGAGCTTGGCTTCCCTGCGGTCATCAAGACCGCCGCGCCCGGCGCCCACAAGACCGAGAGCGGCGGCGTCGCGCTCGATCTGACCTCCGAGGACGAGGTGCGGAGGGCAGCGACAAGGATCGGCCCGCCTCTGATCGTCCAGCCGATGGTTCAAGGCGGGGTCGAGCTCCTGGCCGGTGTCGTCCAAGACCCGGTCTTCGGTCCCCTCGTCGCCTTCGGGCCTGGCGGCGTCTACGCCGAGCTGATCGGCGACACCCGGTTCGCCGTCGCACCCCTGACCGACGCCGACACGGACGAGCTCGTCCACGGTGGCAAAGCCGGCCGGCTCGTCGCGGGCTACCGCGGCCATCCACCCGCCGACGCTCGAGCCCTGACCGAGCTGCTGGACCGTCTGGCGCGACTCGCCGACGACAACCCCGAGATCGCCGAGCTCGACTTGAACCCGGTCCTCGGCCTCGCGGACGGCTGTCTCGCCGTCGACGCCCGCATCCGGCTCGAGCGTGCCCCGGAGAGAAGAGCCGCCAAGAGCTGGTAGCGGTTGCGGATAACCCGCACACGAGACGCGGGAAGGTTGCATGCGGGTTCAGTGTCTTGGCGGATGACCGAAAGCGCGTACGCACAGAGACTCGGGTTCAATCAATGAAGGGAGCGTCATGAAGATCAACCGCACGGCACCGCTGGTTGTCCTGCTAGCTCTTGCCGGAATCATCACCGCAGTCGCGCCCGCTGCCTCCAGCCACGCCTCGCTAGTCATCCGCCACCAGACTCGCGGCTGTCACGCCTGGTCGCTGAACGGCGGCCCCTACAGGCCGAGCCAGACCATCGTCCTGCGCCAAGGCGGCTCCGTCACCGTCACCGACAACGACGTCATGCCGCACAAGCTCGTCAAGACGAGCGGGCCTGCCGTCCGCTACACGCGGCTGAGTGCTGGGATGAGCGGCGCAATGGCCCTCAAGGGCACATTCCCGCCGGCGATGCTCGCTCGGATGGGCGCGACGACCAAGATCACCCTGACCAAGACCGGCGTCTACCACTTCACCACCAAGCCGGGTGAGGACTACATGCAGGGCATCCAGACTGTCGGCCCCGACAACGTCCTCAGCTTGACCGTGCGGGTGAAGTAACGACAGCACCGCTGACGAGGGGCGTTCCTCGCGTCTCTCGTCAGCTGTCAGGGTGGTTTGACGCCACAGACGAAACGAGAGGAGACGGGGGATGAGGATGCCCGGCCAGCAACGGACAGCAGGCGCGTTCGCCGTCGCCCACGCCTTCGATATCGAGGCCGCAAAGGCGCGTCTCGCAGCGTCCGGCGGCTACGAGATCATCCACCAGTCCACCGGCCTCGAGATCGGCGTCTACGTCCTCGTCGCCCCTGAGCCCGACCATCAGCAACCCCACGCCGACGACGAGATCTACGTCGTGCTTGAGGGACGAGGAACGCTCGAAGTCGAAGGCGAGCGCGTCGACCTGCGCGAAGGCCACGCCGCCTTCGTCCCGGCAGGCGCGCGGCATCGATTCATCGGCTACGAACAGTTGAGCGTGCTCGTTATCTTCGAAAAGGGAAGACCATGAGCCAGATGGAGACGACACTCTCAGCAGCCGAGCTCGAGCTCATCGACGCCTACTGGCGCGCGGCCAACTACCTGTCGGTCGGACAGATCTACCTGCTCGACAACCCGCTCCTTCGAGAACCGCTCAAGGCCGAGCACGTCAAACCGCGCTTGCTCGGCCACTTCGGGACGACGCCGGGGCTCAACTTCATCTACGCCCATCTGAACCGTGCGATCAAGGCCCGCGACCTGTCGGCGATCTACATCACCGGGCCTGGCCACGGCGGACCCGGCCTCGTCGCCAATGCCTACCTCGAGGGCACCTACTCCGAGGTCTACCCGCACATCTCCGAAGACGAGGCGGGCCTGCGCGCACTCTTCCACCAGTTCTCGTTCCCCGGCGGGATCCCGTCGCACGTCGCCCCGGAGACGCCGGGCTCGATCCACGAGGGCGGCGAACTCGGCTACGCCCTGTCGCACGCCTTCGGCGCCGCGTTCGACAACCCGAATCTCCTCGTCGCCTGCGTGGTCGGGGACGGCGAGGCCGAAACCGGACCGCTGGCGACGAGCTGGCACTCGAACAAGTTCCTCAATCCGGTCACCGATGGCGCGGTGCTGCCGATCCTGCACCTGAACGGGTACAAGATCGCCAGTCCGACCG
>Ga0207933_1002749_pt1 | contig 11014 bp, 13 predicted proteins | sample NGESurdeep092012_4_FD_184488 | JGI IMG/M metagenome (GOLD analysis project Ga0207933, IMG submission 184488) | Arctic peat soil microbial communities from Barrow, Alaska - NGEE Surface sample F53-3 deep-092012 (SPAdes) | ecosystem: Environmental > Terrestrial > Soil > Wetlands > Peat ...
GATCAGCGGAACCGCAGTGATCAGCTCCCGCATCATGCGCAGCGTATACGAGTTCGCAATCCCCAACCCGGTCCCAATCGGAGCCCCCAGCGGCATCACCGCTGCCGCTCCTACATCAATCAGCCGCTTCGCAAACACAATATCGTCAGTCGTATAAGGAAGCACAGTAAACCCTTCCTTCACCAGCACCCGAGTAGCCTCAACCGTGGCTTGAACATCCGGATACAGCGTAGCCGTGTCGCCGATCACCTCAATCTTCACCCAGTCCGACAGCCCCACCTCGCGCCCCAGCCGAGCAGCGCGAATCGCCTCCTCCGCCGTAAAACATCCCGCCGTATTCGGCAGCAGAAAATACTTTTTGACATCAATGAAATCCAGCAGCGACTCCTTCGTCCGGTCCAGCTCCACCCTCCGCACCGCGACCGTCACCAGCTCCGCGCCCGAAGCCTCAATCGCGGCCTTCGTCTCCGCGCCGTCCTTGTACTTCCCCGTCCCAACAATCAGCCTCGAACCAAACGTCCGTCCCGCAATCACTAGATTATCCATACCCACAATCCTACCGCTCCCGTCGTTCCCTATCCTCTACACTCTATCCCCTACACTCTGCTCTTAAACACAAACGGCCCGCCCCGAAGGACGAGCCGTTATGCAGTGATCTGGTGGGATTGACTTGAGGCATCCGTTCTCTGGATGGGCCTCGGAGACCGAAAGATAGCAGGAACTCGATGTTCCGCCGTATGTCTTTCTGCTCGCAGGTCTAGAGCGACGGATGCTCTAAGCCTCAGTCACCTCACGTTTGCATGTACAACTCGAACTATCAATTTTCATAGGTTTGGACCATCCTCCTTTCCCGTGTTGAGACTGAAACTACGCCGCACTCCCTCTGCAAGTCAAACACCCCGGACCTCGCGCTTGTGCAAATCTGCATCTCAACGAAATGAGCACAATTGACCTCTGGAGAATCTTCACATTATGAAACCTGCCACCATCATTGGCCTCGTTTTGATCGTCGTCGGCATCATCGGTTTTGCCGTCGGAGGCTTCAGCTTCACCCACGAAAAGAAAGACGTCGACCTCGGCCCGCTCCAGGTCTCGCATAAGCAGACGAGCACCGTCCCCATCCCCCCGATCCTCAGCACCATCGCCCTTCTCGGCGGCATCGGCCTCGTCGTCGTTGGCGCAAGAAGCAGGTAACCCCGACCACCTGGTGCGCTCCTACTTCATATAGGCCCGCACCAGGTCGATCAGCTCTTCCCCCAGCTCCGGAGTCAGCGCCTTCGCATTCGGCCCAATCATATGCAGCCGGATGTGGTCCTCCATCACCTCCGCCATCAATCCATCAATCCCGCCCCGCACCGCAGCCAGCAGCATCAGAATGTTGCCGCAGTCGTGCTCCTCGCCCAGGCTCCGCTCCACTCTCTCCATCTGCCCGTGGATTCGCTTCGCGCGATTCACCAACTTGATCCGTTCCCGGTCCAACTCCATGCTTGCCTCCTATACCCTACTGGGGTATGCTATGATCATATCAGCCTGAATTCATAGTCCATTCTTCTTCTCCCTGAACAATCTCCCTCAACAATCAAAGATCTCCATGCTCGCCCCACACAAACTCCTCATCGCCGCGCTGCTCGCCTGCCTGCCACTCTCTGCCGGGCTCGCGCGCGCTCAAACGCCCCCGCAGCCAGCCACCCCGGACGCTCCCTCCGCGCAACTCACCATGTTTCCGCACTCCGATTCAACCCGCTACCTCCTCTCCGGCCAGGCCAACATCATCTTTCAGGCTCACCCCGGCTTCCACTCGCCCTACTCCGGCACGAATTCCCTGCTCGCGCGCGGCGAGTACAAACCCTCGCTCCTCGGCACCCTCTACACCGCCTTCGAGCTCAACCCCAACCCCCGCTACGACACCGACGTGATCTTCGACCTCGAGTCCTCCGGCGGTCGTGGAGTCTCCGAAGCTCTAGGCCTCGCCGGCTTCACCAACCTCGACGTCGTCCGCAATCCCAGCCTCGGCCCCGTGCCTTACATCGCCCGCGTTGAGCTCCACCAAACCCTCGGCCTCTCCTCCAGGCTCGTCGACGCGCAGCGAACCCAGTTCTCCCTCGCCAACCGCGTGCCCGAACGCCGTATCGATCTCCGCGCCGGCAAGATGACCCTCCCAGACGTCCTCGACATCAACAACCCCGGCTCCGACTCCCACCTCCAGTTCATGAACTGGACCGTCGACAACAACGGTGCCTGGGACTACGCCGCCGACACTCGCGGCTACACCTACGCCTTCGTCGCCGAATACGACGACTCTCTCTGGTCCACCCGCTATGTTCTCGCCCTCATGCCCACCGTCGCCAACAGCATCGACATGCAATGGAATCTCCACCGTGCCCGCGGCGAAAACTACGAATTCGAACTCCGCAAAACCCCCTTCGCTCTGCTCCCCGCGCGCCTCTTCGACCCCAAACTCAAGGGCACCGTCCGCCTTCTCGGCTACCTCAACCACGCCAACATGGGCGACTACCGCGACGCCAACAACACCGCGCTCGCCGCCCGCGCCGACGGCGATCCCTCCGCCGTCCCCGTCATCACCGCTCACCCTCTCCAGGTCACCACCAAGTACGGCGCCGGCCTCAACTTCGAGCAGGAACTCCCCGCCGACGTCCGCCTCTTCGGCCGATTCGGCTGGAACGACGGCAAGCACGAGAGCTACGTCTATACCGAAGTCGACCAGACCTTCGAACTCGGAGCCGACCTCGCCGGCAATCGCTGGCACCGCCCCAACGACAAGATCGGCCTCGTAGGTGTGTCGAACGCCATCAAGCGCGACCATCAGCAGTACCTCGCCCTCGGCGGCCTCGGCTTCCTGCTCGGCGACGGAGCCCTCAGCTACGCCCGCGAAGACATCCTCGAGACCTACTACAACGCCCACAACTGGCGAGGCCTCTATACCGCCCTCGACGTCCAGCTCATCGACCACCCCGGCTACAACCAGTCCCGCGGCCCCGTCGCCATGTTCAGCGTCCGCACCCACATCGACTTCTAGCCCGCAGCCGCCAGCCGTCGCCGCAGCATTACCCGCATCCACCACCCCAGGTCGAACAGCGCCGTCCCCAACAACCCCAGCACAATCGATCCGTAGTACACCCTCCACACTGTCGAAATCGCCGCATCCTGCGGGTCTCCCGCGCGATACAGCACCGGCACCGTCTCCCCTGCGGCGAACTCAATCTCATCCGACCCCGACGCCGCCAGCACCATCACCAACTCCCCGCCCGCCGTGCGAAACCGAAACCGCGGCGTGTACAGAACGCCACCCTTCGGCGCGAACCCCGACACATTCTCCGTGATCGTCGCAATCGACCGCACCCGTCCTCGCGTATACCTCCACGAGTGCACACCAAACCCCGCCGCCATCGCCAGCAGCAACAGGCCAACCGGCGGCAGCACCCTGCCCAGCGGCGAAGCCGCCCAATAGAAACGATCCCGCAGCCATCGCAACGTCCTGATGGTCTTACTAAACACCGACATGATCCCACTCTACGCGAGACGTTTATCCGGCGGTGTCACCGCTGCGGTTAGAATGCGAAGACACAGCCGATGACAACCTCTCACGCAATCCTCAAATTCTTTCGCCGGATCCATCTCTACATCGGAGCCTTCACTGCACCCGCGCTCCTCTTCTTCGCCCTCACCGGAGCCCTCCAGACCTTCAGCCTCCACGAAGCCACACGCGGCAGCGACTACCAGCCACCCACCTGGATCGTCATCCTCTCGCAGCTCCACAAGAAGCAAACCACCACCGTCCCCGTCCGCAAGCAAGCGCCAGCACCCGACAGCCCCAGAACCGACAAGCAGGCCGCAGCCACATCCGTCGCGACCGCACCCATCGCCTCCACGACCAAGCCCCTCGAGCCCGCGCAGAAGTCCCATCTCCCCATGAAGATCTTCTTCCTCATCGTTTCGCTCGGCCTCTTCACCTCGACGCTCACCGGCACCTACATGGCCTACAAATTCAACCGCAGCAAAGTCCTCATCGCGGCTCTACTGCTGGCCGGAATCCTCGTCCCGCTCCTGCTCCTACCCTTCTAACCCTCCCCACAACATCGGTTGCCCCATTCATGACGGCATCATCGTCATGAGTGGGATAGAGGGTGCCCATACCAAAGCTGAACCCCGCCAAGCCAACCAGCCGGGCACTCAATTCAAGCGCTGCCTGATGCGCATGAGTGCGATCGCGGGCCTCCCACCAGAACTCACCCTATACTTGTAATCGATGATGTCCACCGCGCTCGCCTTCGAACTGCCAGCCTTCCTCCTCGGCCTACTCTTCGGCAGCTTCCTAAACGTCTGCATCTCGCGCCTGCCCGCCCACCAAACCATCAGCAAGCCGCGCTCGCACTGCCCCCGCTGCCTCGCGCCCATCCGCTGGTACGACAACATCCCGCTCCTCAGCTGGATCATCCTCCGCACCAAATGCCGCAACTGCAAGCAACCCATCTCCTGGCGCTACCCAGCCGTTGAACTAGCCTTTGGCGTCTGGCTCGCCTTCGCCGCAAGCACGGCGCTCGCCCTATTCACGCCAGGCATTGCCGCGAACGCTCTCGCTGGCCGCACCCTCGACACGGTCGGCCTCGCCATCCTCGGCTTCCTCCTCATCGGCCTCCTCGTCATGGACTGGCAAACCCACAAGCTCCCCGACGCCTTCACCCTCACCGGCACTCTCCTCGGCTTCGTCCTCATCTGCGCCCGAGCCGTCTTCCTCGGCCCCCACCAAGACGAGCTCCTGCTCCACGGCCAGAACCCGCTCACCAGCCCCGGCAACGTCGTCGATCGCGGCAACGTCGTCCTCACCGGACCCGAGCACCTGGTCCTCGGCCGCCTCCTCGCCATCACTCTCGCCGCCTGTATTCTCCTCTTCATCCGCTTCGCCTACCAGCAACTCCGCCACCGCGAAGGCCTCGGCCTCGGCGACGTCAAACTCATCGCCATGATCGCCGCGTTCCTGGGCTTCTGGCCGGCCGTCCTCGCGCTCTTCCTCGGCTCCATCCTCTGCTCCGCCTACGCCCTCACCCTCATGCTCCGCCGCAGAGCCAACGCCCTCACCCGCCTCCCTCTCGGCACCTTCCTCGCCATCGGAGGCCTCCTCGCCGCCCTCGTAGGCACCCCCCTCATCGCCTGGTACACCTCCCTCCTCTAGCCCTCACTAATCACTAACCACTAATCACTAACCACTGCCCTTCCTTGACCCTTGACCGCCTCACTCCTACACTCAAGACTAGTCATGACACGCGATCCCTACATCTGGCAGTACCTTCCGCTCGTGCTGCAAATCCTCGCAGCCGTCGGCCTGGCGGGCTTCATGGTGGCCGCCTCCTTCTTCCTCGGCAAGCACAAGCGCTCCCGCACCAAGCTCAGCGCCTACGAGTGCGGCATGGACCCGGTCGGCGACGCGCGCGGCCGCTTCTCCGTCAAGTTCTACATGGTCGCCATGCTCTTCATCCTGTTCGACGTGGAAGCCGTCTTCGTCCTTCCCTGGGCCGTCATCTACCGCCGCCTCCCCACCATCACCGGCTCGCGCCTCTTCGGCTTCTGGGAGATGCTCGTCTACATGGGCTTCGTAGCCGTCGGCCTCTTCTACGTCTGGAAGAAGGGCATCCTCAACTGGTCCAACGACCGCGCCGACCTCTGATTTGGTTTGTCATCCTTCCCCTGAGCTTGCCGAAGGGGGAGGATCTGCTTCTGCACTTGTACTTGCTTTTGCCGTTGTTTGTTTTTCGCCGTCATCCTAGAGCGAAGCGAAGGACCCCCGTATTTTGCTCTTGCCTTTGCACTTGCTTCTGAGATAGGTCCGGGCTTCAGCCCGGACATTTGCGACAATATAAAGAAGGGGGCTTTAGCCCCGGAGGAAACATCTCCAGATGGACCCGATCACCAACCCCGCCACCCCGACCGCCGTCTTCGGCAAGGACGCCGTTACCGAAGCCCTCGCCGGCCACGCCGCATGCTCGGCCGCCTTGACGGGCCTCGCCGACCTCATCACCGACGCCAAGTGGGACCGCCGCGAGCTCACCCTCACCGTCGCTCCCGAGACCATCATCGCCGCCATGCAGGCCGCCAAAGCCGCCGGCTACAACTTCTTCGAAGACGTCACCGCCGTCGACTGGTACCCCACCGAGCCGCGCTTCCAAATTTCCTACTCCCTCCTCAGCCACGCGCTCAAGCAGCGCATCCGCATCATCGCCCGCATCTCCGGCGACGATCCGCGCATCGACTCCATCACCTCCGTCTGGCCCGCCGCCAACTTCTACGAGCGCGAAATCTTCGACCTCTTCGGCGTCCAATTCCCCGGCCACCCACGCCTCACCCGCATCATGATGCCCGACAACTGGGAAGGGCATCCGCTCCGCAAGGACTATCCCGTGGAGGGTTATCGCTAATGGCCTTTGTAGACGAGATCGCAGAACCCGGCGTAGCCAAAAAAGCCGACACCACCGGAGCCACGCTAGCCGGCTTCCGCTCTGCCGGAGACCTCATCCCTTCGGCTTCCGACATGCTCATCCCCGGCGTCGAAGACGTCGTCGAAGAGTCCACCTCGCAGCACCACGCGCCCGGCTCCGACCCCGTCACGGACCAGACCATGGTCCTCAACATGGGCCCGCAGCACCCGTCTACCCACGGGGTTTTGCGCCTGGTCTTGGAAGTCGACGGCGAGACTATCATCTCCCTCGCGCCCGACATCGGCTACCTCCACACCGGCATCGAAAAAACCTGCGAGGCCAAGTTCTACGCCCAGGTCACTCCCCTCACCGACCGCATCGACTACCTCTGTCCGATGACCAACAACCTCGCCTACGCGCTCGCTGTTGAGAAGCTCCTCGACCTCGAAATCCCCGAGCGAGCCCAGTACCTCCGCGTCCTCTTCAACGAGCTCACTCGCATCCAGTCCCATCTCGTCTGGCTTGGCACGCACGCCATGGACATCGGCGCCCTCACCGTCTTCCTCTACTGCTTCCGCGAGCGCGAAGACATACTCCGCATCTTCGAAGCGGTCAGCGGCCAGCGCATGATGACCAGCTACATCCGCGTCGGCGGCGTCGCCCTCGAGCCGCCCCTGGACATCTACAAGACCATCCGCTCGTTCCTCAAAACCTTCCCGTCCAAAATAGCCGAGTACGAAGGCCTCCTCAACGCCAACCCCATCTGGATGGGCCGCCTCAAAGGCGTCGGCTATCTCTCCCCCGAAAACGCCATCGCCCTGGGCGTCACCGGCCCCCCCCTGCGCGCGTCAGGTGTCGATTTTGATGTCCGCCGCGACATGCCCTACTCCAGCTACGAGAAGTTCCAGTTCAACGTCCCCGTCTCCGACCTCGGCGACGTCTGGGCCCGCTACATCGTCCGCATGGAAGAGATGCGCGAGTCCGTAAAGATCTGCCTCCAGGCCTTGGACTTGTTAGCGGGCCTCCCCGAAGGACGCATCACCGCCGACGCCCCCAAGATCATCCTCCCCGACCGCGAGCAGATGAAGACCCAGATGGAATCCCTCATCCATCACTTCAAGATCGTCACCGAAGGCTTCCAGGTCCCCGCCGGCGAGGTCACCAGCTCAGTAGAAGCCCCGCACGGCATGATGAACTACTACGTCGTCTCAGATGGCACCGCCAAGCCCTACCGCGTCCACATGCGCAACCCGGATTACGCCACCCTCCAGGCCCTAGAAACCATGTGCAAAGGCCAACTCATCGCCGACGTAGTAGCCGTAATCGGCTCCATCGACATCGTCCTCGGAGCCATTGACCGATGAAGTTTCGTTAAGGGCACGGCTTTAGCCGTGCCGCAAAGATGAGAGCAGAAACGGGCTTTAGCCCCTGAGGGAACCAGTTGAGTGAGCTTGGCGCAAACCGAATCAACCAAACACGCCAAGAGTTTTGGACCTCTTTAGTTAGCCAATTACGGTTTAGGTTAGGTGTGCTTGAGTCGAATGGCCAATTGAGTGGCGTGAAAGTTGAAGAACTTTTTGACAATGAAGTCTATGTAAGCGTGACGAACGGTGTTTTGAGCGTATGGCTAGACTTCGACAGCGGAAGCGGTAGCTGGAACGCGATAACAACAAGCCAAACAGTCGAGCCATGGTTTGTGTCAACGACTGGCACAGTTGATCTGGATGGTCAAAGTATGGATATCGAATCCGCAGCAGAACATTTCGCCGCAACATTAGTAGTCGACTGAGGAAGGATGACTCCGCAACTCCACACCGAACTCTAGACCTCCTGGGCCTCCCTGCTCCGCAGCTACGCAGCCACCTGATCCCTCCGCAAGGCTCACGTCATCGTCTACACTGGCATCATGAGCCGCGACGAGGTACTTGCGAAGCTTCGCCAGCACGCGTCGGTACTCCAGGCTGAGGGGATCTTGCACCTCGCACTCTTCGGCTCGACCGCGCGCAACGAGGCAGGCCCAGATTCGGATATTGATCTCATGGCTGAGTACGACCCGAATAAACGTCTCAGCCTTCTCGATATCAGCCGTTTTCAATACCAACTCTCCGACCTGCTCGGTGCGGAAGTCGATCTTGCCACACGCAAGCGCATGAGGCCGATCATCAAAGAAAGCGCCGAAGAGGATGCCATCGATGCCTTCTAAACGCAATCCAGTCGTATACTTTCTGGACATCCTGAACGCCATTGAACTGATAGAAAAGTACATCAAGGACGTGTCGCTTCCTGAATTCGAAGCGAATATTGAAAAGCAGGATTCCGTCAACAGACGTTTGGAAATTCTTGCAGAAGCTTCGCATCGTCTGCGCGATGAAGATAAGCAATTGTGCTCTGACACGGACTGGCGGGCCATTCGGGGACTGGGGAACCGCCTGAAGCACGAATACGACTCCATTGAGCTGGACATCGTATGGGAGATCATTCACAAAGACTTGCCGATTCTCAAGCAGTCCGTAGCTGGCATCCTACGGAAGCACTTCCCCGAGTTTGCTCCTAAATGACATCTCAGCTCCACACCGAACTCTGGACCTCCTGGGCCTCCCTGCTCCGCAGCTACGCAGCCGCCCACGGACTCAACAGCACCCACCACGCCGTAGTCGAGGTAAGCGCCAACGAAATCACCCTCCGCGTAAACGACCGCTGGCTCCGCTTCACGCCCAGTGACCTGCAACACAGCGGACAGTCCCCGACACCCTTTACCCTCACCGAGGACGGCAACGTCCGCATCAACAACGCACCCCCCGAAGAGATGGACATCGCCGCCGAACAATTCGCCCGCGACATGCTCCTCCCCTCCGGCTAACAGTTTTTTTACCGCTTCGGCTAACGTTTAATAGTGCCCTTTGCGACACCATACCGGCACAAGTCCCCCCTTACCGCCCATCTCGTCAGGACTTTAGGTCGAAAAGTCACCGGGGGGAGGGCCCCCGGGTCCACCCTCGTTTCCCCGCTCTCCCCGCGAGCGCAGTAAAATCAGGAATCATCCTATGAGCGCCATCGCCAGCACCATCTTCACCCCCGCCACCGCCGCCCGCTTTGACAAGCTGGCCACGATCTACCCCCTCAAACGCTCGGCCCTCGTTCCCATGCTGCTCTACGCGCAGGACGAAATCGGCTACGTCTCGGACGCCGTCGTCACTGAGCTCGCCCAGCGCCTCGACCTCCTCGAGCTCGACGTCCGCAACGTCCTCAGCTACTACTCCATGCTCCGCACCAAGCCGGCCGGCAAGTACAACGTGCAGGTCTGCACCAACATCTCCTGTATGCTCCGCGGAGGCTTCGAGCTATTGGAGCATTGCAAACAAAAACTGGAAATAGACCACAAAGGCGTCACCCCCGACGGCCTCTTCTCCCTCGAAGAAGTAGAGTGCATCGGAGCCTGCTGCTGGGCCCCCGCCGTGCAGGTCAACTACGACTTCCACGAAGACCTCACCCCCGCAAAAATGGACGCCGTCCTGGAAACCTATCGCTCCCGCGAGAAGGCCTGAGCATGAGCGCGACCGCGGCAACCATCACCAAGGCCGACGAACCCGGAGACCATCCACAGGTCTCCTCCAAGTCCAGCCTTCGGTACATGCCCGGCCTCGATGTCATGCGTGGCCTCGCGATCCTGATGGTGCTCCTCTACCATGGTTACGCCGACCACCACATGATCTTTGTGATCATCGGGACCAAGACCGCACTCCGCCTGGCTGGTTGGCTGGGCATGTGCACGATGGGTGTGCCGCTCTTCTTTGTTCTCTCCGGTTTTCTTATCTCCGGCATCCTCATCGACAGCCGCACGGACGCGGATTATTTTCGCAATTTCTATACCCGCCGTGCCCTGCGAATCGTGCCAGCGTATTTGGCAATGCTCGGCGTCCTGATGTTCACGCATTCCATCACGGGAAGATATCTCATCGTCTGCCTGCTGTATTTCTGCAACATGCCAACCCTCTTCGGAGTCCATACCCAGTACGGCCCCCTCTGGTCGCTTTCGGTCGAAGAGCAGTTCTACCTCTTCTGGCCGTTGGTCGTGCGCAAACTATCGATCCGGCAACTGGCGTTCTTCTCCGTTGGCATCATCCTCTTCACCCCCTTTCTCCGGCTCGCACTCCTCTACGGCCCGACCCAACTGCACGATATCTACTACAAGACTTGGGACGTGATGGACTTCTTCGCCTCTGGTTCCTGCATGGCCTTAGCGGCCCGATCCCCCCGGATTCGCCCGCACATGTCCAAGGCGGTGCTGCCGTTACTGATCTCCGGCGTCGTCATGTTCAACCTGCTCACCTCATTCCCCGCCCCCTCCAACCGGCTGCTCTTCAGAATCTTGCAGTCGATTTCGCTCGAACCCTGGCTGCTGGGTTTCTCCGGCCTGATCCTGTTCGCACATGTGCGTCCAGGCATCGCATCCAAAACGATTGCGCGGCCGCTCATCTTTCTTGGCAACATCAGTTACGGCCTCTATTTGTGCCATCTCTTCGTCTTCGAACTCATTCAAAGGCATTGGCCGGCGCGCCTCACAGCCAACCTTGGTCTTGCCT